>Ga0247837_1001706_pt1 | contig 44345 bp, 28 predicted proteins | sample LaCtaG_2_FD_187115 | JGI IMG/M metagenome (GOLD analysis project Ga0247837, IMG submission 187115) | Freshwater microbial communities from meromictic Lake La Cruz, Castile-La Mancha, Spain - LaCruzMarch2015_14.5m | ecosystem: Environmental > Aquatic > Freshwater > Lake | place: Spain: Castile-La...
TTTTCCTATCATCCTACTTCCTCAGCAACCTATGCACCTGCACCCCCGCCTCATGCGGCAAAAACAGCAGCAGTCTCCACTCCTCCTCAATCCTACTAATCAGCACCAGCACCAGCGGCTTGACAAGCACCAAGTAGTACCCCAGCAGACTGACCGCCATCACTAGCAACAGACTCAGGTAGTGCAGGTACTGGGACTCGCCCAGGGCTTTCGCCTGCTGCAGATTGGCTTCTAGTAGCGACTCGAAGGCGGCTAATAGGGCTGAAAAGTGGCTTTCGAGGGAGGAGGCGGAAGTGAGGAGAGAGGGGAAACTGTGCAGGTCGGATAGGAAGATGTTGAGACCGGGGTGGGAGCCGTGCTTGAGAAGTAAGTTTCCCTCGACTCGGTCCAGTAACACACTTACTTCCGCAGTACTAAGTGCCACTTCTCCGATTTCCAGCTTGTTTTTCGGGTAAATCAAGTTCCAGTCGTAAAACTTCGCCCTGCTCCCAGCCTTTTCCAGCTCCTCCTCGAGGTTGGAGTAGTACTGCGGCCACCATTCTATAGCTGTAGCGTCGTAAAGCAGTTCTCTGGTGAAAAACTGCGCTTCCAACAGCGCTATTTTCCGTAGTCCTGAGTAAAAGACCAGTTTCGGGACCTGGGCGCTGAAATAGACGGAGTCTTTGCGGCTTTCGGAGTAAATCACCACAAGGCCTGTTATTACTCCGGTGAGGAGGAGGAGCAGCCCGGCTAGCAGCCATTTCCACTCAGATAGACGAACGTAGGGAAGACTTGCAGACTTGCGAGGCTTGAAGGAGAACTCATTGAGGTCGAGTTCCAGGAAGTCAGTGAAGTGCAGCACTTCGAGGCGCTGTTTGGAGCTGGCGCGGGCTGCAGCGTACAGAGAGACTGGGAGGTGGGCGAGGATTTGCCACAGGTCCTTACGAGCAGCATCCGTCCTCTGCAGGACCAAATAACTAGCAGCCACAAAAAGCGCCGATATCGCCGCTATCGATAAAGCCAAAAGTCCCGGCAAAACCCCACTATTGCCCTCCTCCGCAGCCACCAAACTCTCCATAAACGCCCACATCGTAGCATTCAGCGTCCTCACCGACTCCGCCACTCCATTGCGGATTACAGAGCGGGCGCTCGCGTTATTCCGCTGCTCCAAATAGCCCTGTGCCTGCTCTGTGTGAGAGGCCAAGGCTCTCAAAGTGTCCATGGCGTTGAGCATGTAGGGCTGGAAGGCGTCTGCAGTGTACTCCCACCAGAGACCCTTGAGGTCGTAGTTGGCGGCACGGTAGGCAGGGTCGGAGTCAGCGGCTTCCTGCAAGGCCTGGATTTGCGCTTTAAAGCCACTAATTAGCGTGCTGAGTTGTTCGGAAGTCGTGGGGAATAGGTCTGCTTTGAAGAGCTGAAAGGTGTAAATGGAGGCCTGTACTGCCAGTTCCCTGCGTCTGTGCAGGTCCAACACCCTGTCCAAAGTCGCCTGCTTGGCCTGCTCCGTAGTCACATACAGCCCCAGCAGTACTGCCAAAGTCAGCACCAAGGTCGCCAACACCGCCAAATCCAGCCACTTTGGGACACGATTCAGCGATTCTCGCTGGGATTTGACTCTTTGGCTGACTACAGTCCAGGGCTCTTCGGGGGTGTCTTTCTGGTCGCGCTGGAGACTGGCGGACACTCTGCTTTCGAAGACGCTGGAAATGAGGGTTTGGCCTCGAGTCCTGGGGAGAGTGGAAAGCAGGTGGGTGGAGGAGTCTTTTCTGCTTAATGGGGAAACAGCCGGAATTACCTCCTCCCCGCCCTCACATATCGGCCTAAGACTGGTTCTGAGGGAAGTGCTGTAGTCCTGATACGCCTTCAGCACCTTTTGCGGGTATATTCCAAAGATAGGGAAGACCTCCCCCTTCATAAGCCAGGCTCCATTTGCTCTTTTCCCCTTGAAATACACTTTCCCGTCCTCCCAAAGTCCATTTCCCGGCCCAAAGGCCTGTGCCAGGTCGAAGGAATCGGGACAATCCGCCCCTAAAACTTCCTTCATCTGCTCTCTAAAGCCTTGCGTCTGTCTATTTCTTACCATTGCTGTCACTCGCTCGCCTGCTGTGTCGAGGAAGGCCACGGCTGCAGCGTCTGCCCGGGGCTTGAGCGCCGCTACAATGGTCATATCCCCAGTAGTCGGCATATTTATAAGCCTCACTTTCCAGTGCGCTCCTATCAAACTTCCGTTTTTATGCGAAAAGTACAAGTGATGTCTGCTTTCATACACCGGGTGATGATGTCTAAACATCGTAATTCTCTTCAACATGCCTGTATGCGTGTTTTTCAGCGGCACCGGCACTACCAAGCAATGGTCCGACCCAATCACATCCCCACTCGAGTAGCCTAGCAAATCGCAGTTTTTCGCCCAAAGGATACTGCCGATGTTCCCAGGCTCGAGGCTCATCACCACGATCATGCACTTGGAGTCGTACAGGTCGACCGAGCTTTCCGTCTTATTGGCTTTCAGCTTCGCGGTTACGCGTGCAGCCAATTGCTCGTACTTCTGGGCACGTTTGGAGTTGGTCAGTACTGATAGGAAGTCACTGTATATCGTTAGTAGTTCGGGACAGATTGGGTGTCTGTGCATCGTCCGCTTCACGAAAGACTCATATTCAGAGATTTTCCGCACCAAGTTTCTGCTCAGTGTGACCACTCGTTCAGGCTTCGGCTGCTCCACTGCTAGTTCCGAAAACAACTCACAGTGCGCCTTGGTGATTTCCTTATCTCGCTTCAGCACCTCTTCCAGGCGCACTTGGTATTCCCAGAAAGAGATGGGCTCGGCTTGGTCTGGAAGGCTGCGCAGCCAGTCAGTTACGCTTTTGTAGCAGGCGAGGCATTCGATGTAGCTGATGAGACTCCATTTGGTTTTCATCAGTTTGCTGATGTTTACCTGCACAAAAGTGACGTCTTTAAGCGACTTATAGTAGTACAAAGCCCATATAACCAGTTGTTCCGACTTCGGAAACAGCTGGCTCGCCTTGGTAAAAGCCCTATCCACGATTTTCGAGTTTTCACTGCCTTTAAACACCTGTTTCCTCAGTATCTGCTCCACTTCATACAGCCTCTGCGGGTACTTCACCCTGCACATCGCTCTAATCCTCACAATTAGCACGTGTCTAAGGATAGCGACTAGCAAGGGAAAGGGTAGAATCAGCAGAGATATGGTCAAAATGGAGCTTTGGGAAGTGTCCATGTAGACACCGAGTAGGAGACATGCACCCGCCCAGGCCACCAATAAGCCCTTCCCAAGCTCTAATACAGTTCTATTGAGACTATGGTAAGGCGCAGTTCGCAGCAATATCACTAATTTATACGCTCCCAAGGCCACTAACACAGTTGCGAATTTCCCTGGGTAGAGTCCAGAATCCAGTACTGAAATCAGCAATATGAAGGCCAAGTCGAAAAGCCAGATTTGGACTGATATAAAAGGAGACGAAACCGCCTCGAAGTCGCCACTAAACCAAGAAGTAGAGCAGGAATAAGCAGTGTCCAAGGCCTTTAGGCAGGCAAACAGCAGACAGACTGCGAGACTCGAAGGCTCGAAGTAGTGCTGTAGCAGGAAAACTGGTACCGGGAGACTTATAGCCCGCAGGACGAGGACTCCCCAGTAGTAGTCCACTGCGATAGCAGTCCTCATCCACACCTTTTGTTCACTATTTCCCTGCAATCCGTCGAAACTCTCTTCCTTTAGGGCCGCCAGACCCACAGCCACTGCTAATGCGAGTACCGCCTTTCCACCAATACACAGGCTGTATACCATTGAAACTGTGGAATTGCTCAGTCCCACACTCAGCATTGCCTCATCTGGGCGTGTGCAGAGCGCTACACTCGTCCACAGCCAGCTGCACAGTGAGTAGTTCCAGGGCAGACCTTTGTGTGGGTCGCTGGGAATCAGGAGAGAAAGCAGCTGGAGACACTGCAAAGTGTGCAGGAAGCAGAAAAGGCGGACACTGGAAGGGTGGAAGACCTTGCGAGAGTATAGGAAGTAGCGCTGTAGGGCTAGTAGAGCTATGGAAGCAGCTGACTTGTTTTTTTCCTGCAGCTCCAATGTGTCCATTTCACTATAGCTCTTTAGTATCTGTGAGGAACAGTCATTTGCAGGGAAATCGGGGCTAACACCCGGACTCAAAGGCAGTTTATATACTCAGCAGGAATTGGCTTCTCACAGGGAAGTGAATGAGAAGGAAAGGCAGGCAGCCCAGGGCAAGCGGCCTGCCAGCTTAAAGAATTCAATGGCGGCTGAACAGGTCTGGTGCGGCCACTCACTCCCACCTGCTCGTTTCCGTCTGTCCCCCAGTCTGGTCCTGTCTCCCAGTCCCAGTCCTTGTCTCTCCTCCCTGCCCCCAGCCCCTCCACCGCTCCCTCTCTTCTCCACTCTCCGGTTCTCTCCTGACCAAACCAACAGCGCCATTCACCTCAGCGCCAGCGGACTAATCGCCCGCATGACCTCCTCTGAGCGCCAGCTCCTCCGTCTGAACCAGTCCTTCTCCAGCGGAGTGCACTACTGGGAGTTCGTGTGTCCAGTCTCTTGCGCGAACCTCGAATTCGGAGTGGTGCAGACTGGCTGCGAGCCCACTTGCACGAAGTTCAAGAACTCCACTCCGAGGGTGGTGGGAGTTCTGCTGGACCTGTACACGCAAAGGATGGCGTTTTACCTCAATGGCCGCTTGCAGGAAAAGAAGGTGGTGACGCTGTGGCCGGGGAACTGGCAGCCTGCGGTGTGGCTGCAGGAGAAGGACACTATCGTGGTGCTGAACCCCTACTGCCAGGGCGGGGACTTGCCCTACACTGGCTATATCCACCACACAGACTGGGCCGAGCGCCTCAGTCCCTGGGTGTGTCTCGTCCTCCCGACACCCAATTTGCTCTCTGCGGTCCTAACCAAACTCAAGGCACAGCCGCCTCTGCAGGTCCTCAACTCTCAGGACACTGCAAGCCTCTGGTTCTTATTTCAGCCCAGAGAAGCCTGCGACGAGCTAGTCACGAAGGTGAGAGAAAGCGGCGAGCAGTGGGAACTGTATCTAGGTGCGGCAGTGGCGGGCTGGCTTTCAAGAGCCAATTTCGTACTTAACCCCAAAATCGAGTCCATAAAAACAGCAATTCATACCCAAATTGCCCTTTTCCAGCCCTTTTCCAATACCATTCCCGACTTCAAATCAGTCCTTTTCGCTTGCAAATCTCCACGCATTCTCACTGAAACCGTCCCAAAGCCCGCTCCCTATGCCCTTTACTACCTCTCCACTACAAATAAGCTCCTCGCCGTCTGCCGAGACCAGATCCAACTCGTCCCTATCCGCAACGGACAGTTCAAAGTCTCTGCATTGCTGTTTACCGAGCCGCAAAGTCGCTCCGATGTGGTCTGGCTGCAGGTGGAAAGGCAGGAAATAGTGGCCATTGCAGACACAGTGCTAGGGAAAGTGGAGGAATTGGGCCTTAGTTCCGAGGCTTTGGGACTGTTGGCTGCGATGGAAGGACTGGTGGAGGTGGATTCGGACGTGTACATGAGGGGGAGGTATGAAGACTTGGTGAAGGGAGTGCTGAATCTGCTGTCTGCCTTCCAAGTCTCGTTCCCAGAGGCGAAGGAGTGGCAAAGTGACCGAAACCCTGGACAGTTAGGGGCTCTATCGACACTCCTGAGACTGGAAGAGGAGTTAAGGGTGCGGCAGCCTCCAGACTGCACAGATCTATGGCCTACTCGCACAATCCGACTGCACACCGCCATTAGCCGACTCACATCCCTACTCACCACCCCCGGGGCTTCCAGTTTCGCCCAAGCCGGCGTCATCAATACAAAGGACTGGCTAAAGGCCTACTGCCACAGTCTCGACCCTTCCGCCCTGCTCTCCTCCCTATCCGCCTTAGAAAGACAATTGCCGGATTTGGGCCTTTTGCAGGCGAGACCCAGTGCCAACGTGCCATTATCAGTGTCTATTGCTGGGCCTGCTAGGAGACACCCAGGACTGGGGCAGGTTTCTGTCAAGGCAGGACTGGTGATGACTTTCAGTCCTGACGGCTGTGTGCGGGTGTGGGACACTTCTCTCTATTTGGTCGAAATCGCGTGTTTGGACGTCACTCAGCTAAGCGCAAGCGTGCCTGAGCCGCAGATAGGAGAGGAAAAGGCCAATTTGCTGGAAGAAGAGCAAATACTGCATATATTTCTCGACGACTTCGAGTCCACAGTGGCTCCAGACCCTCCAATAGTCGAAATCCAGCGAATGACTTCCCTGCCTGCATTTGCCGATTTCGCTTATTTACCCACTCAAGCTGATAGTCCTTTATTCATCTCCGCCATATCAGCGACCGGGGAACTCCTCATCAAGCATTTCGCCTACAGCGAGAAATACATGAAGCAAATAGTGACTCATCTGAAGCCGGAAAGCTGCTGCCACTCCCTATTGACAGGCACTTGGCTGGAAACCAAGGAAGACGTCCAGGAACAGCTGCTTAGTTACGATGAAATCCTGCGGGTGTTACTGCCCTCCGCCCAGGGCATTCTCCCTGCCTCTCTCTGGACCTCCCTCAACTCCCGGGAGCTGAAACTCCCTCTTACCTGTACACTCGGCCTGCACATGCTTCCAACCTCAGACACTTCTTTAGCACTCTTTATCCTGGGAAGGGACGAAGCCGGGGAAATGCTATATGAAGTGACTGTGACAGCGACGAAAGGGATGTCTTTGGAACAGACGAGGCTGGAGTTGGTGGGATTGGAGGGGGCGGAAAGGATGGCTGTGACGGAGAATTACATTTGCGTGGGGATTGGGAAGGTTGTAAGAGTGTGGAACCAGAGGGAAATAAGGGTATTTAGAGATTTCCCATTTGATGGGGCTGTATGCGGCCTTAAAGCTGGAAATTGCGACTCTGTCGAAATACTCACAAACGGCTCTATCCACTTTATCGACCTACAAGACCCGCCAAGCCCTCCAGTAGTCCCAACCTCCGACCTAACCCCTGCATCTCTGCAACGACTCACCGACCGCATGAAGCTCCAGCGCCAAAGCCTGCTCCCCACCAGCTGCACAGGCTCCCTAGAGGGCGGGGACTGCCTCCCTGTGCTCCTCAGCGCCTCCACTGTCCTGGAACTGACTGCTATTAGTCCCATTGACAAGTTCGAAGTGAGGACGTACTTCCCCTATGCGCCTTCCACAGGGCTAGACGTGCAGGAAATACCGGCTTCTCGAGCAGTTTCCCTGTCTTTAATGGTATTTAGCCATACTGGTGGCTGCTACAAGGAAGGACACCACCCTTCCTCTCTCCTCACCAGTGACTCCCAGGCCTTCACCTCCATCTACCCTTGTCCGACCTTCACTTTCCGCCACATGCTGGATATCCCCTTCACTCCTGTGACCTTCACTGTCAAATCGAACGTAGTGGCTGAGGCTGGACAGCCTGTGGGCGAGGGACTTGTGTTTGCAGCGACATTTCCCAGTGCCTTTGCAGACACTAGTGCTTTTGACGCATTCCGTGAAGCTGATTTTAGGCGATTTTTCGCTGAGAAAACTGCGAAAAGGGAAGAATTTGAGGACTGGGAGCCGATTGGAGCGTTTAAATTCGACGAAAGCGATACAATTACAGTTTCTTTCTCAGTGCAACGGGAATGTCGGTATCTTCTTTTGAAGCCAACGGATTTGCGTTCTACCAGTGCCAAGAAGTTCCCAGACTCCCAGTTAGAAGTGGTCTATTTCGGGGTGACCGGGGTGGAGAACAGGGAAGAGGCAGGGACTTTGGGAGAGGGAGAAGTGGACTTGGGAGTGGGAATAAGGGTGGAGAAGGGAGGAGACATGCAGTGGGAAAGGGTAGTGGAAAGACGAGTAATGAGTGGGAATGGAAAGCGACAGGGCAGGAAAGACCGCTACAGGACTGTAGGAACTGCAGTGACAGGGCTAGATATCGCAAGCGGCACGAAATTACGCATATCTCTGCTAGCCTCTGATACCACCCCAGCAATTCCCTGCTTTTTCACCGTTTCCGCCTACAGTTACCAGTCTCTAGCCCTCAAAGTCGAGGTGCAGAAGTCTATTCCCGCAGCAATTCAAGTCCTTCTTCAGTCTGAAAACAGCGATTTAGTGCAGGCAGCCAGTCACTTCGTATCCTTCTACCTCTCTCTCCTGCCCGATCCTAACACCTTGCGCCTTTCCCTGCCTTTGGCGGAACTGTTCCCCAGGACTCTGCACTTCCCTCAGTTGTGCGGTATTTGTGATGTGCTGTGGACAGGGGACTGTCAGCGGGAACTGGCAGTTGCCCTGCTGCCCAGGCTTGAAGACTACTGCACTGGGACTTCCAGTCTGAAGCACTACTTTCAGGTCCTGTCGACAGCGGGGTCCTCTGTGCATTCCCAGGCTTTGGCTAAATTGCAGGACTTGAGCAGCCTTGCGGAGACTTTGAGACCTGCGGAGCTGCTGAAGTTCCAATCCATCTGCAACAGTCCCGACCTCAACCCCTTCGAAACCTGCAGTTGGGGGCGTGCTTTCCAGCTGCAGCCGCTCACCCAGCAGGTCTTACTCACTTGGAACGAAGCTACTGACAAGCTAGTGGTGACCTTCGGCTGTCTCTGCCACGTCCGCAAGCTCGCCCTCGTGCTGAAAAAGGGCAAAGAAGAGGCAGAAACCGTGCGCTGCCGCATCGACATCTTCCACAAAGGCGAGGTGTGCTTCTCCTACCTGTGCGACGACCACTTCTACCGCTATTTGGCCAAAACAGGCCAGCCAATCGGCCTTTCCATGGACTTAATTACTGAGGAGTTCACAGTTCAGCTCAGTTATTCGCTTTTCCCGTCGAAAAAAGGCCTGGAATCGGAGTTTTTCCTGTACATTTCCTGCGTCGGAGAGGCTTTAGAGGCGGAAAAGCCGTTGGAATCGCTACTTCAGGGCTTTACCTCCAGTGAGCAGGTGAATGTATGGGGAAATTGGAGCCAGACGGAGTACCACTACGAGCAAGACGTGATGATATTCGTGAATAGTGGGAAGACGCAGGGAGAAGCGCAGTTAATGCTGGGACTAGCAAAGAAGCAGGCCCAATTGAGGTTCTTATTAGGCAAAATCAGGCCTGAAGGCCCTGCAGTGGAGGCAATTGCGGGGGAAATCGCTGCAGTGCAGGCCGAATTGACCAGTTTGGGGGTGAACCCAGGGAAGTCCTATCAAATGGTGGCGAATTTGGCCTCGGAAATAGCGCTTTTTCTGGTTGCTGCGGCTTGCAGGTGCGAAGCGGAGCAAATTTGCCTGGAAACGCTCTTTTCCGCCTTCGTAATTCGCGGCTTTGGTGTACTTCGCGACAATGTTTTGGAGCTAATTGGCCATTTGATGCTCCAAGCCACTCCTTCTCTCCGCATTTCCCTGATTACCAGCATTCTCAAGCAGTACATCGGGGCTTTGGACTGTGCAGCCGTAGCGGCGGGTCTGGTGCAGGGCTTGAAGTTTCTGAGAGCGCCTGCAGGCCTGATATTGAGGGAAATGGTGAGTGCGGAGGACTGCACCGCCCTAGCAAAAGCGTCCTTTTTGTCCCTTTGCCTGTATAGTGTGCAGAGAGCTACTGTGGAAGTAGAGGAATTGGAGGCGGGACTGGTGGATTTGCTGGCGCTTTTGCCTACTTTTGGACAGATGGAAGAACTTGCCACGGCTTTGGAGTTATTGAGACAGTATCAACTGCTGCTGCCTGCTACGGTGTTCGAATTGACAGTGCAAGGTCCTGCGGATTCCCTCATTTCCACCTGTTTAGGCCAGTCAGAAGCGCTACTTCTGGTATTAAACCAGTCTCCCGCCCTCTGTTTGCAGCTTGAAAGTCTGCTAAAAGCCGCTATTTCCCAGGGAAAAACAGCCGAACTGACAAAATTGCTGCACGTTTACCAGCAACTAGCGAAGCGTCCAGCCGCCGAAGAGGTAATTACAGGTCTGGGAAGACTGCTGGAAGGGCAGGGTGCGGTAACGGAAGTCTGGAAATTGACCTTAACCCTGCTAGGGGACTTGCCGCATAGAGATGCACTGCTGTCCAGGCTGATTCCCAGCTTTTTGGCGGAGCCGGACCCCCTGCGGGAAGCACTTAGCATGGATTTGCTGGAAGCCTGCAAGGCGCTCAGTGCTCCGGCTCTCTTTACCCTGCTTTTAGACGTCACAAGTCAAGACTGCACCTCCGCTCTGGCCAAAGGTTGGACCGACCTACTGCTCCAGTCGCCCCCGATTTCCCTCTCTTCCGAAGACGTCGCCCGGTCTATTTGCCACGTTTCCGAACTACTGAGTTCTGGAGCCTGCGTCTGCAGTGTCGAAGCCGCTTCCGCCATTTCCACCGAAACCATCCAAAGACTGGAGTTCGTAGAAGCAGAGTTGAATGTCCTACTGCGACACTTCCCTGTGGACTTACAGCAATTAACTCTCGAAGAAAACTCGTTAACTCGACTGCTAGAGTGGATTTTACTGGGACTAACCCGAGAAACGGCTGAACAGGAAGACGGCTTCCCCACTTTCCAGACCCTACACCAACTCACCTCCCGGCTGTTCACTCTACTAGAACGCATTTCCGCTCTACTCGCTAAGCCCTTGCTCGCCTCCTCCGTCTCCCTAGTGCGCTGCTACTCCCAGTCCCTCCTCCACCAAGTCCAGACCCACGCCCTACTCTCCATCCCCGCCCTTCTCACTGCCAACCGCCTCATGTCCAACTTCCTCACTCTTGTCAACCTCACACTCACTTCCGACTCTTTGGCTGCCTTTTTCGCCTTTGAAGCACAGGGCTTTGCGCTCCTAATGGACCAGCTAATGGCGCAGTCGCAGGACCAAACTGTGCCTTTGGAGGACGAGGAACTGGGCAGTAAAATGGTAATGGTCAATTTGCAGGGGATGAACTTCGCGGGAAATGCTGCGGGGATTGACTGGGCGACCTATAAAAAGGGACATAGGAATAAGCTGTTTACGAGGGAATTCGCAGGGAAGGAGAAGAGCGAAATCGTGCTTGCGTTTGACTTGCAGAAAAGAGTAGAATTGAGGCATGTTAGTGTTGGCTTCAATTTGTTCTCCACAGAAGCAGCTGACAGAGCCTTTGGCCAGCCTGTTTCAGTGTTTCTCGAGGGCGGTGACAGCTTACTGACCCTGCAGCCTCTCGCCAAACTGCACCTAGTGCCAGATTTCGCCTACTCCCACCACTCAACAAGCGTTTTCGCCCACAACTTCGCAAACTCTCCGCTGCCCCCAAGCCACCAAGTCCGTTTCCTCAGCTTTCGAATGCGTCGTCCAGTCTTTTCCTGTGTGGAATCCTCAACCTTACTACTAAAAAAGTGCTCGAAAGTGGACCTGTCCGTCTCCTTTATCTCTGTAATGGCGTATGACCTGGCTCTAACCCAGGACGTGCCCTTGTTGATGTCGGGAGTGTTCAAGTTGTACGCTTTGAAGCTGTTCAGTCGGATATGTAAGCCGGAGTACAAGGAGACTATGGCAGTTATTGCGCATGAGCCGCAGGTGCTGGCGCAGTTGCAGGCTTCGTTTGAAATGCTGGCGGCTTTATTGCACCTGCATGAGAGCTGGCTGGCGCATGTGCTGAGCCAACTGTCCAGGGCCAATACAGGAATGGCGGATTGGCTGCTCGACAACCTGCTCAGACTGACCAGAGGCCCGGAACATGCGAGACTGGTTAATGACATCGTCCAAAGCGACGAGCAGCAAGTCGAACAAAGAACCGCCCGTCTAGCCGGCTTCGTGCTGCAGGCCATAAGGGAACTCAACGAAGGCAGCAGCGCCAACGTAGCCAGCCGCTTCGCCCCTTTAATCAGCTTCGTGGACGTCTTTTCCTCCATTATCACCAACCTGACAGCCATTCCCGTCCATCTCCGCATCAACTTCAGCGACTTTATGAGCATTTTGATTGCGATTCGGGTGAATTCGGAGGCTTTGGACCACTCCAAGTCCCTTTCCCGCCTGCTTCTAGCCCTCATTTACCCGCAAGCACGGCTATCTCTGGACCTGGATTTCGACCCCGAGGCTTGTTTCCTGACATCCGCTCTCGAGGAAACTGTGGAAAAGAGGGGGAAAACGGGCTTTGAAGAGACTTTGAAGTGTGTAATTGCGTATTCGGAGAGAGCAGCGGAGTGGATGATTGAAAGAGGGGCGTTGGTAAGGCTGATGCAGGAGGTAGAGGCCAACTCTGGGCTGAAACAGGCGGAATTGCTATTCGCTTTCACGGTAAATGCGAGAATTAAGCAGGAAATGTGCGATTTAGCCTGGCCAGAGCGACTTTACAGCCTATTGAAGCAGCAAAGCGCAGGGAGTTCCCTATTGGAGCAGGGCGTCAAGTCCCTTTCTCTCTTAGTTCTCGGCCGAGTCGAGGAAGAGCAGAAATTAGCCTCAAAACTGGCTCAAGATATATCGAATTTGCAGGCTTCGGGACTGATTCAGTCCTTATTAGTCCCGTTGCTGTCCGCAGAGTTGAAAATTCCGGTGTTTCTGCACATTTTCGACCCGTATAATAGCAGGTGGGTGACTTCTCTCACGGAAAAGAGGGAAATCGCGGCTGTTCCTGCTGTGCCCTTTGTGCCGCAGACTTGTTCCTCCTATCAGATGACGGAAATCACGAAGTCCCTCAAAATAGTATCAGAAGCCTCTGAAGAACGGCGTAGTCTACTGAGTGCCCCTTGGACCCAGGTCTTTTTCCTCGAGCACTCTCCAGATTGCAGCACTTGGCTAGCCTTCCACCGCGCTCTGGAACAGCGCGCCCCCGCAATTCTGCTCTTCCAAGCCGAGTCCAGGACCAGAGGAGACATCAACGTCGCAATAGCGTCCTTTAAGCCAGTTCCGCAGGTGCCAGACGTGCTAGAGGACGAAGTGACGGCTGCGATTCCCTTTGACAAGGACAACTTTATCATATATATGGAGGATACGCGGGTGTTTCACTTCGACTCTGCGGCTGTTCCGCAGCGGAATTTCGGGGAAGTACTGTGTGACTATGAGGGCGGCGGGGCGCTTAACTTGGGCGGAGAGTTCCTTTGGCTGTCCTTCAGCTACGACTACTCGACCTGCATCGACCACTCCGGGTACCTGACTTGCAGGGAAAAGGGCTGTGTGTTGCCAGGGGAAATCAAGGTAAAGGCGCTGGAAGTGTGGACCTGCCAGCTGCAGGAAGAAGTAGCAGCGCCGCACAATGCGGACTTGGGGTCGAAGTGGGAGGACCACAGTCACCCCTTTGCACTGCTGCGGGCGGCGACGCTGCTGCTGGTCCCTGCCTGCACCACTGCTGAAGAACTGAGTTGGACCCTGTTCCAAGGCTGGGTGGAGTTCACGCTCCGAAACAGCTCCCAAGGCCTGCAGCGAGAGGACTCCATCCAGCAACTCGCTGGCAGCCACCCACTTCTCAGTCTGGAATACCGTCTGAACCAACGCAAAGCCTCCTTCGCCCTCCCCACTCCCCCGCTTTCCCGCTACCCTCTTTTCGAGTTGTTCCAGGCCATTGGCGGCATTTCCGCGACTCTCTCACTGGCGCAGCAAAGCTTGTCCTCGGACTCGGGCTGGAGCCTGTGGCTGCAGGAAGTGCAGACTTTCTTCCAATTGACAGGCTTCTTTTCTGCCTTTATTCGCAGAGACAACTGCAAAAAGCTGCTTTTTGCAGTACTTTCGGGAACGGCGCAGGACCAGGATGAGGCCGGAGCCATCGCAGAAACATACAAAACGCTAATTAACCTGCTGAAGTCCGATAACAGCACGGAATTGCGACTAAAAGCGGTCGAAGTGGGCCTGATTGAGCGAGTTTTGGCTCGGTTGGAAGCTGCAGGGAAGGCGCAGAAGGCAGTTCCGCCTGTGAAGGCAGCTTCCAGGTCATCCAACAGCTCTCACTACTCAGACGACGTCTCTGACAAGGACAGCGACAAGAAGCCGAAAGAAGGCACAGGGTATGCCCCAGACCATGCTGTGGCTGCCTCTCGCTGGGACGTCAGTTCCTATTTACAGTCCAAACAGACTCAAACCGAGCAAAAGGCAGTACTCGTGGAAGCGTTGATAGCCTTCCTGCAGCCCGCAGACTGGGTCCTCCCAACAACAGTGGTGGAAATCCTGCAGAAGTCCGCACTCAGCGGCTTCCTAGAGCAGCACATGGGTGCGGATTCTCTGCTCGAAGTGGACAAAGAGAAGGAACTCTTCGGCACTTTCCTCAGACTGGTCAGAGTCGTGGCGGGACACAGGCAATTGAGGGCGCTAGTCGAGCCTGCGCTGCCCAGACTTAAGCGACTTGCGGACCTGGCCAGGACCTTCTTCCACTGTCTTCAGAACGTTGAAACGCCTGAAAACCACTCCGAAGCCTTGGCGCGCGAAATAATCGAAACCGAGCAGTCCATTTCCCAGCCTACATCCGCCTCCCTGGCTTCCCGCAGCTATGAAAACGTCTTACAACAGCCACTAGACGTCGCCTATCCTCAGCTGCTCGAAGACCTCAGATTGGACTATATGCGGATGAAGGGAGAAAATGGGACCTATCAGCACTTCTACAGCAGCCAACTCACCCGCACCAGCGCCACGCCCCCGCCCGAAAAGATGTACCGCGTAGCTCGAGAAATCGCCGATTTATCCCACTCCCTGCCCATTTCCCACACCAACAGCATCTTCGTCCGAGTGGACTCCGACCGCACAGACCTACTCAAAGCCATCATAATGGGGGCGGCCGGCACTCCCTACGCCCACGGCGCCTTCGAATTCGACATTTTCCTGGAGGACAGTTACCCCAATACCCCTCCGAAGGTAAATCTGGTGACCACAGGGAGTGAGCAGGTGCGCTTTAACCCGAATTTGTACAATTGCGGGAAAGTGTGTTTGTCCTTACTAGGGACTTGGAGGGGGTATGCGACAGAGAACTGGGACCCGAAGATATCCACCCTGCTACAGGTCCTAATGTCTATTCAGTCCATGATAATGACTGAGGATGTGTACTTCAATGAGCCCGGATTCGAGCAGGAAGCCAGCACTGATGAAGGAATCGGCAAAAATGAGGGTTACTGCAACATTATTCGATACTCAAACGCGAAATACGCAATGTTGGACCAAATCCGCAAGCCTCCAAAAGGCTTCGAAAGCGTGATAAAGCGCCATTTCTACCTAAAAAGAGAAGAAATCGTGCGAGATATACGGCAATGGCTGCAAGACGCTAAAGCCAAAGAGGCAATTTACACCGGACTCGTCCTAGACCACAACGCCACTATCGCAGGGTGGTTCCGCGACTCCAAAGAAGCCTACTACGACCGACTGCAAGAGGTGTTTGGGGAACTGGAGGAGGAGTTAATGACCTTAGCAGAGCCGATTCCCATCCAAATGGCTGCAGAAGGCCGGAAACAGCAGGGAAGTGTGGGGGTTGAGAGGGAGGAAGGGAGGGAAGTGGCGTCTTTCGGGGAAATAGACGTGAGTGATGATGTGGAAGTACACAGGGAGGCGATGGATGTGGGGAATAGGGCAGTGACGGACCGGTTGTCCAGGTACATAGGGGCTATGGGCTTGGATGCTGTTAGGGCTCAGGCGGAAAGTGCTGTTTTGGTCCTGGGAGCAGGCGCTTTAGCAGCCGAAATCGCGAAAAACGTAGTTTTATCAGGCATTAAGCGACTAACAATAAGGGAAACCCCGCATTTCGTATGTAAAGAAGACGTAAGTGGCCACTGTTTCCTCCGCATCACCGACATCGGCCGGGTTCGCGCAGAAGCAGTGTCTCTGCGTCTGCAGCAACTGAACGCCTATGCGGTAGTGGACTGGAGCAGTGCAGTGCCCAGTGCTGCGGAGGTGAAGGCGCACTATTCTGCGGTGGTAGTTACGGAAATGCCCTGGGAACAGACTGTGGAGCTGGAGCGGGGACTGAGGGAAAGCGGAGTGGCTGTGGTGGCTGCGGACGCTTTTGGCCTGTTCGGCCGGGTATTTGTGGACCTCGGGGATACTTTCGCAGTGGCTGATACGACCGGAGAAGAGCCTCAGGAGTACGTGATTTCCTCTATTTCCAATGAGGCGGAAGGACTGGTCACTCTCCTGACTAAGCACAACCTGGAGGACGGCTCTCTGGTTCTATTCTCGGGTCTGCAGGGAAGCACTGAACTCAATGGCACTTCCCAGACTGTGAAAGTCGTCAATACCACGAGCTTCAGGATAGGGAATACGACTGGACTGGGAGCGTATACAGGCGGTGGAACTGCTCTGCAGCTAAGGAAATCAGGTCTGTTTCGCTTCTCCTCCCTTTCCGACAACTTACGAAATCCAGTACTGGACGAGACATACGAATGGGCCGATTTCGAGAAAGCCGGAGAATGGAGACCCCAGCACGTGGCCATGCTGGCTTTGGACCGGGCAATTGCGCACCCAGAAAGCTCTGAATCTGCTTTCGACACTGTACTAGCCGACTTCGAAGAAGTGGATACTGAACTTGCACGCAGGATATGGGTGGAACTGAACCGAACTGCAAAAGGCACTTTTCCTCCTCTTTGCAGCTATTTGGGCGGAATAGCAGCCCAAGAAGTGCTCAAAGCGCTTACTCACAAATTCACCCCAATCCGCCAACTCCTTTACTTCAACACTCGGGAGCTAGGCGATTTCACAGAGCCGCAGGTGTATACAGACCCTGTGCAGCTTTGTATGGGCAGAGCTCTGAATTCAGCCCTGGCCCAAGCTTCTGTATTTATGGTCGGAGTGGGTGCTATCGGCTGTGAACTACTGAAGAATTTGGCTTTATTGGGAGTGTCGACTGCTGGGAAGTTGACCATCACCGACCCTGACCACATCGAGAACTCGAACTTATCACGGCAGTTTCTATTCCGAGAGAAGCACATTCGTATGCCCAAAGCGGCTGTTGCAGCTGCGGCTGCAGTGGACCTGAACCCTGCACTGAGGGAGCACCTGCTGCCCAGGCTGGACAAGGTGCATGAGCCCACTGCCCACATCTTCTCAGAGTCCTTCTTCCAAGCCCAAAGCCTCGTCCTAACTGCCCTCGACAGCATCCAAGCCCGCCGGTACGTCGACAGCCGCTGCGTCCACGCCCTCACCCCTCTCCTCGACTCCGGCACCCTGGGCAGCAAAGGCCACGTGCAGGTGATTCTCCCCCACAGCACCGAAACCTATAGCGAAAGAAGCGACCCAGAGGACGAGTCCAGCATCCCTGTATGCACTTTGAAGCTTTTCCCTGAGGAAACTGTGCACTGCATAGAGTGGGCTTTGGACCTATTCGCCAGGTACTTCACTATCGAGCCGGCCTTGGTTCGGACCTGTTTGACCCAGTCTGGGGCTGATTTGGAGGGAGAAAAACTCGCGAAGGCGGTTAAAGTCTTGAGAAAATGGCCGCAGTGCTTTGAAGACTGCATTCAGTTTGCTTGGAAAAAGTTCCATAAGCTGTTTAGCAGTGATCCGAAGCGGTTGATGCATGTTTACCCGGCAGATGCGAGGACTTCTGATGGGAAACTGTTCTGGACGCTGCCGAAAAGGCCTCCCACTGCGGTTATTTTCTCTGTGGATATTGAGGAACATGTGGAGTTTCTGCTGTCCGCAGCCTGCTTAAAGGCCCGAGTGAGTGGAATTCAGATGCCCTCCGTCTCTCTCCCCGAGCTTCGAGGCAAAATAGTGGAAATCGCCCGCCACTTCCCTATCAAACAGTTCCAACTCTCACAGGAACAGGCCTCCGCTATTCGCGCCCAGGTCGACTCCAAGGAGGAATCCTCCACTTCCGCCGTTTCCACCGACCTTCACAGCGAACTAAAGGACTTGATCAGTTCCCTAAGCCTGGAAAGCCGTCCTGAAAGCTTCGAAAAGGACAACGACGCCAACGGCCATGTGGACTTCCTGCACTCCGCCTCTAACTGCAGAGCCCAGGTCTACAGCCTCAAGTCTGCAGAGTGGATAACAGTCAAATTGAAGGCTGGCAGAGTGGTCCCCGCCCTAGCCACGACCACTGCAGTTGTAGCGGCCTTGCAGACCATTGAAGCGCTGAAAGTAATGCAAGGATGTACGGTGCGTGTGCATCGCAATGGGTTTATCAACCTGGCGGCGAGTGTGTGTGCGATGACTGAGCCGTGTGCACCGAGGGTTATGTACGAATTGCAGGGAATTGGCCCTGTGACTGCCTGGACTCGCTGGGAAGTGCCCGGTTCTAGCACACTTCAAGGCCTTTTTGAGTACATAAAGGAACACTATGGAGTGGAAACGAGGGATGTGCTGCAAGGGTCGAAACATATTTATTTGGAGTCGTTGATGGATTTGCCTGCCAAACAGGCGGAAAAGGCGTTCATTCTGGGTAGGGATTTGAAGGAATTGGTAGGAGGACAGGAGGAGGATTTGAGAGTGCACTTCACGATGTCGGGAGGGGAGAAACTCCTGCAAAGTCCGCCTATTCGACTTTGTCTCTAGACTTTGCCGCTCTAAAATAGCCATAATGGAGACAAGAAGCCGCGGGAGAGGATCAGACGGCCAGAGCACTCCCGCCACCTCCCCCAGCACCTCTCTACGCAGAAGTGGAGACCTGGGTGTGAGAAACTCTTGGGCAGGCAACGCATTTGCCTGGCGGGAGCCCTCCACACGCTCCGCCTTCGTGCAGTTAACCGCCTTTCTCTTCCTCGCAGGAGCGCTCAGCACTCTAATTGTGGTGAATATCTGGGCGAGTGGGAGGACGGAAGGATTAGAAAGCCTGGGAAACGCCACTGCTGTAGTGAGGGAAGTGAGGGACAGCTGCATGGAAAGGGACAATTTGGTGGACTACGCAGCAAGTGTGAATGGCGGGAAAGTGGTGGAAGCCGACTCCAGTCCTTCGTATCACGGGTCACTGCTGGTACTGTCTACCTAGGAAGGACTGGTGGGCTTCAATCGACTGGATTACCTGATAAGCAGCGACAACAGCAAGGCATACTGCTGGGCCTTCGAAGGGGAAAGCGGCTACGCCACTGTCCACCTGCCCCGAGCCATTTCCCCCTCTCAGTTCTCCCTCGTCCACATCAACTCCCTGCAAGCCTTCAACGCCCCTCGGGACTTTTCCCTCTACTCCACAGGACTCGACGCCTGCTGGCTGCTCGGCTCCTATCAATTCCGCTTCGCACCAGACCAGGAAAGAAGAGAGACTGTGCAGTTCTTCCCCTGTCGGTACAAGTAGCCTCTATGCAGCTGCAAAGAGGCCACTAGTCTAGTGCGCCTGGAAGTGGAGAGCAACCAGGGAGACAGTGCAGTGACATGTGTTTATCAGCTACGAGTGCACGGCCTGCCAGCGGAGTAGCTAAGTCTTGTCCCGTGGCAGTGTGCTGTGCGTCAATATGCACCGCAAATTTAAGAGATGGAGCTGCCGGCCAGTCCCTCTGCTGAGCAGCTGGAACAGCTCCTCTCCTATGTAGTCGCAGGACAGAACATCCAGGAGACCAATGCCTACTTCAAGCGCTACCTGAAGACAGCGACATGTGTGCAGGATCTCATGGCGAGGATCGTGTCATCTCCTCAGCCTGCCACTCGGCAACTCGCCTGCGTGCTGCTGCGCAAGAAGGTAGTGTTTCACTGGAAGGCGCTGGAGCCTGCGTTCCAGTCCGAGTTCCGCACTGCCATTTTGCGTCAAATCGAGGCCGAAACAATCCCGCTAGTCCGCAAGGCCGTAGCCAACTTGGCGGCCAAACTCGCTTCCGCTACACTCAAGGACTGGCCCGAGGTGCTGCAGTTCATCAGCACCTGCTCAGCCAACCAGTCCCTCGCAGCCCGGGAAATCGGCCTCTACATGCTCGCCGAAATCCTCGACTTCGAAGACGTATACGAGGTCCTTTCTCCTCACATCCCCCAGCTCGGAGAGCTCTTCGTCCGGTCTCTTTCCGACAACAGTAGTCTGGACATCCGCAAAAACGCACTCAAGGCCATGTCCAACCTCTTCAAAAACGCGCCCGAAGGCCTGACTTCCGTCAACATCGCCAGCGTAATTCCACTGACCCTGCAAGCGACCCTCGAATGCGCCCAGAAAGGCGAGGAAGAAACAGTGATATTCGCCTTCGATGCTCTGGACGAACTAGTGTCTACGGAGATGGACTTGGCAGCGGTGTTCCCTCAGATGATTGATGTGGCAATGAAGGTGGGCGGGACGCCTGCGCTGCAGGTGTCGACCAGAGACAGCGCTATCAACTTCGTGGAGAGTGCCTTGGAGTATCAGTCCAAGGTAGTGGCGAAGAACCCGGAGTTGGTGCGTTTCCTGCTGGAACAGGCCTTTACCATCGCAGCGGAGAGAGATGACGACCCTGAGGCTATTTCCCCTGTGGACATGGGACTTCGTCTGTTGGACACTATGGCTTTGGAACTGCCGAATAAGGTGGTGTATGCGACTATGGTGCAGATGTATAGGAGTCTTAGGACACATCTGAACTACCTGGTCAGGAAAGTGGCAGTGTTGACTCCTGGAGTGATTGCGGAGGGCTGTTCGGACTTCATGAAGCAGGAGCTTAAGGAGGTGCTGCAGGACGTGCTTTCTGCCTTTCAAGACACCGCCCCTCAGGTCCGCGAAGCCGCCGGCCTGTCCCTCGCCTACATGTCCGACCACCTCCGTCCCGAAATCCTCGACTACCACGCCCAAGTGATCCCCTCCCTAATGGCTATGCTGGGCGAAGCCCACGCAAACACCAAGCAAAAGGCCATATACGCTCTAGACCTGTTCTGCGAAGGATTTGAGGACAACATAGGCACGTATCTGGAAGGAATGCTGAATGGACTGGTGGGTTTAGTCCTGCGGGATGCGGACTTGAAGACCAAGCAAATGGCACTATCAGCACTGAATTCAGCTTTATCTGCAGCTGAGAAGGGAGTGGAGCCGTATTTCGACACTCTGATCCAAGTCTTAGCGCAGATCATCAACCCACAGACGGACACTGCTGCGCCTGTCAGAGCTGCTGCTCTGCAGTGCATCGGCCAGCTCTTCGCCTCCTGCTCAATGGAGAAGTGCGGCAAATTCATCGCGGAATGCTCGGCTGTCGCCAGTTCCTACCTCGACACCACTGTATTGGAGCTCAGAGAAGCCGCTTTCGCCTATTTCTACCTCCTGTCCCGGAACCTACAGGGCAACTTCGACCCCTACGTGGAGAAAATCGTGGCCGAGGCTATCAAAAGCTGCGAAAGTGCTGAAGGCATGGAGATGGAAGGCGAGGCCGAGTCCTCCGACGAGGATGAGGACAATGACAAGGGACTGAACCTGAAAGTCCGCACAGTGTTTCTCGATGAAAAGACAGCTGCGATTCACGCGTTGGGACAGGTCGCTTTGGCATGTCCGGGCCGCCTGGGGCAGTACCTGCCGAAGCTGCTGGAAGTCATGGAATCCTTGTGGGACTACTTCCACTCGATAGTGAGGGAGCAGACGGTCACTACCTACCAGCAAATCGTGGAGGCGCTGAATAAGGGCAATGATGGAGGCTTTTCGCAGGCCGGGCTGGAGCTGTGGCAGACTAAGGTGTTGCCGAAGTTCATTGAGTCGCTGACGGACGACGAAGCCAGAGGCGTAGTCTGCCGCGTACTCGAAGCAGTCGAGGAACTCACTCGAGAGGCAGGAGCCGGAGCCCTAGGCACCGACCCCGCCCCCCTCTTCACCGCCCTGGAAGTCCTGCTCAACGAAACTGCCGCCTGCCAGAAGATGGTGGACGATGACGAGGACCACGACCACGACGAAATGCTGATGGGAGACGTGGCTGATGTGCTGACAGAGGCGACGAAAAGATGCAAAGAGGCTTTGGCGCCTCAGTTGCAGCGAGTGTTGCCGTCCATTCTCAAGTTCACTAGGCCGAATCGCTCGGCTAGAGACCGCACGCTGATGATTGGATGCTTGGCGGAACTGTTCGGTATTGTGCCGGCCTTGGGAGCCGCTAGTTCCTCAGTAGTGTTGCCGATTTGTCTGCAAGAACTCGCCCAAAACGACGCAGAGACAGTCCGCAACACAGTCTTCCTCCTCGGAGTTATCTGCGAATGCGCAGGCTCAGGGCTCGTCGGCGACTTCCCCGCCATCCTCCAAGCCCTCAACCAGCAGTTCTCGCGTTCAGACCTGCAGCCAGCGACTGTGGACAACCTGGTGGCCGCTGTGGCTAGAATGGTCCTAGGCGCACTGGAAGCCGTGCCTTTAGCCACTGTTTTGCCGGTATGGTTTGCGCACTTGCCGCTGAAGGATGACTATATGGAAGTGAAGACTGTGCTCAGATGCATTCTGCATATGGCCAGCAAAGGCGTCGACCTATCCGCAGCGTCGGACCTCGTCATTCGTCTCTGCCTGGACGGTCTGCTTCAACACGCCCGTGACCACGAAAAGTACTCCCTCGACTCCAACCTCGTAGCAAGCCTCGCAGCCTACCTGCGTTCTTTCTCCAACACTCCAGCCCTCGCCACCATCGCTGCAGCGCTTCCTGAGGCCGACCAGCAGGTCTTACGAGGACTATTAGGTTAGTAACACAGCTAGGCGGGTTTCCGAGGCTTGTAGGGGGCTTGTCGGGCTGAGTAGCTGCAGAAGCGGTGCATGCCGGCTGGCTTGCCCTTATGCCGGGCTTCGTAGCAGGTGAAGCAGTAGCGTCTCGAGGGACATCCAGCACAGAAGCCTGTTGCCGCCTCCTCGCAGCCAGAACACCTCATCTGACCTGCCTAGTGCATACTTAGCAGCAAGGAAGCTGTATCCACAGGCGAGGAACCCACCGCCGTCACAGTGCTCCGACTGCTCTTCGACTCTTGTCTAGCCGGCAACTGCGGGGTTTCCAGCTCCGAAGGGATTTCCACAGGGGAAAGAACGTGTGGTAGAGTCGGCAGACTGTGCAAGTCTTCGTGAGGGAGCGGAGTATCGGAAGAGGCTGCATAGTCTTCGGGAGCATTGACAGACTTTGTGCGGCCGCAACAGCTCCAGCCGAGTCGATGGAACCAGGATTCCATGGTGGAATTCCTTATTTAGACATAGAGGTGCTGCAGCTGAAATGACTTCTCCACTCCTTCTCCAGGAAAATCGCTAGCTTGGGATCTGTAGTCTTTTCGAGGATGGTCTGGGCAATTGTTCTGCTGTGGGGGAGACTTTGACCTGTCAATAAATGCTTTTCAGCAGGAAATTAAGGAGCAGAAGTTCGCTTCCTTCCTTGTTATCTATCAAAGTTGCCCATAGTACTATTAGTCCAATAGACTTTCTATATTCATTTCCTACGTCTAGACTGGGCAGGTCTCTAGCTAGACCTGCTCTCAGCATTACTGAAAAGTCTGCGAAACAGCAATGTCCACAGACTGTGATTCGAGAGCTACCTAGTCCTAACGCTCTTGGAGGCCTGAAGTACTGGATTATAGTGTACATTACTCCGCGATAAGGGCGGCTACTGTCTCATCAGAGCTGAGGACTTGATCAGTGGCAGGCATGGGACTGTGCCGCTCCAGCCACAGCAAGAAAGCCGCGCACTGTTTCGGTCCTAGGAAAGACCGGACGTCCTCCACATACCTCTGGAACGCCAAGGAGTGCTTCGCCAGTGCTTCTCTAGTCTTCTTCAGCAGCTTCAGACTGTCACTCATTTTGTCCTTCTCTTGCACTAGGATGCCTTTGTACTCCCGGATTGAGGCACACTGTTCCTCTGTGAAGCCGCCGTCTAGGATCAGTTCTTTCCAGGCTGCTTGGTTCACGCAGCTGGGAGCGGGCTGAAAGAAGTCCACGTCCTGGTCAGTCGCCCACAGGAAGTACTTGACATGCTGCGGGATCATCACTTCCAACGTCTGCTGAAACATGCGTCCCACCACCTCCTGCCTCCCCATCGCGTCCACCCCCAACTTCGTGCTCAGTTCATCCAGCATCTCCGCTACTTCCGCCTCACTAGTCTCCTGCCTGTGCAGCGCCTGGTTCAGCCTACAGTAGAGTTCCTTCCTTTCCGTCATGAAGGTCTGGTCCGGAGGGACTACAGTGTGGGCTAAGCCGGACCTTAGGGCTGTGACTTCCTGGGTGAGCTGGGCTATGCGGCTTTCTAGGTACTGAATGTACTGCTTTTTGCGCCTGCGGGAGTTGCGGGCGGACTCGCGATTGCGTGCGAGCCGCTTGTTCTTGCGCTCTTCGCCGTCCCCGGCAGTGTCCTGCTTGTCTTCCTGGTCCTGAGTGTTGAGGAAGGCGGAAAGCGGGTCTTCGTCTATACCGGAGAGGTGAAAGCCCCAGTCCATTACTATTAAGTTGTTGCCGGGGCATTTAGTTAAAAGGCAGGCAGGAGAATCTCTTCAATTGGCGTTTCCTCATATAAAGACCTCATTTCCCCCTGAATTAGGCTGGGAGCTGGGCAGAGTTGGCTTTAAAAGCCCTGGAAGTCTGATTAATGGCTGTTGGGACTTGTTAATGGCTCAAATGGGCACTAGATTGTGACTAGATTTGCAAAAAGGGGACTTTTCCTAGTCAGAAAACCTTGAAATGCGCCTTTCAAGGCAAATGTAGGTTTTTAGCACGATGAAATATACGAATATTGGGAAATCACAGTAAATCGGGCTATTTTGCCGCATTCAGACCAATAAAGTCTGCTTTCCAGGCTACTTTCCCCTTAATTTAGTTGAAATTTCCACTCTATTTGTGTGTTTGTATTTAGAAGTGCTGCTATTTGCGCATATATAAGTAAGAAGCTGTGCACCACTATGACCCAACTTTTTCTCCTTACCAGCAATATCTAGTGTAAATAGAAGAAAACATGCGACAATTCAGCAAAAAACCGCCTGTTCGGCAACCATCCAGCCAAATACGCGCAAATATCCACTTCTTCTTTCGCTCTGACCTCGCCTTCCAGGGTCGCAAATTAGGCATAATGGAGCGAAAAAGCACGAGACAGCACTTCTCCACAGTGGACGAAGCCCTCGACAAGGTCCAGCGTCTGCAACTGATGTGCGAGCGCATGCCCGAGCTCTACGGGTACAAAAGCGCAGACATAGTCCGGCACCAAAGGAAGTTGGTGGCCTTGGCGAACTCCCTGAGCGTGGTTTTCCTGCAGTACGACCTGTTCTGTGAGTGTTTTTCCCTGCTCAAGCTGGCTGCCAAGGTGGACTTGCTGCTGCACGCCACTGGGGATGTGCAGGCCAGCACCTGGACGTCTCGTCTCGTCACATACAACTGCCTCGCATACTTGTTTGAGAAGTAGGAACTCAGTAGGAGCGAAGGACCACTCCAGCGCACTCAAGTTCGTGTACAAGGCGCAGGCAGTGCTGCTCAGCTGCCAGCACCAGGGCCTACCAATCAAGGCAGAAGCCGGCCTCGCCACCAACTTGCTGACGTTCCTGCTGCTCTGGAAGGTGCGCAAACACCAAGAAGCCTACGGCTACGCACAGCTCTGCTCGAACTCAGTGCGCCAGCAGCCCCACCACTTCCGCTCCGCCGCCCAGCACCTTTCCTACCTCAACCTCACAGGAATCATCGTCATGGCAGTCGCTGGCTGCTACATTAAGGTCGAAAAGGACCAGGAAAAGGCCATTCGCACGCTGGAAAACGTACTGATGGAGCTGAAGGACTGGGAAGTGCCAGTTTCGCGCCTGATGATTGAGATGTTAGGGGAGATTCAGACTCGAGCAGACGAAATGGACACTTCTTTCGAGGGGAATGGGCGGTTGCCGGACTCGGTGATGACTATTTAGGACTTTTTGGCTACAGGGGACTATTTGGCTCTGGTGTTTGTGACGGTTTTCATCCAATTTATCAGTCCCACGACTCCTTTGATCAGGAAAGAGGAGCTGGAGGAAGCAATGCGCAGGGAACGGGGCTTCCGGGGGGAGCGGAATGAGGACTTCCTGCGGGTTTTGTCCAGCCAGGGCGACAAATACGCCCTAGTAATGAACAGCATCGTGAGCAGTCCCAAGCGTCCAGCAGTCCGACAAGAGTCCAACAACCAACTCACCCCTCTCCGCACCAAGAACAAAGCCGCAGAGCGCATCCGCAAGTACCGCCGCAAAGCCCGCCCTCACGAAGTGCAAGACTTCACCCGAGACTGGACCACTGCCCAGTTCCACAACCCGAAGTATGTGGCTCCGAGACTAGAACAGAGACATGACTCCCTGCCTGTCCGCAGACCTTTCCCTGTGCCGAGACGCCACTCTCTCACTGAAAGGCAGCTCATCCGCAGACATAAGGGACTGCGCAGGAAACAGATAATGGTGGAATTCACGCCGAAGCGACTGGTGCGGAATAGTGAGGACACGCCGATTGACATACAGCCACTCACGGGGCCGAGAAGGAGAGGAAGGAAAAAGCAGCTGCTGGACAGGACCATGCAAATTGAGCGGCTGGAAGACGTGTCCATCTCCCCAGGTGCGCAGTCCTGCCTCGTCTCCAGCTAACCACTGTCCCTCTGCAGTTAATTGCTATATCTCCTATGCCACACAGACCACTCTGAACTGCTGAGTCTGCTCTCTGCTCTGGTGAGCCCTGCCCGCTTCACTGCCCTTTTCTTGCTTCTTTCCGCCTTTCAGCTCCAAACTGCTCTGAGATATTAAGATGCTTCCATAGCTCAGAGACCCGTTTCCCCCTCCAGAACTGGACGAATTGGACCCAGAGGCGTAGGAATCACTATGGGATTTGCAGGTTTCGTTGGGGTCTCTGCGCAGCACGACCACTTCTTCCTCCTGCTTGGGCTCCTCAGCAGCTTGCTGGCGACACACAGAGGCAGGGAGGATGTTGCCGAAGGGACTGGATACGTTGTGGTTGGGGTTGGCGGAGGCCAGGTCCTTGGCTTCCTCGGTTTCTGTGGGAGAATCAGTGACTTGCACGGGCTGGGTGGGAGGGGCGGAGCTTTCCACGGGGACGACGGAGCGGCCGCTGGCTAATGAGTAGTTTTCCACCTGGTTGTGGGCGCGAAGGGAGTTGAAGGACAGTTCTGATGTCGTGGAAGTGAAGAAGGGCAGCAGAGTGTCCTCCGCCTGTCGTGGCAAGCTGCCTTGGATCCCCGAAATAAACGGGTGCTGCAGTAGCTTCCTTACATTGGGGCGGTCGCTGGGGTTGCGCTTCAGACAGGCCAGAATGAAGTGCTTGGCGTCCAGCGACAACCCCTCAGGCAGTTCCGGAGGCTCGCTGGAGCTGCCCACATGCATCAACACCTGAATCTAAGTGGCGCTCACAGGGTTCGTCTTGTGGTGCCAAGGCGGCTTGGCAGTGAGCATTTCCAGCACAGTGCAGCCCAACGACCAGATGTCTGCGTAGCGGCCGTGGCCTTCCTGCTTTATGACTTCGGGCGCCATCCAGTTGATAGTGCCGCGGAGACTCTTGAACTGGGTGTAGTCAGTGAGTCCGTATATCTTCTTGGCTGCACCGAAGTCTGCCAACTTGCACACTCCTTCGTTATTTACCAGGACGTTTGCGCCTTTGATGTCCCTGTGGATGATGTTGTGGAAGTGCAAGTACTCCAGCCCTTCCACGATCTGTCGAGTGTACACCCGCACCAAAGACTCATTGAACTTCCCATACTTGCCCAGCAGACTGGCAATAGAGCCGCCCGCCACATACTCCAGAAAAATGTTGAGGTTCTGCTCGTCCCTGGAACTGCCCATGTACCTCACAATGTTCTTGTGGTTGAGATGGGACAGAATGTCCACCTCCTGCTGTATCTCCTCCACTCGCTCATGGACAGTTTCATAGGAAAAGCCGGAAATCGGGATCTGCTTGACAGCGAAAAGCTCGCCTGTGTCCATATTGGCGGCGAAGATGACTCTGCCGAAGCTGCCCTGGCCCAGGAACTCCCCTGCTTGCCAGCGCTTTGGAGCCAACACCTCTGATTTGCGCTGTTCCTCGTCCGCTAGCAAGGCCTCGTAGTGTCGTAGCTCTTCCTCGTTGAAATACCGCTCGATTAGCACTGAGTCGGGACCGATGAGTTCCGCTGCTTGCGGCTCTTCGGCTTCCTCCACTCGCTTCTGCCCGCGGCAGACACTGAATAGACCCATTCTCCCTCCCATATTAGCGTCCTGTTCCTAGCTATAACTTCGGACTTGTCATGGCGTAGTCCGACATCAACGATTTCCGCAGTTCGTCGGGGCTGGAAAGGCTTTTGGCGAACCCTGCTTTCTTGAAAGTGCCTATGTGGTCCAGCAGTTCTTGCAAGCGGGCTTCGTCCTTGTTCAGGTCTTCCGTCAACTTCATCATCTTGATCTCCCCAGCCGTCACTTTCTCGAATATACGCAAAGTAGCGAGAGTGTTGACACTATGCTTAATGGACTCCAAAGCGCAAGACTCATAGAAGGAAATCACACGCTCTTCATATAAGTTCTCAGCGAACATCTGCACTCCGTGCATGAGTTTCTCCATAGGAACGGCTTGCCGATGCTTGAGTCCGAAGGCGAAAGTAGTGGTGGTCCAGAAGGTATCCACCAGTGGCCAGACGAGAGAACAAAGGAAGGCTACGTTCGTTTCCTTGCCCTTGGCGAGGCGCAGATTAGGCCCGTGAGACTCCAAAACGCCTCTAGCGAGCAACTGATTGGCGACTTTCTCAGTGTCTTTGAGGGTTAGGAGCGGAGTGCGAGTCACATATTCACCTTGGAACAAAGACCCGAGAAACAGCGTTTCTTCATACAGGCGTTCTTTGGCGATACCGTCTGTGAAGGCCAGTCGCTCCCCGAAGCCGTTCAAAGCGCACACACAGAATGCTTCCTGGTAAAAGATGTGTGCCAGCGCGTTCCGGTAGTACCCAAGCAGCAGCACACTCTTATAGTCCTGCTTCACACTGATCGTTTGGCTGAATATTTCCTTCCTAAACGTTATCGTATCCCCAAAATGGCTCAAAGCGTTCCTAACGGAAGCGAAGGAAGTGCCGCTTCTCATTCCCCCGAGTTTATACCCATGTGCCTCGACCTCGTCTCTAAGCCAATTGCACTGCGCTATCAACTCGTCCTCTCCCATGCCTCTGCGGTGAGTGAGCAGCACCGCAGCCAGCATAGCCGTGGGCATGATTACCAAGTTCTGTTGGAAACTGTATACGATTTCGTAGGCCAGACGGAGGTTCATAGGCTTGCGATGGGCGGGTTGTTGGTATGGGTTGAGGTCGGATTGGCGGGCTGTGAATTCCGAAACGTCAATAAAGTCCCCGAAATTAACAAAGATTTTGCCGAAGTTCATATTGAGTATCTTTGCTGCCTTGATGATGCGGCCTAGGGACTCCTTGACCTTCTCTTCACCCAGTAGTTCGAAGGGGAAGGTTTCTCCTTCCAGTACTCTTTCGTAGTTTATGGTTATGGGCACTACGTGCAGGCCGCTGATGGTGCGGTCGTATAGCAGGTCGGTGCACATTGTCAGTAGGCCAACTTTGGGAGACAGAGTTTTCCCTGATCTGGACCTCGTCCCCTCCACAAAGAACTCCACATACTGGTCGTCCCGCAGCAGTCTCTGCAAGTACTCAGTGAGTATGGCAGTGTACAGCTTTGCATGCTGCAGTTTCCTTTTAATAAAGAAAGCCCCGGACATACGAAGTACGTGCTTCACTATAGCGATTTGCAGGAAGTCTTCACCGGCGGCGATGTAGGGCACTCGGACGTTGTAGGCGAAAAGGATGTAGGAGATGATGAGGAAGTCCACGTAACTGCGGTGAGTGGGAGCGAGGATGAGAGGGCCTTTGCGCGTGTCTTGGAGACTCTTCAGCCTTTGCATGGCTTTCGGGTCGATTACCACTTTTTCATAGATTTGGCGCCAGATTTTCCTCAGAGCGTAGGCGAAAAGACGCAACATGCGGGGTCTCAAGTCACTACACATGCGGGTGAGCATTTCCTCTGCCATCTTCGTAACTTTCCGCAGGTTGGCCTCAGCATCTCCCTCGCCCGGCTTCATGGTGGCAGCCATGGCGCGGACTGCCTTTTGCACGGAGTCGGAATTGAGCACTAGGGATTTGGTCTCGGAGAGAGGCCGAATGCGTAGTTGGATAGGCTGATTAACCGCCCAGGACAAGTCTTCAAAACGCCTTAAGCGGATCGCATCGAGGTTTAAGTCCAGATTTTCAGGGTCGACAGGCGGTTCGATTTTTTCCTTCAGGATCCACTTGTGTATTCCGAAGGTGTAAAGTGTGAAATAGCCCTTCCACGAAATAGCGGTGATGTCGATAGGGAAAACCACTTTTTCGGTTTTTGTCATTGCGTTGCCCATTTCCACGATCCGCTGGGAGCTAAAGATCCACTCGTGACTGGTGAAGTGGCCGAGAAGGGTCGCAATGGTCTGTTCCCGCTCCAAAGCCTGTCGGTACCGCTGAGCGTTTTTGATTTTTTCAGGGCTCTGAGAAGCCAGGGCGTAAGTCTTGAAGAGGAGGTAGGGCAGACGTCTCTGCACGAAGCTGACGACGTTATAGACCATGGGACTTTGGTAAGTTCGCAACGAAGCAGAGGCAATTGCCTTTTCCGGAGGATTTTTGCGCCAATAGACGACCATAGCGTCCTTCGCCATGCCCCATGTAGTAGGATTCAGCACGCTTGAGCCCACATGCACAATGGGCAACTCCTGCGTTTTCGCATACTTCGCAGCAGCCACAATGCACGCATTCGCCACCAAGTCCACAGGAACGATATCCGCAATAGCCGTCGTCTTGCCCTGCGTGATCTTCAGCAGACCCAACCCGCACAGCAAGTACATCGCCCCACACGTGGAAAGGGTGTCGACCCAGCCTGGCGTGGGTTCCGCCCAGCTGCTGCCGATGACGCTAGGCCGCATGATGATGATGGGCATAGTGCCTCTAGCAGCTTTCAACAATTGTTCACACAGAGACTTGGAAAAGGTGTATGTGTTGGGGAAGCCGGCGGTGATGCTGGGAGTCATGCGTTCGACTTGGTCGGGTAACATCTTCAGGATAGTTTTTAGCACGGTTGAGGGGTCTTGCTTCATTGGGTAGATTTTCTCCTCGACTCTTCCAGGCTTGTCCACATTCGCATAAGCGCTGGAGACATATATGAACGAACTCAGTGTCTGGAAAGTCCTGCAGAGTTCCAGCAGCCTGAGCGTGCCGACTGCATTCATTTGCACCACTTGGTCGAGTCTCATCGTGAAGTCCACGATTCCGGCTGAGTGGATTACGATATTTACTCCTGTGGCTAACATGGCGACATCTTGAGGACTCAGACCCAGGTCTTCCCTCATCAAATCTCCACTAACAGCCTGTAGCTTCGAGTCTGCGAACTGTCCGAAGTCTGGATGTCTCGCGCGGAGTCGGTCGAAGCAAGGCGATTCGAGAATTTCCTTGTGCAGGCGTTCGCTGATATCTGTGCCCTTCTTAGGCCGGATGAGGACGTACACCTTGCCCACAGTAGGCAGAGACCAGAGCATCTTTTCGAGGATGACCTTGGCCAGGAAGCCTGTGCACCCGGTGAGGAGCACACCTGCACCGTGGTAGGTCTCCTCGAGCATTTTATTTCCCTCGGTGACGCAGCACTAAAAGTAGTTAGGGGCGAACACCTCTAGGGCACTGACGCCGCAGTCTGGCCGCTGTGGGATATATGGAGACACCTAGGAGGACTACAGCAGACTACCGGCTGAGACGTGAAGAGCTGAAATACCTGAGAGCGAATTTGCCGTGCACAGTTCCAGACTCCGAGACCAAGCAAATCCCTATGAACCTGCTCAAAGACCTACAAGGCGAAAGGCTCCTCCCCCAGTCCACCCGGCCCCGCAAGCCGCTCACTCTGCGTCTGCGGAAGCCCATCATTGAACCGAGTCTCGGCTGTTTCCTGGACACTAAGGCCAACTTCTCGTACCGACACCGTATGAGTTGCAGGACTCCCCACTTTTCTGAGGGCGAGTCTATGCTTGTGAAGGTGTTTCCCAGTGGAGCGCACCGAGTGACGATCAAGCGGAGAATCCCAGCTCTGGCTAGGCAAGAAGGAGTGGGTGCAGTGGGAGAGCTGCGGAGCGTTTGCCCGAAAAACAGTCGCATGATTGCCAGACTGAACTCGGTTTTGAACCGCAAACTGCAGCGCGAGTACCTGCAAGACAAGTTCACCAAGACCTTCGCTGACCGCTACCTCGAAACCAAGGTATTCAAATCACCCCAACATCGTCTTTCCCTTTAGTTAACGACTGTCTAAAGGCACCCTTCCCCTTCAGCAGTTCCGCTCACTGTCTTGCAGTCTGTCTGGAGGAGGGCAGTGGAGGCTTCAGTTGTTTTCAGTACCGAACACTCACATTCATTGCAGCTGCAGGCGTCAGAGGTCAGTTCCAGCAGGGAAACTGTGACTTCTGAATTTTCCAAAGCCTGCTGCTCTGTCGCACGCAGAGAAGCACTGAACACCAGTCCAGCAATGAGCAAGGAACACAGCAAAGTAAAGCGCATATTAGTATAAAGCGTTTTCTTAGTCGTTAAAAAGTGACTGCTAAGACTTAACTCGCTTCCAGCCGTATATCGTAGGCGTGAGTACCGCTTTCTGTCTAGTGCCTACAGCTTCCTCGTGAATCAGTGAGAATTTGCCAGTGTCAGTACCTTTGTCCAGGACTACTTTGACTGAGTCACTGAGCACTGCCTTGACTAGGTCTTCTGTCACTTTCTATGTGGTGTTCACTGTGCTGTAGTCCATGGCAGGACTGGTGTTCACTTCCAGCAGCCAGGGAGTGTTGTTCGTGTCTATTAGGAAGTCGTAGCCCAAAAGTTCAAAGGACGACTTTCGGTTCCCCACCTGATTCTTGACCGCTTCCAGCGTGAAAATGACGATTTCCTTGATCCTCGGCTGTATCTCACTCCTCCACACCTCCCTGCCACATCTCTGTCGCAGTAAATCTTGCAGGCCATTCACATGCATCATGCATCCCTCAATCGTGTTGGCTGTGAACTTGGTGCTGTGCTTGGAAATGGAGTTGTTGGTCAGGTGGATGTACTTATTGCTCAGGTCGGAGTCGTTGTAGTCCTCGGCACTGAAGCGCAAATAGCACTCGTCATAGAACCAGATCTTGAGTGGATTGAAGGAAGACACTAACACCCACTGGCGGATATCGAACTAGGTAGCAGTCACCTTGCGGCCCTGCATCAGCAGCGGGTTTTCGATGTACTTCTGCACGACCCACAGCGAGGGACTGAGGTACAGCGGCTCGAGTTGAGCCAAGGAAGTCACCAAGGAGATATCTCTGCCTCGAGACTTGCTGCCAGGCTTGAAGATCCAGATGTTTTTGCCCTGGTTCAAACTGCTTTGCGCCTGCTTCTTCGCCAGACCCGCCAGCACTTCGCCCACTCGCTCGTCCAGTTCCTGCTTTGATAAGTATTTAGCTGAAAAAGGGACCTCTGTCTCCTTAAAGACATGCGCAGTGAGCGTGAGCCACTCCAAGTCCAAGACCTGGACCTGTCTCCCCGCTTGCAGCACTCTCTGACATATGCCCAAGGCCACAGCCACCTTCCTGAGTGCAGTTTTCCCTCCTGCTTGATACGTCTTCAGCACTCCTTCAGCCTAAGTGGCCGTTACATAGCAACTTTTGAAGTCGTTCATGAACTGCAGTCGTTCATAGGCGCTAAGGGCGTAGGTGCGAGGGTAGAACCGGTCCACCTGCTCCACTGGCATTCGCTTGAGGTTAAAAGTGAAGTTGGATTTGGCGGAAATGTGGAAAATGTTCTTGAAGTGATTGATCATTTGGCAGTCTTCAAGGGTCGTCGGCAGTTTGGACACCCGCGTCCACTTGAGGTCGAAAGCGTGGGAGTGCACATCTGTGTTTTCCACCCAGCCTCGCTCTAACAGAGCCTTGCGAACGTCAGGGTAGTCTCCTTCAATGATGAAGACTCGGCCAGGGTTCCTGATGTGGTTGACTTTCTTCCATCTCGCAATTTCAATGCTGCCCAAAGAGCCGGGAGGTACTGGCACAGTCTGCGTCCTAGCGACTCCTAGACTGACTGAAACCGGCCGAATGCCTTGACCTGTACTGAGTACAGGCTGAGTCTGTTGGCTTGGACGAGAGGGAGGGCGGCCTGTGAAGGAGGTGCTGGGCAGTGTACGGCCTCGAGTGTCTTTGAGCCGGAAGCCACTTGGACTTGCGCTGATGTCCCTCACAGGGACGGGCTTGCGCTGCATTGGCGACCTAGCAACGGTCGTCATAGTCAATATGCAAGTGGGACCAATATGCTCCGAAGATTTACATTGGAGTTGCATTCGCAAGAAGAAGTACTGTCTATAGATTCCCATCTACCACATTAACTAGAGACCTCAGCACAGCCGCGTAATTTGAGCGGAAGCGCCTCACTCGGTCCCTCCTCTCTCCGCAGCCAGTTAGTCTCAACACCCAGTCTTCACAGCACTGCTTCCTGAGGACTTCGTCACTCTCAGGTTCACGAACTCTTCAGCACAGGTGGGGTGGACGCCTACTGTGAGTTCCAGGGTAGTCTTTGTGGCACGGGTTTTCACAGCTACAGCGTAGCCTTGAATCACCTCTCCAGCGTTCGGCCCCACGTAGTGAACTCCAATTATCCGCTCAGACTCGCTCCTAATGCACACTATTTTGACCAGTGCAAGTTGTCCCTTATGTTTTGCGGAGAAATTCCACTCCAAGGGAGTAAAGGCGCAGTGGTAAACCTCAATATCCTCGCTTCCATATATCTCCATGGCTTGCTCCTCGCTGTACCCCACACAGCCATACTCAAGCGGAGTGAAGACAGTCGTCGGGACGTAGATATAGTCCATCAGCAAAGTGCTCTCCGCGAATAGACGTCTTGCCAGGAGGATTCCCGCCTTGATGGCTACTGGGGTGAGTTCATACTCCACATCCGCTGCATCGCCTACTGCCCAAATATGCGGAATATTAGACCTGTCGAAGTCATCGACTAACACTTTTCTGTTTTTCGGGTTCACCAGTACTCCCGCCCGCTCCAGGTGCAAAGGGTCTGTCACAGCGTACCTGCCAATAGCAAGCAGTACATGGTTGTACTCGCCTGTCAGCCGGGCTCCGTTCTGAGTGTAGTGCACAGTGACTAAGCCTGCTGCTGTCTTTTCGAAGCGCTGAGGAGATGCAGATTTGATGAAGTGCATCCCCACTTTCTCCATGTAAGTGCCCACCGCATCACTCATTTCCCTGTCGAAGCCTCGCAGAAACTGAGACCTGACCATCACTGTGACGTCCTTCCCCAGTGAGTGCAGGAACCCAGCACACTCCAAAGCGATGTACGACCCTCCCACCACCAATATGCTGCCCTCCAGACTCTTCACTGAGAAAATGTCATCACTGCTCATACAGCACTCCTCTGCACCTGGCAGTCCTCCGTAGGACGGTCGTAGTCCCACTGCGACCACTATGTGTTCCGAAGTCACTCGAGTGGTTTCCTTGCCTGCGGCATTCAGTAGAGCAAGTGTGTGAGGGTCGATGAAGACTGCTGTGTTATTGTGGTAAGTGACACTGTTCTCGATCAAAGCCACTTTGTACCCCCAATTGAGCTTTTTGATGTGGGCCTGGACGCGCTGGACCATCTTTTGCCAGTTATGCGACTTCTTCTCGGGGATTTCCCAGCCTGTGGCGTAGGTGTCTTCGTAGTACTCGCCCGCCTGTCCTGCGAAGTGCATCAGCTTTTTGGGGATGCACCCGACATTGACGCAAGTTCCGCCCAGTCCCCAGACACTTCCTTTGGGTGACTTGGTGACGTAATCAGCCAGGCCTACACACACTCCTAGCTTCCCGGCTTCTTTCGCTGCTGATATCCCTCCAGACCCGCCTCCTACTACGAAGAGGTCGTATTGATAGGGCGAAGTGCGGGGTGGAGGGCCTTCCCCTTCTCCCTCCTCGTCCAGAACCATCATCTCATCCGCCATTTATATCGGAACTACAGCATATTTGCACTCGTCTAGAGACTGAATGTCTCCTCTCAAAGTCTTGTGCATGTGGATAGCCAGCACGATTCCGCTGGCCTCGGTAAAGGCTCCAGTGGGTCGCCAGTGCCGATCTTCCAGTGGTCAAATATGCCCTGGGGGAAGGCCTGACCCAAAGTCATCGACCGGAGAGACGAATAACTCACTACAAGCAGATTTGCATTCACTAGAATGTATCGTATTGGAGGCACTGGAATTTCAGTAAGGAGCATGGACTTTCGAGGCCGGGTTTGCTGTATGCGTGATACACACGTCTGACAGTGGGAATGATCTGGCCGCCTCTGTAAATGGTATCAGGCGAAAGTCACTTCCAAAGCTGTCACTCAGCATAATAAAGTCTGACTTTTGGTCTGTTTTTGGGATGATTTTCCGCTTTCCTCATGTGGGATTCGTGAAAACAGACTGTCATAGTTTCCTTGCAGGTGAAGACTTGACCAGCTCAATGCAGGCGAATTCCTTCAGTCTCACTATGGTCTGCACTTCCATAGTGCCTTTACATTCCTTCGCTCCCAGTGATGTCTGATAACTACCACCTGTTCAAGCGCTCTCAAGACGCAGATTTCTGTGTGCGCAACCGCTGTCTGGCCCAACACCACGTTCTTAGTCAGACAACCGGGCTAAAGTACGACCTTCGCTTCCAAATCGACCCCAGTTCCGTTTCTCTCACAGGCCACTTGGTCTCCTTCGAGGCGAAGAGCGTGTTTGAGGAGGGAAACCCCTTTGAAGGAGTGCTGAGTGTGTATGAAAGCGGAGTGCTGCACTTCGTGCTGCAGGAGAAACAGTCACTTTATGCGAGGTATCGTGTGCCTTGGGGAGAAGTCATCAACCCGAATGAGCTCCGCCCAGTGAAGGACTTGCAGCAAGCCTTGAAATCAGAGGAAAAACTCGAGTATGTCTCTGGATCTATGCGCATCGTGCTCTTCTTTCTTCCTTTGAAACTGCAAACTTACTACGGAGAGCAACTGGTAATGACTATAAACGACCGCTCTCTGCTCAATTTTGAGCGGTACAGGTCCCCAGAGCAGCCTTTACCCTGCCTTGTCGCCACTGAAGACACACTTCCAGTCCTTGACGGCAGTCAAGTGGGAGCCAGCTCAGCACTGTGGTCAGAGGAATTCGCAGGGGAAACGGACTATAAGAAGAAAGGTCCTAGCAGTGTGGCGGTGGACGTCACCTTTGTGGGCGCTGCGCAGGTGTACGGACTGCCGGAGCATACAGATGCACTGGCTCTGCGGGACACAGGGGAGGGCGAGGCCTATCGTTTGTTCAACGGAGATGTGTTCAAGTACGAGTTAAATGAACGTAAGGCCCTGTATGGAGGGATTCCCTTTCTGGTGAGTCGTACTGAAGGTGCCAGTGGAGGTTTCTTGTGGGTGAATGCCTCTGAAACCTTCGTGGATATTTCGACAGCAGGTGGAAAGCGCACTCACTGGATGTCAGAATCAGGCGTGCTGGAGTTCCTTACCATCACCAAGGCCACTCCCATGGCCGTGATCCAGGCCTGCACTCTGCTCACTGGCCCTGCCACTCTACCGCCTCTGTTCGCCTTAGGCTTCCATCAGTGTCGTTGGAACTACAACGACCAGTGCGATGTGTTGGCTGTGAATGAGGGATTCAACAAGCACCAAATCTCGATGGATGTTCTTTGGCTGGATATTGAACATACACAAAACAAGGAATACTTCACTTGGGATAACAGTAAGTTTCCTTGCCCTAGCGAGATGTTCACTACTCTTGACTTAACCCAGAGGAAACTGGTAACTATAGTGGACCCACATTTGAAGAAAGCAGACTCGTACCCACTCTACCGAGAAATGCTGCGGAAGGGGTATTTGGTGCAAAACGCAGAGGAAGAAGTGTACGAGGGACAGTGCTGGCCAGGAACATCTGTCTGGCCAGACTTCACCAGAGAAGAAGTACGACTTCTGTGGGCACAGCAATTCGCTCACTCTGTATACCCCTATTCCGCCCCCAACCTTTTCACCTGGAACGACATGAATGAGCCTGCCGTCTTCGAGTCCGTGGAAATGACCATGCCTCGCAGCAACCTACATGGAGCCTTCGAACACAGGGACATTCACAACATGTACGGCTACTATCACCACCAGGCTTCCTTCCAGGGCCATTTGCTCAGAGGACCACAGCGGCCTTTCGTCCTCACTCGCAGCTTCTTCGCAGGGTCGCAGAAGTGGGGAGCGGCTTGGACTGGGGACAACCAAGCGAAATGGGAGTATTTGGACTGTTCGGTGCCTATGATGTTGAGTCTGGCTGCAGCGGGTTTCAGCTTTGTGGGGTCGGATGTGGGCGGTTTCTTTGGGGACCCGAGCAAGGAACTGCTGGTGAGATGGCATCAAGTGGGTGCCTACACGCCCTTCTTCAGGGCGCATGCACATAAAAAGACGCAGCGGAGGGAGCCGTGGATGTTTGGGGAGCCAGCGACTACTCGCATTCGCAACGCTATCAGAGAGCGATACCAGTTGCTGCCCTACTGGTACACACTCTTCCACCAGTACCACTCCGAAGGATCTCCAGTGGTCAGACCCTTGTTCGTCCAATTCCCAAATGATGACCTTGCAGCCACAATAGACCGCAGCTACATGGTAGGTCCCGCCCTGTTAATAGCCCCTCCACTCCAATTAAACCTACGCGAGGTCCAGGTCTACCTGCCTGCAGGCCGCTGGTTCGACTATCACACCTGGTCAGAAGTAACTGAGGGCAGCTTCGCTGTGCCTGTGGTAGATGATTATATCCCTGTCTATATCAGGGGAGGAAATATTGTGGTTAGACAGAACAAAGCGAGACTCAGTTCCAGCCTAATGCTCAATGACCCCTATACTTGGATAGTGGCTCTTGATGCAGCCTTTGAGGCTGTTGGACACATCTACTCTGATGACTGTTTTACCAATGCCTACCAGTCCGGCTGCTTCCTGTACTCTCGGCTCACCTTTAAGGACTTCGAGCTCACCTATACAGTGCTGCATCCACAGCCCATTTCCAAGTCTGTAGAGCGCGTTATTCTCCTCGGCCTGAGAAATCTCCCCAAGAAAATAACCTTAGACACTACTGAAGTTGGCTTCTACGCCTATTCCAGCGCTGCAGTGGTAGTGAAGCTGCCAAGCGCACCTCTCCACTCCGAGTGGTCTCTTCGCCTTAAGTACTAGCTAGAATGCGGAGAAACGTGGGGAAAGACATAGAGGAGCTGACCTGGGCGCTGCAGAGTGGGCCGGAAAGGGGCACTGCCCGAAAGTGCGCGGCAGGCTGCCAAAGCCTGCACTCCCACTACACCAAGTCCAGGTCCAAGTCACGAAAGCGCAATCAGCAGACTGAAGGCAATGCACAGACTGTTGTGCCTCCTGCAAGTCTCCCTCAGACCTATTCCCCTGGCAATGTGCCCTCTGACAAGACTCTGCTGGAGGACAGATATCAACTCCCGCTGCGACTACTGCCGCTGCCACAGGCTAGAGCACACCCTAACGACAAGACACTGCCGCCGAAAGTTCCGCACTGCCACTGCGAAATCTCCCCAGGCGCAGTGGTGGACTACTACGCCTTGTCGATGCGAAGGCTGACTGGCGGGTATTCAGACTTAACGGCCTCGGAGCCTTCGCTAAGTCGACTCCGAGTTTCTCTTACAGAGCGCATGGGGGAGTCTCTGCGCCTAGGCGAGGCCTGTGAGTTCTGTTCCTTCCTACTGTCCCGAGGCTTTTCTACGAAGAACTGCTCCTTGCACTCACACTATTAGCTCTAAGCACTCAGCAGGAAGTCTGGCGCTTCCAGCGAGCCGTCGGGGTTCACAAAGGCAGCGGTGTGGTCGGGGAAGCTGACGAACTTGCTTCCTTTGGGACACTGCATTTCCACTTGGCCGCTGGGGAACACAGACACGGCGTGGCCGTGGGGGTAGAGCGCCTGCAGCACCCTCTCCTTGCGAAATAAGTAGACTATTTGTCCGCTGGGGAAACTGTGCTTCAGGTCACCGTTGGGCAGACAAGAGAGGATGGAACCGTCGGAAAGGTAGTCCTTCCAGCCTCCTGCCTTCACCTCTCTGCGGGTGGAGGCGGACAGTCCTGTCAAAGTCTCTGTTTCGATGTCTTCCACTAAGTCACAGAAAGGACACTTGCGTATGGACTTGGCGCACCTCGTCCTGAACTCCTCAGACACTGGAGTCTTGCGACCCCACGGCTCAACTACACTGGAGTGAGAGAACAGTGTCTCGATATCAATCGAGTCGTCAGAAGAAGCCACACTCACCACGTCCCCAGGAGGCTTCGAACCATCGTTGATAAGTTTGTTGAAGACTGGCTTGTCTCGGCCGGGAGATGGAAGGAGTTGAGGTGGGGATGGCTTTTTCTTGGGCTTGGCCTGAAAGGCTCTGGGGGCGGATTTGCGGAAAGGGCTTGTACGCGGTGCGGTGAGTTTGGACTTGGAGGTGGAGGCGGATTTCTTGTGCGTGCGAACAGGCTTGAAGTCCTTACCACTCAGTTCGTTGACCACTACAAGGAAGTCCTTCTTCATGCCTCTGACGTGCTGCTCCTCTGCAGAGGCTTTCCTGGGCTCAGGCAAATACAGCCTAGCCGTCCTCTCAGACGCAGACTCCTCGATTTCTTTTTTCTCAGGTAAGGCGAGTGTGGCTTGCTCAGGGGAAAGATAGTCCGCCACTGCCTTCAAGTACTTGGCCTGCGCCTCCATGTACAGCTCCGGCTCTGTCACTGACAACTCGTACCAAAACAAATCCGCCATCTATATGCACCCCCTCTAGCTACACTGTCCGCTACCAACTACCACCATTCCTGCCTATCATGAAACGCAGCAAACGAGACGCTCCACTGCGCTTCAACAAAGGCGCACTGCCTCTCGGCTCTCTCATCTGTGTGAAGTCTCGCTCCGGCCAAGTCCCAGCACGCGTGGTGGAGGTGCAGCCTCTCTCCCAGTACGCAGAAACCCCCAACGCCTACACCTACTACGTCCACTTCGAAGGCTGCAATCGAAGACTCGACCAGTGGGTCACATACGACGTGATCAGGGACTGGAACGACTGTGTGAACAGACAGGTGGAAAACGGAGACTTGATTCTGCACGACGAACACGAAGGCTTAGATGCAAAGCAACTCGCTATGCACGAGGAAAACACCAAAGTCAGACGAATTGAGTACCTGGAAATGGGCCCGCACCGGTGCAAAGCCTGGTACTTCTCTCCCTTCCCTGAGCACTTCCAAGACCTGGAGACCTTGTTCGCGTGTGAGTTCTGTCTGAAGGCGTTCAAACACAGGGAAGAAGTGCACCTGCACGCCCCGCGCTGCCTAGTGCGCCACCCCCCAGGCAACGAGATCTACCGCGACCAAGGTGTCTCTGTGTTCGAAGTGGACGGGGCGGTGAGTCCCCTGTACTGTGAGAACCTGGCCTTCATTGCCAAGCTGTTCCTCGACCACAAGACGTTGGAGTTCGACGTCAGTCCCTTTCTCTTCTATGTGCTGACTGAGAGAGATGAGCAGGGCTGGCGCTTTGTGGGGTACTTCTCGAAGGAAAAGGAGTCTGACCAGGACTACAACCTGGCCTGCATTCTCGTGTTTCCGTTCATACAGCGGTCTGGCTACGGCAAGTTCCTCATTTCTCTCAGTTACCAACTGTCCCGGATTGAAAGGAAGAAAGGCACGCCGGAACGACCCTTGTCTGACCTCGGGTTCCGGGCGTACTTGAAGTGGTGGGCGGAAGTACTCATCGCAGAGCTGAGGAAACAAAAGGGAGTCCTGTCCATTGCAGAGCTCTCCGACTTGACCTACATTAAGGAAGACGACATCGTCATGACCTTGGAGAAGTTGCGGGTTCTCAGGTGCGATGCGAGTGGGAACTGGCGGCTGTATGCGAATGCTGGCTATTTGGACCAAGTCCAAGCCACACTCGGTCCTCCAGGCCGCGTCCTCAAGCCCGAAAAGCTCCACTGGGCGCCCTACCGGGTGTAAGTAGCCTTATAGTAGTATGTCGAAGCCACGGATGAAGCGGAGTCGCAACCCTCACGTGAACAACACCCTTGCGAAGGTGATTGACTGTCTGCGAGTGAGCGGCCAAGCACTGACTCTGAGCGAAATCGAGCAACGGACGAAGTTGAACCTGCGACATCCCGAGGACTTGATTGTGATCATGCGCGACAACCCGAAGATACTGTGGGACTTGACGACTGACAGGTACGGACTGAGGAACAAGTATGAGATCAAGGACAAACACGAGTTGTTGGACCATATGCGGCGCACACCAGAGGGCCTGCCCAACAACCAGGACTTGTGGGACTGCTACAAAGGGGTGGAGAAGGACGTGGACGAGTTGAAGAGGCTGAGCAAAGTCAGGATCGTGAGGAACGAGGAGAAGAAGGTGGATGTGATGTTCTACCGAAACGCAGACGACCCAGTGGAGCACTACGCGCGGGACCTGACGATGCAGGCGTGGGTGAAGGACCTGTGGAGGACTGTGCGGACAGAGAGCACGCCTAGAGCTAGTTGATAGGTCTGCTTAGCTGGATACCAACTCGACTCCGTGGTCCTCAGCCTTCACTTCTTCATAGGAAGGCTGCTCGGTGAAGGAGAGGATGTGGGAACGGGCTTCGGGCCGCCACAGCCACAGCAGCCACATGGCTGTCAGGGCAAAGGCTACTTCCCACAGAGCGTCCAGACGCCAGGAAGCTGCGCCGTACAGTTCACATACACTCCAGCCCACAGACAAGGCTGCGGCTAGTGCTAAGACGTGGCACATTCGGGCGTAGATGTGTAGCGGCAGGTTGGACGGAGAACTGCGAACGCTCTTCAAAGAGGAAAAGACGAGGAGGTAAAAGCAGGCATGCAGAGTAATCAAGGGGAGTGCTGAGAGCTGCAGGAAGAGAGGAGGGACTTTCCCTCGGAAGGAGAAGTAGCGAACTGCGGAGTGCAGGAGATGACCCAGGAACAGTGCAGGCCCCAGTAGGCAAATATGCACCCAGGAGCCGCGTAGATCCGGGCGCAGGACTGCGTACCCTCTGGCTAGAACGAGGATCACGACATAGGCCAGGGACACTCGGCCGCTGCCTAGGACTGCACTAAGAACCAGTAGAGTCTGTTTGTGTTCTCCTTGTTCGTATTCCCGCCAATCTGCGAAGCTGCATAGTTGCTCCCCCAGACAGCAGACCAGTACTATTGGTATGGCCCACCGCTGGAGCGCCACCGCAGTCTCTCGGTACCTCAGGACTCTGCCGATCCAGAGCATTAGCAGACTGACGTAGAAGCAAGTCATGCCCGCGTGGAACTGAGTGAAGCTTACCACTAAGAGAGGGTGGTGTTGGTCTGACAGGTAGGTGACTGTGCTGTTCAGCTCCAGATAGACTTGTACGAGGGGGTTGGAAGAGCTGCAGCCAGCGAAGAGGAGACTGCGGGCTCTGGGTGGCACTTCGAAGTCCACTACCGTTTTCGCTGCGAACGCTCTGCTGCAATACTGGTCCTCAGGCAGTTTCATCGGCAAATCCAGTCTTCCTTCAGTGCAATTCCCTCGCTTGCAGCAGTAATGGCCCCCTGCTGTGGAAGCCAAGAGGTGGTGCAGCTGGCTCAAGTCCAGCCAAGCCACTTCGACTTGGGCGGTAGTGTTGGCCTCAGTCCAGAGGTCTGCATGCACTTGTAGCCAGTCTGGTCCTGCCCACGTCAGTAGCTTCGCCTGTCCCGCCTGTAAGTTCAACTCGAAAGCTGTCTCAGCAGCTACTGCCACAGTCAGCCATGCAGCCCACATTTAGCTTTCTAAAGAAGGTGTTGGGAAGACGGCAGATTGGTAGATTCCTGTAGATACCTTGGAATCTTCGGCATGGGACGAATTGAAAGAATAGTGCAATATTTCCTGTAGATTCCCAGTTCGCAGAGTTCATAATTTATCTTCGAGCGGAGCCTCTTCTTGCTGTATGATCCCTAAGAGTCCTATGAAATTAGGCGCAAGATCGTCACAAATCCTCATGACGCATTCGCCAGTATCTGAACCAATGCAGTAGAAGTTTGGTGCTCCGCAAGTTGTATCATTTGCTTCTTCCATTTATAAGGAGCCTTCAGCTTGTTGAGGGAAAGATGGAGGCAGAGTCTGTCATCGCAGCCGAGGAAAGCTGCTTGGAGTGTGGGTCTGTTTGAAATCAACACTTGCGTCGCCATTGAGGACTCCTAAGAATGAAAATGTATAGACACGGAGACAGAGGTATGCGCTATTCACCTGAATTACACAGAAGCAGAGGTAAACCGGACCTATATATAAATTCCTCACATAGTAAATGCTTTGTTGGGAAAACCCAGTCCTCGTGTGAATTTATACTCATTGGGTATATGTGTAGATACGCACATAAGGTGTACCCTATGTTGAGTGCAAGACACAAATCGCGAAAAAAGAGGAGGTTAATAGCAGGAAATTCATAGAGCAGTGCTACTGACAGCAGAGGATATCGATACGGCTGACTCTGAAAGTCGGAGAGAGTCAAAGTTTACAGTATATACACCTCATACTTGACTGCTCAATGATACAGGGCAGAAGAAGTACAGTGGTAATTCCTCCTAGAACTGCATCTGCTAGAAACTCGACGCTTCCAGACAGATTTCTAGCCACTAGGCGCATATTTGCATTGAGTCCCTACAGCCAAAGGAAACGGTGAGCTGCTGTCTC
>Ga0247837_1001711_pt1 | contig 44232 bp, 24 predicted proteins | sample LaCtaG_2_FD_187115 | JGI IMG/M metagenome (GOLD analysis project Ga0247837, IMG submission 187115) | Freshwater microbial communities from meromictic Lake La Cruz, Castile-La Mancha, Spain - LaCruzMarch2015_14.5m | ecosystem: Environmental > Aquatic > Freshwater > Lake | place: Spain: Castile-La...
GTTTGTAATTAAGCTAGGCTTATGCCCAAAGACACATCCAACTTAGAGCTGCTTCTGCGTCGAAGGAAGTGCTTTCGCTTTAGACTGCACATTATGATGCAGTAAAACAACAGATGATATAAAAAGAACGGATATTGAGCATTCAACAACATATTCACTGAATTCGGATAATTTTGCCTCTTTAAGTTAATTGCTGCATCTTTCTACATTGCTTAGTTGAAAGCTACATCGTGGTATTTCCCAATGCGCCAGTCATTAGAGTATAAGCAAATTGCTTTGAAATATGGGATATCACAGTTACATATGATACACCGTGGGCATATAGGGGCATTGAAGGTATATGCGAATATTACAGAAGAAACATCACAGTGTCCAGCAACACCTGTGTAATATATGCTTATATCATTAAGACAAATGTAGAAGAAAAAAGAGGCAGGGACAATAAATAGCCTCTCTCTCGTACTGCTATTATGTGAATCTAGCAACTAGAAAAGGACTCTAAGAGCCCTGAGTCGATTTCTAACCTTAGAACGCGCTGGAAGTTTTTATGCAGCTTGGTTTTCCAGTATTTAAGCAGCTTCTTTAGTTTCAATTCCTTCTCCTTCGTCCGCTTGTCCCTTTTCGCCAGTCTGCGCCGCAGCCAAATTTCCTCCTTCCCAGTCTCTACACAACTCCCTACAATGGTACTTTTATACTCCTCATACAGTTGATCTAAAGTTTTCCCCTTTCCCCTCGCATCTACCAAGTACCTCACAATCATCACTATTCCGCAATTGAATTGACAGTGTTTCCCTGTGACTATCACCTCAGACCGGAAGGAAAGGGCTAAGTCCTTACTAGTGCTTTCCAGAAGTTGGGTATGGATAGCGGTTCCTTCATAGGAAAAATAGCCTACTTTTATAGTGCAATCCGTCCAATTGCGTTGACCGTCCCAGCGCTGTCTAGTAGTTGTCGTGAAAGTGACTATGTGAGAAGAAGTGACGTGGAAGGAACTTACTGGGAGGAGGGTTTGGCAGATGGAATAGACTTGCATACTGTCAATTCCGGCTCTATAGATGGTGAAATCGCTGGAAGAGTGGGAAACTATGAGGAGTTGGTTGAGGATTTGGAAGGAAGTTGCTCCTAAGCGCAGAAGTTGGTGATTGGCGTAGAGCTTTGCATGGGTGGTGTAGCCGAGAGTGATGACATACAGCTTTTCCCTGCCTTTGCAGGGCACGATCAGTACACCCGCCTGTGAAATGAAGGAAAACAATGGAGATTTATGCTGCTGGACGAGGCCGTTGTTGAGGTTATACACCAGCCAATGAGTGGGATAAACATACAGCAGTCCCTGAGCAGAGGGCAGTAGTAAAGCATTGCTGGGGTCGTAGAGGGGGGAGCGGGGGAAGTAGTGGAGTTGCACTAGTTCTTGGGTATACACTGTGATATTGCCTTGGACTGCCACAGCCACCCACTCCGCTCCTTTAGCCCTGCGGATAAGTCCCAATTGCGCGTTATAGGGCAAGGAAAGGGAGGAAACTTGCTTGGTTTGATAGGAGTTGTACAGCCACTTGTTAGTGATGTTAACAACTCTGGTAGTTCCTAGCAGTGCAACTCCCTCTGGCACTATAGCGAAGTCTTGCATGTTTTCCACTCCTTCGTAATTCCAAATGATCTTCGGTGTGTCTTCCACACATTCCCACACTATCAATCTACCCGCAAACTGGGAAAACAGCAGAAGTCGCGAGTAAAATACAGCTGCATGGAACACTTCAACAAGTTGAGGGTCAAATATCACCTCTACTCTCAACTCCCGCTTCCTCGCAATCAAAGCCTGCTCCCGCCACTTGTTGACAATGGACATTCGGAGAGTGACAGCTGTGTCAGTTGCAGGGACCACAGACACATACTGTGCCAGCAAAGCAGGGTCAGTGCCAAAAGCATACAGCCAGCGGGAAGCCGCTGTAACTCGCATAAAGTCCTTCAAGTCGAAATAGGTCAGCAGTAGGCGGATCACATTGACTCCCAGCGACCGAAACAAAGCCAAGCCATTCGGCTTTGAAAGGGGCCTAGGCCGGGTAGGCTGCAGTGCAGCTACCAGCTCTTCTAACGCTTCCAAATCGACTGCGTCGGAATCGCTGTAGAGCCGGTCGCTATCAGACAGCGACATTAAGACTTAAAGGACTACTGATAGACTCGAGGATGGTGGAGCGCAGCCAGATCCGGTAGTGCTTGCCTAGCTTTCCTTTCCAGTACTTGGACTGCTTCAGACTTCGATACTCGCTCCATTTCTGCTTTTCTGCGTTATTTTCATGTCTTCTGACCACATACTGAGCCTGTTTCTCCTCCTCTGTGAGTCCACATCTGCTGTACATCTGATTGTGTGCACTCCACCAAGTATACATTTCCTCCAATGACGGATCTTTCTTCCCAGCGTCTTGAAAGAAGTGCAAAATAACGATAACCCTGCAGTCCTCATACTTCCCCGCTACTACCAGCTCGGACCTGAATACAAAGCTTCGTTCTGCTTGCAGCATTAACAAACTTTCTTGGTGCATTATCCAGCCATTTTGGCTTAAATAGGAGAGTTCCAGGGCGAAAAGTGGATTGGAGGTCGGATTTGGCTTGATCCAAGTTCGGGATTGGACGATGTAAAGGCTGTAGGAGGCTGAAAAGTGGTCGCAGTTGATGCTTGATGAGAAGGTTATAGAGGACATTTCGCTAATACGGTCGAAATCGGCTTCAAATGTGGTAATTTTGTTAGGCGATATGAAGCAAATTATCTGCGAACCCAGCAAAACGTACCTTTGAACAAAGGAACATAAATAATTACCGTTCACTATGAGCCGATTTCCCATTCCCATCACTCCCAGCACTATCAAATAGCTCTTTTCTCTGTCTTTCTCGGTAATTATCAGGCAGTCTGCTTGCGAAATCGACAGAAATTTGAACTTTTTCCTGGAAATCGGAGCCGAAAGACGAGAATCGATTAGGAAATAGTGAGAATTGGACACGGTCACTAGGTAAGGTTGGATTTGGGAAGCGATTAGGACAAAGTTGGGGAAACAGACTCGCAATTGCCCTAAATCGATGCTTCGAACTGCCTGCAAGTCTGCATCGAATATCTGCACAGTGTTGCCTCTGACAGTTGCAATTTGAGCCGTCACTTCGATACACTTCACAAAAGCGACAGTTTCCTCTGTAGGGAAGTGATAGCGAGTCGAAGTGAACTCAAGGTTGTAGAGTGCGGACCAGTGGCAGTGGGTGAGGACCAGTTCAGACTTGCCTAGAACCACCACTAGTCTGGGGGTAACTATGTGGGAGAGGACTTCCGCGGGCCCCGGGAAGGTCGCGCGGACGTCTATTTTCGCTTTGATCAGCACCCAAAGGACTACTTTGCCCCGGGAAAGGGAAAAATAGGCCCGACTTAGACCCATGTTCTCCACATGGAAGAGATTCGCAAAGCTTTGGTCGAATACAACCGTCCTGCCCAGCTTCTTCTCCTTATCCGTCATCAAAGCCTTGATTCTCTTACTCTCCAGATAGGCTTTCCGCAGTGACCACTGCGGGTCCTTGCAATTTCCGCCGACTTCCCCTCCATACCTCTCCAACACATCCCTCTCCAGGCCGATCTTATACAGCCACCTGCAAGTACTGGTGAACCTGATCATGTCCTCCAGACATAAGTAGGTGAGTAGCCAACGACCTACATTGATGCCCAGTCTACTGATATAGAGAGTTGGGGACTTGGGCATAGGCCGGGGAGGGAATAGAGGCCGGGATAGCTCTTGTTCAAGGGCGAGGGAGGCGGCTGGGTCGAAAAGGTCGTTGGCGGAGTAGATATGGTCGTCGTCAGAGGCCTCCATTACTGGGAAGGAGGAAGAGGGAGGGAAAGCTGCTATTGGGGAATGAAGAGGAGGACTGGCCGAAATGCCTATTGAGCAGCTAGAAAGTACTAGCAGGGAAGGCAGACAGGACTAATCATATAGCTTCTAGACGGCTCTATAGGTTAGAATTGCCTTGGCTGCATCCCCGGCTTCCCTCCTCCCACATATCAGTTTCTAAGAATACAAAATGGCATCACGCGGAATTGAACATACAGGGAACCCTGTCAGGCCCTCAGTCCGTCCTCGTAAGCGCACCTTCGTCAAAGTAATTCCCCCTCAAAGCCTCTTTTCCTCCCTGCAAGCCTTCAAAGCTCCCACTTCTTTCCCATACGCCTCAGAGTTCGACTCCAGGGAAGTGCGGGAAGTGCTGCAGAGACGCTGGCGGGAGAGGGCGGCCGCTCCTCCACATTCAGATATTTAGTCTACTCAGTTGCTTTGGGAAGTCTATAAATTCCGAGGGACGGGTCTCGGTAGGGATTAGGACTTTCAAATTCCCTTTAATACTTCACTTTTCTATAGACTAATTGAGTCCCAACATACACTGAAAGACCTGATTTAGCGGGTAGGAGCTACCGGCTTCCTAGCAGTTCAAATCTATTACTAGCTTTCTCCCACATATAGGTTACTCGTCCTGAATCTTCTCCGTCATCGAGAAAAACCGAAGCAGCTTCACACTCTTCGCCTGCTCAGGAGTGACGGAGCGCCTGCCCTTCGCCCTGTTCTGCCAGTACTCCAAATTGCTATCAATCTGGTCTTTGCAGCTATACGTGATTTCATCCGCCTTCAGGAAGTCCGTCCAAGTCTCGAACATCGGCTTGCAGATGAAAGTAAGGAAGTTGACTTGACTCTTCGCCACGTCGGTGTTGTTTCTGTCGCAGTAAGAGCTGATTTCCAGCCCTTTTTCCCGCTCCAAATCGCCCTGCAGGAAGAACTCTTCCGACGCTCGTTCCGTCCACTCTACGTGCAAGTCCACCAGTTTGGCACTATACCCCGCGTCTGCGCACTTTAGTGCAAAGGCCAGACAGAAGAATTTGTCTTCTTGTTTGCTGTAGTTGATTCCGGGCTTTTTGGAGATGGAGCGGAAGCGGCCGACAGAGGCGAAGTGTTTGGACATGTCGGTTTCCAGCACCATTTCGATTATTAGCTTGCGGATTATCATGGTGTCGTCGTAGGGCACTTCGTTGAGTATATTGCTATCCTCCTCCTTCAAAATTCGGAACAGTTTCGACGCGTGCATATTCTCCAGCACACTCGTGTCATTATAAGTGACAGCCATGTCATCATGCGTCAGTATCAAATACCTATTCGTGAGTCCCGGGTGACTGATATCATGTCCCAGCGCAGCCAACATGCACGACAAAAGGTCCAATCCGCTGATGTTTTTGATGAGTTGGGAGTGGTTGATGAAGTAAATCAGGGAATGGCATACATCTGCAGCGTGGCAGGCATTGTGGAAGGGGTTAGGCCGGTAGCTGGCTTCGATTTTACGGAAACAGGAATTCATGGCAGCTTCATTTAGGCCGTAATTCGCACTAAACTCCCACTTTGCGATTAAGTAGTTCCCTACGAGGAAGGCGCTTTGGCCGGATCGCTCGTGAACTCGTAATATGTCGAAATTCCAGGTGCGGCCGACGCTCAAAAGCTCAGAATTGAGTTCGGATTCGCCGTAATTGGGCAGTTCTGCGGACAGGGGAATGTCGATGAGCGTCCTTTTGGACAGAAGTGTGTTTTTGCGGGAAAAAAGCATCTTTTCCATGTAGTTTTGCTTGATGAATTTCTCATTTTCAGGGTCAGTTTGCGGCATTTCGAGTTCCACCTGCTCCACAAATGCGCCCCGGACGATTTTATTCCTCAAGTCTTCCACCTTCAGCAGTACTTCCTTCAACTTCCCCCTAATATCCTTATAAATAATGACTGCAGAGGCTTCTTTGATGGCTTTGCGGATATTATCACAAATATCCGCGGCTTTTTCGATTTCCGTCTTAAAGCTGTTTTCGATGTGGCTGGACGGGTACTTGCTCTGTGCAAGGATGTGTGCCTTCTCTTCATTCTGCATTTGGTAGAAAAGCTGCTTGCTGCGGAAGTCTCGGAGGTAGGCAATGAAGCAGAGCACCAGGACGAAGACTATGAGGACGGACAGTTCTTCCAGGGTGATGAATTCGGAGTAAGCGCCCACTGCCACTTTGACCGAGAGTTCGGAGAGGACTGCGACTGTGCTGATGAATATGACGCAGGTGAAGTGGTGCATGGTCGCCATTACTCCGAGAAGCAGGAAGAGCAGAATCACCTGGCTGTGTCCAGCGAACAGGGTCCGCTGCTTCGAGTCGAAAATCGTCTCGAGAAGCTGCTTGTCTGTGAGGGATAAATACAGCAAAAGCAGTGCTATCAAAAGGGTCAACAGCTCCCTGATGTTCAGCAGCCACTTCCTTCGCTTTCTCGTCAATACCAGCACTGCATAGAACAGCACGATCAGGCCACTGTAAGGCACCACTTGGGTTACTAACTGTCGTAGTCCAATATCGCCAGAGAAGTAATAATTCAGTACAATGACGAGAGTCAATATGTAGTAGCCTGTGAGTGCGAAGTAGAATAAGATAAGGTTGTTGAGGAGGTCTGGGGAGAAGGCGGATTTGTCCTTAGTGCTGCAGAGACTGAACTCGCGGTACTTGAGGTCTAGGCCTTTGGGGGAGAAGGTGAGGGTGTTCACGTCGACAGGGGCCTTGATGTGCTCGAAGTTGGTCTTTTCCAGCAGACTGAAGAGTGCGTCGTTGGCGTTGGAGACCAGGGTGATTGGAGCGGTAGTCACGTTCGTTGCCATCTATAGGATTTATCAACTTCCGAAGTGAGCCTTCCTCTCTAGGTTTGAGACGAGGAAATCGAACAAGTTCGCATAGATAGACCCGCCGGCATTGGAATTGGGGAAATAGAAAGAATGCAATAGAGACTTTTATCGATCGTAGGAAGAAAAAGCGTGTTTCGTACCTATTTCAGCAGAGGGAAAGGAGTGGTAGTTCGAGCCGGGCAGTTCATCTTGCAGTGGTTTGCATCTTACCTGTAGTTTGAATGGAGACCAAGAAAGTACTGCCCAGAGACAAGGCCCGGGGCCGCGACACCTGCGGCCAGGAGTACCACAGCCTCGAGGACATGTGGGAGGAAGAACTCACGGGAGGGGCCATCGGCAGTCGCGAGAACTGGTACGCACTGGGGAATCTGTACTGGAGTGTAGGCGGCATGTAGAGCAAACCGCCCACTATGGCTACAGTCCTTGGGTACGAGCAGATTCATGAGCCGGATATTGCCTTTTCGAGAGAGTTTCTGGCCAGGACTATGCAGGAATTGGGAATGGAGGCGGGCAGAGCTCTTGACTGCGGGGCGGGTATTGGCCGAGTGACCAAGTTCCTCCTCGAGCCTGTATTTGCAGCCATAGACTTAGTGGACCAAAGCGAAGCCCTGCTAGCTACCGCCCGTTCCTTCATAGAAACCCCCAAATCACTCACTTTCGCTGTGAGTGGCTTGCAGGAATTCACTCCACAGCAGACTTACGACTGTATTTGGGTGCAATGGGTCAGCTCGCAACTTACTGATAACGACTTGATTGCCTTTTATATAAGGGCAAAGGCTGCTTTAGGACCTAATGGGTGTCTTTTTGTCAAGGAAAATGTCAAGAAAAAGGGGTTTTTGGTGCACAAGGACGATTTCAGCGTGACTCGCAGTGCGATTCTGTACGAATTAGCCTTCCAGGCTGCCAGTCTCACGGTTCGGGCCTCTGCCATGCAGCCTGACTTCCCAGAAGACATCTACGAAGTCAAAATATGGGCCCTGCAGGCTAAGGCTTAGAGAGAGTTGCGGGACTTATGGGAGTCACGCTCGTCCACTCGCAGTTTCTTCCCACTGACATCCTCTGCGAACTTGCGCTCCACGAGTTTCCCCAGCAGTGCTTTCCCAGGGTCCACGAGCGACCTTCGGGCTTGAGCCTTCGCTAGCAGGTCATCCGCCTCCCTAGTCACTTCAGCGAGGTAACGGCGATAGCCGGGCTCCGACTTCATCCTTTCCAAGTGTCTTTCTTGCAGACTGGCGAGGTTTTCAGGAATGCGGTCCTTGAGTCGGGACAGACTCGAGCTGACTTTCCGCTTGTTCTCACTTAGGTACTTCTGGAAAGTCTGCACTTTGTGGTTGAAAAGCGTGCTGATGCCTTGGTTGCAGCTAGGAGTCTGCGTGACGCTGAGAGGCTCGAGTCCGAGGAAGGTGGAGTAGTCGACCTTTTGGCTGAGGAACTGAGCGCGCTGCAGGCTTTGCTTGAAGCGGGGGCAGTCCGGGTGCTCCGCTGCCACTTGTCCAGTCTGTGCATTGCGGTACACAGGCTTGTCATTGACAACTGTCATTTTCCAGGGAGAGTTGTTCTTGGCTTTCGCATAGGCTCTAAGGACGAACTCCACTTTCGAAGCTTCAGCCTTTGGCACGCCCAGCTCCACTGCAGCAGCTTCCAGTCCCCCTCCCACTATTAATACGGAGGGCTGGTCATCCGTCACTTCCACCTCCGTTTCTCTCTGGAACACTGGCGTAGTGGCTGCGAAGTCCGCCCCTGCCATCACTCCTGTCATTCTCCGAGTTTGCACCGCCATTGAGTCGTCTGACAGTACAAAGCGGCCACTGGCCTCGTCGCTTTCGATTTCCCCAGCATTGGACTTGCCCTTGTCTTCCGACTCTTCGTTAGGACTGCTGCCTTCGTCAGCTGACCGCGGGCGTACAGCTCTGCCTCGAGCAGGCAGCTTTTCCAGTGACTTCCTTAGGACTTCCTCCATGTGCACCCGCAAGGAGTCCTCTTTCCCTTGACTTTCCACAGCAAATCTGGCCTGCTTTTCGTCCATACTTCTGAGCTGTTCCTTCATCAGTTGGTCCCTCAGCTCCAACTCCCTGCGGATGGTTTGCTGCGTTTTGAGCACTTCCTTCAGCATGGAGTCACTCGAAATGTCCACAGTTTCCGCAGTTCCTGGGCGGGAAAAGGACCGCTCCGCGTCTAATTTGCCACTCTGCAGTTCTTGGAATTTCAGCTCAAAGGCCTTTTGCATGCCTTCAATTTGCTTGGAGTGGCCCTCACTGAGAGTCTGCATGTTCCTGCTCATCAGCACTTTCATCGACTCCAAAGTCGCCTCCAGGTCTTTGCTCCTATCCGCAGCCCGGGCTTCTTCATGCAGACTGGCAGTCGCGGCTTTGTGTCTCTTGCTGAGGTGCTGTTCTAAGTAGGCGGAGGACAGGAAGAGCTTGAGGCAGTGCGGACATTTGACAGCGTTGTGTTGGTTTAGCATTTGGGAAACCAGGCCAGCAGCCGCAGGCTGTCTGAGGACGTATTCGTAGGTGCTAAGAATGTGGGCTTTGTTCTTCAGCTCTTTGGAGGTGGAGAGTAGCTCCTCTTCGAGAGACTTCACCTTGGCTTGCAGGTCATCGATGGTAGTGGCGGCAGTCTGGAACTCTTGTCTGCGCTTGTCAGCATTGACTGTCGTCTTCGTCAATTGGTAGTCCTGGTACTCCACTACCATCTGCAGCAGTCTAAACGCCTTTATCAGCAAGTAGTCCGGAAACCTCACCAAATCATCCTGTTCAAACAGACTAAAAGTCAGCGAGTCTTTGACCAGGCTGAGTTTCGAGAAATCGCCCAGGTGGACCGCTTCGTCTAGGTCCAGTTTCTCCACTAGGCTCCAGTTCACTTTGCCGTAGCGCTGGCGGAAATCGAATCGGGGCTCTACAGACAGCTCTGGTAGAGTGGGCAGGAAGAATGCCATATGTTTGTATGCAACTGGGAGTTAGCTAGCTAGAGGTCGGTGTGTCGCTGTTTCTTGGTGGTGGAATGGATGTCAGTTTCAACAATGATTGGGGGATATTTGAGTGTGAAAGGTCGAATAAAAACGGTTTTCTGGCTTACATCCAAAACAAAGTTGCATCTTCCTGAGGACTTCAAGCGCCTTTCTTTAGCTCCACCTATCCCTGCACTGTTTCCTTGTCCTCCCAGTTATTCCCTCCCCATTGATTTCCACCCGATTCAAACCCTTTTACCAATCCAGGCTTTAAAGTTTCGGTCCAGGTGCAGGCACTGTATAGAAACTATGCGTGCGGAAATCAGTTTCCAGTGCTTGGTGCCAAGTCCGGAGACCAATTCGCGGAGCAGGTTGTCCTCCTCAGGGTCCATTTGCCGTGCTTTATGTCTGGGTCGTTAGTCGCCCATCAAATTATTGCAAAGGCCAAAGTGAGATATTGGGAAGTTTCAACTTAACAGGAAATCCTCAATTCGATTCCATTCATCTGCAATTGAGGAACTTAGCAAAAAGACCTGCCAAATTTGGCCTAAGTCAGGCGGAAACCACTCCAAGGCTGAGCTGAACCCTGCTAGACTACGCCTGAGTAGGATTTAACGGACTTTCCTGAGTTCCGAGGCAATTTTCTACTCCCTCAGGACTTCTTTCTGTGACTGGAAAGTGCGTTTTGCTAGTTATTGCGATCCAAGCACGTCGTTGCTGCCTGCAGTGTTCGCAGCTGGCGCAAGGATGGTCGGGTAGGAGCTGATTATATGGAAAAAATCGTAACTTCAGGGGGAAATATCGAATAAACATCTTCCACTACTACCCAAATTACCTATTCTCCCTTCAATGTAGTGCGAAATACCCTAACACCTCAATAACTAAATACTCTTATAATCCCCTTCTCATTAGCTTCTCCAATTCCTTATCTAAGTCCATTCCCAGCTATTCCTCCAAGTCCCCGCCAACCCTTCCCATTTCCCAAGAAACGCATCCGATATTAGAAAGAACTCTTAGAGACTATCAAAGGAGTAGGGACTGCTGGAGTTGGACTGGTCCCAAACCTTCCTAGTCTTCGACACCTGTGAGCTGCAAGTGCTGGGTGACCGACTTCGCTTCTTCCTGCGAGCCTGCAGCTTGGTATGTGGCGGGAAAGTCCTCAGAACAGCCTTAGAATGGGCTAGAAGAGCAGCTATGGACAGGTCCGTTTCTTCCACTCCTTGTGTTTCGCTTGAGTTAGCCACTTTTCCAAGCTTCAGGAGGAATCTACAGGTAAGCGCTATCAGTTTCCCCACGAAATCAGAGTCGGACGCTAGCATTTCCTTCCAATCTGGAGCACCGCCAGTGAAGAGGTGAGTGTGAATAAGGTGGCAGTGGTGGTCCTGGGCGTGGAGATAGCAAAAGCCGCAGTGGGGGAAGGGACAGCGGAGGAGGGGAGGAGAGGCGGGGTGGGAGCAGCGGAGGTGGAGCAGCAGGTCTGGGAGGCAGGTGGGGGCGTAGAGACACAGCGGACAGTTATCTGGCTCCGGAGCTTGTTCTCGCACTCTAAACATCAAAAGATTAATATGCTGACCGAGGAGGGAAATATCCCATCCAGTCAATAGCCTCTAATTTGAACTCCGCCTAGTACTACTAGAATAGCAGTGCACTCCTTTGCTTTTCCTTCTATCGCCATAGACTGGACCTGCTCACCACTTACTGGATAATCAATGGGTTGTGGGGCGAACTACCAAAGGGTCCTGGCTTTGCAGTCGACTTCTGGAGTGATTATGAGTGAATCCGCTCTTGCCTCTCCTCTGATAGCGAAGTGTACTGTGTAATCAGTCTCGACTGAAGAACTGAAGCTCACTTCTCGCCTATTTCGCGACCTGGCCAGTCGCTCAGGCGGCTCAGCCATCGACAAAACGACTTTCTTGCAGTTCTTCCCGCTGCCTGTACCCTCCACCCAGGGCCTGTGGGGAGAGCGCCTCTTCTCTCGCTTTGATCACAAGGGCGTTGGCAGCATCGGCTTCGAAGAATTCGCTTCCGGCCTCAGTCTCTGCATCAAAAGCAGTCGCGAGGACAAGCTAAAATTGCTGTTTTCCCTTTACGACCTTAAGAATGACGGCTTGATCGATAAAGACGAGTTCCTAACAATGATCCACAACACCTACCAGTACACTATCCACAAAGGCCAATACAGCCAAGTCAACATCGAGCCTCCGGAGGAAATCAAGGAAACTACCACTCGGCAGTCCTTCCTGAAGCCACGTAAATCTATTGAAAGACCTGCCTGCATACACCGTGAAGAGTCGAGACTGCCTGTCAACATCGAGCAATTCGTCAAAACCATTATGCAGGAGTTGCAGGCCGCGGATAAAATCGACTACCAACAATTCGTGAGATTCGTGGACCAACACCCGAGGATTATGGAAGTTTTCAATAGTGCGTTTCACCAGGATATATGGGCGACGAGGACTTTGGAAAGGTCCGCGGTACATAAGAAAGCATCGAGGTCGCTTTGTCTCAGCTGCAATTGCCTCAGATCCTCACCACGAGTTTCGGTGATGACGGAAAGCAAAGTCATCTCTGACCCCTCCATTCTGACCCTCGCAGAGTCGAAAACTGGCTGGCTGACTCAGAAATTTCGAAACGAGGAGTCTAAAAAGGTGTTCGCAATTCTGCGCAGCAACACCCTCCTGCTCTACATTTCCCCCTCCGCTCCCTTCCCCTGCAGTGTAGTCTTCCTAGAAGGCTGCTTCATCGACCCTGTGGTGGAGTTCTCCCAGGGCAACACACACGGCCTCAGCATTGCACATGTATACGAGGGGTTTAAACCTTTGAGCTTTTGGACGAATACGAAGCAGGAAAGGGACCAGTGGCTGCTGAGACTGCAAGCTGCTGCGAGGTCCAGGAAAATAGACGAGTTCTATGAGATAAAGGAAAGGATTGGCTCTGGGAAGTTCTCAGATGTGTATGCTACATTAGAGCGACTTTCAGACCTGAAATGGGCAGTGAAAGTCATCGACAAGAAAAGACTGAACAACGACGAAAAGGAAATGCTGAGGTCGGAAATAGCGATAATGAAGCTGCTGAACCATCCCAGTGTCGTGGAAATGAAGGAGTTCTTCGAGGACAAACACAAGATGTACGTGGTCATGGAGTTCATAGAGGGCGGGGAGCTGTATGACTGCATACGCAAAAGACGAGTTTTCTCAGAGTATATGGCCTTTCACATAACTAAGCAACTGCTGGAAACAGTCAAATACCTGCATGAAGTGGGGATAGTCCATAGAGACATCAAGCCTGAAAACATACTTCTGAGCGACAACTCAGAACTGCCAGTCATCAAGTTGGCCGATTTCGGCCTTTCCAAGCTCATCGGCCCAAACGACGTCCTGGAAGTCGCCTGCGGCACTCTCGGCTACGTAGCTCCAGAAGTCCTCGCAAGGCGGCCTTACGGTAAAAAGGTGGACTTGTGGAGTATCGGCGTGGTGTGTTATTTAATGCTCAGAGGCAGACTGCCCTTCGACAGCAAGGACAAGCAGACACTGATTGACCGGACAATCAGAGCGAACTTGGACCTGACAGGGCAATACTGGTCCCGAGTGACGAACTTCGGGAAGGACTTTATCTCGAAGTTGCTGGTTGCGGAGCCTGGCGAGCGCATGGACTGCGAAGCTGCTCTCAACCATAGCTGGATAAAGAACGGGGAAGTCGTGATTCCCAGGAAAATCAACAGAGAGGCAGTGGCGCAGGAAATGATGCGAAACACAATGACGAACTCGCAGATAGCGCCTGCTTTGTACGATGAAAAGCCCATGAAAACGCCGCAAACAGGCTTTGATGACCGCATAATCTACTCCACTCCTGACATTTACGAAGACATGGAGATAGAGAGAAAGATAGCGGACTTGCGCATTTTCCCCGGGTGACGCACCCTATGCTTATAGCTCTACTAGCTTATCTTGGACCTGGCTTGAGTTGGCCGGAGACTAGGGAGTTCCCCATAGCGTAGGCGTATTGCTGCGGGTTGGCAGGCGGATACCCACCAGCTGGGGTAGGGTAGGGTGGGTAGCCGCCTTGGGGAGGCAGAGGGCCAGCAGGCGAGTACTGTGGGTCTTGACTTGGCATGGGAGGAGGACTTGGTCCTCCGGGAATTTGCATCAGAGTATTGCCGCGTTGCAGTGGGTCGTACTCAGGCTTGGGTAGAGGAGGGTTCGGAGCAATGTTGTGCTTCTGGAAGAAGTTCACGATTTCCCTGGGAATTTCCGCCAACACCTCTTTGGTGAGCATCGACGCACTGTTGCCGCAGTCTCTAAAGGGCACAAACTGCACAATGTCTCTGTCCATCTTTACTCCTCTGCTATCCACCAGCGGCCGATCATCCGCATCCAGCGTATCCATATTGCCGAAGTCGTCCTTCCCCACTCCCACAATCACAATACTCAGTGGAGCGAAGGAGCCTCGGACGATCCAGTCAATGGTTTGCTGCATGTCGTGGATTGCGCCGTCTGTTATGATGAGCATTACGTAGTAGTGTTGGTTCTGCTGACTTACTTGCTCGCTTTCGGCCATCATTACTGCGGATTGGATCACTTGGGCGAAGAGAGTGGGGCCGGAGAGCTCCACACGCTCGAGGGCTTGGCGGTAGGCACGCATCATCCCATCCATATTGACGACATTTGGGTCTGAACTGAAGGAAAGCGGGAAGCAGTGGCTCACATTTCCATTGAACTTCCCACCGAAGCCATAGAGCGGCACCAATTTGTCGCTGTCATAGCTCAGCAGTATTTCCCCCACTGAGAAAAGCGCCTTTTCGTAGTCGTTGAAGCCTTGTGGGTTGAGGAAATGCAAAGAGTTGGGGTAGCGGGGATGTCCGTTGCTGCCTGTAAAGTCTATTGCCACTAGGAGGGAAATTTCGCAGCCGCCTGTGATGTAGTCCAAAAAGTCGTACTTCTTTATCACTTCAAACGCCCTCAATTCCAGTATGCCCGAGTTGGCGTATCCTCGCTTTTTCTGCTTTTCTTGGTTGACTATAGGAAATTGCTTGCGACCGGACTCAGTTACGTCGGCTAATGAAGTCATAGCGAAGCCCAAAGTGTCGATTTTGCCAGTGTGGTGCGAGTCAAATACCTCCAGACGCAGTGGCCGGTTGTAGTCATTGTTGCACAGCACCTGCACAGGGATTTCAAAGGGCGCCCAGACAGGGTTGAGGCTGGCAATCACATCAGTCTTGTGCACCACTTGGTACCCGCCGCTTTCCAAAGCCCGAGATATTGCTAAGTACGGCTTGAAGGACCGGAACCAGCCGCTGCGGTCCTCTAGTTTCGTACCCACGATTTGCATCTTTACTACGTCTTTGCCCTGCTGAATTTCCTCCACTCTCATGATAATGTGGCCTCTGCTTTCCTGGCTACTGCCCACTCTGAGCGTCCGGATCAACTGCTGTCCCTGACTGCCCACAATATCATGCAGCGAACACTCCACCGTCCCAATCAACACCGCATTCCTAATATCCCCCGACCTGTCCCTCACATGGAACACATTAAACCTCAGTCCCACCTGCTCCTCAAAGTGGTAATCCAGCACAAAGGCCTCTGCGAAGTCAGGGTTCAGGTTGTTCCAAGCGATTTCTGAAAGGCCGAAGTGTTGGAAGTCCGCCTGTCCGTGGCCTTTGATTTGCACTTCTACGCGAGGGTCGGAGACGCTGAAGCGGTCTACGTCTGCTAGCTTGCGACAACTCACGAAGAGCTGCAGCTGCGGGACTTGCCGGATGTCTACCATTATTATGGCTAGATAAGGAGAGGAACTAGGCTGTAGTGGGAGGTTAGGGAGTTGGGGAGTTGAGATTTTAATGATTCACCAACAGTGGCTCCATTCCTGCTGTAAAGGAAATCTGAACCCCTTCGATACGCTTTTCAGCCTTTTGCAGCTTCAACAATTTACTTATCCAAAGTTGCAGCATGCCAGGAAGGCATTTCTGATAAAATTTGCTGAGAAACGCTCACACTAGCCAGGCTACTTACCTGTATTACGCATATATCCCAGTTATATTGACTGCGTAGATTTAGCTCCTAAAGGCCGAATCTAGCATAAGCGAGTAGATATACAGGTCCTAGTAAGGCAGGTGTTAGGGTGATGCAGTAGAAACAGCCATCATTGCAATGATCAGAGCCAGACTTCTGCGTTTCTTCGCCCGCTTCGTCCTTCCTGCAGCAGAAATAACGGAAAAACTGACCTCTGGCTGGGGTCCAGGCGGCCAAAGTGTCAACAAAGCCGTCAACTGTGTCTTTTTGACCCACGTCCCTACTGGCATTTCCGTCAAAGTGCACCAGTCTCGCGACCTCAACGTCAACAAGGGAATTGCGTATAAGCGCCTATGTGAGAAGGTGGAACTGCACATCAAGGGCCCGGACAGCAAACTTGCACTAGCAGCTGGCAAAATCCGCAAGCAAAAGGACCGTCGCAGGCGCAGACATGAGAAGAAAGCACAGACTGAGGACTTGGAGCCGGGGGAAAAGGGCACTTAGGGCTTGCTGTGGCTAAATACCTGCCCTTCTTAGACGGTTGGATTCTTGGCAAAGGAGACAATTGGTAGAAATAGCACTGAAAGTGTGAATTTCGCCTGCGAAATAGTCAAATTCCCAGCTTTCCGCTGTATGTGCAGGTCCCTCCCTCTTACCTGAGTAGTTTAGTGTCTACCACTCTAATCTCGCATGCTGTCCATCACAAAAAGGTGCATTCTCCGTCTCTTTGCACCCACACAGACTGTACTCCTTGCTTACCGCCACAGTGAAGGACTTCGGCCCCAGTCCCGACCCCGCATGCAGTCCATCACAGTAAGGCTGTCTCCTGGACCGCCCACATGCACAGAAGAAGTAAGTGCGCCCTGCTTCCAACTGTGCTGAGAAGGGCACTCTGCTGGCTCGCACTTTCCCGGTTTCTGGCCAGTCTTGGAAGTCCATTTATAACACTAGACGGAGGGATTGGGAGACAAACCGATGAATGGTGAGGTTAAAGGAGTGGAAGGAAATAGCCTTGCTCTCGATAGGGAAGCCACTAACTAGTGGCAAAGAAGCCTAGTTGTCTCTCCTGATATACAGTCCAATATCTCCCAACCTTCAATCCTGCCTAGCCACTTCCTATTACAATTCAAAGCAGTTGATCAAATCACTTGGAGCCTCTGACCTGCCTCAGTTTTGACTTCTGTTCCGCCTCACAGGAGGCCTTTCTAGGCTCCGCACTAGTGCTTTTCACCCCCCTAGTCTTTGCCACTGCAGTAGAATACCCTTTGGAGCACTGCGTATCTGACAATTTGGCAGTTTGGACTGGGGAAAAACAGCCCTTCCGGCCTTCTCCCGCCTTTCCGATGCTGAAAGCAGGCTCTTTCGCTGGCTTTTGGACTAGCAGCACAGGGTGGAAGCGCTCTTTTTGCTGCTTCTGCTGCACAGACGGCCCTTGGAAGCTGCGCTGTCCCTGCTTCGCTGTCCAGACAGCTCGCTGGGTCTGCACGGAGTTTTCAGGCTTGAGCACCTGCCCTTCGGAGATGTCGCCCTCCTCACTCAGTCTGCTCTGCCGGGTGTCGACAGGCTGCACGTCCCCCTCACTCCCCCTAGACTTGCCTGCTAGTTCTGGAGACCTGGCAGGAGAGGCTGCAGGGGAAAGTCTCTCTGGAGAGCCCTGCTCACTGCGGAAAGGCTGCACGTCCTCTCTCCTCCCTCTCAGTTTGTTGAACTGCTCGGTCTGGGCGAGGGCGGGCAGGGCCTCGTCTTCGCTCCACTGGTCCTGCAGGGCCGAAAGCTGCTCTTTGTAGGCGGAAATGGTGCTTTCGAGCTGCTTGACGAACTTGTCTTTCAGGCTGCGAGTGCTTCTGCCCTTAAGTGAGTCCAGTTGCGCCTGCTTCTGCCCTGAGCCCCTCCCCGCCTGCAGCTTCAGCGCCTCCTCCTGCTCTGTCAATTGGCTATACGCAGCCAGCAAGCGAGTGTACTTTGCTCCCAGCATTTCCACCCTGCTGCACACATAGCTCACCAGCTCTGTTCCCTTTGCTGGCACAGAAAGGCGAGTTTCCTCTTCCTTTTGGCTCAGTATGCTGTCCACACAAGCTGCCAAAGTGCTCCAGTTGGCTTCCAGAGAGTCCGCTTTGGCCTGGGTTTTCCTGAGTTCTCGCTGCAGTCTGGACTTGGCCTGGTCCAGTTGCATTAGGTCGCTCGTGCAGGACTGCAACTCAGTCCTCAATTCGTGATTTTGCCGCTCATATCGCTTGCAAGCGCTCGTCAAATGCTCGACTTCCCGCTCTAGTTCCTGCTGAGACTCCCCAGAAAGCGTCATACAGGACTTGTCTCTGCCTTCAGGCCGCTGCCTGAGTCCCTGAATAAGTGACTTTTGCTGGGAAATGACTTGATGCAGGTGTGCAACTGACCTGTCCCTTCTTTCCATCTCCCCGAAGTCCACATTTTCCCCACTTTTCTTCGTTTCCATCCAACTCAAGTTCGCGTAACAAGGCTGTCCTTCCTCTTCCCCTGCCACTTCCCCTGTCTCTGCACCTGACGCCACCTCAAATACAATCACATTCTCACGAGTAGGTTGGAAATAGCCACTATGCGCAGCAGACAAAAGCCTAGGGTAAGCCTTTCTGCCTGGATTCACAGTGTCTTCGTCACTAGAAAGCAGCGAGTCCTTGTGGGAAGTGAGGGACCCTGCGGGGTAGAACTGCATTTCCGCTGCATGCGAAAGAGCCGAGGACTGGCGAATTCCCTTACAGGACTTCCCACTGCTTTCCAAGTCCCTGGAAGTGTCGCTGTCCGTCACAGTCTCCACACTCATTCTTATTTTTAAACTCTGCAGGTCTAGCAGCTGCCTAGGAACTGCTATTAATCTCTTGCAATGTCTCTTGAAAAGCCTACAAGAGTCCGGCAGAGCCTGAAGATGCCGCAGCTGCCCACGACTTCCCATAGCAGAGCCAAGCGCGCAGGGCAAAATCTCACCCTTTCCTCCGTTCTCTATGAGCCCCACCCTCCGCTGGCTGCCCTCAAGCCAGTACTCCAGTCCCCTGCCAACCTCAACAGTGCGCGCAAGCGAGTCTCCAGAGCTTTGAACAGCACCGCTGGAGTAGCAGCCAACGTCCCCAACCTACAGCTGAAGAACCTCAGCTTCAACGGCTCCGCTATTAACTCGCCAATGTCCTCCAATCGAACCATTGAGGCCATTTCTTCCACTAGGAACAGACGTGTGGGGCAGTTCGTCTTTGCCGCTGCTCCGCCTCTGGAACTGCCCACTCATGTGCAGTTCCCTGACCCTGCAGCCAGTCCCAAGCGGACTGTCATTAGGCCGCTTTCCAGGGACCTGGATGAGGAAGGCAATGACAAGCAGCCTGAGGTGGTCTACCCCATTACAGCCGCACAGGCTCTCAAGCTGTTCAGCGACCGACTCAGCGACTACGAAAAGGGAGAAATCCTAGACCATCAACAGATCTATTTCTTAGGGCTGGACGCTGCGAAGGTCAAGGGCAGCGCTGGGCAGCTGAACTACGGCTACGATGACGACCGCGGGGACTACACTCTAACGATAGGCGACCAGGTCTTGTACCAGTACGAAATCCTCAGTCTTTTGGGCAAAGGCAGTTTCGGCCAAGTCTGCAAATGCTTCGACCACAAAGCCAAGGAACTAGTGGCTCTCAAGATAATCCGCAACAAACGTCGCTTCCACCAACAAGGACTAGTCGAGGTCAAAGTCCTCGAACACCTCCGGGTGCATGATATGGAAGACCGCATGTGTGTGGTGAAGATCAGGCAGAGCTTCCTGTTTCGCAAACACCTCTGCTTGACTTTCGAACTGCTGTCTATCAACTTGTACGAGTTCCTGAAAGCCAATGACTTTTCGGGACTTTCGCTGAATTTGGTGAGGCGATTTGCGATCCAGGTGCTGATAGCGCTGAAGTACTCGAAAGCGAATGGGATAATTCACTGCGACTTGAAGCCGGAAAACATACTACTGAAGCAGCCGAATAAATCAGGCATAAAAGTTATCGATTTCGGCTCAGCGTGCTTCGAAAATGAGCGTATTTATACCTACATCCAGAGCCGATTTTACCGTGCACCTGAAATAATCCTCGGAATACCCTACACTACCTGTATTGATATGTGGTCCTTTGGCTGTATTATGGTCGAGCTGTACACTGGCTACCCCTTGTTCCCAGGGGAAAACGAACAGGAGCAGCTTCTGTGCATCATGGAAGTGCTGGGAGTGCCGCCAGAGACTCTGCTCGACCAATCCTCTCGTCGGAAGTTGTTCTTCGACGGGGAAAACAGCCCGAAAATAGTGCCAAATGCCCGGGGAAAGAAGCGACATCCAGGCACAAAGACGCTGCAAAGCGTAGTGCAGTGTCCAGACCCCTACTTCCTTGACCTCATTGGCAAGTGCCTCACCTGGAGTCCTGAAGCTCGCTACAGTCCTGAACAGGCGTTGAAGCACCAATGGGTGTTGGACGGTATTGCGAAGATGCAGCAAGAACAAAGCCGCCAGTCGAGCGAAACCCGGACCAGTGACCACTCCAAGCGTCTATAAGTCCCTTAGTGTCATAATCATGAGCAGTCAGTCCATCAAGTACCGCGCCCGTCTCAAGTTGAGGCGTTTTCACCCTCTCCTGCCCAAACACTTCCGTGGGGACAACATCGCTACTGAGCCTAGTGAGGACAGAGGCCTGTCTGTTGCTTCGCCAGGCAATACTCCGAGTTCCAGTGCGCAACTTCCGAACAAAAACCCTGCGGCCTGCAGGAACCGGAGAGCGGAAATTGCGGAGCAGCGGATGCGCAATTTGGAACTGCAGAGAAGTAAATTGTTCAATGAGTTGTTTCAGATGGAAGACCAGCACCAGAAGAAGGACAGTGTACGGGCCCGACTATCTTCCATCCAAAGTCACCTGGAACAGCTGGAAAGTATGTCTGTGAAGGCCAAAGCACTGATGACTTTCGAAGCAAGTCTCCTCGCCCGACTGAATTCAGAGATAACCACCCTGCAAAGTCCGTTACCTGCCATAACTACGCACACCGAAGAGCCCATAGCAGCCATTGCCCCCAGGTACAAAACGTTCATATGTACGGATGTGTCAGGGATACTGGCCGTCGTGGAAGTCGGAAATGTGATTACAGCCCATTTGAACCTGTTAGGACAGAAATGCAGCATTGAAATACCAACTCACCTGATACGGCTGAACGAGAAAAAGAGGCAAAAGCAGCTAGAAGACCATTTAAGCCTGGAAAGCTGGGCAGGACACTTGAGCCTTAAATACCACCACAGCTTCATAGAGGGAGAAACAGCCATACTAGTGGTATTACAAGGCTTCCCCTACCCTGTAGCCTGTCTCACGCTCAGGGAAACCAGTCCTACAGATATCCTCATCGAAATCAAGGATAGAGATATTGAAATGAGCCTGATAGTGCCATCCTCCCGGCTTAATCTCCCAGCCCGTTTGCACCTTTTATCCAGTGCAATTCGCAGGCGACTGCATCAAACCTTGCAAGCTAACTTGCTGGTGCAGCGGAAAGCTGGGGCGTACACTCTCATATATAAGACTTATTCCTACCATCTAAGCAGACTTGTAACCAAAACTATTCCTGGACATGGGGAGTTCTTATCGATCAGAGTTTTTCCTGATCGAAGTCATTTGCGGAAAAGTGCACATGAATATGCACTTGGAGAAGTGAAGCTGCAGGCCAGGGAAGACGAAGTGACGATAGTGTTGGCAGTGGACAGTCTGGCGGAACAGCTGCGACTGCAGTTCGTGTGGAAGCAGGGCGAAGTGTATCTGAGGGAGGAAGTGGATACAGAGGTATTCGCTTTCTTAAAAGGACTGCAGTTCCACACACCCCGCGAAAGTCCTATTACTTTGCTGAAGTCACTAGAAATGCTCAGCAGCCTCAAGCCCCAACTCGCTGCCCTCTTTCCCAGGCCTTAGCCCTAGCACCGACTAGTTCTGACTGGTACATACCACTTTAATAAAATGCTCACAAGACTTCTAGTCGCTACCACACTCACCACCCTGGCGCTGGCAGCCTCACGGGATCTGTCCCAGTCTCTCCTCCCTCTCAAATCTGCAATCCGCCCGCAAGTCGCTCAAGCCCCAGCCAAGCAGTCTAATCACGCCTAGACCTATAAGTGCTACTTCCCTCTCATTTAGTCTCTTCACTAGTCTGCTTGTTCGCCTGTAATGGAATCAGTCAAAGGCTTCCTCAAGTCCTTTTCGGACTTGTTCAACTTCAACGAAGCTGTCCTATCAGGAACTCACGATGTAATTGTGGTTGAAGACGCCTCAGGCGCCCTGCGAGCGTCAGCCTTTCACGTGCGCTTCGGCAAGCTAAAGCTGCTCAAAAGCAAAGAAGCAATCGTCGAAATTCGGGTAAACGGGGAAGTAGTGCCTGTGACCATGAAGCTAAGTGGAGACGGAGAGGCTTACTTCGTGGACGAAACTGGAGTTATGTTGTCCCCAAGAAGGGGCGCTATTCCGCCTGTTGAAGAGTCCAAAACGACTGAAGAGATACAATTCGATGGACCACAAACAGACCCTCGCCCGTTTTTCGAAGAAATGAGACGAATGCAGGAGTCTAGAAAGCTCTCTATTACTGCGCAGCAGCCTTCGCCGACGCCTGGGGACCGAGGTGAAGACATCGAAGCTGAAAACAGCGATTTCGTCACTCCAGAACTGGAGGACGGCAGTCAAATTGAACTGTCGCTGTGTGGACACTTGAGAACTGACTTCGAGAGGGCGTTTGAGGAAAACAGGGTGACGTTTGAGGACCTGAGGAAAGACGCCTGGGGCGTCCTCTCGAACCCCAACTTACTGGTAAGGATGGGAGGAACTCTCTACTCTGCCGAGGCAGCCCTCCCTCTCATCGTGAGTCTACTAGCCTTCAAAAAGCCGATTCCTGTGTCTAGCGACGAAGCCTCGCCTGGGGTGACCTATGAAGACCACATCCTCTCCTCCCCCAAGTCCATCTATTTAGACTCTGCCAGGTTGAAGACATTCGGCCTACGACCCGGTGCAAACGAAATCTCTTTTAGCGTGCATAGCCGCTTGCAGGGAGTGCAAATCCTGGAAGGGAGAGCGTACCTGTGGCGGCACGACAGCAGAATCGTCATATCTGATATAGACGGAACTATTACTCGTAGTGATGTATTGGGAAACATACTGCCCATAGTGGGGAAGGACTGGAGCCATAATGGAGTTTGTCCGCTCTACAACAAAATCGTGGAAAACGGGTACAAGCTAATGTTCCTGACTTCCAGACCAATTGGAGATGTGGAAAGGACCAAAAACTACCTGAAAACCCTTCGACAGGGAGACCTGGGTCTGCCCGACGGCCCTCTATTCACCTCTCCAGACCGTCTTATGCCCTCATTTGTGCGCGAAGTGATCCTAAAAGAGTCTCAGAAGTTCAAAGCGGGGGTACTGAGAGAGCTGCAGTTGCTGTTTCCCAGACGACAGCAGCCCTTCCATGCAGGCTTTGGGAACAGGGAAAACGACGCTGTGGCTTACGGGGCGGTGGGCATTCCGCTGGACCGCATTTTTATCATCAACCCGGCCGGGGAAATCGCTCTCTTGGGCAACCCGGAAGTACTGACTTATTCCACTCTGACGGCTTTGGTGGAAGACGTGTTTCCTAGCCTAGTTTGAGTTTCAAATGGCCCTAGGCCGTTAGCGCTATTAAATGCGGAGTTGGGGGCGAGGCAGGAAAGACACCTTCACTCCCGATAGTTGGCAAGGCACAAGTCCAATCACCACTCGAGCCAGCAGTGCTCTGGACACCAGGCAAAGCTTCCTCAGTCGCTGGAGACAGACCCACAGTCCCTCCCCCTGTATCCCCTCCCGGCCTGTTCCTAAGGTTGTCAGTCTGAAACTGATGCACAGCTTTAAGGTGGTGGGCAGCAGTCCTGGGACTGCCAGGACCAAGAGAGAAGGGAGGAAAAGGGACTGGGGCAAGCTCAGTACTGCGGAACTGGTGCAGATCACTATGAGACGCAGGGCGCAACTGGCCACCCAAGCAGCTGAGAACTCTCAAGGCAAAACCCCCCGCTTTGTCCGCAAAGCCCATTAGTCTGTACTCTAGTCCTCGCCCATATAGAAATGGCCCAAAGAGCGAAACTCGGCATCCCAGCCACCGCCCCAGCCGGCTCCCAGACCAACCGCTCCGCCTCTCAGTCCTCCCTGCGCGGTGTCGAGCCCGCCAGTGTCTCCGACCTACTCGAAGTCTTTCCTCCCGAAGTCGTCATCAAAGACATCGAAACCGACCAGACTTACGAAGTCACTTTATGTGTGCGCAATCTGTCCAAATCTGTGCGAAGAATCCGCTTTCTGCCGCCCAAGACTTCGAGGTTCGTAGCCCAGTACGAGACTGTGAAGGCGCTTGCGATAGGCATGAGGCTAAACGTCACAATTAGCTTCGAGACTGAGCAGTTGGGAGACTTCCATGATGAGATCTCCATCAAGATGGAAGGGATAAAGGAGACCATACGGGTGCCACTGCACGCTTTTCAGAAGCGACCTGAAGTGAACTTCGACCCTTTCGTCAATTTGGGCTTCACCACTGTTAACAAGCCAGTCGCAGGCAAGGTGTTCTTCAAAAATGAAGGCTCGTCGAAGGGAAATGTGAAGATTATCTATGACAAAGCACTCACTCCGGAGCTGTCCGTGGTCCCGGAAACCTTCTCATTGGACCCTGAAGAGACCAAAGACGTCGCCTTGAGCTACATGTCCCGCGAAATAAACACTTTCCGCTGCGTCCTGGAAGTGGAAATCGAAGGCCAGGACCTAATCCGTCACATCGACGTGAACGCCAACTGCGTAGAGCAGCAAATCGTCCTAGTCGCCCCCAGCATCGAGCGCTTACGACCTGCAGACCCTGACCTAGGCCCCAGCCACCTCGCAGTGACTACCAGCATCAACTTTGGCACTATGTACCACGGCCAGTCCAAGGACGTGGGCTCCTTTTTGGTCAATGTGGGGCCGTTCCCTGCTAAATTTGTGGTGAAATTCGTGCAAGGGTCTGAGGACGAGGTGGAAAGTGACAACTATCTCTTGATGACTCCACAGGAGTTGGCTACTCAGTCGATTAAGCGGGCTTTTGATGCGAATCCGGTAGTGGGCGTCATACCGCCTTTTTCTCAGTTCCCGATAAAGTTCACCTGTGCGTCGAAAAAGATGGAAGGACTGAAAGGCTGGGTGCACAAAATGATGAAGGAAATGACCACTGGCGAGGAAATCAGCAGTTCCCAAGTGCTCGACCACGAGGCTTCCTACTTCTACACGGCTCTGTTCAGCTTTGCGGAGATTGACACTAAGCTGACTGTGCAGTTGCAGGCCCGGGCCATATTCCCTAATGTGGAGATTTCGCACTTATCCATTCACTTCTATGAGTGTCCGATTAACGAACATAGGGACTTTCTGATAAAAATGGAAAATAAGAATGACGAGTTGCCGCTGGATTTCGAGTTTTCGCATATTGCGCACTTTACCATGGAGCCGCAGAAAGGCCTGCTCCTGCCTTTGCAGGCCAAGTCCATCACTATCACTTTCAAGCCCGGCAACTTCGGCACATTCGACAACACTGCGATCCTTTCGTTCCTTGGGGCGGCCTATGAAATCCCGATAAAGCTGTATGGACAAAGCTCGAAGTTGGGGGTAAAGCCGAAAACCTGCAGAGGGCCGGAAAGCAAAGTGAGGGATTTCGACCCTCCCAGGACCTTCGTATCAGAGGAAGAAATCGCCCGCGGGACCCTTGTGTCTCCCAAGCAGTGGCTCACAGAGACCTTTCCCACTCAAATCGAGTCCACTGCGCTGGATAAGGACACGGAACGACTCCTATCGCAGCAAGCGATAAGGGCGCATTATAATGACTATTTGAAGGAAAGTCGGGATAAGCGCCTGAGGACTGCGCATATGCTAAAGCGCACAGGGACGGCAACCACTACTCTTACCCTAGAGGACTATAGGACAAATGTGGACTTGACACTGCATACCGCCCCGCCTAGGAGTCGTCACTTGCAGCTGCCTATCAGTCAAGACGGCCTGGTCGTGGATAAGCCGATAGGGAAGTATGACACGATCAATCAGAAAGTGCAGGCAGCCTTCCACGACCCTGAAAAACCCGTCAAAAACACCTACAAGCGACTATCCAGTCACAATGTATGGGAAGAAACTCCCTTCTTTGAAACTCCAATCAGACAACAGGATATCAAGGAGTGCTCAGCGCTGCTTAGTCCCTACGACATGCGGCTCATCTCCGCAGGGCCCCGAGAGCTTAAATTCGACCGAATCGTCATACGGTCTGAAGTCACGAAGTGGTTCAGCGTCGTCAACGACCTGAAGCAGAACATACTAGTGGAGCTCTCAAGCAGTGCAGAGGAGGTAAACCGCATCGAGCCTGACAGTCTGGTAATTCCCCCAGGCTTCAAAGGAGGCTTCAAAATAACGCTAATGTCCGCAAAGAAGCACAGGATCGAGCGCACTGTGAAGTATGTCATCAACGGCAGGTACGAGTTCCACTTCATGGTGGAGGCAGAGGTCGAGCCCGCAGTCCTCGACATCACCTTGCCGGACCAAGTCCTGTCCCCGACTCAAGCGCCTTTCCTGTTCTTCAAGTTCGACGAGGAAAACCTGGACGAAAGTCTGAGCAAGCAAATAAACGTGCTCAATAGAAGTCCGGCGGCTGGGAAGTTTGCTTGGCAGCTGCCCGCCAACTCCAACTTCGAGGTCGACCCGAAGGAAGATGTCATTGAGGCTCTGAAGACCAAAACTGTGATTGTGAGGTTTGTGCCCGGACTCACATCCTGGAAGAACGAGGAGGAGACGCTGGTGATGAAGGTGGACAACGGGGAAAGTCAGGGACTGATTGTGAGGGGGGAAGTCACGGAGGCGAGGTGTGCGTTCATGCAGAAGACGCTGGATTATGGCGTTATTGCAGTGGGGATCAAAGTCGAAAAGCCGATTTCCATCAAAAACTCAGACCCGAAAAACGCGATTTTCCACGTGAAGCGGTTCCCCAGTCAAATGACAGTCTCGCCCATGCGGGGGAAAATCCCTCCAGAGGGCAAATTCCCCCTCAAAGTAGTGATGTGCACAATGTTCGAAGAGGAACTGAATGGAGAGCTGGAAGTGATGGTGCGAGGCGGCAAAACTCCCCTCAAGCTGCAAGTACACGCCTCTTCCGTCATTCCCAGGGTGTTCATTCAGGAGCCGGATATTGACTTTGGGCAAGTGACGGTGAGTAGTACGCTGGTGCGTCGCTTTACGCTTATTAATGAGAGTCCTATAGCTGCGATACTGTATTTGAACTTGGAGGAACACCCTGAGTTTGAGGTCAATTTGCCGTCTGAGGATGCAGATATTGAGAGTACGATATTGGTGCCGGCCACAATGGATAAGGAAAGTCCGTTTTACTTGAAAGAAGATGAAGATGACGCTGATGACCCGAAGCCAGACCCTATGATGAATGAGGAGGAATCAGAGGAAGAAGAGATCGAAGAAGTGCACAGGAAGTTCAAAATAACAGTGGCAGGCGGCAGGACCGTGGCTCTGCTGCTGCGCTTTTCCCCCAAAGACACAGAGCTGTACCAGTTCAACTTGCCCATTGTACTCGCCGGCGTCAACCAGACAGTCTCCGGCCTGCAGAAGACTGTGAGCGGAGAGGGGATAAAGCCCCGGTTCATAGTCGAACCAGCACTTCTGAAGTTCAAAAACAAGGTCATCAGTTCCGACAAGAACTTCGCATCCGTCACTCAGGCACTGCTCTCGAACCCTGAAGCCGCTACGACTCGCTGGCGTCTGGACACTTCCCCTCTGGACGCAGATTTGGTCTTCGCTATGAAGCCCAGTGAAGGCTCGCTGGAAAGCGGAACTTATGCGAACGTCCGAGTCAGCTTTAACCCGACTCAAGCCACTGCCTATGAAGCGCATGTTAACCTGTACCTGGACAGTATCCCGGACCCCTATATGACTTTGACGCTGCAGGGAGAAGGCACAGTTCCCAGGATCATTTTCGACCGGAGGGAAGTGGTTCTGCCAATTGTCCCGCTGGGAATAACAGCCAAAGCGACCTTTTACGTGATTAATGATGGGTATGAAAATGTGGAGTTGACGCCTTCAGTACCACAGGATGCGGGCAACATTCAACTGACTGTGTCCTTTCCGGATGGGAAGCAACTGGGAGTCACTAAGCAGAAAATTGCTGCAGAGGTCACTTTCGTCTCAGATCGTCCTGTTTCTTTCACTATTCCAGTCGAATTCATCGACCTTGATGGCAAGAAATACACTATTGCGGTTTCTGGTACTTCTGACAACTCTCTGCTGACAGTGTTCCCGTTTATTCAGCGGAACCCTGACGAAATTCGCTTCGAAACGACTGAAAACGGCCCAGTGAAGATAATCCAAGACGTGGAGTCAGACGCAGACATGTACTCAGAGCGTGGGAAGTCTGGGGGACACCGCACTACTGGCGGCAGCTCTGTGGTCAGCCACAGCGCTAAGTCCATCATTGGCTTCAACCCCATTCCCCAGCCGCTCCTAGAGCAGTCCTTGGAGTTCCTCACTCGCTGGCTCAACCACAGTGTGCTGGGCACTCCGATAAACAAGCTGCCGGATGATATCATTGAGACGCATGGAGCGCAGATCTACGAGTTGGTGTATAGTCTCACAGGCAAGTACCCTCCTGGACAGGTCACTAACTTCGCTGTGCCGGCTCGAGAACTCACCAGACTGCTGATGGACCAGTACGCAGAACTCATTGCCTTTTTGAAGCTTAATGGCGCGATGCTGAATACGATAAGGCCGGAGTATCTCCTAGGCATGGGCGAGTACAGCCGCTACTTGAAAAGCACGCCTAATCAACTGCAGCTGAGACAGCGGCAAATCGAGCGCAGATGGCCTTACTTGTCCATGGACGCCTGGGTGACTCTGCTCTACCAAGTCATCAAAGTGTTCATCCTCAACCGCATCAACCCCAAAACCTTCAAGTCCCTGCCCGGCATGCCCCCTGAAAAGGCCTCCATCGAGCCCTACATGCGCGACTCCAATGTCTACAGTCTCTCAGAGTGCATACTGCTGAAATGGATGGGGCACCACTATGGCGCAATCTTCGCTACTCAGCACCGCAGACTCATAAACTTCGACCAAGACTTGATTGACGGCACTGTGATTGGGGCTGTGGTGCAGAGTCATGTGGGACTCATTGGGTCGCTGTTGAAGCTGAAGGCCAGTCCTGTTTCTGAGGAGCATAAGAAGAATAATGTGGAGAAGATGCTTGCAGCACTCAGTGAAATCGGGATGCCGTCCTTTGTGACGCAGAAAGACCTCACTTTGTCAGCTGTCAGTCCTAGAGAAATGGTTCTGTTCTGCATGTCTCTGTATCAACTGCTTCCCCACTACATCCCCAAGTGCACTATTGAGTTCTCAGGCTCTCTGGGCGAAACTGTGACTAAAAACCTGGAACTGAGCAACCCTTCCAGCAAGCAAGTCACCTATTGGGTCAAACTAGACGGAAGCACTGACTTCGTCCTCACTTCAGGGGCTGAGTTCTCTATAGCTGCACGCAGCACTGCAATGTTTCCGGTCAAGTTTCAAAGCCGGCTTTCCTCAGAAGTGCGAGCCACACTGCGCTTCACCAGCAGAGCCAGCGAAGGCTCCGCCCACGCAGCCGCCATGGTCTTTCTACTGGTCTCCAAGGTCATCTCTCGCAAAAGCGAAAAAACCTACGACGTTTCTGCGCATTTGTATGAGTTGGGACAAAAAGACTTGGAAATCAGCAATCCCTTCCCCAAGGACGGAGAATTCATGATCCAAATCGTCTATCCAGAGAAGGAAACTGCAGTTGTGAACCAACCTCGAGGGAAGAAACTGACTCAAACGAAGGAAACCCTTGCTGAGCCGCCCATTGTCTTCCCTAAGGCCTTCTTTATCAAGAATGAGCGAGTTAAAATCAAGCGGAACTCCTCCAATATGGTTTCGCTGACTTTCATGCCGTTCGACACTGAGCGGAGTGAAGCCTTTCTGATATTCACAGATGACAATGTGGGCGAAGTGCAATACACAGTAGTGGGCACTGCACTTCCTCCGAAGGTGGACAAGCAGGACAGGATGGAAGTGAAGGGCGAAATGGGCGAAATGCTAATCATCCCCGTCCCTATCTCCGCCAAAAACCACCAATACGTGCGCGCCAAGCAGGAAGCTTTGCAGCGGCTGAACGGCGCATCCAAGGCCAAAGAAAGAGACATCCTCAAGGAGATATTCCGCAATTTGGAGGCTGAGGAAACGGGTGCATTCGATGTGACTCTGAGTTCGCCCTTCTTTAGCAGTCCGCCCACTGTAATCGTGCAAGATGCGGTCAAGAAGAAGCCGGGAGTCGCAGGCACTCTGGACACCAGTCAAATCAGCTACGCAGATACAGTTTCCAGGGCTGAAAACACACTCACAAGTGACCAGAAGGCGAAGAAAGGCGGGAAGTTCCAAGCAGCTGCGAATGCGGCTCGCTTGACGAGTGCTTCAGGAGGCATCGACAAGGGCAACCAGCTGCTACTGAACTTAGCTCCGAGACAGCCTGGGGAGTACGCGTGTCAGATCACCCTGGCCAATGCACGCAAAACTGACATCCGGACACTGGAAGTGGTGGCGCAAATCAAGCCGAGGAAGTCACGAATGACACTGGAAATGACCGCACAGGCCAGAGAGAGCGTTTCCCAAGAAATCCCAATCGTCAACAATGCAGACAAGGAGTGGAATGTGAAGGTGAAGCTGAGTCAAGACGCAGGACTCGACCTGTTCACAGCCACCAAAGACCTAATCGTGAAGAAAAGAACCACAGGCAATGTTATAGTCACATTTAGGCCGGAGTGGGTGTGTGAGGCCCGTGCGAGACTCGATATCGAGATCCCAGCCACAGCAGAGACCTATGAATTCGAGGTAGTTGGCAGAGGGGAAGAGCCGAGAGCAGAGGAACACTATGTGATTCAATGCCGGGTGAAAGAACGTAGCAAGCACTACATAACTGTCCCGAACCCCAGGACTTACCCCCTCACTTACCGAGTAGTTTCAGACGTGATGAGCGCTACTGGAGAGGCCATGCTGGAGGTACCGGCTGGAGGCACTGCTGACTATGAACTGGTCATGTATCCGCTACAGAGCGGCACTTATACGGGCTCCATCACCTTCTACGACCCGCAAAACCGCTTTTACTGGTTCACCTTGGAGGTGCAGGCTGCTACTCCTGAGCCTGAGGCTGCCCGGGAACTGCGAGTACAGTGTCGCAAGGCTGTAGAGTTCAAAATAACTGTATACAACCCACTGCCTGAAGAAACCCACTTTGATGTGAACGTAGTGGGCTCTGGTCTGTTCGGAGAGCCACATTTCACCATGGGCGCTAGAGAAACAGGCACTTACCAGCTCATCTACACTCCACTACTCGTAGGCGAAAGTGAAGGGTCGGTGGCCTTTTTGAGTGAGAAGACGGGGGAGTTTTGGTACCATTTGCACCTTATTTGCGACCCAGCGGAGCCTATAGAGAAGGAAATCTTCGAATGTGAGCTGGGCAAAAGTATTGCAAAGCCTGTAACGCTGGAAAACCCGAGCAACAAGGAAGTAATTCTCGACTATTTCTGCTCGAATACAATGAATTACGAACTTATTCCTGATAAAATCATCCTCCCAGCCTACGGCTCAGTGGATGCACTGATTAAGTACAGTCCTACTTCGCTGAAACTCATGGAATCGGCCGATATTGTGCTGAGCAGTAGAGAAATCGGGGACTGGATCTTCAAATTGATAGGGAAGGGCTTACCACCCACTGAAATGGAGCCGTTAGTCATCACCGCCAGCATAGGCGAAAGCAACTCCATCCAAGTGGCCTTCCGCAACCCCTTCCGCGAGCCCATTTCCGTGAGCATCAGTCTGGACACTTCCAGTGACGTTCTGCAGCTCTTACTGCGAAGAGCCAAGTTCGCAGTAGGCCCCCAAAGCATTCTGCTAGTCCCTGTGGGCTTTCGACCGCAGAATATGGAGGAAGTCACTGGAGTGCTGGTTGTGGCGATGAATGAAGAACTGACTTGGCGATTTCCGCTTAGAGGCATAACTGAAAGACCGTCGAATAAGCTGGATTTCATCTTTCGCACGAAGTGCAGAGTGGCAATGGAGAAGGAAATTGATATTCACTTGCATGACTTGGGCAGTTTGCCGGAAGAAGAGAACTTTTCACACGAATTGCAGGTGTCCAACCCAGAATTTGCCACCTTAGTCGCCAAAAGCTTCAAACTGGATCCTCTGAGGAACATCCTGACAGACCCTAGCGAGCCTTTGCAGTTTAGGGTCAAGTTCGAGCCGTTGCGACCCTTCAGGACAGAAGCGGAACTCTTCATATACAAAGGCTCAGGAGGACGCTGGAGGTACAATGTGTTAATAGAGGCCAAAGACCCTGATTTGGACGATACTATCGTAATCGAGGCGCCGATGCACAAAAACACAAGTGTAGCCTTCAGACTATGCAACCATTTCAAGCAATATGCGTCTTTTGAGGCTTTTTTTGCGGAAGGCAGTGACCCTTTCTTCACTATTCAGCCTGAAAAGGGGATTTTGGAGCCGTATGGACGCGAAGGGACGCAGTTCGTAGTGTCCTTCACCCCTGTGGAGTACGGAGCACCCAAAGCTGCGACTCTGATCGTTAGAACTGAGGATATGCAGTGGAGTTACCTGATAAAGGGCACTCACCCCGCCTACCACCGGCCTGAAATGGGCGGAGGACGTCTCGACAACCGTCTATCCAGGGAAGCTGTGCAGACTGCAAGACCGCGCAAGAACTTTATCAAGGATAATATCGTCGGGTCGCGGAGATCTCCCAGGCGCACAGCCACTGCTGGCCATGTGACCACCGCTCGACCTTCCACTACACGCTAGTTCTCTACCCTAGCAGTCATTTATGGACAAATGAGACTGAGCAAAGCCGATAGGACGGTTGCAGGTCCTGCATAGTGATAGACTTGCAATAGAAGAAATATGAGACGTAAGGCGGATTCATCATTGATGGGGGGCAGTCGGCCTTATAGTAAGGGGAAAACTGCAAAATCGGTCTCACCTGTATCGCCCAGTCCCCCTCCTGCCTCTAACATCTCTTCTGTGAACTACATCGATGCACTCGTAGCAGCGAGACAGCGAGTTGCCTTCCCTCCTGTACTGCTGCAGCCACAGGCCAGACCCAAACACAGCAATTTGCACAGTTTGCTTTCGGACAGACTACAGAAGGGCAAGTCCAAGCGGTCCTCTCTCCTAGCGGCCTTTTTCCACGGGTCTGAGGAAATAGACGAACGAACTGCAGTTCTGCGGCCTTCACGAGTGTGGGGAAGCAGACGTCTGCAAGCCTCCCACAAACGCCACTCCAGTGCCACTCCCTCCTCTCTCCCCACTAAGGAATCTGTGCTCAGAGGACAGTTCCTCGCCTCTCGCTCCAAGGCTGCCTCGCTGTGGAGCAGACTAGAGGCCGACTTCCAGGCCATGACTTAGCTCTATAGTCCATATGGCAAAAGTAGCCAGCGAAACCTCTCGTACCAAGATAACAGACCCTACAAGCTGGCAGTTCGCAGCAGCGGAAGTCACCAAGGAAGATAAAGCTCGTCTGAGGTATTTATTCGAAGGACGTACAAGGTGTCTGCTATTCCCTGACGACCCATTCGTGCAGGTGTGGGGACTGTGCATGTTCCTCCTGCTGATCTTTGTAGCAGTGGTCACGCCTTATCGAGTGGCCCTGGAGTCAGAGGACACACTTGCTTGGCTGGTAATTGACACTGTCGTTGACTCCCTTTTCTTCATGGACTTAGTGATGAACTTCTTCCTGGCTTTCTACGATATTGGCAAAAGCTTGGTGACCTCTCATAAGAGGATCCTAGTAACCTACGTCAAGTCCTGGCTCCTATTCGACCTACTGGCGTGCATCCCTATCCAGCATCTCCAAACCTCCAGCTACAACAGTCTAGTCCGACTCAGTCGTCTGCCCCGACTCTACCGCCTAATTCGCATGTTCCGAATCATGCGTATGCTCAAAGTCATCAAACACCGCGCCTCAACCATGCGCTACATGACCAGTTTCTTCCGCATCAGTCTGAGCTGGGAACGACTGTTTTGGTTCTGTGTGACTTTGGTGTTTTTGCTGCACTTGCTAGCGTGCACCTGGATCTTTATCGGTAAGCTAAGCATTGATGAGGACCCTGTGAATTGGATCGCAGTGGGCGGCTTTCTTGATAAGTCCAACTCGGATCTGTACATCATTTCTATGTATTGGACTGTCACTACTGTGTCAACTGTAGGCTACGGGGACATAACTGCGACCAATCACTTAGAAAGAATGACCAATAGCTGCATTATGCTGATAGGAGTCCTCATTTACTCCTACATGGTAGGGTCGCTCACCAATGTCATTGGCAGTGTAGACTCTCGCAGGGCGAAATTGATCAAACACTTGGAATCTCTATCAGAACTAGCGAAGGAGTACCAACTGGGAAAGGCCTTTTACTCGAGACTGACCAATGCGGTGGAGTATGAACACAAAAATAACAACCAGGAAATCGACAACTTGGTCGCCTCGCTGCCCAGCCACCTCAAGACTCAACTGCTTGTCATCATTCATAGGAAAAAAATCGAAAACAACTGCTTTTTCGAAGGACGTTCCAAGCACTTCGTGGCCTGGATCGTGACTTTGCTCAAATCAGTGATGTACGATAAAAGCGAGTACGTGTACAAATGCAACGACCTAGCATCTGAAGTGTACTTCATCATCAAAGGCTCGATAGACTTCGTGATGGTGATGTTAGGCGGGGAGGCCAGCTTCATCAGCATGCAGAGCGGCTACTACTTCGGGGAAATCGAGTTGCTGTTCACTCCGAATAAGATGAGAATACACACAGCGAAGGTGATGGAAAAGGCAGAATTGCTGACTTTGCGGGAAAAAGACTTCGAAAGGTTGATGCAGACCTTTGAACTGGAGGGCTTGGAAATACTCAGCCAGGCGGAAGACCGCATGCGCAGGCTAGAGAAGTACGAAAAGGAAGCAGTGGAGGAGTGGAAACGCAAGCGAAGGGTGAGCAGGAAGCTGAGCATTCCCATGCCTGCTGAAGCCCGCAAGTCCAAAGCGAAGCAGTACAAGAAGCAGCTGCAGGTGGAAATCGAAGCTGCCTCCCACATTGACGAAATCTCTGAGTGCAATTTGTCCTCGTCCAGTTCCCCCAGTGCTTCTCATTCCAGCCTCGAGTCTTTGCCTTCTCAGCAGGGCAACTTGAAGAGGCGGAAGTCACTGCTGACAGCGCCTTTGTACGAGCGACTCACCACCAGACTCACTGCTGCTCAAGAGGAAAGACCCATAGTGCAGAAGCAAGTGGACCAGTTAACGGAGTCTGTGGCTGATATGCGGAGACTGCTGGGGCAACTCAGTCAGAAGTTCAAACTCGCAGGGGTCCGCAGACCGTCAAACAACCCAGACGTGTCGCCTATGATGAGACGCAGACAAAGCTTGCCTAGAGTAGAGCGGTCCGACAGCAGTCCGGAAGTCGAGTATGTGAACGAGTCCACTCCCCAGCCTTAGCTAAATATGGCTCTTGAGAATCTCTACTCTGCCTGTGCACACGGCGATGTAGGGAAAGTACAGGCTCTGCTCCAAGTTCCCTCCGTTCGAAGTTCTCAGCTGGGCAAGCGCGACGCAGAGAAGGGCTGGACGCCGCTCATCTATGCTGTTCTTTGTGGACACACTGAAGTCGTTAGATGTCTGCTGCTGCACGGAATATGTCCTGATGATAAATCGCAGGCAGGAGAAGCGCCTTTGCACTTGGCAGTGGAGGAAGGACATAGACGCATAGCGCAGCTGTTGTTGGAGCACTACGCAGACTCTAATGTGAGGAATGACTACGGAGAGACGCCGCTGCATGCCGCAGTGGCGAGAAATGATGCGGGAATGGTGGATCTGCTGCTTAGGTTCAAGGCAGATCCGCAGACTCGAGACTCAGTCGTAATGTTCACTCAGTACCATCAGACACCGGAAATGATGGCCTTGGCAGAAGGACACACAGGGCTGACTCGCCTCTTCCACAAGCCTGAAGTAGTGGTGAAGTCCCCAGGCAAGCCTCCTGCCTGGCCCATCAAATCCCCTTCCTTCGCTTCCTCAGGCAGGTCCACTACTATAACTCCCTATAGTGCCAGGTCTCGCAGCAACTCTGGGGAAAGGTCAGTCTATGAGCAGTTGGGAGACCTGCAAGAGCTCAGCCAGGGCATTGTCGCTGCCCTGTCCACCTGTGACTCTGATCGCACTCTGCCTTCCGAAGGCCCCAAACAGGACCTGAGTAGGGAGGAAAAGAGTCCTGCAGCGCCTACAGAAAGCCTCTCTATGGAGGAAATACAGCTCGCAAAGTGGCTTTATGGCCTTCAGCTTGCGCATCTTCTGGATACATTTCGCGCAGCAGGGCAGACTTCCTTGCCTCAGTTAATATCCCAGCACGCTTTTCTGACTCTGGAGGATGTTCTGGATATGGGTGTGGAGCTGCCAGGCGAAGCCATAGTGTTCCTAGCGGCTCTGGAACTCGAAGCCAAGCACGTCTCTTCCTCAGGACTTTGTGGCCTCTGTCATTCCTACGAGCCTGCCCGCACCTTACTCTCGATGTCTTCCCTATACGACTGGCTGCGGGCTTTGGGACTAGAAGCGGAGTACACAGCTTTCACGACTGTGGGGTTTACTAGTCTCGAGCAACTGCTAGCAATCACACATACTCGATTTGCACTCAGTGACGACTCCTTACAAAATATCGTCAATATACGGAAACTGGGCCATCGACACCGCATCCTGAATCGCCTAATGGACGATGCACAGGGTATAGACCCCTATATGCTCCTATTAGGGTCGACCGGACTAAGACTGGAAAGGCACAGTGCGCCTTGCTCTATTATGTGAATAAACCACTAGTTACTCTGCACAGTCTTCCTGCACTCCTCGAAATACTCCTGTTGTGCTGAACAGCAGGACTTTGCAGTTCACAGGCACTGCGGCCAGGTCTTCCACTCTCTCACCATCCAGCAGAAAGACACTCACATAGGGCTGTCTTGGCCGTAGAGCAGCAGTGCTAGTCTCCAGTAGCTCCAGTAGCGCTTGGCTTCGTAGGGATACGGCTGCCAAGGACTCCTCACTGTGGCCGGAGGCGAAGCCGATGTATCGCTCAATGAAGTCCATTAAGTCAATTCGATGGACTCTCATCTTTGCACTACTGAGTCTTTGTCCGTCTTCGATGCAAATCACAGGTCTGGGCTTAGGTCTCTGCACCACTGCCGGGAAGTAGGACGCTCTGCAAGTAGGCAGCAACTGCGGCTGCAATGAAGGCGGCCGCAACTCCATAGTCTCCTGCCTAGCTCTTGTTATCGCTTTCGGTAGACTCCGCTGGAGAGTATGGACGGCAGTAAGTACCTTTCTAGTAGGTGCTTTGGTCTGTTCCAGGCAGACTTTCAGGTCGTTGGGTGGGAGTTGGTAGTGAGAGTGAGCGAAGTGCGTGGCTCTGAAAGACGGGGTGAAGTTGAAAATTGACGTTTTCTCGTGGAAATAGTCGTGCTTGCGGGGACACTGGATGCTGCCTTTCAAGTAGTTATAGTGGCTCAGCTGAGCGCCGCGAAGGAGACTTTTCAGTGCAGGGGTAGGCTGCACCATTGCTCTGGGAACGATATGTGGTGACACCTTAAGTAGACTGCGAGCGGACAGGGCTCCTGTCAAGGTCCTGCTGGGACTCAGCGGCAAGTCCCGGTACGACCATGTGCCTGGGTCAGTCTCAACCCTGGTCCTCAGGTCCATATTACAACAATGACAATTGCAGCGATTATGCGGAAGACTGTGCCTATAGTCTTCAACTGTGCGTATATCCTCTTCCAACTGATAGCCATGAGTGTCCCAGGCTGGGTGACTGTGCGGGAGGAAGGGAAGGAGTACGCATTCAGCCTGGTGAAGTGCGAAGACTGTCCTGCGACCATGGCGGAGTACACTCCTGAGTGTTTCCTCAGTTTCGCATGCAGTACAACCAACTCCTTATGCCGTCTCGTCAGTCGCCTGGCCTCTGCTCGCGACCTATACTTCACCACAGCCCTGATATCCCTGCTAGCAGCGCTGTTGGTGACGCTGAGTCAGCTGTATAAGGGGTTCGGGTATATCGGTGAGCATTCGAAGGTGGTGTATACCTGCTTACTGGTGCAGGTGATGGGTTGTGGGCTGGGAGTGGTCACTTGGTTTGGAGAAACAAAGGCGAACTTCACGTCAAGCGACAGAGCGGCGGAGGTGGGTCCAGAACTTGCAGTTGCCGGGCTGATTATGTGCGTGTTGGGAGCCGGGGGAGTACTACTGAATGAACTGAGGGGAGGCGCAGAAATGAGTACAGAAAGTCCTGAAATCGGAAAGAAGACGTACCTCGGCCTGACCCTCCGCCAGTGGCTGTATGTGAAGGTGTTCCCACTGCTGACCCTCGCCCTCAGCTTCGACGTGCTTTCCCTCAACAGCAACTGGATCCAGTACCGCACTTCCGTCCTGCACACAGGCACTTTGCTCTCTGTGGACTCCTACTTGTCTGTTAGCGACATTGCCTACAGCTGCATTTCCGGCCCCGCATGCGCCCTGGACTCTCCCGCCATTCCAGATATGCGCTACTGCAATTCCTTTCCTCCACTGATCACAGCAGGTACTGCCTACCTGTGGCTGGACGGACTGACGCTCGCAGCGATGGTACTGTGGTTTGAAAGCGGAGTTTACTTTGCCTTAGGGGTTGAATACGGAGTGCCTAGACTGAACTACTGCTGGCCTGTGTTTGCGCTGCTAGCCAAGGTAGTGGGTCTGGTGGTGTGGCTGGGAGTCTCGCAGGCGGACCTGTACGCTACCTGCGAAACTTCGAATGTATCGAATAGTCTGCAACTCTGTGTCACTGACGGATTTGTGTATGCACTGTGGCAGCTCTTCTGCATGTCTATCAGTGCTGCCTTCTACATCGCTCTCTACTACAGTCGCAGGAATGACGCACTTCTCCAAGTCGTCCCCTCGGCTTCCCCTGCCCTAACCTTCCCTCTCGCAGAAGCCAAAAAGCACCAATCCACCATGGTAGAGGGCCTGACAGTGGAGTCTCAGGGAGAGGACCCCAGTCTAGATAAAGACCCCAAGCTGTCGTTGGAAACGTCTGGCTTTGTGACTATGAGAGATGTACCGTCTGCAGACTGTGTAGTGTGTGGCGAGGAAAAGAGCAGCGGAGACATTCGCTTCGAACTGCCCTGCCAACACTGGGTGCACATCGGCTGCTTTGGGAAGGGAGGGGGAGATAGGCGCGCCTGTCCCAAGTGTGAGTTGAAGCCCGCTGTCTAATCATAACCCTTAGCATTGCAGTTCCCCAGAGTAGTGAGATAATCACTTGTAGTGCATATATACAGCGATGGAGACCAGGACTCTACTGAAGCTGCTGTTCCGAGTGGTCCACGTGTCGTAAGGACTAGGCAGGTCCGGCTGCTACCTTTCGGGAGTCATTGCCTCGGATGTCTTCTTCGGAGTGAGAGAGGACGACTTGGTCCTTGCAGTGCTGTGGATCTTCTCAGGACTGCTGCTCATTGCAGGCGTCATTAACATCATCCTACTCGCTCCTTCCAAGCTATTCACGCCTGAAGACGCCAAGGTGTGGCGGGTGATGGTGTATGGGAAGGGCGCAATGCTGCTGCTGGTGTCTCCTATACTCAATGAAATCGTCAAGGCCACTGATAGCAATCAGTACGCACTCAAGTGCGTGCAGTTGGCTTTCATTGTGGTCATTCTAGTGATGTCCGCCTATGCGAAGACGCACCGAGACCAAAAGGCAGTAAAGCTGCTGAAGCCAGACCAGCCCTAGTAGTACTCATTTTAATCGCTTCCATGGAGTAGTCGTCCCTGCTGTACTCACAAGCCTTTCCACATGAGCAAAGTACCCAACCACAGAAAGCCATATACTAGCCTGCGTACTGCTTAATCAGTGCTAAAACGTCTTGAAAGTAAGTCATATTCGCTCCCCAGAGGAACGTCACATGTCCGCAAGGGTAGTCAGTGCGGTTCCACACAATGCTATTAGCCGGGATTTGCTGGGAAAGCCAGACCACATCAGTAGTGTCCGCCAGTCTATCCGCGAAGCCAGCAAAGAGTGCTATGGGGGCTTTGATGTTGGAAAGGTTGAAAACAGGCGGAGTGAGAGCACCGTAGTGTGCGTAATTCAGTTGGGGAGTAGGGTAGTTGAAGCGCTGTACCACTGACTGAGTAGCTAGGGTCATTTGAGACCAGTGCTGCAGGTCTTTGAGACTGGTGCCTGCAGGGAAGTGGGTGAGGATCACTGGGAGTTGAGGGGAGTTGTCGAAATCTGGGTCTTCATCGGAGATTAGGTACAAGCCGCCCTTGCACACCCAGCCGACATAGCGACAGACATAGTACATATAGGTGCTTTGCACTGCTGGCAGCTGCTCATTCACTCCGAAGTACTGCATTATGGACAAATAGCTCGTATGTGAAAGGCCTCGCAGTAAGGTCGAAGTTTGGTGCTTTACTGACCCTACAGGTGCGAGCATCACTGCCAGAGCAAGCTTCGTACCGAAGCCTTGGTCGTCACTGAGGTGGGCGAAGAGCTGAGTAGTGCCTTGAGAGTGCCCGATATAGACCAACTTGGCCTTATTAGTGGCTTGTAGGACGAAGTTGACCTGGGCTGGGACGTCGTAGTCAGCCATGTCTTGCCAGGAGAAGTCCCAGAACTCAGGGTCGGTGTCGGGGTTGAGCAGAGTATGGTTGCGGGAGTGCTTGTTTCCCCTGGAGTTCCCAAGCCACACATCATATAACTTATTCGCGAGTATGAAGCCAGGCGCCAGTTCCTCACTATTGATAATCCAGGTGTCAGAGGAATCCACCAGTCCATGCTGCAGCAGTACTGGGACTTTCCCTTCATTCAGTACCCCTGCGTTCTTGGCCCCTATGCGGAACATATTCAGGATGTAGCCGTCTGCAGTCGTCACATAGTAGCTCCGAACTGTATAGTTCTTAGAACTGCACAGGGCTAGAAAGTCCCGAGAAGCGTCAGGGTTGATGGCTTGGCTGGGACGCAGGGAGTAGACAAGTAGAGGGAGTAAAAGGACTAACCCTGTATACATGTCTAATATTGTCGCCTTTCTAGCCCTTCCCCTCCTTTCCCTTCAACAGTCATATTCAAAATGAAGGCTGATGTGTCCTTCGCAGGCGTCCAACTGCTGCTCCCTGCGAGTCTTGCAGACTCCCCGCTCCGCCAGCTGCTCAACCCCGCCCTGCCCTGCAGTCTGTACCAGTCCGCCCTGCACCACCCCAACGCTATCCTTTTCCACCGCACCAGTTACTTGTTCAAAGTCAAAAACCCCGACTTCGTCAGCAGGACACAACGCACTGTGGTCATATTACTGGACAAAAAGGACCTGGAGAAGGAAGGGACTGTTGAGGATTTGGAGCGACATGTGGGTATGTATAAGCGGGCTGGGGCACATGTGACTGTCTTTTTCCAGCGCGCTGAGGAGCTGGTGGCAGTGCAAGAGTACCTCACACAGGGGAAAACACCCGCGCGGGAGCAAGTTGATGAGTGGGAAATTCGCCTGTTGCTGCTCAAAGTCAGCGTATTTGAGCCTGAAAACGAACGCGAATCTGCCAAATTGATAGGGAAAATCGCACTTTGTCTGCTATCCGGAGCCACCTCTGCGCCGTCTTCCGTGTACGAAGACTCAGCAGACCGAGTAGAAAGCGCGGGTCCTTGGCTCAACTTTCTAGCGAATATCCCTGGTGTGTCCCAGGCCAAAGCCCAGCAAATCCTCCAAAAATACCCCTCTTTGCCGGACCTTATGCAGGAATACGGGCGGAAAGATCTGTCAGAGGCTACGAAATCTGCGTTGCTGGAGGATTTGGGCGACGGGAAGCGGCATAAAGTCCTGTCTGCGCGAATTTACCGCTTGATGACCTCTCGCGACCCGTCGGCTCTGTACGTAGGTTAGAAACATGGAGGAGGTTACAAGCCGCGTCAATTCCAAGTCTCTTTATGACGTTATTAGAGAGATGCGGACTCAAAAGGCGCAATTTAGTCGTCTGCTGTACGTGGGTCGCCTCAACTCCGAAGACCGACTGAGCAGAATTGATATCGGCGAAGAGACAGAGAAGTGGATTTTCGAGAATGGGAAAGACGAGTTTACAGGCATTCAGCTGTCCATAGCACAGCACTTCATCCACATCCTGGAGGCCAGCTCCACCGAAGCTCTGTACGACTTATTAGGCTGGCTGCAGAAACTCAACGAAACGGACCACCCGCCCTTCTCCGCTTTGAACGTCCTCGCCTTGACTGAGGACAACCCCACTCGGCTGTATGGCTTTTGGGCGCAAAAGACACTGACGTCTCAGGCGAGCAATGAAGAAATGTCCCACATTCGCGTTGAGGAAAAGGCCTGGGAGGTCTATAACAACATGTGTATGATTGGACAGAAGGTCAGTCAAGTTCTCGGCACCAAAGTGAATACGGGCAGTGCACTTGCGAGTGCTCTCAAGTCCACAGCCACTGACTTGACTCCAAGTCCTGAACTCCTGGCTGCCCTCTGCAGTGACCGCTTCCCCGCACTGGAAGACTTCCTCGTGATGTACCAAGGCCCGATCACAGTGGTGCAGGACAATGAGCTGATTTGGCCCACTCCGCCTGAACTCGAGTTCTAGTAAGATGGATAGCGAGCAACAGCGACACGTCCAGACTGCGCAGGAGGCGAGGCTAGTGGAGGTGAGCCTTGCAGCCAGCGGTAGTCGCACCCAGCCTGGTCTGCTCGAGCAGTTCTTAGCCCCGCTGGCAGCCACGGGGTCAGTGGGAGAACTGCAGGAAAGACTGCTGGAGTCGCTGCAGAGACTCAATGACCTGAGTTCGTTCAAACGGTGTGATATGGAGGTGCACCCAGGACTGAAGCCCGACAGTGCACTGGTCAAACTCAACTTCGAGCCATTAAGGTGGTGGGGACTCAGCATGGGAGTGGACGCCAACAACGAAGGTGCCAGGACCACCACCACTGCTCTCTTCCGCAACCTGCGCGGTCGCTGCGACGAAACCCGCCTGAGTTTCGAGTACAAGCCCACTTCCAGTCGCACCGGCGTGGAAATCAGCCACCTCGACCGTCTCTTCGTGCCTGGCACCTGGCAGGGCATCTACGCTCTGAGGAACTATAACGACGAAGTGGACGTCAACTTGGTGGAAACGGGGTATGAAGGGTCCTTCACACTCAAAAGCCTGGATGGAGTGCATCAATTCTGCATAGGGAGAGCGGTCAGGACCAGCTTAATTGCCTGGGAACGAGCTTCGATGGAGTTGTTGAAAGGCGAATTACCTGTGAACGCAAGGAACAGAGTGTCCTATACCTTTTGTTGGGATGGAAGGAATGACAAGTTGGCGCCTACGAAGGGCCACTTCCTGTCTGTGACTAATGAACTGGCCTACGGCGCAGACACTCGCTACCATAAAGTGGAAATCAGAGGCAAGCAGTACTTCCCTGTGTCTGCTCGAGTAGCCCTGGAGTTCTCAGGCTTCCTAGGGACGCTTCTGCCCTGGCAGCACTCCAAACACCACGTGACGGACCGGTATCGAGGCCTGTACATGAAGGGCTTCCGCAGTGTCGGGCCTCGCACTCCTGCCGCCAACCCCTCTTTAGCAGGGAAGTTCCACCTAGACGGGGACGACTTGGGCCAGACTTCCCAGTTAAGTCTGGAGACAAAGCTGCTGTTCTACGCTACGCCAGTCCTGCACTCAGTAGGTCTCGTGCCCTTCATATATGCCAATGCTATTGGGATTAACCCTCTGGCGATGACGAGGCCGGTGGACTATGTGAGGTCGCAGGTGAGGACTTCGGTTGGGTTTGGCTTGGGCTGGAGCATGGCTTTGGGCCGCATTGAGTTCTCCTATGCGTCCAAGGTGTGGAGCAAGCCAGGAGACTACCCTGCCGAGTTCCAAGTCCTATTCGTTAGTTAGGCTAAGCATTGGAGGAGCCATATATCGACTGTTGAATACTTCTGCAGGGGAAATGAGCGTATTTTGCAGGGCTAGCGATGATACCTGTGTCTGTGGGAGTATCCGTAGCAAAAGTTTATTGCTATAGGAAGAATCGGTCCCTCTTCCTAGAAGGAAAGCGAGGATTCCCTTGTGATTTCCCTAGTTCGATCAAATACCATTTCTTTTATTCCTATTCTTACCCATAATTGGCAGCGCTAGTAACTAAGCAATTGTCTATTCGGAACGAGCAATGGATACTTTGAAAGTTGGGTAGCAGGGCTGCTTCTGTCATGTGCGGCGCATATTATCTGCAAGAATATGCACTTTGCCTGAATATTTGAGTACTGATTTGTGAAATGGAGATGTGTAAAGGATATTATAATAAGCTTCGAGACTAATAGCGCAAAGGTGCTTTATTGCCTCCTCAGCCTAGACACTTCCTTACCTGCTCTCCCTTCTCAAGCCACCTTTATGATGCCATATGAGTATTTCTAATGTGAGAATGCAAGAAAGCAGGAATGTTAAAACATATA
>Ga0247837_1001712_pt1 | contig 44226 bp, 34 predicted proteins | sample LaCtaG_2_FD_187115 | JGI IMG/M metagenome (GOLD analysis project Ga0247837, IMG submission 187115) | Freshwater microbial communities from meromictic Lake La Cruz, Castile-La Mancha, Spain - LaCruzMarch2015_14.5m | ecosystem: Environmental > Aquatic > Freshwater > Lake | place: Spain: Castile-La...
ACAATTTGACGAAGAATATGAGGATAAAATAGAAAATATCGTCATTAGAATTGAAGATGGATTAAACAACGTTGCAAGTTCAACTATCACCACCACAAATAGCGACACGAATGAATGGCAAATAAGCGCATCAATTGATGTAACAGATGAAAAAGAGACAAATAAAAAACTACTTGAAGTATTAATAAACGGTGCAGACACCCTCTTTATTTGTCCCACAAAAACAGACCACGATTGGGATATACTTTTCAATGAAATCGAATTTGAGTACATCGTAACCCATGTCCAAATTAAGCACATGGAATGTTTGAATTCGCTGCAACGCTGGTTCACCAATCAAACAAACTTTTTTGTTGTCATCGACTTTTTAACCATAAATGAAACCAGTGAAACCTTAGCCATCATTTCAAAAAGCAACATTCCGATAAAGATTAAAATAGATGGGTTTTCACTCCAACAGTGCGGGGCAAATTCGCAACAAGAAATGGCGTTTATTTGCGATCAATTGCATGAAACGATCCTTTTATTACCCGAGCAAAATAAGCTTCAATTTCAACTAAACATGGGTGTCGGAAATAACTTTATGTTGGAAATTGCAAAATTTAGAACGTTAAAAGGTCTAGTAAATACCGTTTTAACGGCCTACAACTACCCACTTAATTCTTTTGAACTCATTGCTGAAATCGGTTGGACAAATAAATCACTTAAAGATCTACATACTAATCAACTTAGGCAAACAACAGAGGCTATTTCTGCCGTAATTGGTGGGGTTGACATCCTACAAATCCATCCCTACGACCAAAGAAGTATTCATGGATCCACCTCTTTTTCTCAACGTATGGCACTTAACATTTCCTCCATTCTTAAAGAGGAAAGTTATCTTAAACTTGTAAAAGATGCCTACAGAGGAAGTTATTACATAGAAAACCTAAGCTATAAAATGGGAGATGGTGCTTGGCGTTTGTTCAAACAATTGACCTCTATGCCGGAACTAAATTCGAAAGAAAAAAGGATGTTTATAGTTGCAATGGTAGGAGAAATTGTCGAGTTACGCAAACTTTATTTTGCACAAAAACAACTCAAATTAATCGGTTTAAATGTATTTGAAAATTCAATTCCAACAAATAATGATTGGCAAAAAGAAAACTTATTTTTAGGAATGTCCTTTTTTAGATACGAAAAAATAAGCACGAATGAATAGGACTGACTTCACGAATATAGATTGGAAAGAAAAGCAAGTGCCTCAAGTTTATGAAAAGTCGTTTGTCGAAATTTCCGATGACATGATAGTACCCAATTTATTTGATTACACCACTGAACAAGCAAGTAAAAATAATGAACTTGCCGGCGAATTTCCCTACATGAGGGGTCCATACGCTTCGATGTATTTAACAAAGCCATGGACAATCAGACAATACGCGGGATTTTCAACAGCAGAGGATTCAAACACCTTCTATAAAAAAAACTTAAAAGAGGGGCAAAAAGGTTTATCTGTTGCATTCGATTTAGCCACCCATCGTGGTTATGATTCTGATCATCCACGTGTGATCGGCGACGTAGGTAAAGCGGGAGTTGCCATTGATTCGATTGAAGACATGAAGATGTTATTCAAAGATATTCCACTAGGAGAAATGTCCGTTTCTATGACGATGAATGGTGCTGTGCTTCCTATACTCGCATTTTATATTGGAGCAGCCCAAGAGCAAGGAGTAAATATTGCCGAACTGTCGGGAACAATACAAAACGATATTTTGAAAGAATTCATGGTGCGGAACACCTATATCTACCCGCCGAAACCTTCCATGAAAATCATTGCTGACATTTTCGCTTTTTCATCGCAAAACATGCCAAAATTCAATTCAATTTCAATTTCTGGCTACCACATGCACGAAGCAGGTGCAACAGCAGCAATCGAACTTGCTTACACTCTTGCAGATGGGTTAGATTACATCCGTACTGGAATAGCTGCCGGATTATCCATAGATGAATTTGCACCAAGACTCAGTTTTTTCTGGGCAGTTGGGATGAATTTTCAGGTGGAGATTGCCAAATTAAGAGCTGGTCGAAAACTTTGGGCAAAGCTGCTTGATCAGTTTAAACCGTCTAATCCAAAATCTGCTGTTTTACGAGCACATTGTCAAACATCGGGCTGGTCCTTAACAGAACAAGACCCGTTTAACAACATAACACGAACTTGCATTGAAGCACTCGCCGCAGTGATAGGAGGAACGCAATCGTTGCACACCAACGCACTTGACGAAGCAATCGCATTACCAACCGATTTTTCAGCGCGCATAGCACGAAACACTCAATTATATCTACAATACGAGATCGGTATAACTAACTTTATTGACCCAACTGGAGGAAGTTTTTACATTGAATACTTGAGTGATGAATTAATTAATAAAGCATCGCTACTCATAAAAGAAATAGAAGCACTAGGCGGCATGACCGCAGCCATTGAATCGGGTATTCCAAAAATGAGAATTGAAGAATCATCCGCAAAAAAGCAATCTCGCATTGATTCAGTGATAGACGTAATTGTTGGGGTAAATCGCTTCACTAATTTTGAAGAATCAGCACTAGAATTACGCGATGTAGATAATACCAAAGTACTGCAACAACAACTTCAACAATTGGCGGTAATTAAGGAAAAAAGAGATGATGAGCAAGTAGAAAATTTGCTCAATCGCCTTACAAAATGCGCAAAAGATGGAAAAGAAAATTTACTAGAAATCGCTGTAATGTGTGCAAAAGCCAGATGTACCTTAGGTGAAATATCAGATGCACTAGAACGAGAATATGGTCGCTACCAAGCAAAAATAAATACTATTAGTGGCGTGTACGAAAAATCAATTATGAAAAACGACCAATTTATAAAAGCAAAACAATTATGTGTTGATTTTGCCTTGCTAGAGGGCCGAAGACCTCGAATTTTAATTGCAAAAATGGGTCAAGATGGCCATGATCGAGGTGCAAAAATAATAGCAACAGCGTTTGCAGACATTGGCTTCGACGTGGATATGGGGCCCTTATTTCAAACACCAGAAGAAGTAGCAAAACAAGCAATTGAAAACGATGTGCATATTGTCGGGGTTTCTTCTTTAGCCGCAGGTCATAAAACACTTGTACCCGCCTTAGTAAAGGCACTATCAGCTTACAATAGAAAGGATATTTTAGTTGTTGTTGGAGGTGTAATTCCAAAACAAGATTACACTTTTCTTAAAGATGCAGGAGTATTTGGAATTTATGGCCCAGGAACAGTTCTGTCGGAAGCAGCTCAAGAAATATTATCTCTCTTAATAACAAGTCACAATTAATTAGTAAATTCGGCACAGAATTTGAATCTTTGCCACAAATTTTAGGTATGAAAAAAATATTTTTATTTGTCCTTTTAACATGGATTAGCTGTTTTGTAATTCAAGCACAAACAATTGAAATAACGTCCGCCAAAAGACTTGTTGAACCTGTATTTGAACGCGTCGTTAAGCCTGAAAATATAGTTGAATTGAAAAGTATCCTTAAAAATACAAAAGGAAAACCCTCTTACAATTGGGTAATATCAGGAAGTAAAGGTAAAGACTGGGACTTTGAAAAAGGCTCAAGCGAAACAAGTGATAAAATTAAAGTAACTTTTAATCGCCTAGGTAATTACACCATTACCTTGACTGTTATCTTCGATAAAAACACAGACAACGAGACAGAACTAGAAACAGAAATCGAAGACTATGTAACTGTTCGAAGCGTATTTCCTGAATTGGCAGCGCTTTATGCTCAAAAACCAAAACCAAACTACGAAAAACTTACTTTAAGGGCTTCCGACTTTATCGCCAAAGCAAAATATGCAAATGACCCAACACCCTATTTGTTCTTGGCCAAAGGCTTGTATGGTCTTGTTAAAGAGGGCAATGCTGAACCTGAATTTGAAGATGCGTTGGAAGAATCCATTGCAAGTCTTCAATCTGCGGTGGAACTGGATAAAAATGGCGTGCTAAATGATGTAGAGCACCAAAATTTCATTAATGAACTTGAATCGTACTTATTACGTGAATTTATTGAAGTTCAACTTGATGGTAAAATATCGGAGCTAATGGAAGCAACAGACTTGTACAAGCAGACCACACTAAACCCAATAACAATAAACTTTTTGGAGGCATACTGCAAATACAAAACAAAAAATGTTAAAGGAGCTAATCTTGTTTGGTCCACTGAAATACCCAAATTATTAAAATACGTTCGACAAGAAAATGACGGCAAGTTCACTAATTTCTTCAAAAACGAACTTGGTGTTTTAGTTCAACTAACGGAAACAGATTTAAAAGTATTAAAAATCGGTGTCATGTTATCCGCTAAACTGTTATCTGAAAGAGATAAAAATCCAACTAAGGCATGTGAAATGCTGCGCAAAGTAGATCCTTGGTTTCAATTTGATCAAGACTTTAGAGGGCTTTTCGAAGGAGAACCATTTAATAGCTGCATCATAAAATAAACAAGCTTGTTTTAATAACTTTTTTGTTTGGTTAATCAAAAGTGCTGTAACGAAGTTAACTTTGAAACATGGCTAAGTTTCCATTATTCCTTAAAAATAAATTTACAATAACACTAGTTGTATTTTTTGTTTACATGTTTTTTTTAGACGATACAGACGTTTTTTCACTGATACACAACCTCAATAAGCGGCATGAAATAAATGCACAAAACGAATTGATGATCAAACAGTTGAAAGAAACATCCGCTACATTAAAACAATTGAAAAATATAAATTACCTAGAATCATACGCGCGCTCCAAAAAATTCTTTAAGAAAGAATCTGAAGACATTTTTGTTATTACTTACAAATAAGTTGCGAAATAAGCGCATCAGGAAAATAAAAACCAAGTATTTGGTCAAAAGAATACCCAATCCGTGCCATTTTCATTGCTCCTTCCTGGCATAAACCAACACCGTGTCCAAAACCTCTACCAACAAGCACCATAGTATCACCTTCTTTTTTGGCATCAAAAAACGTCGAGTTTAATTTAAACTTTTCTCGGACATCCCTTAAAGGTATTCCGTAGCCAGGATGAAGATAAAATGCCTGACGTTCCTCTTGCCTGAAATCGTAAAGCAACTGAACACTAGCACTATCATCGATGGGAAAATTATACGTCGAGACAAAAAAACTAACCCAATCTGAAATAGGAATATACTTCTTCCAATTGGCTTGCTTCGTGTAAATACAAAAGGTATCTATAAAAGAATGTAAGCCATTTATTCGCTCATTCCAAACTTGCTCCGGTGCACAAGTCTGACCGCCGCAGTTTGCTGAAAAATAAGTTGGCGCGTAATCTCCTTGCAAAGCACACAAAATTTGTCCGCGGGTATGCGAAACGGCAGAGTCAATTTGCAAGTTATTGGAGCGCTTGTGATGGTATACCTGACAATGTACCCTATCACACAATTGAAAGCCATCAGTAGCATGTTTACGCTCATTTTTTTTTGCGTATGTTCTGCTTACAATTGCTTGTACTTTATAATAATCATATTGCTGAGAAACCCCAGACTCAGACTCAATAACCCCCTCTAAATAAGTTTCCAGATCAACTAAATTCACGATTCGGATTGTCGACTTCAAGGCCAAAATTTCAAAATCACCCTCGTATGAACGCCCATTGAAAAAAGGGGTTGTTCCTGTAAATTGAATGGCTTGCTCCTCGAAAGAAGAAAGTATCATTAATTTTTTGATAGAGCTATATTTACCCCCTTTGAATTGCACATTCATTTTACCCGATGACACAAACACCAAATCAATAATGTCGGCCGAGTTTGCGGTACCTAGATAGACAGAATCAGCAAAAAGATGATAGTTTCCGATTACTTTATTGATCTTGACCTTTTTTAACTGATAATCCGTCAAAATTCCGATACGCATTATTTGAGTCGAAGCAATACTTAACGAGAAAATAACAACGAATGAAAATAAGTACCTCAAATTTTTAACATGTCTTTAAGGCAATTAATTACCCCTATTCGAAAAAAAAGTTACAACAATATCATTTGCAACTCGACTACTGGCACCGTTAGAACCCAAAATTTTAGTTAATGATTGATAAGCAGACAACATTTGATCGCGTTTTGGTTGACCAAGCGCCAACAAGCGCAATTCATTTCTCATGTTTTCAGCAGTACATTTATTTTGAATTAGCTCGGTAACCACCTCGTCATCCATTATTAAATTAACCAATGAAATGAACTTAATCTTTACAAGTGCCTTTGCTATTTGATATGAAATAACCGAACTTTTATAACAAACGACTTGTGGCACTCCAAACAAAGCCGTTTCTAAGGTTGCCGTTCCGGACGTAACTAGAGCTAAATTAGCCTGATTTAATATTTCATAAGTTTCACCAAACACCAATTGAATAGAACTATCTGCATATTTTCGATAAAACGTCTCATCGAGGTTAGCTGAACAGGCAACAACCACAAGATAATCTGGAAAAGCTTTCGATGCATCAAGCATTAGTGGGAGTTTTCGTTTTACCTCCTGAGAACGACTACCCGGTAATAGCGCTAGAATAGGTTTGTTTGCGCTCAACTTAGCTGTGCTTTCTTTGGCACGAAATTTACTTATTTCATCTAAAAGCGGGTGTCCTAGGTATTGCACATCAACATTGTATTTCAAATAAAATGCCTTTTCAAACGGCAGAATACAATACATTTTAGAAACATCACGACCAATAGCATGCACTCGAGAAGCTTTCCAAGCCCAAATTTGAGGGGAAATATAAAAAATTACAGGGATATTATGTTGTTTTAACCACTTGGCAATTCGCAAATTAAAACCCGGAAAATCAATTAAAACAACTACATCGGGTTGGTGAATCAACAGTTGCTCTTTACAAATAGCTATATTTCTTAGAATTGTTCTAATATTCAACAGTACTTCAATAAAGCCCATGAAAGACAGTGACCTGATGTGTTTCAATGTTAACATCCCTTCACTGGCCATTTTATCACCTCCCCATCCAACGAAAGCAGTATTAGGTGCTAACTTTTTCCATTCATTGATAAGATTTGCCCCATGTAAATCACCCGATGCCTCGCCTGCTATTAGAAAAATTTTTGTTTTAGGCATTAAAATAAATTAACATAAATCATGAAAGGAATAAAACAAAGCATGGCGAATATAATCCCCCTTACCAATTCATATTTCTCTCGGTTTAAGAAAATATAGAACCAAAGTAGATTAGATATTAATGCCAGTGAAATATACTTGCTAGTAAACTCTGGAAACGATATAAACTGATCCCATGTATAGCTGAAGGAATTATCTTTAATTAATGAAAGGATAAATAAAACGATCGGCAGAAATAAAATTGGTGAAGCAATGCCAATACCAAATCCAATAAAATGTTCTTTTTTAAGGGCTATTTTCATAATTTCCAGTTCGCTAGCTTAGCTATTGCTTGATAATTTGTTAAGTCGAAATGCGTGGGAACTACACTGATAAAACCATTTTTTAACGCTGCTAAATCCGTGTTTTCTTTTGGTTTCTCTTCCGTAAAATCACCCGTAAGCCAAAAATAGGGATTGCCAAATTGATCTAATCGTTTGTCAAAACGATCTGCCCAAAAAGCATGGGCTTGACTACAGATTCGAAATCCGTTGATTTCTTCTAATTTTAATTTAGGAAAATTGACGTTTAGGCAAGTATTTACCTCTAAGCCATTTGTTAATGTGAGGTCAATTAGTTTTTTTACAAAAGGTTCGCAAGGAGAAAAATCGGCGTCACTCGCATAATCTGCTAGTGAAAACCCGATGGAAGGAATACCTTCCATAGCCCCTTCAATTGCCGCAGACATGGTCCCTGAATAGAGCACATTAGTGGAAGTGTTTTCACCATGATTTATTCCAGAGAGTAAAATATCCGGCTTACATTTTAACACCTCATAAATTGCCAATTTCACGCAGTCAACTGGTGTTCCGGAACAAGCATAAGCCTCTATTCCCTCGAACAAATCAATGCGGTTTAACCGTAGAGGATGATTAATCGTAATAGCATGACCCATGCCCGATTGCGGTTTGTCGGGAGCAACAACCACTACCCTACCCATTTGTTTCGCTACTTTAATTAAGGTTCGAATTCCTTTTGCATTTACGCTGTCGTCGTTGGTAATGAGTATAAGTTTTTGATTCATATTAATTGGCTATTCGACAAATTTAATTATTATTAAAAGACTTTGCTTAAATTTGGTTACGACAATACAAAAATGAAAATTCAAGATCTTAATGAGCCCCATGCTTTTTGTTTAGTGAGCGTAAGTCCAATACGTAAAGAACCAAAAGATACCGCTGAAATGACTAGTCAACTTTTATTTGGTGAAGTTATAAAAGTTCACGCCATTCATGCGTCTTGGGTAGAAATCAGCACGCTTTTGGATGATTATAATGGCTTTGTTGATGTAAAGCATTTACTGCCTATATCCGAGCATGATAGATTAAACTGGCAAACGTCAACTAAAATACAACGCAATCTTCTCAATGAAATAAATACACCTTGGGGAAAACAACATACAAGTTGCGGCAGTTTTATTGGTAAATCCTCCTCGTTTCATATCGGTCGCTTTTCTTTTCAGTGTTTAACGGAGGAAAGTTCAGCTCCTGCTGAGACCATTATAGAAAATTTAATCAACACCCCTTACCTATGGGGAGGCAAGTCGTTTTTTGGAATCGATTGTTCTGGTTTTTCACAGTTGTTTTGTCGCCTGCAAGACAAGTATATACCCCGTGACGCTTATCAGCAGGCCGAATATGGGAAAGAGGTAAGTTTTGGGGCGCAACAAGCAAATGACCTGGCTTTTTTCCAAAATAAAGAGGGGAAAATTATACATGTAGGAATTATACTAGAAAACAATCACCTAATTCATGCCTCTGGGTATGTGCGAATAGACCACATTGATGAAAAGGGAATTTTCAATAAAGAAATGAACCAACACACGCATTCTTTGTCTTGCATAAGAAGATTGTAAGTCCTTGCTATGTAAATGCATTATTGAATCGATAATTTTTAAGATATTTGTACTTATAAAATATATTCTTCCCATGAAAATATTGGTAACCGGTGGAGCAGGATTTATCGGCAGTAATTTAGTTAGTCGCTTGTTAAAAGACGGCCATGAGGTAAATGTTTTGGATAACTTACTTCGTGGAAATAAGTTAGAGAAAGACGCCTTCCAAAAAATTAACTTCTACAAAGGAGATATTAGAGATCAAGCGCTTGTTATTAGTGCGTCCAAAAATTGTGACGCGATATACCACTTTGCCGCAGTATTGGGTGTCGACATAGTGGCGGATCAGCCAGTGGAGACCATGGATGTGGAGGTCATCGGAACGCGAAATGTTGTTCAAGCTGCAGAAATAAACAATGTTAAATACATACTTTACGCCTCTACCAGCGGCATCTATTCGCACAGTACGATTTTAAAAACGACACTTACGGAAGATGTTTTAGTTGACCCCCGTACTTCTTATGCCATGGCCAAAAGATACAACGAAATATACCTTGCATCGCATCACAACGAAAGAGGACTGAACGTTATTTCATTGCGATTTTTCAATGTTTATGGATTTAATCAAGATAACAGGATGGTTATTCCTCGATTTTTTGAACAAGCCATTGCCAACGAAGCAATCACTGTATATGGAAACGGCGAACAAACAAGAGATTTCACTTTCATAGAGGACACTATTGATGCATGCGTAAGTTTGCTAGGTACAAAAGGCTGTCATATTATCAACATCGCAAATGAAAAGGAATGGACAATACGAGAATTAGCTAAAAGCATTAAAAAAGTATGTCAATCCACTTCAGTAATTTCTCACCACGAAGCTCCTAAGAAGCGCTACGATTACGAAGTTGAGCGGCGCGTTGGTAACTCGGACAAATTAAAAAAAATGACGGGTAATAAACCACAAACAGACCTAATAGCTGGCCTTGAATTAATTTATAAAGCAAATTATCTAATAACTCCAGTAGAACAAGAAAGATGAAAGACGAACTGATTTTTAAGCTGATTAATGAAGAAAACGAGCGCCAAATTAACGGAATAGAATTAATAGCATCCGAAAATTTTGTTAGTGATGACGTCATGCGAGCAGCGGGAAGCGTTTTAACGAACAAATATGCCGAGGGCTTACCTGGAAAACGATATTACGGTGGTTGTGAAGTAGTGGACAAAATAGAACAACTTGCTATAGATCGACTGTGTTCTTTATTTGGCGCAACATGGGCAAACGTACAACCACACTCTGGAGCTCAAGCAAATGCTGCTGTATTTCTTGCGTGCCTAAATCCTGGCGATAAGATTTTAGGCTTTGATTTATCGCATGGTGGACATCTAACCCATGGTTCTCCCGTTAATTTTTCGGGTAAACTCTATCAACCACACTTTTACGGCGTAACAAAAGAAACCGGATTAATTGATTACAATGCGCTAGAGGAGGTTGCGCTGCGCGTTAAACCAAAAATGATTATATGTGGTGCCTCGGCTTATTCACGCGATTGGGACTATGCGAAAATTCGCAAAGTAGCTGATCAAATTGGTGCGTTGGTATTAGCAGACATTTCCCATCCATCCGGCTTAATTGCAGCTAAATTATTAAATGATCCATTAAGTCATTGTCATATAGTGACCAGCACTACCCACAAAACATTACGCGGTCCAAGAGGTGGTATCATCATGATGCGCACAAATTTTGATAATCCTTTTGGCTTAAAATGGAACAACGGAAATCCAAAATCAATGGCGGCTTTACTAGATGCTGCTGTTTTTCCTGGTATTCAAGGTGGACCGCTAGAACACGTGATTGCTGCAAAAGCAGTTGCTTTTGGTGAAGCATTGGCGCCTGAATTTACCACGTACATGAAACAAGTAAAACTCAATGCGAGTGTAATGGCGAATTCTTTTATTGAAAAGGGATACACCATAATCTCTGGAGGCACAGATAACCACAGTATGCTCATTGATCTACGCAGCAAAGGAATTAACGGAAAAGATGCTGAGAATAGCTTGGTGAAAGCAGATATCACAGTAAATAAAAACATGGTGCCTTTTGATACAGAATCGCCGTTTATTACCTCTGGAATTCGACTAGGTACTGCAGCGCTTACATCAAGAGGTGTTAATGAAAATGAAATTGAAAAAATGGTTCAATTAATTGACGAAGCATTAAACCATAGAAATGATGATGCCCAATTGATGAGAATTAAAGGCGCTGTTAATCTATTAATGCAAGATCGACCATTATTTGCTTGGTGACAAGGTATTCATCAAAAGTAGATTGGGTTTATAAAGCTAGCTTAATCCTGATTGCTTCATTAGATCTACTAATTTCGCTAACAACATTTTATCAAGAAGGCATATTTCCTACCTTAATTATTTCCGGTCTTTTAACCTTGACATTAGCCTATTTGATATCCTTGTACTACACCACAAGTTACGTTCTTCACCAAGATTATATGAGATGTTCAAGTGGGTGGATAGTAAAAAAAATTACCTACCAAGCTATTAAAAAAATTAAAAAAAATAAGGGATTGTATATCGGTTGGAAATTAAGTTTAGCACTTGATGGGCTTATCATATATTACCATGACGGGAATGAATTGTTTATTTCACCAGAAAATCTCGATCAATTTATTGACGATCTGGAACAAAGGATTTCAACATCGAATGATCATTCATAACCAATTAAAGCAAATACAGAAAAAGTAGAAAGCCAGTGATCAATATCATAATTTCCTTTTCCGATACTTTCCTGAGCATAATCCCACATTCCATTCATTGCGCTAACCCATTCTGATTTTGCTTCCTTGCTTAAAGCATCCGCTGGAAGGGTTTTAAGAATCCCATTTAAGCACCAAATTCGATTTAAATGAAACCCATCCCAATGCGATTCATAACCATCGTGTTTATCTACACGATCTAACTTGAGGGGAATATTAACTTTTCCTGGAATAAATAATTCCGGAGAAAAGCTCTTCAACCAAATAACATACTCTTTAGGAGCTACGACCTTTCGCATCAAATCTGTTACCAATAAACCAGCAGACATAAAATCATAGTCGAATGGCTCCTCATTTAAAGGCGCATTGGCGATATCACCATAAAAACGAATAGCTGCCTGTGAAACGATTTCCTTTAATTTTTTATTCTTTGAACTTACCGCATAATCATAAGCAAAAGAAAGACCCATTGCAGGACTGTCATGACTTCCTGACAAACTCACTGTTGGAACATTAGGCCAAACAGATAAATGTACAGAAACAATATAATCAACAAGTGGCTGTAAGTTCCGTAACCATTTTTTTGCGTCTGGGTGGTCCCAACGAATTAATTCATCAGCAACCTTTAATAACCAAGATTGTCCGTAAGGAAACTCAAACAAACCGTCTTCGTGTGTTTTTAAATAATCAAGTTCTGCCAGAATGTTATCCTCATTAAAACTTAGCGCTAATTTTTCTTGTAATTCAGCTGCCTCAGGAATAAGAGGATACAATTTCAGCAATTTTACCATTGCCCAATGATTGTGAACAGCAGAATGCCAATCATAACAACCATAAAATGAAGGCCAATAATCTTTCGGTCCCAATTTTTCGCCCTCTTTACGTAAGGCCTTATAAAAATAATGAGGCGCTGCTTTTTTAGTACAATCCAAGGACAATTTAGCAAAATAAGAAGCTCCATCATTTGTAAGCATGTAGCGCCCATCGGATAATTTATCAACAAGATGTTGGCTATGCAATGATAGAGAAAAAAATAAAAGACAAGTAACTAAAATTTTCAAATTTTCTTTAATTCATCGGGACGTTTAAATCCATTTTTTGCAATTGATATGGATTCCTTTCCAATGCCAATAATGGATACCATATTAAGCGGGAACTCCAGCAATACGTGGGTAAAGCTAAGAAAAAATAAGAAGCTTAATCCTAAAGCATAGTTGTAAGCATACAAACCACATGCTGAAAGCCAAATAAGAATAACAAATGCAAATCGAACTTTGGGTACCTTATGCCAACGAATCACCTCCGTTTTACTAAACCAATTTAGGTAATGATACATGTACGCAAAAGCAATAAAACGCATGAGCATGATGCCAAATCCAGAGAAAAATACAGAAGACCAATACAACGATTTAGGATTAACTGGAATGGCCTTATTTACCGGAATTGGCTTCATATAATATTCGCTATCTGGGTTAGGCACCAAGAATGCCCCACTCAAGTTTTTGCTCAATGAATCCGTTATGCGCTTCCGTTCTGCGACAGGAAATTGGTTCGCCGGGGAATTCTTGTTGACCACCGAGTCTAAATATTGTTTATTAGTAAGATTAGGGACGTTCATTAAATTGAAATGGTCGAGAATACCCACGTTTGTATAGAAAAAACCGTCACCACCCGCGTAGTAGGCCTCTGTACCGTAGTTGGAGATTGTTGCCTTTGGTTTTACAGGTATAGCAAAAACTAAAATTAACGGAAGTATAATAAAAGCGGCTACAGACATGAGTCCTGTTTTACTTCGTGACTTCAGCGCTCCAAATAACATAAAAAGCCCTGTGAATAAATAAACATGTATAAGTGTAGGCAACAAAGAAGTGAGGGCAAATACAGTCGTGCTGCTCTGATTAGCCTCACGGTTATCCTCACTAAACCAACCAGAAATAAAAATAAACAAGAATAAAATACTAAATATCTTTACCGGTAAATTTTTCACGAAAGCAAATAGTAAAGAACTAAATAGGGCAAGAACAAGCAACTTATCGAATAAACCTAATTCAACAAACGTATTGTAAAAATCCATGTCGAAACCTGCATCTTTTGAAAAAGAAGCGTATGAAAGAGCAATACCAATCAGTAAAAGCGGAATGAAGTCGTATTTTCCCTTGGTGAAATACTGACGATCATGTAGCCAACTTATCTCGGTTAAATAGTGTAAAGGGCCAAGAAAAGCATAAGCAAGCAAAAATGTTTCAAAAGGGAAAAAGTAAGCGCATACTACCGTAATGAGCATTAAGCCAATATTCAAAAAATTAATTTTATCGTCTTTAAGCATACCTACTTTTTTACAAAGTTATTAAAAGAATCGTTGCAATTCAACTGTCAGAAAAGCTTTTAAACATTTTGACAAACAACAATATAAAGACAAACTAAACTGCCTAAAAGTTTATTTCCATGAAGAAAAGAAATTAACTAAAATAAGACAAAGCAATTTCATATCCTTTAAGCCCAAAACCAACTATACAGCCAACACAAACGGGCGTTAGAAGCGAATCGTGACGAAAAGACTCCCGACTAGAAAGATTTGAAATGTGTACCTCAACGACAGGAATTCCTATTGCAGCAATGCAATCACGAATAGCAATACTTGTATGCGTATAGGCACCAGCATTTAGAATCACTCCATCGACACTCGCTTCTTGTAGAAAATTAATTAATTCACCTTCAACATTTGATTGCAAGTAGTGTAACTCATGATCAGATGTAGATTTTAAGGTAAGAAAGTAATCATCAAATGATTGATTTCCATAGATAGATGTTTCACGCTTGCCAATTAAATTTAAATTTGGACCATTAATAATTAAAATTTTCATCCTTGTCAAGTTGGAATCGCTACATTAAAGAATTTGTATCATACCTAAAAATCGAAAAAGGATTAGCAGAAAATTCGATTTTCGCCTACCAAAACGATGTGGCTAAATTACATGATTTTAGTGTTTCAATAGATAAAAATGCCGAACAAATAAGTTATCAAGACTTAAAATTATTTATTACTGCCTTATATGACTTAGGACTCAGTGCACGAACTCAGGCAAGAATAATATCAGGAATCAAGCAATTTTATGGCTACTTACTTTTGGAAAATTACATTTCCATAGATCCAAGCGAATTATTAGACCCACCAAAAGTTGGAAGAAAATTACCAGAAGTGCTCACAATTGAAGAAATTGATCAATTAATTGGTGTAATTGACATGAGTAAAACAGAGGCCCATCGCAACAAGGCAATTATCGAAACCTTGTATAGTTGCGGATTGCGTGTTTCAGAATTAGTGAACCTTCGCTTTTCCGATCTATTCTTTGAAGAAGGATTCATTCGTGTAATTGGTAAAGGAAACAAAGAACGATTAGTACCTGTTTCAGCAAGTGTTGAAAAAGAAATATCAATTTACAATGACCATATTCGTCGGCATCAAAACATTAAAAAAGGAGATGAAAATGTCGTTTTTTTAAATCGGAGAGGAGGGAAACTGACACGTGTTATGATTTTTACCATCATCAAAGATTTAGCTGAACGAATTGGCCTACAAAAAACGATTTCTCCACATACCTTTAGACATTCCTTTGCTACCCATTTATTAGAAGGTGGAGCAAATCTAAGAGCAATACAAGAAATGCTTGGCCACGAATCGATTACAACCACTGAAATTTACACCCACTTAGATCAACGCTATTTAAAAGAAGCGATACTTTCTTTTCATCCAAGAAATGCAGTGAATTAATACGCCAAAATAGCTTCAATCGCTTTGAGAAAACGTTCTTGAGGCAAGAATTGTTTTTCAAGATCCACGGCGAAAGGTACTGGTGTATCCATAGAACCAATACGACAAACAGGTGCATCTAGAAATTCAAAACAATTTTCCATTATTAGCGCTGAGATTTCGCCACCAATTCCACCTAACAAGCAATCTTCGTGTAAAACGATCACCCTACCCGTTTTCTTGGCTGCCTTATAAATAGTTTCAGTATCCAAGGGTAACAAGGTTCTTAAATCAACAATTTCAGCCGACTTTTCAGGAAAAGATTCCATAGCCTCGAACGCCCAATTTACGCCTGCACCATACGTAATAATCGTTACATCCTTTCCTTCATTAAGCACATTTGCCTTACCGATTTCTAGTGTATAATAATCCGTCGGAACATTCCCCTTCACACTTCGATAAAGCATTTTGTGTTCAAAAAACAATACAGGATTTGGATCTTCAATCGCTGCATTAAGCAAACCTTTGGCATCAAAAGGAGAAGAAGGATAAACAATTTTTAGACCTGGCGTATGGAAAAACCATGCTTCGTTACTTTGCGAATGAAACGGACCAGCAGCAGATCCCGCACCAGTAGGCATTCTAATCACGACATCCGCATTTTGTCCCCAACGCCAATGAATCTTTGCAAGATTATTAATAATTTGGTTAAATCCACAAGTTACAAAATCAGCAAATTGCATTTCTACTACTGCTTTCATACCAGCGATTGACAAACCAAGTCCAGCTCCTAAAATAGCTGATTCACACAAGGGCGTATTTCGAATTCGTTCCTTTCCAAATTCATCTACAAAACCCTCCGTAACTTTAAAGGCACCACCATATTCAGCAATGTCTTGCCCCATAATAATTAATGAGGGAAAACGCTCTAAGGATTGCCTTAAACCATTTTGTATTGCATCAATAAACCTAATTTCCTCTGTCGTTTCGTTGGCATTCGTTGGTGTAAAAAGATGTGGAGCGTAAACATCCGTTAACTCGTTAGCGACATTAGGGATAATATCGCTCTGATCATTTGCATGATCGAAAGCGACTTGAATATCATTTTTAATTTGACTTTTCAATGATTCATCATACTCATCCGTCAAAATTCCTTTTGATTTCAGAAATACTTCAAAATTTACAACCGGGTCACGTTTTTCCCATTCGTCTTGAAGTCCTTCGGGATAATACTTTGTTCCAGATGCTTCCTCATGTCCACGCATTCTAAACGTCATTAATTCCAACAGAACAGGTTTCGGGTCTACCCTGATTTCTTCGTTAATCGAACGGACAGCGCGGATAACATCCAATATATTATTTCCATCGACTTGAATTGCTTTCATTCCATAGCCAATCCCCTTATCAATAAATTGCTTGCATCTAAATTGCTCACTAGAAGGAGTCGATAAACCCCAAGAATTGTTTTCCACACAGAAAATAACAGGAAGATCCCAAACAGAAGCAACATTCAAGGCCTCATGAAAATCTCCTTCCGATGCACCACCATCACCAGTAAATACTAGGGTTGCTTTCTTTTCTCCGCGAATTTTATGTGCTAGTGCTATCCCATCTGCAATGCCTAATTGAGGTCCTAAATGAGAAATCATTCCAACAATCTTATATTCTTGAGTTCCAAAATGAAAAGATCTGTCACGCCCATTGGTAAACCCATCGGCTTTACCTTGAAATTGAGCAAAAAGTCTTGTTAACGGGATATCACGCGAAGTAAAAACACCCAAATTTCTGTGCATAGGAAGAATATATTCATCCTTATCCATTGCATAGCAAGTTCCAACAGAAATGCCCTCTTGTCCCCAACCTGAGAACCATTTAGTAATCTTCCCTTGACGAAGAAGAATTAGCATTTTTTCTTCAATCAAACGGGGGGTGATTAGTTTTTGATAGATCGTGAGCAACTCAGCAGATTCAAAACCTGCGGCATCAAATTCTATGGTATTTTCTTTCAAACTTTTCGTGAATTATTAGATGGCAAAATTATTGAAAATAGTAGTGCAAATTCCTAATTGAATAATTTATTAGTTCGAGGAAAAAAATTAATAAAAAAAAGCCCAATAAAATTGAGCTTTTTTTAAAATTTTGAGGTTTATCAATATTAAACCAAGCCTTGATCAATCATTGAGTCAGCCACTTTAACAAAACCTGCAATATTGGCTCCTTTTACATAATCTACAAATCCATCAGCTCCCGTACCATATTGTACACAAGCATTATGAATTGAAACCATGATACCATGTAGTTTTTGGTCTACTTCCTCCGCCGTCCAAGATAGACGCAAGGAATTTTGAGACATTTCTAATCCTGAAGTTGCTACTCCACCAGCATTAGATGCTTTACCAGGCGCAAATAAGATTTTTGCAGAAAGGAATGCCGTAACTGCTTCTGGCGTAGATGGCATGTTTGCTCCCTCAGCTACACAAATTACACCATTTGAAAGTAATACCTTAGCCTCTTCACCATTCAATTCATTTTGAGTTGCACAAGGAAGAGCAATATCAGCTTTGACTTCCCAAGGCCGTTTCCCAGCGATGAATTTAGCATTTGGATAATGAGTTACATATTCAGAAATCCTTCCTCGTTTAACATTTTTCAATTCCATAACAAACGCAAGTTTAGCTGCGTCAATTCCATCAGTATCATAAATATAGCCCTCAGAATCAGAAAGCGTTACTACTTTTGCGCCTAGCTGCGTCGCTTTTTCGCATGCATATTGCGCTACGTTTCCAGAACCTGATACAGAAACCAATTTTCCAGCGAAAGAATCATTTTTAGTTGCCAACATTTCTTGAGCAAAATACACCGTACCGTAACCTGTCGCTTCTGGACGAATCAACGAACCTCCCCAATTTCTTGCTTTACCCGTTAAAACCCCTGTAAATTCATTTCTTATTCTTTTATATTGACCAAACATGTAACCAATTTCACGACCACCTACTCCAATATCCCCCGCAGGTACGTCGGTATTCGGACCAATATGCCGAGAAAGTTCAGTCATAAATGATTGACAAAATTTCATAACTTCATTATCTGATTTTCCTTTAGGATCAAAATCAGAGCCACCTTTACCACCTCCCATCGGAAGAGTTGTAAGTGAATTTTTGAAGACTTGTTCGAAACCTAAAAACTTCAAAATTGATAAGTTAACAGATGGATGAAAGCGCAAACCTCCTTTGTACGGTCCGATAGCTGAATTAAATTCTACGCGGTAACCACGATTAACTTGTATTTCACCTTTGTCATCTAACCATGGCACACGGAAGAGTATTGTTCTTTCTGGCTCAACGATTCGGTCTAAGATCTTAGCCAATTTATACTTTGGGTGCTCTTCCATAAAAGGAATAACTGCCTCAGCTACTTCATGAACAGCTTGAAGAAATTCTGTTTCATGAGAATTCTTTGCCTTAACAGCCGTCATGAAGTCTTCGATTTGTTTTTGATACATACTATTAAACTTAAAAAGGGTTAATAAAATTTATGGAAGCAAATGTAACAAGTTTTTTAAGGCTGAATTAAAAATTCAAAATTAATTGAACAAATTAATTATTTGGAGACAAATAAAAAACCAACACTAAAAATTATTACCTTTTATTTTAGTATATTTGAAAAAGTATTTTAGCAACTAAATGAATTTGATTTCGTTTAATTTTTGTTTTTAATTAATATTTAGATGATAATAAAGTTACACCGACTCAAAACATTACTTTTTATACTCGTTCTTAGTCTATTTCACCAGACCTTTGGTCAGTTACAATTGTGCTTAGGTCAAGATGCTACGGTTTGTCCGGGACAAGCTGTAACCATTACCAATTGTAATGCAGGAGGCGGAGTTCCAGTAGCAGGCTTATACCTAAATGCTCCTTCGCAAGTAAATTTATCAGATGATTCTTGGTCTGGTGTTGTAAATATTGGTTTTCCATTCAGTTTTTACGGAAACAATTATTCTCAATGTGTTATTGGATCAAATGGCTTGGTTTCTTTCAATTTAGCAAATGCAAACGGATACTGTCCCTGGGCTTTAGGAGGAATTGGCCCCTTGCCAAATGCAGGATTTGCTGCAGCAAGAAATTCAATCATGTTAACCTATCAGGATATCAATCCATCTTTGGGAGGACAGATCCAATACCAAACTATTGGAACAGCACCTAATAGGCGTTTTGTTGTTTTGTACAAAAACATTTTCATGTTTTCCTGCACGTCACAATGCAATTACATGGCGATCGTCTTGTATGAAACCACCAATGTTTTTGAACTTCATATCGGAAACAAGCCACAATGTAATGGATGGAATGGTGGATTAGCGATACAAGGATCCGAAAATAACCCGGGTAATTTAGCACATATTACACCAGGCAGAAACAACTCGCAATGGGGAGCAAACCAAGATGGCCGACGATTTACGCCTACTGCACCAAATAATACTGCTTCGTACACCATGGTACAAATTCCTTACCTAATTGTAACCAGCCCAGGCACTAATTTTTTATGGGCTAATACACTTGGACAAACATTTCCTTATAATAACGGCGTGTTGAACGTTCCAGTCGTTCCACCCGGAACAACAGGATATTTTTTATCCGCTTCCGCATGCAACACTAACATAGGTTCAATTACCCAAGATACAACTTTCTTGACGAGTGCTAATGGGGTTGTGACCGCAACAGCACTTCCCGATATTTGTTCGCAAGGAATTGGATCTGTCACCGCTACACCTGGTCCAAATTCACCAGCTCCATACACTTTTATTTGGACTCCAATAAACGCAAATACGCAAACAGTTGGAAACCTTATTGCCGGAAATTACACGGTAAATATGGTTGATGGTAACGGATGTACAGCTACCGCAACTATTGCGGTTGGTGACACACCGGCAGCTTATAATAGTTCTTCCACATTAGTCTCCTGTGCTGGTGGAAACGATGGTACTGCAACAGCCAATATGGTTCCAGCATCGGGGAACATTACTTATTTATGGAACAATGGCCAAACAACACAAACGGCAGTTGGTCTTACGACTGGAACCTATACATGTCAAGTAAGTTCCTCCTCAGGATGTTCCGGAACAACAACAGTGGTTGTTACAGCAATACCGGGAATGATATTATCCATTCAAAACCAAGTGGATGCCAGTTGTAATTCAGTTAACAACGGATCGGCAACAATAGGAGTTCAACAAGGAACCGGGCCATTTTTCTTTGATTGGGATAATTCAATTTCAACGATTAATACTGCAAATGATTTAGGTGCTGGAATTCATATAATCAATGTAACAGACGCAAACGGATGTACTGCAACAATTTCCCTGACCATCAACGAACCGGCTCCTTTAACAATTGCTGTAATAACCCCTGATACTGTTATTTGTCCGGAGGCAGCGATAAATTTAAGTGCCATCGGGACCGGAGGTTCTTCTCCCTACATTTACACATGGACAGAAAATGGAACGTACAATAATGTAGGATCATCCATAACTGTAGACCCTGCAAATACAAATACCACCTATTGCCTAACGCTTTCCGAGCAATGTGGTTCACCAACAACCCAAGCCTGCGTGATTGTAAATTTCCCAACTCCAATAGTACCAAATGTAGTTCCTGACATTCCAATTGCTTGTATGCCAGGTACGTTTACATTTATGAATACCTCTATTAATGGAAATGAAATAGCCTCTACACAATATGATTTTTCGAATGGAGACAGTTTTACTGTACCAGACTTACAAGATGTGACGAATACATTCCCCATGCCAGGACTTTATAGCGTTACTATGACCACCACATCCATTTACGGTTGCGTTTATACAGGAAGTGTTAACAACATCGTTGAGGTAACTCCACTTCCAACAGCTGACTTTACACTTTCCAAAAACCCTGCAACTTGGTTTGAAACAGAAATTCAAGTCAATGATAACTCCACGGGAAACATTGTTGACTGGCAATGGGAAAGTGTGGGTTCTACGTCAATTATTTCGAATGGACCAAATGCGATTATAACTTATCAGGAGGGCGTAGTCGGAGAATACGAAATTTTATTAACAGTAACAACAGCACAAGGTTGTTCAGATTCAATTATGTTGGAATTGCAGATTATTCCAGATATTGTATTTTACGCACCGAACACATTTACGCCAGACGATGATGAGCACAACCAAACATGGAAATTATATGTTGAGGGAATCGATCAACAAAGTTTCGAATTGAAGGTTTATAATCGATGGGGAGAGGTTGTTTGGGAAACACATGACACCAAAGGAGAATGGGATGGTACCTATGGAGGGAAAGCGATACAACCTGGCTTATATAATTGGGTTGCCATGTACAAATTACGTGACACTGACGGGAAGAAAATCTTAAATGGATTCGTTCAAGTTTTGCGATAATACTAAAAAAAAAATACAATGAAATTCTTACTTTTTTTCTCCTGTGCCTTACTTATGTACTCATGTGATGTTCTTTCCCAAATGCCCAAATTACCTAAAGTAACAGGCAACTTACCGATTAACGAACCAGTTACCAATAGCTTAACAAACGATGAAGTGATTTCCGGATTAAAGGAAGCGCTAAGTGTTGGAATAAAAAATTCAGTATCGCTAACCTCCGTCATGGATGGATTTTTGGGTAATGTAGAAATCCGTTTACCCTTCCCTCCGGATGCGATAAAAGTTAGAGAAAAAGCACTCAGTCTAGGACTTAGTGGGCAAGTTGAAAAATTTGAAACCACCTTAAATCGTGCAGCAGAAGAAGCAACCAAAGAGGCCATGCCTATTTTTATTGATGCAATTAAAAGTATGAGTGTACAAGACGGTTTTGCTATTCTTAAAGGAGGTAACGGTGCAGCAACCACATTTTTAAAAAACCAAACTAGTGCAAAATTAGTTACGGCATTTGCTCCTAAAGTCAAAGAGGCCACTTCAAAAGTGAAACTTACAGAATATTGGAATCCTATAATAACAAAATACAATGCCCTCACCATGGGTGAAAAATTAAATCCAGACTTAGATGCCTACATCACACAAAAAGCAATCGATGGATTATTTCTCATGGTCGCTAAAGAGGAAGACAAAATACGATTAGATCCTGCTGCAAGGATAACCGATTTACTTTCTAAAGTTTTTGGTAGCCTAAAATAAAAAAATTGAAACACTTTCCTCCTACAGAACTAGCATTAAATTCAACTGGTGCGGTATACCATTTAGGATTGCTTCCAGAACAATTAGCTAAAAAAGTAATTTTGGTTGGCGACCAAGATCGTGTTGCCATGGTTTCATCATTTTTTGATCATATTGAATTCACAAGCAGACACCGGGAATTTGTTTGTCAAACGGGAACGTTCAAGGGAAAACGAATTACCGCCCTATCAACAGGTATTGGAACAGACAATATCGATATAACAATTAACGAGTTAGATGCTTTAGTTAATATAGATTTAAAAACGCGAACGGAAAAAACGGAGAAGGTTCAATTAGAACTTGTTCGCATTGGCACCTGTGGAATTTTACAAACAAGTATTCCATTACATTCTCATATCATCAGTGACTATGCATTCGGATTAGATAACGTAGCACATTTCTACGAAATTGAATTCAGTGAAAAGGAAAGATTCTTAGCAAAGGAATTAAGTGCCTTCATTGGGTTTCCTTCCACTATACAACCCTATGCAGTCTCAGCCGACGAAACGTTGAGTTATCGTCTTCAATCGCCACAAACCTTTTCAGGAATTACTGTAACAAGTTCAGGATTTTATGGTCCACAAGGCAGGGAATTGCGCATACCAACTAGAACCGCAGATATTCAATTAAAATTTGGGGCTTACAACATGAACGGATTAGTTGTATGTAATTTTGAAATGGAAAGTTCCGCTTTATTTGCCTTAGGACGAACACTTGGTCATCGTTGCGCTACCATATGTTTAGGAGTGGCTAATCGTCCTTTGCAAGAATTTTCAGCAGGATACAGTAAAGAAATGTACGGCTTAATAGAGCATGTTTTAAATCAACTCTAAAGCTTACTTCTTAACGAACTTATCAATAGTAATATGAAGATTCAAACCACGTAATTCTTCGCCTTTTGCGATAATATTTCCCTCACCATCAATTAAAAAAGCAGAAGGTATACTATTTACGCCATAACTTTTAGATGCCTTTCCTTCAGTATCAATCCCATGTGACTTCCAATACAAATTGTCGAGTTTTATTGCCTTTTTCCAAGCTAATTCATCTTGATCTAGGGAAACACTAAGTACCACAAATCCGTTTGCATTTGAAAACTTACTTTTTCGGTATTTTACGTAAGCTTCGACTACATTTGGACTTTCCTGTCTGCATGGACCACACCAAGAAGCCCAAAAATCAACTAGCACTAAATTCCCTTTAAAGTCAGACAACTTTACAATTTTCCCTTTTGGCGTTCGCAATTCAATTGCTGGAGCAACCCTATTTATCTTAACAGACTCATCCTGATTTAAACTTAAGGAAACGTAAAATAATCCGATAATCAGCGCAATTATAAAAAGTTGATGTAACTTCATTAGCCTACTCTTGTGATATCAGCACCAATATTTCGTAAACGAATTTCGATATTTTGGTAACCCCGATCAATTTGTTCAATGTTGTGAATAGTACTTTTTCCTTTGGCAGATAGCGCAGCGATTAACAAGGATACACCGGCGCGAATATCTGGGGAAGTCATACTTATACCTTTTAAATCATGTTCCCGATTCATACCAATTACCGTTGCTCTGTGGGGATCACAAAGAATAATTTGCGCTCCCATATCGATGAGCTTATCGACGAAAAACAACCTCGATTCAAACATCTTTTGGTGAATAAGAACAGAACCTTTAGCCTGTGTTGCCACCACTAGTATAATGGACAATAAATCAGGAGTAAAACCTGGCCAAGGTGCATCATAAATGGTTAATATAGAACCATCAATAAAGGTATCAATTTCATAATTTTTTTGAGCAGGAACGAAAATATCGTCACCTCGCTGTTCTAATTTAATTCCAAGTCTTCTAAATACGTTTGGAATAATACCTAGATTATCCCAACTTACATCCTTAATAGTAATTTCAGATTGCGTCATTGCAGCCAAACCAATAAAACTCCCTATTTCAATCATATCAGGTAGAACTCTATGAAAGCAACCTCCTAGTTGTTTTACCCCTTCGATATGCAACATATTGGAAGCAATGCCGGAAATTTTTGCACCCATAGAATTCAACATTTTACACAACTGCTGGATATATGGCTCACAAGCTGCATTGTAAAAAGTTGTTTTTCCTTCAGCAAGTACAGCTGCCATCAAGATATTAGCAGTTCCAGTAACAGATGCTTCATCTAGATGAATAAAAGTCCCTTTTAATTTTTTAGCTTCAACCGAATAAAAATGTTCCCCTGAGTCGTAATTAAATTTAGCGCCCAACAATTTAAACCCTTCAAAATGCGTGTCTAACCTTCTACGACCAATTTTATCTCCCCCAGGTTTTGGAATAAATCCCCGACCAAATCGGGCAAGTAAAGGACCAACAATCATAATTGAACCCCTTAGCGATGCTGCGCGAAGTTTAAAATCCTCGCTTTCCAAATAGTCAAAATCAATTTCCTTTGCTTGAAAAATGTAGGTTCCTTTTTCCACCTTTTCCACTTTTACTCCCATTGCTTGGAGCAGCGAAATCAATTTATTAACATCAATAATATCTGGGAGATTTGAGATGGTTACTTTCTCTGCGGTTAGCAGAGGTGCACATAAAACTTGAAGCGCCTCATTTTTTGCTCCTTGCGGCGTTAACTCCCCTTTTAAAGCCTTACCACCAATAATTTCAAAAGATGCCATACCCTATTTTTTAATGAATTTCTTTTTTTGTTTATGCTTGAAATTTGTTGGTTTGTTAAACTTCTTATTTAACCCCATTTCGCGTAAAAGCGTGCTAGTGCTTACCAATTCGTCTGGATTTTCAAGTATTAACTCCCCGTTAGATAAATCCTTTAAATGATCAGCTATCACATTGTTTTCCACTGCATCATTGTTGTGCGCTAGGTATAACTTTTTCATGAAATTAGCCATGGAAATTTTTAAATACTCTTTTTCTTTCGAGTCCTCCATTGCCTTTGCCCCTCCTAATATTTGTTGCGCATACTTTCCGTAGTGTCCAAATCTTATTTGTCCTTTAGGATATCCCATAATTTGAGGTTTTTCCATCAAAGCCTCAGGAAGTGGAATTTCGTAGGGAGAATCAACATCTAATTTGAAATCAGACATGACAAAAAGATGCGTCCACAATTTATGGCGATAATCATCCACATCCCTTAAATGAGGATTCAACTGCCCCATCACCTCGATAATAGCCAAAGAAGCACGGTTACGCTCCTTTTTATCGACAATTTCCATGGCATGAGAAATCATATTTTGAACATTGCGACCGTATTCGGGTAGAATAAGTCTTCCTCTAGTTGTATTGTATTCCATAATTAATTTTTATTTTCTAATAAATTACCCAAGGCATTTTGATAAATTACTTTTGCTTCACTTATGTAACCGAATTGTTCCTCATCAATTTGCATTTTCCCTTTAGTAACATGTCCAAGAAGCGTAATATTCACCTTGTTTTCGAGCATAAATTCAATAAATTGATCCTCCGTATCTTCATTAACAGTTACCACAACTCTTCCTTGACCTTCACCAAATAAAAATGCATCCTCACGAATTTCTGCGTCGGTAACGATATCAAATCCAAGATCGCGAGGAATAGACATTTCGACAAGGGTAACATACAAACCACCATCAGAAACATCATGAGCAGCAGAAATCAATTTATTTTTTATTAGGCCTTGCACAGCGAATTGCATTTCGTATTCGTTATCGAGATTAAAATATGGCGCCGGAGATTCCTTGATGCCTAAATAAGTAGCCAAATATTCGGAGGAAGAAATATCATTTACGTAATCGCCGATCAGAAAAATTAGATCTCCTTTCTTTTTAAAGTCGAGGGTCATCACATTATCTATAGTTGGAACAATTCCGATCATTCCGATTGTTGGGGTTGGAAATACAGGTACTTCTTTACCCTTTATATTGGATTGGTTGTAAAAAGAAACATTACCACCTGTTACTGGCGTTTCAAACTTCAAACAAGCAGCGCTCATCCCTTTAATTGCACCGACAAATTGCCAGTAGCACTCAGGATTGTATGGATTTCCAAAATTTAAACAATTTGTTACAGCAGAGGGTATTCCACCTGAACACACAATATTTCTTGCTGCTTCTGAGACAGCGATCATGGTGCCAATTTCTGGGTCAGCATGCACAAAACGGGAGTTACAATCCACTGTCATACTAAGTCCCTTTTCTGTTCCCTTAATAAAAACAATTCCAGCATCTGAGGGGAGATTCGTCGTTATTGTTGCCGTACCTACCATCGAATCGTATTGTTCATAAATCCATCTTTTAGACGCAATATTGGGTAGACCAAGCAGAGCAAAACCGACATCTTTTAGAGAACTTGGTTGTTTTACATCATCGATATTAAACTCCTTAAATTTTGAATAGTAAGCCGGCTCACTGTACTCTCTTTTATACTGCGGTGCTCCTCCTCCCAATACGAGCGAATTCGCAGGCACATCGGCTACTAATTCACCATACATGTAATAAGCTATTCTACCGGTATCAGTCACATGACCGATTTGCTCAGCATGTAAATCCCATTTATCAAAAATAGATTTAACCGTATCTTCCTCCCCTTTTTTAACAACCACGAGCATCCGCTCCTGCGACTCAGAAAGCAAAATTTCATACGGAAGCATATTTTGCTGCCTCTTAGGCACTTTGTCGAGATAAATTTCCATCCCTACCTTTCCAGCTGCAGACATTTCACATGTAGAGCAAGTAATTCCTGCAGCACCCATGTCTTGCATTCCAACAATTGCATTGGTGGTTGAAAGTTCCATTGTGGCTTCTAGCAATAATTTTTCCATGAACGGATCGCCAACCTGCACAGATGGAAGGTCATTTACGGAATCTTCGGTAATATCTTTTGAGGCAAAAGCGGCCCCTGCGATACCGTCCTTACCAGTGGCAGAACCTACAATAAAAACTGGATTTCCTGGACCTTTTGCAGTCGCAGAAATAATTTTTTTAGTGTCGATGATACCTGCCGAAAAAGCATTAACAAGGGGATTTGTGTTGTAACATTCGTCAAAAAACACCTCGCCACCTACGATAGGTATCCCAAAAGCATTTCCATAATCGCCAATTCCTTTCACTACTCCTTTAACGAGCCATTTGGTTCTTGCCTCCTTAATATCCCCAAATCGTAATGAATTAAGCTGTGCGATTGGCCTAGCGCCCATTGTAAAAATATCGCGATTAATTCCCCCTACGCCCGTAGCAGCACCCTGATAAGGTTCCAGCGCACTAGGATGATTATGTGATTCAATTTTAAAGACACAACCTAAGCCCCCTCCTATGTCAACCAATCCTGCATTTTCTTCACCTGCTTTTATTAACATATGCGGTCCATCTTTCGGAAGTGTTTTCAGCCAAAGAATAGAATTTTTGTACGAACAATGTTCAGACCACATGACTGAATAAATGGCAGTCTCTGTAAAATTTGGAGTTCTACCAAGTATTTCTTTAATCAAATCAAATTCATCAGACCGAAGCCCTAATTCACTGGCTTGTTCGAGAGTTGCAACTATTTGCAGCGTATTTTTCATAAATTAAGATTGCAATACAAATGTAGAAAATTAATTGTCTAATAGGAGTTAGTGCTTATGTTTAAGGTAGATTTTATAAACACTTAATTGAATGCTAACATCATAAAATTACGCTTTTTATTGGTTAAAAAAAAACATGCTTTTAAGACATGCCACTAACGTATTCCTTAAGATAGTAAAATTCAGGCATCAGCTCGCCATTTTTATTGGTTTCTGAACCTCTTTCTAATATACGATCAGAGTCATCGCCAAGTAACTTTGGCAAGACAATTTTGATTAATTCTTCGCCAAAACCCTCCGATGCATCTCGCGGTAACTCACAAGGCAAATTATCAATAGCCATAACAGCCACTGCTTCTTCATTCATAAAATTAACCTCCAAACCCGTTGCTGGATCATAGCCATAAATTGGATCCGAAATTTTTGAAGCGCGAATTGTACTGGCAATTGGTCCGGCAGTATCACACGAGATATCAGCTATCACCTTTACTCTTCGGTTCGGAACATTAAGATCAGCTTGCACGATTATTTTGGGCGATCTACTATCCCAAAAATGACATGGAATATACATATCGCAAAGCGCCAAAAATTTAGGAAATATAGAAATATAATTCTCGGGATGCTTATAAAAATGTTTTTTATCAAAAGACTGCTCTAATTTATTCGCATAATAATCGACACTTTGCAATTGCGTGTAAATCGGTTGGCTGAACTGACCTTCCAAGAACTCAGTGGGTGTTTTTTGCTGAATTGGTAACAAGCGTATTATTTCGGCTGCACCATGCCCTACCCTGCCAAAGCCGGTTAAGACAATCCTAAAATCAGCTGGTAAATTAACTTTTTTTAGTTCATTTTCAACCTCTATTCGATCAAAACAGGCATGCGCAGGTTTCAAAACATAACGTCCACTTTTCAAACCGTAAGTAAGAAAAGCGTTGTAGCAGCCAACGATACCAGCATAACGTCCAAAACCAATCAAACGATTGTTGTTCAAGTCGCGAATCACTTCATAATCAATCAACTGAATTTTCTTTTCTAAAATACTTTTTAACAACAAGCGATTGTAAGGCTGTTTTTTAATGGTATGGGAGAAAAAAAAGAATGTTTTATTAGGAATTAGCGCTTCGATAGGCACCTCCTTGATTCCAAAAACAACATCGCAATCCTCCAAATCCTCCACTACATCAATACCAAGCGCTGTATATTCAATGTCTTTAAATGCTCTTACAGCACTTGACTGAACCACTATTTTAAGTGAGGGAAATAACTTTCCAACAGCTACACATTGCATTGGCGTAAGTGGTGCTCTAAAATCCGATGGTATTTTTCCTTCTCGAATAATTCCAATGCGTAAACCTTTCATCATGTTGCGTATTTATATTGAAATTGGTTCACTGAGTAAATAAGCATCAATAAATTCCCTTACACATCCTCTACCTCCTGGGGACGACAAAATAATATGGGATGATGACTTTACCACATTAACTGCATCTACGGGACAAACTGCGAGACCAACATTTTTCATAACGGCAAGATCATTAATATCGTCGCCAATTATGGCAATTTCATCCAATTTTATATTGAGTTCAGTGCACCAAGCAGTAAGAATTGCTAATTTAGGTTCTTGACCAACATAACAATGCGTTATTCCTAGGAGGTCTGCTCTTTTTTTAACCATTGTCGTTGAAAAACCTGACGATATAATACCTACCTCGATCCCTTTTTTCTTTAGATGAATAATACCCATACCGTCCTTGGTATTGTATTTTTTAAACTGATCACCGTTTTCGGACATATACATTCCTCCATCTGTCAAAACACCGTCTACATCGAGAAGTAAGAATTTTATTTTATCAATTTTTTTCTGAAGATGGACGGTTTTAGCCAATGGTTTGAATAATAAGGCCATCAAATCAATGTTATATTCCTCAGCGATTGCTTGAAGATCAAAAATGGATAATTCATGTACTTCATCCACTTCGAGATCACTTAAAAATTGTTGGTAATCGATTCCGTTTTTTGAGCAAATCCCTTTTAAATTTTGTTCCAAATACATCTTACACCATTTTAAAACCTACACTCGCTGCGACTTTTTGAAGATCGTGATGCAACTGTTCAAATTGAGGGTATGTTAATTGCTGCGAAGCATCAGATAATGCTACTTTTGGATTGGGATGCGTTTCAATTAGCAAACCATCGATACCCATAGCAACACAAGCTTTAGCTAAATTAGGAACACCGTAAGCATAACCAATTGCGTGAGAAGGATCAAGTATTATCGGTAAATTGGTATGTTCTTGAAGCCAAGCCACCCCACATAAATCTAAAGTGAAGCGCGTTCCTGTTTCAAACGTTCGAATTCCACGTTCGCACAAGACAACATTTGGATTTCCACCAGAGAGTACAAATTCAGCCGCCTGCACAAATTCCTGCAAGGTAGTTCCAAAACCACGTTTTATCAAAACAGGCTTATTCGTTTTTGAGCAAGCACGCAAAATACCTTGATCATACATTGCTTTTGCACCAACCTGAATAATATCAGTGTACTCAATTATTTCATCAATATGGGTGGCATCACGTGCTTCCGTAATTACATTTAACTTATATTCCTCCCGCATTTTAGCTAATAATTTCAATCCTTCCAATCCTAATCCTTGAAAAGAATAAGGACTTGTTCTAGGCTTGTAACAACCGCCACGTAGGGTACTAAGACCTAGTCCGACCAACAATTGGGCAGATGAGCGAATTTGAACCTCTGATTCAACGGAGCAAGGACCACCAATTAATACCGTATGATTAGTTGTTCCACCAATGGAAATATTCCCAAAATTAACCCTGCGTTTGGTTGATTGATATGCTTTTGAGGCCAGTTGCATATCATTCGCAAACACCCAGCACTTTTCGGTGTAGACCTCCAAATTAATTGGCAATTCTTTAAGCCCTGAGCCCGTTATTAAAATATTGTGTTCATTTGTGATATGAAAAGCATTGAAATCGCCAGCAAGCGCTGCTGCTTTCTCTCTAGAAACATTATTTTTAAGTTGTATAATCATAATTCTCCTTTAATAAGGTGCACAAAGTTAACAATTCCAAGCACTTCACGATTAGCGCCAATAACGGGGAGATACATGATTGGAAAAGGACATTTTTTAATGTATTTAAGCATTTCGACCACACTAAAATCGGCACTCAAGATTCTAGGTTTTTGATTAATCAAATCATTTGTAGTAATAGATTGCGGAGCATCAATTTTTCGTAATAATGCTTTACGAATATCCGCACTCGAAACAATTCCAACTAAGCTTTTATCCTCATCAATTACCAAACAAAACCCTAAATTCCCTCTTTCAACCGTTTCAAGGATAGACTTGGTGGAACAGTTATTAATAATCACGAATGGAGCTTCAGCGATGGGAGTCATAAAATCTGACACCTTGAATTGTGACTCCATTTCTCTTTTGGTCAAATTCATTAAAGCATGGCCAATACTAGGCGCATTAAATAAGTAAGAGCCAGAAACCGAGGTACTCACCCCCATATTACGCAGAATAAAAGAGACTTCCCCATTTACCCCCCCATCAACATGTATCGACTTACTTGGATATTGATTTCTAAATGCTCTTATTTTACTAAAATTGTGCTTATCAAATAATCCCCCACTTTGACCAGGAATTGTTGCCATTATAAGGATAAAATCAAACTTTGGATACGAATTAAAAGCGTTTATAGAAGTATGAGTTGTAATAGCAATTCCTTTTTTTCCTGTAATTTCCTTTGGTATTTTAAGAGGTTCAACAAGGTTTTCAAATTGAAAGGTTAAGTATTCTACAGGTGTTTCTAATAAAAGTGGAAAGAACTTACTTGGCTTATCGGTAATAATATGCAAGTCTATAGGAATAGTACACCAATTACGAATGCGCTTAATATCCTCAAAAACGGCTTCATCATCATTACAATCTACGTGAAGTAATTCGACTTGATGAGCCGCTAAATCAGCAATTACAGCCTCTAAATTTCGATTTTTATCACTGTAAATGGAGGCAGAGATTTTCATGTTTTTATTTGTTCAAAATTAAGCAGAACTTTTAAGTCAGCAAGTAAAATACGTACTATGTAAAAACAATAATAATTTATTTTGATTGAATACATAAAATGGAAATGGTGGGCCCCACCATACAAATACTTGCCATTCCCTTCTCTTCATAGATTACTTTCACCTTCTTACCCTCCACTAAAAAATCAACATTAAAGTCATTGATATTCGTTGGCTCATAAATGGACCCATTGATTTCAATAACCCATCCGCAGCCATCTAATCCTGCATAATTGTGAAAAACACCCAATTCGGAGTTAGGACAAAGATTTTTTGAGCAACCAGTAATTACAATGCTTAAAATTAAAAGAAAGAATAAATGTTTCATAATTTCAATTAAATTAAAAAAAAGAGGGGTAAGCTACTTCTATCGCACCGCTACAACCTCATACCTTTGCTTCGTTCCCGACCTGGAGGATTAAGAGGGAGCTGGTCGTAAAAGACTTACCCCAAGGCAAAAGTAGCCATTTTTAATATTTTAATCACTATTTTAAATACCTAAAGTCTTGTCCTTGCTTTATGGTCTTCAAGGATTCAAAAATAAGACGGATACAATTTTCAACATCCTCCTTATGCACCGTTTCAACCGTGGTGTGCATATAACGCAATGGTAAGGATATCAATGCACTGGTAACTCCTTCATTGGAATAAGCAAAAGCATCCGTATCCGTTCCCGTAGAGCGAGAAACAGCTGCCCGTTGAAAAGGAATTTTATTTTTATCTGCGGCTTTAATTATTAGCTTCAAGAAATTATTTTGAACAGCTGGACCATACGTTAATACCGGACCATCTCCCGACTTTTGATCGCCATTTTCTATTTTATCAACCATAGGCGTAGCGGTATCATGACAAACATCCGTAATCAAAGCTACATCCGGTTTTATTTTATGAGCGATCATTTCAGCTCCTCGCAAACCAATTTCTTCTTGGACAGCATTAACAACATACAAGGTAAATGGAAGAGCGGTTTTCGTTTCTTTTAATAAGCGAGCTACTTCAGCAATCATAAAGCCACCTACTCTATTATCCAAGGCACGTCCAACGTATTTATTTTTATTCAGAATCATGAATTCATCCTCAAAAGTTGCCACGCAACCTACATGAACGCCCAATTTCTCTACTTCTTCTTTTGAAGCACAGCCACAATCTAAGAAAATATTTTTCATGCTTGGCGTTTCTTCTTTGGTATGACGCATATGAATGGCAGGCCAACCAAAAATAGCTTTCACTATGCCTTTATCTGTATGAATGTTTACCCGTTTTGAAGGAGCAATCATGTGGTCAGACCCACCGTTTCGTTTCAAATAAATAAAGCCATCTTTGGTAATGTAATGAACGAACCACGAAATTTCATCCGCATGCGCTTCAATAACCACTTTATAGGCCATCCCCGGATTAATTATACCAGCAACCGAACCATAATTATCAACAAAATAATCATCGATGAAGGGCTTGATATACTCCAACCATAATTTTTGACCTTCCGACTCAAAGCCAGTAGGACTAGCATTATTTAAGTATTTCTCTAGAAATTTTTCCGAACTGCTTGTAATTATTTTTTTCATGTTTTTTTATTTCATTAATGTTACATTACCTTTACTAATCGACTTCAAACCTCCAATACAGGTAACATCTAAATAATAATCATATACGTCAGGCTCTAATTTTCTGCCTTGAAAAGTTCCATTCCAACCAGTTGACAATTGTTCTGATTCAAAAACAAGTTCTCCCCACCTATCAAATATACGAAAGATAACCTTTTCTACCCACAATCCACGAACATATAAAACATCGTTATTCCCATCTCCATTTGGCGAAAACGCATTGGGAACAAAAACATAGGGCTCCTCACAAATAATTTCGTACACCTTTACCTCCGTGGTGTCACTGACCGAGCATACCCCATCTGAAACGGTAAGCGTATAGATCGTTGATACTTGTGGAGTTGCATTAGTGTTCTGCAGAGTTGGCGTATTAAGTCCCGCGATAGGTGTCCAAGAATACGTTGTCATCCCGCCAGGCAATCCGCTCAGCAAAACTTGCGAACCAGGGACCACCAATGTTGGTTGAGCAGACGCAAGGACAGAGCTAGGATCGAGATAAAATACGTTTACAAAAACAGAATCATTCACCACACAATTATTTGCCGAAGTCGCCTCCACATAGATATACTGAGACGTTAATGGCTGAACATATACCTGACTTGAATTACTTGGATTTAGGATAATTGGTAAAGGAGACCATTCATATGTAAATAATTCCTGCCCTGTATTAATGACCGAAGCCAAAAGACTATCTCCCAAACAAAGCGTATTGGAAGCTGTTAAATTCAGTTCATTACTAAAAATCCCAATTAAAACACTATCCATTATAGAGCAATCATTGTTTCCCGCCTGAAAATAATAGTACCCAGGCTGAGGATCAATTAAGAAGAGCGTTGTATCCAACACACTCGCATTTAAGGTATCACTAAATTGATTATTGGAAGACCAGATAAAATAATTTGCACCAACACTCACTGTTGGAACCAAGCTAATTGGGTTACTCGTACAAATATTTACAACATCCACTAAGGAAACTGAAATAGGGGGGGAAACATTGATAGTAAATGAAGCAGAATCTATTCCTGCACAGGCTGTATCTAAGATGAAAAGAGTGACTAAATAGGCGCCGGGTTGAGCGTAGGTAATCGTCGGGGAGTAATTAATAGAATCCACCACACCATTACCAAAATCCCAATAAAAATTACTCGTAACACTGGATGAATTATCAAAATTCACCGTAATGGGAATGCATCCACCAACAATTGAAGGTAAAAATACAGCCGTAACGGGGACATTAAAATTGACAAAAACACTATCTAAATGATTACATAGCCCATTCCCGACCTCTACATAATACATCCCAGGGTTTGTGACAATAATGGAAGAATCCAAGGGATTATTTAAAGGATTAGAAAGATTACTATTCAGCGACCAAATTACAGAATTAGAAAACCCATTTGGACTTACCGATAATAAATAAGGGAGATTGGAACATAAATTAATGGTATCCAACAAGGTAAATGAAATAGAATCGAGTACCGTAATTGTTAACTGTGCCGTATCCGTTAAAGCACATACACTATCCGTAACATACAAGAAAACGTCATAAACACCGCCTTCCGTGTACGTCACGACAGGATTAAAAACAGTAGAAGACGTATTATTATTACCAAAATCCCAGAGGTAATCGTCTTGTTGAGTGGAGAAATTATTAAAATAAACAGTAAAATCCTCACACCCAATGGTTGTACTAGAGGAAAATGCTGCGTTTGGAATAAGTTGAAAATCAAACTTAAATAATACGTTGTTGCAATTGGAGCTGTTGTTTGTCGACGACCATGCCCCAGGACTTGTTGGAAAATCACTATTTCCGCCACATCCTCCACAAACCGATTGATAAACCACACCATTTTTATCAAATCGCGAAGTGCCTCCGTCAACATGCTCACTAGCCACCGGACCACCCAGATAACTTCCATAAAGCAGCCCCAAAAAGTCACGTTCCAAAACCATCAGATAAAAATCAAACCCCGTTGTTGAAGACTGGAAAGCGTTGGCAGAAATTGGCATACCACTTAAAGGGTTACCTTGTAAAATATTTGCTCCCCAACCGGAGATATAAACATTCCCACAAATATCAACTAAAAATGCAGCAGGTGAAATGTTAATAGAACCATTTCCATTACCAATTACAGTAGAGGCCAAGTTTACGGATAAATTATTATTCATTTTAATAACAAACTGACTACTGTTGGGATTTGAATAAGGCGCATTAAAGACCGGAAAAGTACCACTTAACGATTGACCTAAGACAAACACGTTATTGTCTCTATCTATTTCCACAAAAAATGCTTGGTCGTATGCGAACTTACCCAAATAAGTAGCATTTAAAATAGTATTGCCATTTGGCGAAATTTTTGCAACGAACCCATCTGTCTTCCCTCCCTGATAAGTTGGTGTTAAGCCACCTGCCGTTCCGGATAAATTATTAGAAGACGTCCCTCCTGCAAATACAATATTATTTAAGGTGTCAACTTTAATCGAATAACATGCGTCGTTTAAACTGCCTCCATAAAAAGAGGAAAAAATAAGATTAGAAAAATTAGCCGCTAACTTAAAGACAACAGCATCTTGCCCGCCCGATTTAGTGGCTTGAAAAGCATTTTGTACAGGAAAATTAGCTGAACGCGTACAAGAACCTATTAAGACATTATTAGAAGCATCTAACATAATTTCTCCACGAAATTGGTCGCCATAATTGGTGGTTAAAGAATCATATAAAAATGGACCATTATAAGGTAAACCTGAAACCGAGTAATTCACCCCATCATTAGCCGAACCACCGACGAAAGTAGAGCCCAATAAATTTTGACCATTAGCACTTAATTTTGAAACAAAAATATCGGTACCTTGATTCAAAAAATACACCCCGTTGTACAAGAAATCCGCTCCTTGAGTTCCCCCGTTATGATTAACTTGATAGGCACCAGGCGTAGTGGGAAAATCAATACTTGAAGTGGCACCGAAAACATATACGTTATTCAAAGAATCGCAAATTAAACTATGTGCTGTTTCCGTGCCATTAAATGAATTCCCACCACCTAAAAAAGTAGACCAAAGCATATTGGTACCATTGGCCGAATATTTTGAAATAAAAACATCCGTTACTCCGTAATTACCTGCAATTGTCGTGAAGTTGGAAGAAACATCATAGGCATTCGGATTGGGTAAAGGATAATTATTTCCATAGACTACACCCCCAGAATAGGCAGTTCCATCATACCCATATGTAGCTGTCATGCCAAAATTATCTGAAATGGCGCCGTTGTAAGTGGCAAAGATCAATACGGGATCAATAACTAGCTCCATACTAGTATCGTAAGTCCCCAGTTTAAAATAAACGAGGCTGTCTTTCATGACAAAAGAACACTTGACATCTATTTTTTGGCCAGCTATAATTTGGTAAGCCACCGGCTTTTGCTCAATAATTTTACCAAGTGAAGTTGTTAGGGATAAATTCCCATTTCGTTCAATCTTTAATTGTTGCTGACCGGCATAATTTAACTTTATTTGAAGCGGGTCAACCGCTGGTTTAACTAAAAATTCATATTTTGTGGAGGAATTAGAAGTCATTAGCCTTAAATCAATTCCTTCATACATATTAGCGAGTTTAACTTCCTCAAAACCGCCTACTTTACTTGCCCACTTTGTACTGTCTTTTCCTAAAAAATAATTATAATAATAGGGTAAAGCCCTATTTTTTTCGCTCACAATAACTTGATTTGCACCGATAAAATTGAGGTGAACAACTGTTTCCTTGAAGGTAGGATTAGAAGAAGATTTTCCTTCAAAATGCGCTTCATGAAGTGCTGAAAAATTTTGTAGATGAAAGACCAGTTTTTTCTGTTGAACCCATACATTACCACCTGAAATTTGTGTTTTGAATAAAACACCTTCCGGCCATTGTCCTTTATTTTCAAAGAAAGCACCCGAATGATTGCCATGTGAGGAGCCGACAGCTAACTTGGATGCTTGTCCCCAAGAAAAATGAAGCAGTGATAACACGCTAAAAAGTGCAATTAAACGCAACATAAAAAAATTTTCTTAAAATTAATTAAAATTGGTAAGAAAATATACGTTTTTCGGATATGCAAGTAGGATTTTAAAAAATCAAGCTCAAAACACAGCGAAATACTGAAGTTATTTAACAAAAGGTAAAATTAACCCCGAGATGCAATTGAATAGCAGTCCACGTTCCGCTAATTTCCTTAAATTTGTTTAATCTAAAATAAAGATGTCAAAAAATAGAATTTGCAAATTATTTGGAATTGAGCTACCACTTATACAAGCGGGTATGATCTGGTGTTCGGGGTGGGAATTAGCATCCGCCGTTTCAAATGCTGGAGGATTAGGAATAATTGGCTCAGGATCCATGTATCCTGAAATTCTCGAACAACAAATTATCCAATGTAAAGCTACCACAAATAAGCCTTTTGCTGTTAACCTTCCGATGCTATATCCCGATAGCGATAAACACATTGCAACCATCATAAAATATAAAGTTCCTATCGTTTTCACCTCAGCAGGTAACCCAAGTACATGGACAAGTCATTTGAAATCACATGGAATAATTGTCGTTCATGTGGTATCTAGCCTAAAATTTGCGCTAAAAGCACAAGATGCCGGCGTCGATGCTATTGTTGCAGAAGGATTCGAAGCGGGAGGTCATAATGGACGAGATGAAACTACCACGATGTGTTTAATTCCAATGGTATCAAAGAAAGTCAATGTCCCCTTAATTGCTGCAGGCGGAATTGGAACCGGAAAGGCTATGTTAGCCGCCATGAATTTAGGAGCCGACGGGGTACAAGTTGGAAGTAGATTTGTTGCCTCTGTTGAAGCAAGTGCTCATATTAACTTTAAAAATGCCGTTATTAATTCGAATGAAGGCGATACTTTATTAACTTTAAAGGAATTAACCCCAGTTAGACTGCTCAAAAATAAATTCGCCGAATTGGTGAGTAGCGCATACGAAAACGGAGCCGATACCGATGAATTGAAAGAACTGTTAGGAAAAGGACGCGCTAAGAAAGGAATGTTTGAGGGAGATTTAGAAAATGGTGAATTAGAAATTGGACAAGTTTCCGCCATCTTGGACACGATATTACCAGCGGCTGACATCATTAGTGAAATGCTCTCCGAATACAGAGAAGCAATAAAAGAACAAACAACTACAAAATTCCAATTTTAACTATGATACAATTTGAACGATTCGAATTAAAAAATGGGCTAAAAGTTATCTTCCATAAAGATCTTTCGACACCAATGGCTGTAGTGAATACCTTGTACGATGTTGGTGCACGCGATGAATCGGAGTCACAAACAGGCTTTGCTCATTTATTCGAACACCTTATGTTTGGTGGTTCCATTAATATTCCAGCTTTTGATTCCCCCCTTCAAAATGCAGGAGGCGAAAGCAATGCATTTACTTCCAATGATATCACGAATTACTATAATGTACTTCCCGCTCAAAATATTGAAACAGCGCTTTGGTTAGAAAGTGACCGAATGCTTTCATTGGCATTCTCTGAAAAAAGCCTGGAAGTTCAACGAAGTGTCGTGATCGAAGAGTTTAAACAAAATTATTTAAATCAGCCTTACGGCGACGTTTGGTTGGAATTACGTCCACTTGCATACAAAGTACACCCCTACAAATGGGCCACCATTGGCAAAGAAATTCAACACATTGAAGACGCTAAATTGGATGATGTTAAAGCGTTTTTTAAAAAATATTACCATCCCGCCAATGCCATACTTTGTATCGCAGGAAACTTTGAATTGGATTACATTAAAACTATTGTAGATCGTTGGTTTGGAGAAATTCCAAAGCAAAAAAAACCGGCTAGAATTTTACCAGTAGAACCTAAACAAATCACTTTTAGAATTAAAAGATTAGAACGCGATGTTCCGGCCGATTGTTTTTATTATGCCTTCAAAATGGCGCAACGAAAATCAGCTGAATATTATATTGCCGACGTATTGTCGGACGAGTTAGCAAAAGAAAAATCAAGTAAATTATATTTGCGGCTCAAAAAAGAGCTTCAACTTGTCACCGAATTAAACACCTATATTTTAGGGTCAATCGACGAAGGATTATTCGTTATAACAGGAAAGGTTTCTCCCGATAAAACACTCGAGGAACTTGACGAAGTAATTTGGCAGGTGCTTGAAGATTACAAATCCGTTCCAATCAGCGATGAAGAGCTAAAACGGTTAAAATTAAAAATAAGAACCTCGAGGGAATTTCAAGAACAAGGATTGTTAAATAGAGCGATGAATCTTTGCTTTTTTGAGTTACTGGGTGACGCAAACGGTGTTAATGAAGAAGCGCAAATTTATCAGACGATTGAATCTGCTCACCTCTTTGAACTTGCTCAAACCATCTTAGTGAAAGAAAATTGCTCCTTACTACAAATTAAACGGCTTCAAAAATGATTGATAGAAAAATAAATCCACCGATAGTAGATGTTGATGAAATTCTATTCCTTACACCAAAAATAGATAGGATTCAAGATGAAATACCTTTCTATTCCTTATTAAATAATGGAAGTAATGCGGTTAAATTAGACCTTTATTTTTCGGCAGGTACCATTATTAAAAGTCCTATACTTTCCTCTGTCACAGCTGGACTGCTTTTTTCCGGAAGCGATACTAAAACCTCGACAGAAATCCACAACGAAATTGACGATTTGGGCGGATTCTTCGATGTCAACGTGAGTCATCAGTTTGCTGTACTGTCCTTGTATTCACTAAATGATCAATTACTACAACTGCTTCACGTAGCCATGGATGCGCTACAAAATGTTTCTTTCCCTGACCATGAGGTGACTGAATTTATTAATGAGCGAAAACAAAAGTTAAAAGTTAGTTTCGAAAAAGTGAATTATTTGGGGCAGCGAGAACTACAAAAACGACTTTTCGTAGGAACAACATATGGTAAGACACCTGAACTAGATGATTTTGATGGGGTAAATGGCGACGACATTCGAACATTTTACAAGGAAAATTATCAAAAAGGCTTAACAAAAATATGCTTAGTTGGAAACCTAAGCGAAAGCGATACGATGGCCATTTTGGCTCTTTTAGGTACTTGGCAAAAAAAAGAAACGTATGCGATTGCACCTATGCATTTCAACCCAGAAAAGGGTAAATTTCACGTGGAGAAAGCAGGCGCTTTACAAACAGGAATTCGTATTGGTAAAATGATGTTCGATAAACACCACCCCGATTATCATGGATTCAATGTGATGAATACCATTTTTGGTGATTACTTCGGAAGTCGACTGATGAAAAATATTCGAGAGGACAAAGGCTATACCTATGGAATTGGCAGTATGCTAGCGGAAATTTATCAAAATGGTTATTTTGCTATAATGACGCAAGTTGGTAAAGAATTTGTTGAACCAACCCTGGATGAAATAAAAAAAGAAATGGCCATAATGCGTGATGAACTGGTGGGCGACGAAGAACTAAGCATGGTCAGAAACTACTTAATGGGGCAATCACTAAAGGCAGCAGATGGGCCTTTTGCCATGATGGATTTATTTATTCAAGTAGAAACTGCCAACTTAGATTATGCGTTTTACAACCGCGCCATTCACGTTTTGAAAACAATAACTCCTGAAGAAATAAAAGCACTTGCGCAAAAATACTTAGTTTGGGATGATATGGTAGTTATTACGGCAGGCACAGCAACTTAATTGATATAAAAGCGTTATGCAAAATGATTATTTTTTTTCAATAATTACATGCTAAAGAACCTAACGTTATTCCTTTTTCTATTTCAAAGCGCAAATTCCTTTGCATCGCACGTTATGGGGGGAGAAATAACTTGGAAATGCGATGGGAACAACAAGTACATTTTTGAGCTCGTTTTTTACCGCGATTGCAATGGAGCAGAAGTAAATACCATGTCGGAGGCCCTTCGTGTTTGGAATCACCCAACATTGACTACGCTCATCTTACCCTTTGTTTCTCGCATCGATATTTCACCTACCTGCACAGCAGTTTCAGGAGGTCCCACGCCGTTAATTTGCGGTTCGGGGACATCAGGTGGAAACGGAATTGGTGCCATTGAAAAGATTACTTACCGTAGTTTACCCATTGATATAATTGGTGTACCACCAAGTCAAGGTTGGATTTTTACCTATGAAAACTTTGCAAGAAGTAATTCCCTGACCAATATTAGTTCTCCTGCCACCTATGGGATAACCCTTACTGCTAAAATGTTTGCGCATGGTATCGACAACGGGTGCACCGACAATTCCCCTTCCTTTTTGCAAGCTCCTTATTTTGTGAGTTGTGCAGGAACGCCATTCGTTTACAATATGAATGCAGTAGATGCCGACCTCGATTCATTACATATTGCATTTGGAATACCTTACAATAATTTTCCAACGGGTACTTACAACCCACCATTAAATCCTATTCCTATTCCATTTGAGCCGGGTTTTAACTTCTCATCGCCCACGCCAAATAATAGTTTCAATCCCGCCAATATACCCGCAACCATCAATTCTTCCAATGGAGAAATAACCTTTAATTCGTTCACAGTCGGCAATTTTGTCGTTAAAGTATTGGTTAAATCCTATCGTCAAGGCGTATTAATTGCCGAAGTAGAGCGGGAAATGCAATTAGTAATCGTTCCTTGTTCAGCCGCCAACAATGCACCGATTTTCACCCCACCATTTTCCGGAGGACAATTTACAACAACCGTAAATGCGGGTGATTTGGTCAATTTTACTATTTCAGTGGTTGACAACGAATTTCTTCAAGATGGCAGCCCACAAAATGTAACATTAAGCGCAACTGGGCCTCTATTTGGGACAAATTTCACCTCTCCGATTGGCTGCCAAATTTCACCCTGTGCCACACTTAACTTAGCACTACCCGTTTCTGGGACGCAACAAGCGAATGTGCTTTTCTCATGGCAAACAAGCTGTGATCACTTGGTAAATCAATACGGAGTTGTTGCCGAAAGCATCCCCTATACATTTGTCTTTAGAGCACAAGATGATTATTGTCAAATTCCAAAGGTTAATTATGCCACTATTCAAATTAACGTACTGAATCCTGGTATTCTTCAAGCACCACAAATAGACTGCATTCAAAGTGATAATGCTGGAAATGTAATTATTAAATGGACTCCAATCAATGACCCCATCGGAAGCTTTGTTTCCTACCAACTTTATTCTGTACAAGGTGGATTATTGGCCACTATTCCAGCGCTTGCAACTAATCAATTCTCTTTAAGTGGAATAAATACGATGCAATCTTTTTACATAGGCGTTGTTTCTGGCTGTAATGGGAATGTCACCAAATACAGTGACACGATTTCCAACATTCATTTAAACCTCATCAATCCTGGAAACGGAACAGCTGTTCTTCAATGGAATAAACCAGCAACAACTCCCTTAGCGACATTCGGAAACTATTACCACATTTATCAAGAATATCCTGCGGGAAATTTCACCCTAATCGATTCTGTTCCTTACAATACCACACAATATAAGGATACCATTACCATTTGTAATGCAACGATTGGCTACCAAATAGTTTTACCTAACATTCCCTGTGATTTTCAATCAAACATCGGTAGCGATGATTTTGAAGACATGCTAACGCCCTCTATTCCAACTATTCAAAGTGTTGGGTTCGATCCAACAAATAACAATAACTTACTATTGACTTGGAATCAAAACAACCAAGCTGACACCTATGGATACGTTGTTTACACCTTTAATTCGTTGGGCGTATTGTTTGAACTTGATACCGTTTGGGGTATTGGAAACACCTCCTATTCCTATGTCATTGATCCAAGTCAAGGCCCTTACTCCTATTCGGTGGCAGCCTTTGATTCTTGTTTTACCAATGCCGTTCCTATAACCTTTCAAACCTCAGCGAAAAGTCCCATAAATAAAACCATTCAACTTAATGGAGCAATCAACATGTGCCAACAAAAAATAGATTTAAGTTGGAGTGCTTACCAAGGATGGACGAGTACATCTTATGGAATTTACAGCTTTGAGTCGGGGACATTGGTCCTGCTGGGAACAGCTAATGGGAATTCAGCAAGCGTTAATGTAGTGGGCGGAAATCACTATGACATTTACATTGGCGCCAACCTATCCAATGGTCAAATTGCCTATTCCAATCCATTTGGTTTTGATGTCCCGATTCCCCAACAACCCACATTTCATTACCTTAAATTAGCTAGCGTAGCAGCAAACAACGTTGATTTATTTG
>Ga0247837_1001714_pt1 | contig 44195 bp, 40 predicted proteins | sample LaCtaG_2_FD_187115 | JGI IMG/M metagenome (GOLD analysis project Ga0247837, IMG submission 187115) | Freshwater microbial communities from meromictic Lake La Cruz, Castile-La Mancha, Spain - LaCruzMarch2015_14.5m | ecosystem: Environmental > Aquatic > Freshwater > Lake | place: Spain: Castile-La...
TATCTCCTAATATATCCTTATCTACTCTCTAAGCCCTATAAAGTTCAATTAAAGCCTGACGGGTGTTCGGGTCAGATAAAAACAGGGATAAGTGCTGATTATTCATATATGCTGTAGACTAGCACTGGTTTATGCTTAGATAAGGCCTTTCAATATAGTTTGATGAAGAAATGACGGAAATTAACGAAATAACTAAATACAGCAGGTAGAGTAGGGCATCGAATAGTGAAGACATAATCACTGAATAGTAGGGAAAATCACTTTTCAAGCTGTTTACTGCTTTCCAGAGGCTGTTTCTACAAATGCCCTGCCAAGTCCGTCTTGTTGACTACGAAAAACTATCCCTACCTCCCAATAAGTCTAATCCATCATAAGTCCACTCCCCTCTATAAGCAGCTCTTTATATTCCCCACATTAGCCTTTCCCTGGCACTCATAATGTCCTCCCCAGTTCCCCTCTCCTCCCCCCAGAGCAGTCCCTCCGCCCGGCATCTCCTTGACTCCACTCGTCGAGTCCGACCTTCCAGAGAAAGCAGATTCAACCTCAGGCTCTTTGAGCGGCCCATTCTGGCCCTCACCCACTACTCTCCTTTCACCCTTCGAGACACCCCGGTTTCCTATGAAAGCAAGCGGAAACAGACGGAAAGTTTGAGGAGAAGGAGGCTCAAATGGGCGATTGTGAATGCGGTGTTGACGGTTGTAGTGGTGGCGGGGGCGATTGTGGATAATGAGTTGGGGTTTAAGGAGAGAATTTCGCAGTTACAGAGCAACGCTATACGTGTGCTGATCATATCAATATCACTCCTGCAGGCTGCTATTGTGGTTAAAACCGCACAGATTCAGCTGCAGTGGAGGATTGTGCAAGGCCGCCTGCATGCTAACAGTACCCTCTACTCAGCTTCACTGCTACACGACAGGCCCAATGCACTGCTTCTAATAGGCCAAATTGCGCATCTCTGCATCTGCATGCCTCCCTGGCTCGACTACACCCTGCAGGTCTACCATAGTAGCAAGGCCTACTCACTGCCTGTCAGCAACTTAGTGACAATAGCAGTTTTTGTACGTGTGCTTTACCTGTATAACTGCCTGTATGCCTGGTCACCTTACCATTCTCAGCGCTCTCAGTTTTACCTGTAGGCAATAGACAGGCAACTGCACTGCGGCTTCCAGCAGTTCTGGTTCCTCTGCATGTCCCACATGATCGAACACCCTCTCCTCACCCTCGCCTTAATGGGAGTGTCAGTCGCAGGTCTCGGCAGCTTCCTCGTGCACAGCATCGAGCGCAGTGACATGCTGATATACGACACAGCCTGGTATGTGGGACTGATGGAACTCACAGTGGGGTATGGACAGATGTCTCCTGGGACGGATGTAGGGAGGTTGGTGGCTATTGTGGTGAGTGTGTTGGGCGGAGGGACGCTGGTGCTGCTTTTCGTCACTGCGGGCAGACAGGTCGGACTGCGGTACCGGGAAAACCGCATGCTTGAAGAACTCTACTCCAATTACTACCTGCGGAAAACGCTGAGAAGTCTCGCCTGCCTCTACATCCAAAGGAAATGGAGACTGCAAAGAGCCCGGCACAGCAACTCCAAGTCACGTCTCCGCCTTCTCCTGCAAATGCAAGAAATCCACTCCCACTTCCGAAAGAAACTCTCCAAATCCCTCAAACCCACACTCAATCTAGACGACGAAATGCTCCTTTTCGACCACAACGTGTTCAAAGTGCTCACAGACGGTAGGAAAAGACTGCAGATTCTAAGGGAGTTCACCCGCAAAGCAGCGCTTTTCTCCACTAAGGAAATGGTCCTGACTGCCCGACTTTTGAGCTGCAAAAGAGGCTATTTCCGGCTTATTCTGCAGTCGAATTACGCACTGATGTCGTTGGAAAGCAGGGCTGTGCGGAGGAACTCGAGGCGCAGGAACTCCATTATGAGCAAGAGAGAGACGGATATGGCTCGGAAGAGACTGATGGAGAGAATTGGCGGCAGGGCGGGCAGTGTGAAGCTCAGAATAGACTGGAGAGAGAGGGCGGAAACCCAGGCAATGGACAGCGGCGGCTTTTCCCGAGTAAATAGTACCTAAACGAAGAATGTGACTATAGGAAATGCTTAGTCTACTCTTGTATTTGGAAAGGTGGGATTCAGCCTTCTAATTTGCTTTATATCTCCTCAGTAGAGTGTGCGGAGTCGGTTTCTACGAGTAGAGTGGCTCTATTGTTGGTTTTTACCCGAGTACTTGCGCCTTTCCCGAGTGTAAGCCACATTTGAACCTCATTAACGCCCGGAGAAACCGGCTTCTCGTCCTCAACCAGTCTTTTCGCTATAATAAACCTCCGCAAATGCTTCGGACACCCAACTAAATGCCCCAGCGCCTCATCAACACCGTGCAAATCACTCCTCTGTTCCACCACAGCAGGCAATACCAGTCCCGAGGCAGTAACCACTGATAGAACAAGACTCGTAGGAGTGAGGAGCAGGAGAGTGGCTTGCAGACCTACTCCTTGCTCCAGCAGTGTTTTGCCTTCCTCTGGCACTCTTTGTTGCAGGGGGTCTGCTTTGATGGTCCTGTGCTTTGATTGTGCTGACTATGGCTTCGCAGGTGCTCCAGTCTGCTGGGGGCGAGTAGGAGTGAATTGTAGGGACAATCCTCGAAATTCGCCATACATTGCTTTAACCGCTCATCATGCGGCACCCTGTTTTCCGGCTCCTCGAGCATCCCGCAGTTCTCCGACTTCCCATTTCCCCAGGCATCCAAGGCGGAATGAAGCGAAATATCCTTCATCAACTCAAACGGAGACAAATCAGTTCTTCCAGTCACATAGATTTCCTCCGTTGGCTCAAAACCGTAGTACTCCAATGACTTCCCGTCTTTTAGGATGTGGGGTCCTTTGGACAGGGTTAAGTGGACTCCTAAGTGAGGGCGACTGGCTTTGATTAGCGATTTAAGTGTGGAGATAGGATCTTCTGAGTTTACCTTCAGGTTCAGTTTGACTCTATCAGATCCATTGACACGGAGGTCGATTGTATAAGTGAACAGACCTTTTTGAGCACTATTAGGCGGTCTCTGTTGTCCAGTGGTCGCTTGTCCTTATCCATTTGCAGGACTACTCCGAAACTCAGCAAGTCCGCAGCAAGTCTATGCTGCTTCGATATGCACTGTTTGGCTTCTCTCAAAGTGCACTGCTTGGGCAGTAGGGCTAAATAGGAGTTGGAAGGGGTAGTCTGGAGAGTACTAAAGGGATGCAGGCTGCTATATGTGTGCTTCACCCTGCGGATATTGTCGCTTTCCATTGTGACTGCAAGGGAGTCTTCTCCAGGACTGTATTTAACACTGAGGAAGGAATTCAGTGAGGTCGAAGTACTGAGCCGGGGCAGTTGACCTCATAATTGTGGCTTTTACCTGTTATTTTATCTGCTCAATGCCTTGCATTGGCTCAGTTCTCACCCTCAAAAGACGCTTTGCGAATTTGAGGAGTTTCCTTGTGAACCAAGTGTGCTTGTGGCACCAGGACCGGCTGCTGGAAGAGGAGAAAACTGTGGGGGAGTACGGTCTAAGGGCTGGAAGCAGACTTGCAGCAGCGCTTTCTAACGAGTTGACCGAAGTTACGCCCGTAGGATAGCTTTTCCTGCTGGAAACATGGCTAATACAGCTGCTATTCACCAGAAACTGTCTGTACTGGAGCCCAATTGGCAGTACTTTTCCCTGCACACCTCTGATACTTTCCGCAGTTACTTTCGCGAGTACCTGATTTGCAGTCCCAACACCCACACAGTGACTCTCCACTACGCACCGAAATCAGCAGTTTCGGCTCTCTCCGAGAGGCTCGAAAGTGCATAGAAGTGGATGCAGAGGTCGTGACGCTGGCGATAGAGGTGAATTTCGAGTCTTTGCACACTGTGCTGGAAAGTGGGGTCGAGAAGGGAGATATTATTACACTAATCACAAAAAAGCCTTCAAATAAGCCTTTTTCCCTCCTTATTCGTGGGAAAAGGTTGAAAAATGAGAATTTCAGTCCGTTTTCTGATTTGATATCAAGCTTAAAGAAAAAATGCTTAAAAGAAAAAAGTGCTTCGGAGTGATTTGAGCCAAAATTTCGCCTTTTACAGAGGCAGGGATATGCTTGAAGCCAGTAATACGGTAAATTACTATGGTCTGGGCGCAATGACTCTGTTTATGTGGTTGAGGAGAGGAACTTTTGGGCGAATATCAGTATTAGCCTGGGAGTTCGGCATTGGATCTGCATAAAAAGCAATCATTTGATAGAGGAAAATAGCACTAGTACAGATACCAAAACTTTCTGCAGGGTTTGGAGTGTTCCCCGTACAATTTGACGATATTGGCACCTGGACGGACTCTCTACTTGCGGGTCCACAAGGAAGCCACTGGGGCGCTGGGAAAAGCGCAGGTTCGAGCTCTGCTCAGAGTTACGCACGGCAGACTAATGCTGGCACTGAGGAAGTGAAAATGGTCTACGCTTGCAGAGCAGGGAGTGGCCTGTGACGCCACTTTAACACTCCTCACAGCTTCCAGTCTTCGTGTTTCCGTCATATCTCCCAGTAGCTTTCGAGTTCTTCTCACATTAGACGGCAATTCCTGCATCATAAACTCTCTCAAAGCAGCTCTCGGGGTCCTCCCGGACTGCCCAAATCGTCACAAAGTTTCCTCCTTACGAAGCGATTAACCTGCAGTGAGTCAGTTATCCCCATAGGAGTCCTTCGCCTGCAACTCTGGGTGTAAGTAGGCCGCGGAGCCGAGATGCAGCTGAAGACCGTAGATGGAAACGACCTGAAAGTGGAGGTAAAGGCAGGGAAGAAAGGATAAGCTGGCTGGAAGCGGTACTTCTGAGCTCAAAGTGTAGTCTGTTGTTTGACTATGTGTATAGAATAGCAGAGAGACGCAATTTCTAGCTACTTGCAAGCGTTGTGAGTGCAGAGAAGTGCACAGTTCAGGCAAAGGTGCCTCTCTCACATCTTTCAGCAGTGCAAACCCAGCTCTCCCTTCTAGCTTACTATTTGATGGCCTTGAAGACGCGGTCTGTCGAGTTCTGGAAGGCCATGTTAGGCTGCCAGTTCAGCGCGGGTCTGACGATTTCCCTGCTGTACTCGTCTCTGCCTTGCAGCCAGAAGTCGAACCTGCCTGCCTTGTAGGCTCGCCGTCGAGGGTGCGAATTCTTCCATGTCTCACGGTACTTTCCCCAGCCCATCATCAACGCAGCACCGATGAACATCAGATGAAAGATCGCACCAGCCTTCAACACAGTCTTGATATACGGAGGATAGTGGGTCCGCACCATTTAACTAGCGGGCAGAAGGCCCAGACCATAGCTTTGGTCGATATCTGCGGCCGCCCACCTCATTCTTTCCCGAGGGAAGTTCACGTCTAGGAAGCGACGATAGGCTGGCTCGAGGTTGTAGCGATTCTCATCAGCCGGATAAGTCTTTTGAAACTTAAAGAGGTGGAATTCGTACTCCTCCTCATCCTCCCCGCCCACTACCTTGCTCTTCGCGTACAGATCTGTGATATGGAACTTCCTCTGCGACAGGAAGCCTGCAGACAGCTCGACCACGCACACAGGAAACAATGCAAGCAACTTCCTCAGTCTCGGAGAGGTCCTTTCCAGGCCGATAATGCTGTAAGGGTCACTAGTGCTGATAGCCACTGCTTCAGGGATATCATCTTTCGGCTCCGCTAGTAGTTTGTACTCATACTTCAGTGGGTAGAAGGCCATGTAAATTATGTCGACGGAGTAAGCGGGAGGCGGGTAGTTCTGCACTTCGAAGGGACTGAGTCCGTAGTTCTTCGTGTAGGTGTAAATCTTGAAATCCATTACCCCGTCCCAAGGCTGCTTCAGGTGCAAGCGATAGCCCTTCATTCGCATGCTTTCCAGGTCTTTTCGCAGCCGCTCATAGAGAGGCTGTGTAGTCAGTTCTTGCAATGTTGCATAGTCGCTTCGAGCGGTGGCTTCGAGCAGCTTCAAGTAAGTGTGTTGGAGCTCGACTCTGTCAGCTGCGTCAAGTATAAACTTCTTCACCAAGAAGTGACTAAGAGGCTTGGGAGCAGCTGGTGTGCCGAAGGTTCCGGGCTTGAAGGGAAAAGCCACAGGCAAGGGCGAGGGCGGGTCGTGCAGCACCGCTGAAAGGTGCTTCGGCCACTTCATATTAGCAATGCTGGACAACTGTGGACTGCAGCCGGACTCGTCCACGACTCCTTCGCCTCCGCATTCAGACTGGGAACTGCCCATGCCTCCAGATCTCGAGGAATTACCAATACTGGGACTGGACGCAGAGTGCGAAGAAGAGACAGGGAGCGTCCTTTGCTCCATTTGCCGCAAAAACCTGGTCAAAATCCAAGAACTAGCCTTAGTATCCCGCAGAAAAAGACGCCGAATCGTGCATCCGCCCATCCTTTCCTCCATGACAGTGTGCGAAAGCTGCATCCAGCACGACCCCCGCGACCTGCCCTTCGCCTCAAACCGGTCTAAAAGAGTCGTAAAGCGCCAAAGAGCCAAAGTCCGAGGTGAAGAAGACGAATCAGAAGCAGTAAAAAAGCTAAAGGAACAGCGAAGTCAGCTGCTAGACCAGTCAAAGGACTTATCAGAGACTGAGAGGAAGCGGATGCAGATGATCTTGAGGAATCGGATTTCCGCGCAACAGTCCAGAGATAGGAAAAAGGTGCTTTTGACGCATATTGAGAGGAGAAATAACGACTTGGTGGAAGAAAACGAGAAGTTGCGAGGGAAAATAGAGGAGTTGAGTAGAGAAAACAGGTACTTGAGAGGACAGTTGGAGCGGTATACGAGTGATTCTGGGGGAGTTTCCAGGGGCGGGTTGTTGGGGTTAGGCCTGGGGACTGTGCTAGTGGTGGTTATGGCGGCTTCGAACTACTGGCCAAGTGCTCTGCCCCAGCACTCCACCAGGGTTCTCTCTTCCTCTACAAGTCTGATGGAGTATAGGGAGCCGCAGTCCTTTTTCCCTCACCACATCCAGCCTTCCGCTGCTCTGCTGTAAGCTCTAGCCAGTGACCTGCGCCAGCAAACCATCGAGCGTCTGCAGCACTCCACTCACCTCCGCTCTTACCAGCACTCCGAAGACCTAGACGCCTGCCAACGTGCTATGGCTAAAGAGCTACGGGGCCGGCCAGAAGCCTTGACGACTGTGTATTGTCCGGGAGTGCAGTTCAGAGTGCAGGAAGAAACTTGGGATTGGGAGTATCTGCAGTTGGTGATTCCGGGGGAAATGGCGCCACTGGGGAAACTGAAGGGGGAGGAAGCGGTGGAGGTACTGTGCAGAGTGGCGGAGACCAATGCAGTGCAGTGGCAGACTAATTAGATCCGTAGGATTATTACTCAGCAGCCTTGGGTCTGTATGAAGGTGAGCAATACATACTTTCCTCATTTATAGCTATACAGACCCGCTTAGTTGGCAGTTCTAAGGGAAAGTCTCTGCTTGCAGGAGGGACAGTTTGGCCTTCACTGCTGTGAGCAGCGTTTCACTGAGGTGTTCTCGAGCTTCCAAGGCCAACGGGTCAGTAAGCGGGACTGCTTTCAGCACTTGTTCTCTGCGTGCAGTTAGTGAAATCAGTCGATTCGCCTCTGTGCAAATCCACTCCCTCCTCCCTGCCTCCAGCCTTTTAGAGTCGAAGGACAGTGCGAAACTCTGCTTCCAGTCCGCTACAGTCAACAGAGGTCTTTCCTGCCTCAGTTCCGCCAAGTAGTCTCTATGTCTCTGTGTGGCCGGGCAAGAAAGCACAGGCTTCGGCTTGCGGGCGTTGGTAGGGACTATAGGCACAGGAGGCTTGCAAGAGCCCGGCTCAGGCTCCATTCTTCTACATTTGGAAGTGGACATATCCGCAATTATGGACTCCCTTGCAGCCTTGAGTCGCTGGTCCACAGCAGGACAGAACAAGTCTCTGATGATTGCTCCATATCTGTGTCTACGTTCTTGCTGCAGCTTCATCTCTTTCGTCCGCTTTTCAGCCTTTGGTGTGTCCGGAGGAGTCAAATCCGCCCCTTGTTGTCTCAACTCCGCCACTCGCTCAGTAAACACCTGACCTCGAAGTGTATCCTTTGTCCGCTTTAGAAGCAAGTAGGCAGTTTCATGTCGCTTCAAAAGGTCCGAACTGAGTCTTTCCTTAGGCAGTAGTACAGGGTTAGGGGAGTTCCTAGGCTCTATGCGCACCTTTGCTACAGTCCTAGGAGTGGGTGTCAGGGACTTGTGCGAGGCTATTTTCGCCTGTAATTTCCTCAACTCTGCATCATGAAAATCCTGCAGTTTCTGTGTCATTTTTGCCTGTTTGTGCGTTTCTTCCTCTAGCGAAGTAGTGATTTTCCGCTGAATTCGAGCATAGGCGGACTCATATTCCGCCTTTTTCCTGATTCTCATACCTCGCACGAAGGAAGTGCTGCGTTGCTGCTGAAATAGCAGACTGTCTGCCTGTCTGGAGGAGGGTATCTGTTCAGTTGCGGAAATATCGCCTGCAGGACTGCTTTGCAGAGGCTGTATTGTCCTTTGGAGCAGCTTTAAAGCGGAGTTTAGGTCCTTGGAGTCGGGTTTGACTATGACTTTCCCTGCTAGTATGCGAGTCTTCAGGCGGAAATGACAGGTTTGAAGTGCGAATTCTGCACTTTCCTCCAAATTCCCATTGCGACTCAAAGCGTCCAAATAGTGAGACAGCAACTGCGCCATCCTAAGACTAATCAGCATTAAAGCAGCACTTGCACTCGACCCGCAACCGTCATTAACTCTCTTTCCGCCTCGTCTCCCAGACCGTTTCCCCCGATTCGCAGTTTTTCCAGCCTATTTAGTCTGGGCAGCCAGTCCGATAGCAGTTTCGCGCCTTCCGGTCCAAGGGAGTTTTGAGCTAAATCCAGCAGTTTCAGCGTAGCTCCACAAGCCTCTAAAAGGACGGAAAGGCTGTTTACGGTTAAGCGGTTTTCACTGAAGTTGAGAGTGGTAATGCTTGCTTTGTCTATGAGGCCGGATATAAGTGTGCGCAGCCCTGTATCGGAAATAGTGTTAATTTGCAGAAACAGCTCTTTTAGACGTGATAACGGCCGAATTCCCTCAGCAAGACTGATCATCCCTTCATCTCCCAGCCCATTGTCCTCCAACCCCAAGCTTTCCAGCATCTCCAGTTTCGGCAGTGCCTCTGCAATGGCTCTCATCCCCCCTGCTCCCAGCTTGGTTTTCCACAGTCTGAGAGTACGCAGATCCGGGTAAAACACAATCACTCTGGCCAGAGGCACGGCTTGAACTTCCCCCAAAGGCGTGAATTGCAGAGAGAGTTCTTGAACGCCCTCAGTCCTGCGACTCACCACTTCTTGGTACAAAGTGCGGACTTTAGGCAGTACGAGGATGTGGACGTTGGAGTAGTACTGCTCTAGCTCTGGCAAGGACAGCAGTGGCTTTTCTCCGAAGAGAGAAGACAGGCGGTGTTCCTGGACTACGGCTTTAGACCTTTTTTTAGAGCCACACGTGCCCATTATGAGCAGAGACCACTGCAGTGCCCTTCCTTTAATATGAGCATCAGCAAACTAGCCAATTGTCAGCTTTCTTTTCCTGACTTCCGCTCTAACAGTGGGGCAAGTTGCCTATCTCTCCCTTGCTTTTGTATTTTCTTGGTCTTCAAAGGACTTATATGCTACATTTCTACTCTGCACGGGAAAAGACTTATAGGCGAAATCCCTCACTAGCAAATCAGAGCTCCTTCAGCCGTTTCCCCAGTAGCACTCTGTCCTTGTCACCTACAGACTTGTCTAGGAGCTTTCCCTGCACTAAGTTCAGTGCATGAAGTATATGATTGTGTCTCGCAGGGAGAAACCATAGTGAGGTCTATCTAAAACTCTGCAGAGGGAGGGCAGCGGGGCTGTGGGTGTAGATAGGGGAGTTCTATCGTTAGTTGCGAGTTATTATTATATGGAGGGTCGGAGTAGGTCCGGGCATTCCCTAGCCCCGCTTCAATGTCCCCCAGACGACGACTTCGTGCAGTTATCATCAGACGAGGAAGAAACCTCGATCGTACAGGCTCGGAAAAGTACCAATCCGGCCAAAGTCCTGCTCAGCGCTCCTCCCTCAGTCCATAGGAAGCTAAAACAGCCTCTCAAAGCTGCTGATGTCCTCAGCTTCGACGCATTTATTCAGTCTGTCTCCGTGGACCAGTCGCGATCGCTGACTCGTGTCCGCTCGCAGGGGCCAATTAAGCCCAAACCTGCACAGCCTTCGGCACTGTTGGCAGCCAAGGCGGAGGCTTTGCGCAGAGAGAAGGAAAAGACTAGGAGAAGGGAAGCAGCTCTGAAGCTGCAAGGCTGGTTCCACAGACATATACAGCCACTGATATACCAAAGAGCCCAAGCACTAGCCGGGATCGCCAGGCACTACGGATGCCACTGTCTATTGAAAGCAATGCAGGAGGTGCAGGCGCACCTGCGAGAGCAGCAAATCGCACTCATACTTCGGTACGAAAGTATCTGTGCGGAGTTGATTCAAAGAGCTTGGAAGCGGTATAAACTGCGCAGTTTCTATCGGACAATGCGGCTTAGACTGCAAGAACTGCTCAAAGCCTTGCTGCAGGGCTGGAAAACGCGGAAAGTGCTGAAAAGCTGGATGCTGCGGGACTGCCGGAACCGTGTAGATGCAGCTTCAGAGAGTGAACGGCGTTTAGCCTGTGTGGAGCTGGCTCAGGTCTTCACTGAGGAGTACAAAGTGGGCAGGTGGATGCGAAGCAGACGCACTCGCCCAACTACCTTCCTAAGAAGGCAGAAACCTGCGGAAACACCGCCTCCAAGACCCACTCCACCTTTGAGATCCACTCCTCAACTGCAGAAGCCTGATACGGAAGCAGTGGGCAGCTCCGCTACCACCCGGGCAACCTCTCCCCGTCCCCGTAAGGCTTTTCTCCGCCGCAAAAGCCACAAAATCGAGAGTCAGAAAGTGGACTTCAGCAAGGTGCAGACTAAAGTGCGGTGCTGGACGCAGCCCAAGAAGCTCTCGGGGTTGGAGCGCAAGGAGGCAGCGCTGAGGTTTCTCAAGCGCAACTCGGTGGAGGAGTTCGTGGCGCTCGAGCGACTGTATCTGTGTGGGGACTTGAAGCAGAAGTTGCCGATTCCGCAGAGTGAAAAGATGAGAGCGGCCTCCCAGCCTGCTCGCTCCCTCTACTCCACGCTCACTTCTCCCAAAGTCTTCATCGGCTCTGCCTCCGTGAGACTGCCCACTGCCGTCCCTATCAGCATTCACCGTCCTGAGTCCAAAGAAGCCCTATCCGAAGACGAAGACTGCGACTAGTGCTGCTATTAGACCTTATTAACGAAGCCTGCGAGCGTCTGCTGCACAGTCTTCACTCTTTTCACCTCGTAGTGCTCTTCAGGCTCTCGCTTCCGCTTGCACACGGGCGCGTTTTCCTTGTTGAGGAGAGTGATTTGGCGGTATCCGGCCTTGGCTGTGGCTTGTTCCAGCACTGTGGAAGCCTGCTGAACTCGCTGCAGGGCTGTCAGCAGGCGGTCTGCAGGGGCGGGGGGATACACTTCGAGAGTGGGAGAGGCGGAGGGCTGAGTGGACAGTACAAGGAAAGGCCTGGGAGAAGCGGTGGAACACTGGCAAGTGAGGAGCAGGCCGCTGGAGGGGAAACACAGCATTGGTGTTTTGATTTAATAGTCTGCTGAGACACTAGGCGAAGCCGGGGCAAGGCAGTTTACTATGAGGCACAAAGTCATTATTGAAGTCTAGGCACAGGTGATATCTGGCGGGAACCCAGCCGAAGTTAAACGAAATCCGCCCAATTTACTCTAAGAAACTCGCACTTTCCCGCTTTCCGCCAAATAGCAATGGACTTGCTGACCCCTTGTATGCTTCCAGAGCTGCATTTCTCCCAGTTTGTAGCTATAACCGGGCTAATATTTATCGTGAATTGCTGAATTCTGTCCTAGTCTTCAAGATACAGAGTCCAGACTTTGTAGAGTGATTTAATAAAGAGTGGATTTAGACTGGGGCTTGGAAGTGAGTTGCTAGCATCAATGCAAGTGCTGGATCTATATGGAATAGAGTGTTTGCCTATATCAATAGACTTCAGCCAACTATATCCACCGCATACAGTGCTCTAATACAGTATAAGCAAATCCAACCCTTCCAGTCCAGTTGAGGCTGTAATGGAAGAACGCAAGTCCAAACTACTCCTCAAGAAAGCCACTAAGAAGCAAGGAAACGCCCTGACAGTGCTCTCCAAAGTGGAGGCCAAGGACCTTTCCCAGCTGCTAGCGGACCAGCCTACACAGACATTGATTCTGCTGCATTACTCCAACGGGGACGAAGATGCGTACAGAGTGCTTCTGGAGCATTTGCGGAGATATGGCTCTGTGGAAATGTGTGTATTGGCGCAGGGGTTGCCGTATGGATATGTGAGGTTCGCCTCTTTACCTGAGGCTGTGGCTGCTTTCCAGGACTCCAATAGGCCGGATTTGATGTTGGACTTTAGTCCACGGCAGCACACTATTTCCCTGGTGTATACCTCTGTGCCGTATCAAGCCTTTTCTTTCGCTTGCGAGGACTGCCTGGACTCCATTCCTGTGCCCGGCCTGTCCCTGCTCCCGGAGTTCCTGACAGAGGCAGAGGAGCAGCAATTGCTACTGAGACTCGAAGAACACCCCTGGGTGACTCTCACCAACCGCCGAGTGCAGCACTACGGCTTCGACTTCCTGTACGGACCCAACACTGTCAACCCAGAAGCACAAAAAGGAGAACTGCCGGCTTGGACGCATACACTCCTGGGTCAACTAGAGGCAGTGGCGGGAGTGCGGTTTGACCAACTAACAGTCAACGAGTACCAGCCTGGGGACAGTATCCCGCCGCATACAGATAGTCATTCGCCTTTTGAGGAGCCACTAGTGAGTTTGAGTCTGGGTTCGGATATCAGTATGCGATTTACGAAAGATGCAGAGGGCTATAGTGTGTATCTCCCTCGCAGAGTCCTGGTCCTGATGACTGGAGAAGCGCGGTATGTGTGGAAACATGCGATTCAGCAGAAACGGGTGGATGTGTACAAGGGCTTAGCAAGCTTTCGAAGCCGCAGAGTCTCCCTAACTTTCCGCAAAGTCCGCCTCCTCCCCTGCACCTGCCCTTTCCCCAGCCACTGCGACCGCGACCAATCCCAGTCCTCATCCACTGGCCTCGACATTCCCACATCTGATCTACAGCGGAAATACGTGCAAGAGACCTACGACCACATCGCTCCCCACTTCAGCAACACCCGGTACAAGCCCTGGCCTCAGGTCAGTGACTTCCTGCACACACTGCCGCAGGGCGCACTGGTGCTAGACGTGGGCTGCGGCAATGGGAAGTACTTGGGCTGTGCGGAGCAAATTGTGGTGATTGGGACTGATAGAAGTATGGGGTTGTTGGCAGTGGCGGCTGATCGTGGGCATTCTGTCTTTCTGGCAGATAGTTTGCGACTACCGGTTGCCGACATGGCGGTGGATGCGGTCATATCAATTGCTGTAGTTCACCATTTTTCCACCTATTTGCTGCGTCTGCAGGCAGTTTCAGAGCTGCGCAGAGTGCTCAAGCCGAACGGCCTGGCTCTTATCTATGTCTGGGCGAAGGAGCAGACTGAACGGACTTTCGAAACTCAGGACGTACTAGTGCCCTGGCACTTCCAGCCGGAAGGGGAGAAAGCTGCCCCTCAGGGAGAGGTGTTCCAGCGGTTCTACCACGTGTTCGTGCAGGGAGAACTCGAGCAACTCGTGCAGGCTGCAGGCCTGCAAGTACACAAGAGCTACTACGACCACTCCAACTGGTGCGTGGTGTGCAGAAAGGCAGAGTAGCTACTTCTATAAGCAGGCAGGGACTTGGGACAGTCGTCGACTCCGCTGAATTCGCCTGAATCGGGTCGATTTCCCTTCAGAACTCATAGCGAATACACTGGCCTGGCGGTAATATCTCAGCACAGGGCCAGTTCTAGCCACTATTTCCTGCCTTTTCGGCGTATTTCTCCTCACCTGCACCACTTTTGTCGTTGCAATTGCCCTGGGGACTATCACAGAGCTCGCCCGTGTCCCGGGAGAAACTGAGCGATGGGCGATTTTCCTTCCTGCGCGCATAGCTGGAGCTCTAGGCAGCCGGGTCATGCCTGGAGGCAAGGAAAGAGGCGCGATTGAGCACTGCACAGAAATGGTCTCGGTGGATTGACTGTGCGGAAGCATCATTCTTGTAGTGACTTCAGGTATTTAGGCGATAGTGGGACACTAGGGGATTGGGCGGGTGGTGCTAAAAGGCATATAGGTAAGCTGGAGTTTAGTATGTCTCAGACGAGCTAATGGCTTTTCGCTAAAATGAGTGAACATTACACGCTTAATTGCGAGTTTTGCCGCAAAGTACTAGGAAAGGTAGAGCATTTAGTGAAAATTCTCCCTTCAGACAGTATGAAAATCCTTCTTCAGGCTCCACTCGGCTCATTGCTGTTCCTTAAACAGGTCATTTCTGCGCTTCTTGTGACTACTGAGGTTATAGTGTGCTAAGTGAGACTTGATTACCCTTGCAAAAGCGTGATCCAGCCGCCCGCACTCCCACACACGACACACGCAAATGCCTGTGGTCTACTGCACTCCTCACACACAGCGTGTCCACAGACACTGCTGTGCACCACAGTCCTTTGAGCTCTCTCGCACTTCTTGCACAGTTGGCTCTGCTTCCGGCTCGCTATGGCGGCTTGCAGCTGTTTGAGTTTGGCTTCTAAAGCGCCTTGTTCTCTGGAAAGCTGGAATATGTCTGTAGTGGCCGGAGTCGCACTAGTTAGCGACACAGCTGCTTGCGAAGTCGTGACTTCTTGATATATAAGTGCAGGCCTGCGCACCTGCTCCCTAGAGTGCGCAAAGGGACAGTGCACTCCATTCTTCACACATTTCCCTGCAATTTCCCCAGCTATGCACTCCTTCGTCTTGAACTTCAGCGGATGATAGGCGGCTTCATAGTAATTATGCGTACTTCTACACATCTGTTCCCCACAACTGCAGTGCTTAGGTAAGTAATTGAACTCCCTTTTGGCTTCGCTGTAGATAGGCACGCGTCTCTGGTCCTGAGGACTGTGGTAGTCCCAGCACTGCGCGTTTTGGCAGTTCGGCAGTGTGCAGAGTGTGGTTTTGAAGGTGAAGATGTAACGCCAGTGGTTCTCTTCGCCCATGTTATTGCTATTAGGTCAGTTCTCGGTTGGTGGGCCTAGAAAGGCACTGCCTAAGTCCTCGAGCATTGGAAGAGCGGACTGAGGCGGCGAGTAGTAAGCGAAGGAGTAGGGAATCAGCATAGGCGTCAGTGCACCGAAGTCCTCCACAGGTAACAATGGAGAAAACAAGCCTTCCTCTCTATACAAGTTATCGATTGGGGCGAGGTACCGTGCCATGGGCTTGGCAGGACTAATGGGCACTAACACTGGCTCTGGCATGGGTGCGAAAGAGTAGTCTTGTAAGGTCTGCAGGTACGTTTGGTCCTCAGCAACTTTTAAGTGAATGATTTCGTCCACGTAGAAGTTGTAGTTGACAGGACTGGCTTCAGTTTCTTTGGCCGGAGTGACGAGTTCGTGGTACCGGGTGAGGAGGACTTTGGGAGTGATGGAGAAGTGAGAGCCGCAGTAGGCGGTCCAGAGGTTGAGCCCGGTCTGGAACTGGGGAATTTGCTTGGCAAGACAGGTGGAGATATAGGAAGTGTCAGCTGAACTCATGAGGGATTTGATAGAATAGCCCGATGCCACCAGAAGCGTCTGCAAAGAGACCGGCAAGCCAGCCCATTGCGTATTCGCCAGGTACAAGTCCCACACAACCAACTCCAATTCAGTGAGAAATAGCAGTTTACTCACATCCAGCAACTGCTGCAGCACAGGGCCCCGTTGGGTTTCCAGGGCGAAGGTTCTACTGCCTGCGATGCGTCTTAGGATCTGCATCGTGCGCTGGGTGAGGCCAACTTTCTCGTAGGTTTTGACTGCGTCTTGGTATCGGGTCGCTAACTTGTGGGGGATGAGAAAGGCCTGGGGCTCAAAGTCTAGACTGCCGGGCATCACATGACGCCTTTTGCGCGCTGTAGATCCGGGAGGCCGCCCCCGCCTCCGCTGCGCCCTGTCCGCAGTCTGCACCTCCTGTATTTCGGTTGGCTCTGACATATTCTAATGCCCAGAGGCCTTAAGACAGAATAATTGCTTAAAAGTGGAATCGCCCTCACTCCGAAAGAGAAAAGATGAGAACTGGCAGCAGTACAACTGTTGAAAGCGTTGCGCCTAGTCTCAGTCCCAGCCACTGCTTCCTGCTGAGCCTCACGAATCGTGGCTGAGTGGACCTTACAAGGAGCAGTGCGAACACTCCGCACAACAGGCCACTGGCTGCACCCCACAGCAAGTCAAACCCGTTTCCTTCGTTCTCCAGTCGAATCCAATCCGACTTCACTCGCTCTTCCGGCTGCAGGTTGATCATAGGCAACGCGCCTCTCAAATATCGATCTTCCATGTCTACCGCCTCTTCCCGTCTGCGAATAGCCGGGAACGAGCCTTCATGTCTGCACATCATGTGGAAGTGAAAGCGTAGCAGCTGGACTTCTTCAGGGGAGTAGCCCAGGTCATAGAGCCGGTCCAAGCCCTCATCTAGGGAAGTGTGGTTGTGGTCGTCGGGCAGAGGGGCGGGCGATATGGAGCAGTGAATGATGGCTTGGTCTGGCATTTCTGCGTAGGTGTCACTGTAGGCTGATAGCTTGTAGCCGTCGAGGAGCAGTTTTCCTTGGAAAATTAGTCGGATGCGTAGGTTTTGTCCCATTTCGGCTTCGAAGAGCTGCGTAGGGCTATACCTTAGTCTTCAAATCCTGCACTGAGTCTGTCTCCGGGTTCACAGTGCAAGTGCGCACTTCGTTGTCTGCAACCAACACATTCAACTTGATTTCCGACTCGTTGAAAGTGCTCCATAGCTGCGAGTCCGTCTTCCCGCCTTCATTCCGCACCAACTTGTGAGTGCTCAGTTCTAGCCCAGACGACTGGTTGGCGAACAGCTCTTTCGCCACTTCCGTAGGACGTGCCATCGGGTGATTCCCTGTAAGCAGTAGCAATGGCTTAATGCAGGTACTCCAAGTCTACCTGGGTACAGAGACTAGAGCTAGCCTTGGGGACTGTCGGCTTGCTCTGGAGCTTGCGAGGCTGGTCTGAGGGTGGAGGAAAGACGTAGTTCTTCAGCGGCTGCAGGGGAGTTCTCCAGGTCGTCAAGGAGCAAAGTGCGTAGAGGATTGGCGGTGGTTCTCATGAGGAGGTCGGGAGCCGGGAGGTCAGGGACTAGGGACTGGACGTGTCCTTTGTGTCCTCTCTTGAGCCACTGGGATTTCTCAGAGGTGGAAGAGCCTTCCCAGGCTTTGGTGAGGCGCAGCACGCAGCGGATATAGCGGCAGACTTGCAGGCCCACAGTTCCGCCCGCTTCCTCCCTCAGAACAGATTCATTGACACTAGCAACTGCCTCAGCAGCTCTCACCAAAGCAGCTTTGCCTATTTTCCCCATCATAACTGCAGGCACGACTGCTCTCAAGGTCTGCACTACTTGTCCTGGACTCCTCAAGTACCTGAGTACAGTCGGCCAAGTGCGACTAGGCAGCACTCTGCTCAGTCCTCCCACCTCCACTCCCGGGTCAATGTCCGCACACAGCGCCAACAATCCTGCCATAGTCTTCTCCATCTCCCTAGAGGGTATCTTCAGTCCCACCAACTGTCCCAGTTCCTTCACTGTCAACTGCAGCAGACTATGTCTCACTTCCTCCTCAGCCGTGCCTATTTTCTTCTCATAACTCGCAACTGGAAAGACAGGGTCTTCAGGCCCGGCTGTATCGCGCATAGGACTGACCCCCATTAAACTCCTCTTTTTTACCCTGGCGACCAAGGCATCCACTGGAGACTGATCTCTGAGTTTCCCTACAGGTGTGAGGACATAGTGCGTGTCCTGAGTAGTAGGCGAACTAGGCTCTTCCTCAGGCCTGGGTCTGCTCCGTGCAGGGGAGAACTGGTAGGCTTTGAGACAGGCCGTTAGGTTGGAGTCGTTGGGACAGCCTCGGGCCAGGTGCAAAGTGGGAGTGATGGGAGATAGGGAGCGCAGGACAGGCCGGGAGGACGAGGTCGTGGCTCGCAGTCGCAGCTTGGATGACATTTATATAAGAAAGGCTAGTTGCAAAGCCAGGGACTGGAGCGGACTGTGGGAAACGGACCTCTTCCTGCTAACATACAGGGAAAGCCCTAGGAACTAGTCCAATACCGTCCTATGCATGCATTTCCCTACTATCTCTCAGTGAATCCAGGCCAATTTCCACTTGCAAAGATCAATTTACTGCGAAAGCACTACACTATGCTGCAACACTAGACTGGACACCAAACGATGCTCGACCTTCCCGCCTCCCAGCACCTTCACCAGCTCCGGCATGTGCGAAACATCATAGAAATTGTAGTCCTCGCGCTGTTTATGCAGGCGGAAAAACGCCTTTAGCTGCGCTTCTAGCTCTTTGGCGGTGCCGGGCTGGACTATGCCGGTTACTGAGCTGAGTTGAGAGCTGAGACACCGCTTTTCTTCTCGTTTTTGGGGGATGGCTGGGAAGTAGGAGGGGGGAGGGGGGGTGCGGGTGCGCTTTAGGGGCTGTTTGTGCGTTTTGGCGGTTTGCGGCTTTGCGGGCTTTTCAGACTTAGTATCACCCAGCGAATCCCCCACTTTCCTGCAAAACCGGAACTGTCTGCGCACAGCCCTGCGCTCCGTGTCCACTCCCGCCACTTCCTCCCTATGCTCTCTGCACAGTCTGAGGAAGCTTTCCCCCTGCCGGAGTGGGCGAATTCCCTGAATTTGAGCGCAGCGCGTGTGAAAGAAGAGACTGCAGCCTTTGAAGCTGCATTTGACAGTCCATGGGGAGGGGTGGGAGCAGTAGAAACAGAGTTCTCGACTGTGGGGCTTGCTGAGGTAGAGGAGGGAGTCGTGCTCTTCTGTAGCGAAATTGAGACTGCCACTGTACAGCACACACCCTGGGTGCACCCAGCCGAACTGCCGCACCCACTTCAGCAGTCCCGGCTTCATCCCACACACAACACAGGGAATCACCCCCGCACTCACCTCCGCCAGTCCACACAGCAAGCACTGGTCACACAGCCACTCCAGCCAACTGCTCTTCCCCAGCAACATCCCTCCATAGCACTTCCTGTGCACTACGTTCCTGCACCAACTGCACAGCACCAGACTCTCTACATCTCGGTGCTCCGCACATACATCGCAGTAGGCCACTCCGCTCTGCAGACTCCGTTCCCAGCTCGCTGTGTCTCTCCGTGGGCGTAAACTGGGCTTCGCTACGATTCTTGTGATAGCTGCGTGGAGTGACAAGATATGGCGTCTCAGGCCGGGCTGGTAGCTGTAGATGGTGTGTGGCTGGGGAGTGCAGTCTGCCCTCTATTACTTACAGGTAATTATGAAGTGGATATTTGCAGCTCTCATTCTTGCAGAGGCTCAAATTGTGCCGTTGGTCGTCTTTTCTCCGCAGTCCGCCCTGCGATATCCGCAGCTCTATAGCGGCAATGCGAGTTTCACGGTTGCTCTAATGACTGAAGACTCTGCAAGTCTGGAATTCGCTATAGAAACGCTGCAGCCGACCCTGATTATAGACCTAACCGAGTCCACCCAAGCCAGTTTCCAGCTACGTAGACTTACTTCCTCCCTGAGTCTACCGCTATACTGTCTGAAGGATGGAGAAATCGTCCCAAGTCCCGACTCTTTTCACGAATTATCCGCTTTTACATCCCTTCTTAACCGCTTTTCATGGGACAAGTTCAATATAATCCGCACAGAATCACCCTACGAAGCAGCACTAGCTGCCAAACTACAGGAAGTCTACCCACTCGCCCAAGTCTTCACCCTTCCCAGTGAGTTCAACTCTGCGCAAGTAGACTACTTCCTGGGAAGACTGGTGAAGCCGAGAGGACTGGAGTACTTCGTAGTGCTCACAGACTCACATCGGACTGAAATGGTCCTAATGGCTGCAAAGAGGAAGAGACTGTATAGGGAGGGGAATCTATTTGTGCTGGGAAGCCGCTGCAATCGCCTATCCGAGGAGATATTACTGGCTTTGAGAGGAGGACTGTTAGTCTTTTCCCAGTACAGTCGAGTCCCTGTGTCTGCAGAAGCCCGCAGTCTCCTAGCCATCTCCTTCCTATGCACCTCTCCACTCCCCAAAGTCTACAACCTCTTCAATACTGTAGCCTCTGAGTACCATTTCCAAGGCCAATGTTCCCTTTCCGGCTGCAACTTGTCTGGAAGTCTGCTCTTTCCTGGGCAGATCTCCTCCATCCCCATTCAGCCGGAAGGCAGTTTGCTCATATCGCTGCCTACTGACTCGAGTGGTGGGAATGAGGACGTGGCTTTGATGCATGTGTATGGAGCGGTGGTGGCTGTGGAGGAAACTAACCGCCGGAGTGACGTGCTGCCTGGGCTTTTGCTTAGAAACCAGACCTTTTACTTCGGGAATGTGGATTTTGACCCGCAATTAATGGTCGAAAACGCCTACAAACTCGGGTTCCACTTCGGGTCTGCAGTCTTCAACGGCATCGATAACTCTGCTATTCCTGCTCTATTTGCTCTGTTTGCGAGTGCCAACCTTTCTGTGCCTGTGATTGGCTCCGAGTCTCCCTACCAAGGCTTCTCCAGCCCTGCAGTGTTGCCTCTCTTCGTCCGCACCATAGTGTCTGACGCCTACTCTGCTGCTATATATGCACAGCTGATGGCGGTTTTCCGCTGGAAACGCTGTATTGTCATCAATGAGTCTGGCCTGGGGTTGCAAGGCTTCGTGGCTGCCTTTATACATGCAGCAGACCTGCGCGGAATTGCAGTAATCAACCGAAACAGCACTCTTTTGCCCTCGGATTTTATATCTTCTGCCCTAGAAACGCACCTTCCCCAGTTCCGCGCCCTCTTAGACTCCAAAGTACGCATCATTATGATCGTATCAGTAAGCAAGGATATCATTGCAAAGGTGGTTTCCAGCCTATACCAGGCCGGAGCCCGTCGCGGCGACATCGTGATTGTGGCAGCACCCTGGCTAGTGGACGGAATTTGGGAGTACATGCGGGGAAGTCACTACAAGGAGTACTTGGAGCTGATGCCCGGAGCCTTTATTTCCTTCCCAATGAGCTTTTTAGGCCACGAAGGCGCACGCATATATCACAAATTGAAGAGGAAACTCGGCTTGGAGCCGGCTTCAGGGATGTGTTTATTTTACGACTCTGGCATGTTGGTAGCGCACGCTTTGGATTTCCTCATTGAGAACGGAGAGGACGCAGAGGACGGATTGCAGGTCAATTCCGCTCTTCGCAGTACGAGATTTACAGGCTGCACAGGGGTCGTTTATGTGGATCCGGACTCTAATGATAGGTCGCAAATGGACTTTTTGGTGCAGAATTTGCAGTATTTCCAGGAAAATGACACTTGGAAACTTGTGCCGACTTTGCGGTATTCTCCGACTTCAGTCACTATGGTCACCCGTCTGAACGAGTTCCAGTGGCCGGACGGTTCCTCCCACACTCCTACAGACACATATGAGTACGACATCGACTGTCCTTTCCCCAGCAGAGACCTGCACGCTTCCGCTTCAGGGAGAGGTGTCATGCTCGGCGTTTGCTACGGAATCGTGCTATTCACAGGCCTCGTCACACTGTGGATTTGGAAGAAATGGTGGTCGAAAAGCCTCGCCCCGCTCATTGGCTCCTGCGAACTATCAGTAAGTGACGTGATTGTACTGGGCTCCATAGTGGTCGAATTCGTGCAGTACGTGACCCTATGCACCGCCAGCAGTGGGCTAATCACCGCTCTGCAAAGACTGGGAGAAAGCGTCACTTTGGACTTCAAAAGTTTGCTGCAGCTGGAAAACGGCCTGTTCTGGACTCTTCTGAACTGTGTACTGTTCAGCTGTGTGCTGTGGACAGTCTTTCTAGTCATGTTCTACCTCGACTTGTGGAGGAGGTTGGCAGGGATGTGCACGACAGTTGAGCAATTCGCGGACTTTGCGCTGCCAATTGTGGGCAATTTGGGCTTTCTGCCGTTTCTTTCCTGTCTCATGGAGGTGTTTCTATGCGACCAAACGACAGGGGAGAAATGGTCAGACGCAGTGTTAAATAAGGACTGCTACCAACGCTGCTGGACATACCCTCACTACGTATATGTATTTGGAGCCTGCGGAGCGCTGCTTCTATACATGCCCACAGCTGTATTCTGCAGGCCGCTGTGGCAGGAGTTCCAGCCCGCCTTGCACGTGAAAACCAGTCCCGGCTTCCTTATGCTGAAAACCATATACCAGGTGACGCTGATAGTACTGAGCAAAACTGTAAAAAGGATCTGGCCGTTCGCACACAGTGTGGCCTATACAGGCGTTTCCTTGGCCTTCACAGTACTTGTGATATGGAGAAAGCCCTTTAACTACGCTCGGCCGAACCTTTGGCAAGTCGTGCTGATGGCTGGGATAGTGTGGCTGGGCCTGCTGTCCTGCATTAGTGCGGGTTTGGACTATGTAGGGAATTTGGTCCTAGTGGTAGTATTGCTTTCAGGCTGGGGATTGCTGCTTTCGATTGGGACCGTGGTCCAGTTCCGCCGTTTTCCGAGTCAGCTGCATAGGCGAAAAGGCCGCGACGTGACTCTTTTGTTCAAATTTCAGCTGCAAAAAGGCTCCGTCGACCCCCGAAGCATCACCCACACTCTCACGAAAGTGCAACCGCAGGACACTTTCGCCCCTAATAATGGACCCTAAGCTGCACACTTTGCCTAGCGGCAGTGCCAAAGGCCCCCGCCGCAGTCCCAGTTCTCCCTTCCCCAACCACGAGCCTGAGCAGCTCCGCACCTATGCAGAGGACTTAGAAACCAGTTTGGACACTAATCGAAGACTACTGCAGGACGTCATCGGAATGACGCTCACTTCAATCGGCGGAACTGGCGAAACTGCAGAGGACTCTGCAGGCTTGTATCGGAAAGTGCAGGAGTTGATGCAGCGGAATAAAGTTATGAACGACACACTGCACGGGACGATAAAGGAAAGAAACGAAGCGCAAGGGAGAGCGCTGATAAACGAGCAAATCGCACATGAGTGCCAGCAGAAAGAGCAGGAAGTCGTGAAGGAACTGGAGGAGCAGTTGGCGGAATTGGACTATCAGGTGGACAAAAGGGATAAAATCTATGCGGAATTGCTGCTTAAAGAGGAGTCTTTACAGCGAGAAGTCTTACTTATGCGCAAAACTCGAGATGTGCGGCTAATGCCGCTTTCCGAAGACTCCCTGAAAGTGCACAACTTGGTGGAAAGAATCAGGTCAAAGTTGCAGTCCGCAGGCAGAGAACTACACAGCACCCGACTAAAGCGAGAGCAACTCGACGAACTCTCCAAAGAACTGTATGCAGACCTGAGCAAGGCAAATGCAGCTGTGAGGAATCCCATCAACCGCAAGGCGGGAAGCGACTGGGGCCACGAGGCTTCTCGCAGAGACTTGTCCTTTGATGCAAGACAGCTGAGAGACTCGAGTAGTGATGAAGACTCGAGTATGAGTGACCATGTCGTCCTGCCTGATAAGGTGCATATACAGACTCAGACCAAGCCTGCGCTTCCCACCCTGGACTTGGTCAAGCTCAAGCAAGTCCGGCGGAGATCTTTGCAGGACGAATCCTTCAAAAAGCCGCAAAAGACGGTGAAAGAGGCGAAACTGGAGGAAGAGTTGGACAGTTTGACCGCTCAGTCTGAGGAAGCGGGCAAACGACTGGAAGAGTTGACTCTCCAACTCTTCGATTTAAACGCAGAAAACAGCAAATACACGCAAGAAAACACTGCTTTGGTGGAAGAGATCATTGCAGCCCGGGCAGTTATCGAAGTCTCTGACCAGACGCATGTGCCCAAAGCCCGCGCTCACCTGCGGTCTTCCGCAATCACAGGCACTGCAGTCTCTACGCTCATTCACATCCCTGCAGCAGGTCCGGCCGGAGAAGCAGAGATGCTTTTCAACAGTGACTGTCTCTACGGCGGGGTCGAGCAGACGTAGAAGGCTTTTATATTAAGGCAATGTCTAGGTCGCCATTGCGGGCAGATGTGCGGGACTCGGTGAGTGCTAGGCAGGAAAGAAGGATACTGATGGACTGGGTGAACTCGCTGGATGTGGACTCGTGCATGTTGGCTTCAGGGGTGGAGGACTTGAAGGAGGGAGCGGTGCTGTGTGATATTGCCTGTCACGTTACCAATAGAAGTCTACTGCAGCAGGTTAGAAGGGGGAGGCCGGGAGGACAGCTGTCCCAGGCGGATTCCCTGCATAACCTGGGGTTGTTCCTTCGAAGTTTCCAAGACTTCATTCCGGATGAGCTTCGAATGTCTGCAGAGGAGTTGTATGAGGATGCAGATGCACTCTATAGAGTACTGAGATTGTGGGCGAACCAGCAAGACCCCGCCTTCGTCTCCGCCTCCCAAGGCCCTCCCCCACCCCGCTCCCACCCTTCCCTGCAGCTCCCCAGTCCCAGGCCACCAGCGTCTAATTTCGACCCTACACAGGAAGGACTCCGCAGACTACCCGAAAAGCCAAAGCCTTTGCTCCGCACTCCCATCAAAAGCCTAGACAACCCCACTCCTACCAAGGAAGCCTCTATGTTTCGAGACGAAAAGCCCATTACGCCCATGCGGAAAGACTCTCTGCCCATCCGCGAAGAACAGCCGCTTACTCCTGCGATGGAAACTCGCCCACTCAATCGTACCCCCGCCACTAGAAGACCTCAAACTGAGGAAACACCGTTAAAGCCTGTGGAGCGACCTCCCAGGCCAATGTCAGGCAGTGAGCATAAGCGACAGACTGCACATACCGCTGAGACTGAAATGCCCCTAAAGCCTCCTCGGCAGTCTGGCTTGGAAGTAGTTCCAGTCTCTGAAGTCACCAAAGAGCGACTGTTTGTGTGGCTGCAAGGGTTGAATCTCGTCCGGAAGAGTGTGAAAATCGAGGATTTGGCCGGACTGTGTACTAATGGAGTACTGTTTTGCGACCTACTGAACAGGCTGGAAGGCAGAACTGAGGTAATAAAGGGAGTAGAGCGGAATCCGAAGAACAGGACAAGTGTGCAGGCTAACTTCGCGAAGGCACTGGCCTATTTGAGGTCCTTTGACAAGATGAATTCGCGCTATTTGTGGGCGTTAGCGGACCTAATGGCAGGCGTAGAGGACGTAATTTGGGGACTGATCGAGGACATTAAGGTGCTTTTCAAGGCCAAATTGGTGTCTTTGGATGCGGCAGTGGCGAGTTCAGTCCCCACCGCTCAGCGCTCCCGCAGCATTTCCAAGGACAAAAGCAGCAGTGTCACTCCCTCCGGGGCAGTCAGCAGTCGCTACGAAGGCATTCCCACCAGTCCCAAGACTTTCCGCCTTCCTCCCAGGACTCCCAGTTCCCGTCCTCCCGAGCCAGTCGAGCCTTCCCGCCTCGAAAGCAAGCCAGTTGCACTGGACTTCCAGCCTGTCCCCATAACCAAGGAAATGGAGGGCAGAGTGAAGCAGTGGATATCCGGACTCAAACTCAGCCATTTGCTTGGACATGAGAATAAGCATTATCTGGTGGATCCGCTGAAAAACGGAGTGTTGATATGTGAATTGGTGTCGACGCTGGAGAAAACGCGCATGCAGGGAGTCAATAAGGCTCCTGGCAGTGCTCAATCGGTCCGAGAAAACGTGGAAAAGGCATTATGCATCCTTCGAGAACGCAAATTAAACCTGCCGTTGCCCTTACTCAGACAAGGGGAAAAAATCGCTCAGGGAAACTCCAAACTAACCTGGAATTTGCTATGGGCCTTAATGGCCGCCTACCCCGAAGCTACACAGGAACCTTTAGAAGCTCCAGAGCCCCGGTCCGAACTCCCCTACAGCCAAATGGGCCTCAAGCGTCTGGAGCAGTCCCTCGTCAACTGGGTCTACTCCTTAGGTGTATCCGGGAGAGCCATCTGCCCAGCTGATTTGAACGAAATACTGACAGAAATCAGGAATGGAGTTCTGCTGTGTGACCTGGTAGCGAAGGTCCTTCCAGTCAATATCCCTGGAGTGTTCCGAGGACCGAAGTCAGACAGTATTGCGGCTTCCAATGTGAGGAAAGCGCTGGAGCCGCTGAGACGGGCGAGTCGCATGTCGCAGGCTTTTGTGTGGAAAGAAAAGGAAATTGGGGCGGGGGATGTAGTGGCGATTTTAGGCCTGTTGGAGGATTTGCATCGCTATAGTGACGGACTGCCACCTCGCAAGCGTGGGCCTGATTACCATAAAGACGGCCCTTACCTGGGCCGGCAGTACTCCTATGCCAAGGCTGCATCTGCTATTCCCGCTGAAAGGCCTATTGAAACAGCGCGAGAGCCGCCCCGCAGACAGCCCTCCCTTTCCCTCGCAGAGGACTCCATCGACGCGCCCCGCCGCTTCCGACTCAACAGTCACGAAGGCAGTGACCACTCTTTCGCCCAGAAACTAGGGTCTCCGGCCCATTTCCAAAGTGACAGGCCCTCTATCGACCTAGGCAGAGGCTTTGAACTCACTGACGAACGCTTATTCCAGTGGCTGGATAGTATCGGAATCAGGTACCCGGCAGGCCTGACGCTCAGTCAGCCAGAAGAACTGCGGAATGGAGTGCTTTTCTGCCAAATTGTGGAGACTTTGAGCAAGTCTCCGTTGAAGGGATACACGATGCACCCGCGTACGACTGCTGCGGCGCTCAATAATGTCAAGAAGTTCCTTTATTACATGCGCACTGATGCTAACTTCCCCAGTAAACTCTTCTTTGTGGAGGAAGACGTTATCCGGGGAGATTCAGAGACTATTAGGGAACTACTGGGAGAGGTCTATCGAAGGTTCAGACAGTCCATAAGGAACTCGATTCGGATATCGGAGAGAGTGATGAAGAGAGCTGCGAGCGAAAGTTCATTCAGAAGTCCGCATAATCGTAGCGTATCGTAGGGAGAATGGCTAATATGAGCGGAGCATTCACGCTTATCTTCTACTATGTGCCAGAAGACGGGGACGACCAGGACATCCTAAACGGCTTCGCAGTTCCCAAGAGTTCCGACATCACCCTCGGGGACGTGCGAGCCAGCTTCCCTCTAGAAGGCCAATACCACTTCCGCTTCAAACATATGTACCAGAAGGTAGCGGTTTGGATGGACATCAACAACGACTCTTGCAAAGTCCCGGTCTTCAACGGCAAAATCATAGCGAAAGCGACTCGGATTAGCTGGGACAGCCTCAAAAAGGCTGCAGCCCAGCAGGAACTGCCTGTGGCTCCGCCGCCTACCCAGCCTTCGATGAACATATTCGCACATCATGAAGCAGAGCAGGCGGCTAAGCAAGAGACTGGCTATGACCTGCTTTTTCACTCTTAGTAAGCTAATTAGGCCGAGTGACGGTTTGCGACATGCGCTTGATTGCCTCTTCCTTGATGGTTTGGTAGTGAGGGAGCACCTGTCTGATTAATAAGTCGCTGTAAAGGCTGGGACAGGCATCGCATTTGATAGGCTTCGAAGGGTCGGCAGTAATCACCCGCTTGAGGAAAGCCTGTAGACAGTCCTCATGGACCAAGTGATTAACGTGCTGGATGTATTGGGAGTTGTGGTTTGAGAACCTCGGACAGTCCCGTAGAGAGTGGGAATCCATAGTAGGGCCGGAAGGAAGTGAAGACTCGTACTCACGAGCACCCGCAAGCACAGCTCTCTTCACAATGTCGAGGCCGATGTTTACAAAAACAGGTACAGATTCAGGGTGTTCTAATACAAAGTTCCACTGCTGACTCAGTTGCTGCATATAGTTGCGAGTTGACTCCGACACTGTTGCTGGGTCGACATTGGCCGCCATGTCCAATAGGAGTCTCAGAATGCCTATGTCAATGCTGTCTGAAGGCGGTGCAGGGGGAGGGGGAGGGGAGCTGAGCTCTCCAATCAACCGGCCCACTATGATGGGGTTGCACTGCTCGTGCACCTGGTAGCAGGACCTAGTGGGACTCTCTACTCCGTGATCTCTCAGAGTGGGGTGGTCGAAGCAGTACACTTTCCTTCCATCAAAGCCGAAATAGCCATAGAAAAGCCACTGATGTTCTTCAGGTCTACAGAAGACTCGAGTCATTACCTCCCCCTCGATTTCCTCAAACCACACAATACACATCCCCAGGGCCCAGGCCAGAGATTCGAATAGTTCGGTATTGGCTCGGTCTGGCAGTCTTCCTCGGGTCAAGTCACTCGCCTGCGTGCCTGAGTTGAGTCGCTCCATCAGCAGCTGTGTCATTGCGCTTCCCACCTCTCCCGCGGCAGTCAGATCCCACTTGAGACGTGCGAAAGGCGCCAATAGACTGCCCATCGCTATAATCCACTCCGCAAGATGCGTCGGTGGATTATGGGCGGAATCCAGGCTGTGGAAGCCAGCTCCAATCCCAACTACTTGCAGGAAAGAGTTCCCCAAGCCTCTATAGTAGGATTCGAAGCCTTTTTCATTCACAGCCAGTAGGTAGGCATTGGCGAAGTCGGAGCTTTTTTCTACGATGGCCATGCTTTCTTTTATAGATTAGTCAGAGACGAATGGAGGGTGGGAGCCGGGCTCGGAGGACAGAGCGGACTTTCACCAACTCTCAACTACAGAATACGCAGTAGAGTTGGCTAATTAATGTCCGAAGTTTGCTGGAGATGCTGACTTTCGGAGTGCAGAACTGATGACAGTTCTCGTCTTGCTGTACTTAAGGCCGCTAATATGTCTCTGCGTTGCCTTTTAGTCCACCAACAAAGTTGCAGACTTCTAATTGAGGGATTCGCTTTCCCTAGTCCAGCTTTCAGCCTGTCTCTGCGCTATTTGGTGTTTTTCCGAGTTTCCTGCATTTCCTTCAGTGTATTTTTCAGTGCGGCTTTCGTCTCTGCTGGGTTCAATTTAATCACTAAAATTGTGGACTTCTGTGAATATTTTGCTAGTTTTCTGCTATATTTCAGTTCAGTCTTTAATTGGGTTTTAATGCTTTTCTATATGATATTCCTGTAGACGAGGCTGTCCAGGATATCCTTGACGGTTTCGAGGGTTCAGACATTACGCTCGAGGACATCATTTGTAATAGTATGGATATACTTCAATAACGATTCTTGCAAAGTATCGGTTTCAACGGCCAACTCACAGCGAACTCTAATCGGATACCTGAAACAGCCACCAATAGACTGACTATACCCTGCTGTTCAACTCTTAGTAAGCTAAAAAGTCTGATGAGTACGTTGCTGCAGGCGTTTGAGTGCCTCTTCCTTGATGGTTTGGTAGTGAGGGACCATCTGTCTGACTAATGCCTCCGTGAAAAAACTGGGACATCCACCGCATTTGATAGGCCTGGAAGGGTTGACAGAGAGTGCTTGGATCAAGAAAGCTCGTAGACAGTCCTCATGAACCAGGTGATTTAAATGCTGGATGTATGGGGAACTGTGGGTGGAGGAGAACCTCGGACATTCCCGTAGAGAGTGGAAATTCGAAGGGCCGGAACCAGCACCCGCAGTCACAGCTTTTTTCACGAGGTCGAGGCCTATGAGCGACAGAATTGGCACGTATTCAGGCTGCTCCAATAAACGGTTCCACTGCTGATTCAGTCCATGCATGTGGGAGCGAATTTCTGCAGGGACTACTGCTGGGTCTATCATGGAAGCCATCTCCACTAGGAATCTCAGAGTAGCCATATCTGGAGACGGTTCCGGGGGAGGGGATCTGAGCTCTCCTATCAACTGGCCCACTATGATGGGGTTGCACTGCTCGTGCATCTGGTAGCAGGACCTAGTGGGACTCTCTACTTCGTGATCTCTCAGAGTGGGGTGTTCGAAGCAGTACACTTTCCTTCCATCAAAGCCGAAATAGCCATAGAAAAGCCACTGATGTCCTTCAGGTCTGCAGAAGACTCGAGTCATTACCTCCCCCTCGATTTCCTCAAACCACACAATACACATCCCCAGGGCCCAGGCCAGAGATTCGAATAGTTCGGTATTGGCTCGGTCCGGCAGTCTTCCTCGGGACAAATCTTCCGCCTGCGTTCCTGAGTTGAGTCGCTCAAGCAGCAGCTGTGTCACTGCGCTTCCCACACACGTCGCGACTCTCAAATCATACCTGAGACGTGCGAAAGGCTCCAATAGACTGGCCTGAGCGATAAACCATTCCGCAAGATGCGTTGGTGGGTTGCGGGAGGAATCTAGGTTGTGGAAGCAAGCTCCAATCCCAACCACTTGCAGAAAGGAGCCTTCGAAGCCTCTATAGTAGGCTTCGAAGCCTTTTTCTCTCACAGCCAGCAGATAGGGAGTGTCGAAGTCAGCGCTGGTTTCTATGGTGGCCATGCTTACTTTTATATAGATTCGCAAGAGTGGATCTTGCAGCTCAGGCAGTGCTCAGGGCTTTCTGCCTTGCTTTGCAGGGCACGTGGCCTTCCGAGTTTTCGCTTTTTTAGGGAAAGGAGTCTATGGCCGGAAAGAAGGACAATTTGATGTTTTTAATTGTGCAGTTACTTGTGAACTAAGTCTCGAAGTAGCCAGAAGGCAGCCCCTATCATTGGCATTAGTAGGCAAACTACAGCCCGACATTGCTTTCCTACCTAGTCAGCTAAAGAAGTGAAAGCGCCTTGCTGCAGGCGTTTGAGTGCTTCATCCTTGATAGTTTGGTAGTCGGGTAGCACCTGTCTGACTATTAAGTCGCTGTAAAGGCTGGGACAGGCATCGCATTTGATAGGCTTCGAAGGGTCGGCAGTAATCATCCGCTTGAGGAAAGCCTGTAGACAGTCCTCATGGACCAAGTGATTAACGTGGTTGATGTATTGGGAGTTGTGGTGGGAAAACCTCGGACAGTCCCGTAGAGAGTGGGAATCCACAGTAGGGCCGGAAGGAAGTGAAGACTCGTACTCACAAGCACAGGCAAGCACAGCTCTCTTCACAATGTCGAGGCCGATGTTTACAAAAACAGGTACAGATTCAGGGTGTTCTAATACAAAGTTCCACTGCTGACTCAGTTCCTGCATATAGGTGCGAGTTGACTCAGACACAGTTGCTGGGTCGACATTGGCCGCCGCGTCCAATAGTAGTCTCAGAATGGCTATGTCAATGCTGTCTGAAGGCGGTCTCGGAGGAGGAGAGTTGAGATCTCCAATCAACCGGCCCACTATGATGGGGTTGCACTGCTCGTGTACCTGGTAGCAGGATCTAGTGGGACTCTCTACTCCGTGATCTCTCAGAGTGGGGTGGTCGAAGCAGTACACTTTCCTTCCATCAAAGCCGAAATAGCCATAGAAAAGCCACTGATGTCCTTCAGGTCTGCAGAAGACTCGAGTCGTTACCTCCCCCTCGATTTCCTCAAACCACACAATACACATCCCCAGGGCCCAGGCCAGTGATTCGAATAGTTCAGTATTGGCTCGGTCTGGCAGTCTTCCTCGGGTCAAATCTTCCGCATGCGTTCCTGAGTTGAGTCGCTCCATCAGCATCTGAGTCACTGCGCTTTCCACCTCTCTCGCAGCAATCAGATCAAAATTGAGACGTGCGAAAGGTGCCAATAGACTGCCCATCGCTATAATCCACTCCGCAAGATGCGTCGGTGGATTGTGGGCGGAATCCAGGCTGTGGAAGCCAGCTCCAATCCCAACTACTTGCAGGAAAGAGTTCCCCAAGCCTCTATAGTAGGAGTCGAAGCCTTTTTCATTCACAGCCAGCAAGAAGGCAGTGGGGAAATCGGAGCTTTTTTCAACTGCGGCCATTCTTACTTTTATAGATTAGTCAGAGACTAGTGGAGGATAGCAGCCGGGCTCGCAGGACTGAGCGAGCTTGCACCAGTCTCTCAACTTCGAACTGCGCAGTGGAGATGGCTACATTAATCTCCGATATGTGTTGGAGAAGCTGGCTTTCGGAGTGCAGGGCTGATGGCAACTCCCGTCTTGCTGTATTTAAGGCAATTAAGTCAGTTTGCAGGTCGCTAATATGCCTCTGCGCCGCCTTCAGGTCCACCACCAGAGCTGCAGACTTCGAAGCGAGCAACTCGCTTTCCCTAGTGCAGCTTTCAGCCTGTCCCTGCGCTATTTGGCCTTCCTTTCGCACAGTTTCCCGCATTTCCATCAGTGTACTTTGCAGTGTCACTTTCGCCTCTGCCATTCGGTCAATTTGAGTACTGAGACTTTGGCACCTGCTGTGGACGTTTTCATACATTTGGCTAGTTTTAGAGTCCTGCGTAGTAAGCTGCTGTATAGATTCCAGTTCAGTCGCTAATTGGATCTGAGTGCTTTGCAGGGTGTTTGTAAGTTGCTGGTAGGACTGACTTGCATGAATTTCCTCTTCTTGCACGGACTTAAGCTGAAGTTCTAAGTCTAACCGCTGTTTTTCCAAAATTTGTAAATTGATTTCCAGGTCAGATTCTATCTTTTCTGCGGATTCGACCTTGGGAAGGACAGAATCTAGCTGATTTCTCAGTTTTTCCCTATCTGATTTCAGACCCTTCAATTCCTTTTGGTATCGATTTTTCTCATCAGTTTTCCCAGCGAATTCCACTTTTCGCAGTTTTTCAGCTTTATGCCTTTCCTGCGTTTCCGCCAAATTCCGTCTTAAGTCCTTATCTTGCGCTTCTAATTGTTCAAGTTTAGTCTCAATTCCCAGGGTTTTCTCCACAAACTCCCTCAAAACCGTAGTTTCCTCTATTAGGTGGGAAGTCTGTTCCTCCGCAGTTTCCACCTTTCTGTCGTTGTCAGCGATTTGCTGGATTAGTTGACTATTTTCCCTTTCCAGCGGCTTTAAAGTGTCCACTGTCACTACTAAACTTTGCTCCTCGGCTTCTATTGTCTGGACCAAGGCTTTTATCCCTTCTATCTGCCCTTTCAGGGCCTCCGTTTCCCTTTGCACCTGCGGCACTGCGATAAACTCCTCAAACGCCCCGGGGAAGTGCGCAGACAGCAAGCGCTCCCTAACCGCCTGCTCCAGCACTGCAATATAGGCACGCTGCCGCTCACACTGCAGTAACTCCGCCCGCAAAGACTCTTCCAGTGTCTTCTGCACGCCTATTTCACTATGAATCCGTTCCGCCAGTTCGACTTCTAACTCTGCATTATGCTGGCACGTGGACGGCTGCGGAAACCCTACCAGCGGCTTATCCGCATACCGCTGGAATCGCTCCAATTCCGCACTTCTCCTCTCCATCGCTACCAGTTGCCGTCTCAAAGCCGCCTCTTCGTCCTCCATCTATTAGCCTAGTCTGCACCGTAAACCAGTTGCTTGCTGGCGGGACTCAGTTCGAGGGCTGGGTGGAAGTTACGTCTGGAGACGGGGTCGTGCTCGAGAGAGTCTGCTTCGGAGGTCAGGGCGGAGATGCTGCGGCTGACGGATTGCTGGAATTGCTGCAGGAGAGTGGATCTGGTGAGGGTCTCTCGACGCAGGTCTTCCGTCAAATCGCTGATCATCAGCTTCAAAGTGGCCATTTCCTCCCCACACTCCCTCCTCGCCACCTCCTCCGCCTCATTCGCTGCAGCCGCCGCCCTGTCCTCCGCCTGCTCCTTATAGCTAAACCTGCAAAACGACCTCCACGTCCTCAAGTACGCCAACAACCTCCCTCTCTTATGGAAGTCTCTGCAGTACTGGTTCTTGCTTTTGCGGTTTTTCAGGTCGTGCGCTGCAGTTTTCCAGACCATTACAACAGCTCGCTTGAGGTCGTTGTTTACTTCTCGGCCGGTCAGCCGGGCGTTGACTTCCATCAGCTTCTTTCGCCATTTCCTGGCTTGCTTGGTCTTTTTGGCTTCTGTGTGGATTTGGGATTCTAAGGCTTCGATTTCTTCGTGTTGCTGTAATTCTAAGTCTCGAATCTGAGTCTGGAAGTCTGCTTTCTGCTGTTCCAGTAGAGTCTGGAAATCCCTCTCCAGGGCGCTTTTATGCTGTGCGACCGAAGTCTTGATGAAGGCCTGCACCTCCGCTATCATTTTTACAGTTAGAGAAAATGCAGTAACAGCGATAGGGTCTGAACACTGATTTCGGCTCTATATGCGGACTTTAGCCCTGATGGGAAAAGGGCTTTAGCGCATATGGAAAGACTCAATGTCTGCTGGTATATAGGGGTAGCAGACAAGTAGTGTATATATACATTCATGAAAGCAGCTAAAACAGCAGGGAAGTTTCCCACCCAAAGCCGCATATAGAGTGCCGATGTCTATAAATTCCTGCAAATGGCAGAAGAGCTGACCGCCTGGTCTCCTGCAGGCTTCCATCTGAGACCTCTCCAAGCCACCGACTACGCGAAAGGCTATCCCCAGCTTCTCGCAGCCCTCACCCAAGTCGGCGAACTACCAGAAGCCACCTTCCAAAGCACACTCCAGCGACTCAACTCCCAGCCCGACACTTACCTGATCTTAGTCCTTGAAGAGGCGGAAACCGGGGCGCTTGCAGCCACTGGGACTCTACTGGTGGAGCAGAAGTTCGTACATAGTGCTGGGAAGGTCGGACATGTGGAGGACATTGTGGTCAGTCCGGACTTTGAAAGGCGCGGCTTGGGGAAGAAGTTGATAGAGGTGTTGGAGAGAATAGCGAGAGGCCGGGGGTGCTATAAGGTCATTTTGGACTGCTCGGAGGACGTGGTAGGGTTTTACGAGAAGTGTGGCTTGGTCAGGAAGGGAGCTTTTATGGCGCAGTACTTTAGCTAAGTCCTAAGAAGTAGTTATTTTCAGAGAAAAGTCTCCATTCGGTAAGAAAATTCCTATATCTATTAGGGAATTTCAGCATATTTAGCTCAATAACACCCCAACTTCCGCCTATAAATAATCAATTTTCAGCCTTTCCCGCTTTTTCTAGTTAATCTGATGTCGAGCTTTCTTGATTTTCAGCCTCACGTCATCAATCATTCTTTTGATCTGTCCCCTAGTGAGCAAATTGTCCTCCTCCAAGAACTTCTTGCGACTGATGTTGAAGGTCCTGGGCACTCGCACGACCCCTACGCCCATTATATCCCTCACAGACTGCTTGATATTCTCCTCGGTGCCAGAGAGTACTCGGTCCGCTCGAGGGGAAACTTGCTGTTTGCAGCCGTGTATGAGCGTGTCGGCAGTGCGGAGCATAAGTCGCAGTCTGACTTTCTGCGGCTGAGTGTCGAACCCGTTCCCTGCATAGGGTGTTACTGGGGGAAATGAGCGACTGCAGTCCCCGCAGCCGTCTAGTGCGCAGTCTCTGCAACAGCACCAAGTCTTCCGGCACTTCACCCAACTCCGTGCTCTCCGACTGTCCGGAAGCCAGGAAATTGCTCGTACGACTGCTCAGCCCTTCCCCCAGTCTCGCAGAGGACAAGTGCGGGCTTCTGGGCAGTCCGCGGAAGCCGGGGGAGGGCGGGAGAAGGAAGTGGACACTGTGTTGGGACTTGGGAGTGGCAAGCATTATTACTAGGGACAGAAGTGCTGGAGTCGGCCTCGAAGGGTGTGCAGGGAGTCGGCCAGGGACTGGGAACTGCTCAGGAAGTCCTCTTCGCTCAGGTGCAGGCTGCCTAGCGCTCACTCGATGCGCTGAATCAGCTGTTTCAGCTCTGTTTCCAAGCTAGACTGGTCATTGCTTCCTTCCAACTCTGTTTTCGTCTGACAGACTGCAATTTGCACCTTCCAATCTGCAGTTTGATCCGCTTCTAGTGTGTCTCTTTCTTCGCTTTTGGCGATTTCGGCCTTTTCTACGCTATAATCTGCCTTTAATGGGTCAGATTGACAGGAATTTGCCTTGGGAACACGGCGAAATCTGCTGATATCGACATTTTCTATCGAAGGAAGTGTAGTCTGCTCAGAGTCTTTCCCAATATATCGATTTTCCATGTATTTTCGACTTGATTTCTGCGTTTTTCCGCTATTTTTCGCGATTTCCCTCAATTCTTCCTCATATTCCGCCTTCAAACTCTCTATTTTTCTCTCAAACTCCCCTGTCACCTTACAAACCTCCTCCCTCCTTCGCATATTCTCCTCTTTTACCTTCTTTTCCAGCGTTTCCACTTCCCTTTTTAGCCGTTGAGTGCTGATTTCGTGTGCGGAGTTGATTTCTTGCAGCTGTAACTTCTGTTCCTGCCGCAAACGGGTCATTTCGCAGTTGAGTCGGCTGATTTCGTGCTCGGCTTTGCTCAGGGCCACTCGCAGTTCGGAACTTTCTTCCCCCATTCTCTGTGTAGGCAGGCGACTCACACTCAAGTCTCTCCTCTGCTGTGTGCTCCGGCCCAAGCCAGCAAAGCAAGGACTGGCCCGGATGTCCCCATTCGCCGGCTGTTCTACGGAAATGCTGGAGTTGAGGGAGGCCGGAGGACTGCTTTCCCGCGCTTTCAGCCCACTTCTCCAGTCCCCTGCTTGCAACTCCTTCAAGTTCAGCCAACTCCGGCCTGTCTGGCGCTGTGAGTTCCAATCCACCATTTAACTTCCAACGGTTAAAGCGCGCTATAAGACGGAATGGAGCTGCAGTCTAGAAAGGCTGATTTGCCTGGTGGAGGCATATGGACGAGTTACTGTTCAATGTCTAATAAAGCCCTATAGCTTAGTGTGGTAGAGCCAGCGGGAAAAAGGCAGACGGAGTGTTACTGAGAGTCCTCCGTCCCTTGCGACTAGTGCTCAGCGGGGTCTACATAGCCCTTACAACGTTTTCTGTGACTGGTTTCAGCTGCTTCCGGAGCAGATTGATAGTAGCGGACACACTCGGCAAGCCAGACGGCCTGGCGGAGTCGTATCCGTGGGTTCGAGAGGAGAACTTTCCGTGGAAACTGAGAGGAATTCCTAAAGATGCATTGCGGTGCAGGCCTTTTCGGTCCGAGTCTTTGCCGATTTTGACTGGGGCGAAGGCTTCTAAGCGACTTCTCAGTTTGGAAATCCTCTGAGAGTGCTCAGCTTTCATACTTTCAATTTCGTCCTTTTCGTCCTCTTCCATGTCCTTCACTTCCCTCGCCTGCTGGTCGGTCATTAGCTGCAACTGGCCTTGCAACTGTTCGATTTTGAGGCGGATTTGAAGCACGGAGGTGGCCTGGGAGAGTGCAGTCTGAGGGAAAATGGACCAGCGGAAGCGGCGCTGTGGGTGTGGCTCTGTAAATAGGCAGTTGGGGAATTGGCCGAAATCCCTCACGAGGAGCTTCATAGCTTCTCGCTCGGTGGCTGATTGAATCGACCCCCAATTCACAGCATTCGGATAGCAACTCCCAGGAAACGAGTTAAAAGAGTCCCAAGCAGCCTTCCCCGCCCCCTTCCACCCAAACACCAGGTCAATCCACTCATGCAAATGCTCAGAAACATAGTCGCTTTCCAGCGCTTCCCGCATAATTTCCCCAAAGTGCTGTGCATCTCTCGCCCACAGCGGCAGTTCCACGTCTCCCACAGGCTCCGCCTGGCCTAGGTCCATGTTTTCCGCATTCACGTATATTTCTGGACTGTTGATGTAGAACTCAGGGACTAGTTCCCGGAAATCAGAGTCGTGGGAAGTCGCTCTTTGGAAGGTAGACTCGATACTGGTGAAAAAGCCGCTTTGAAGGCTGATAATTCCCTGCTGTTGGCGCAGCATCAACTCTGGAATTCGCCTCATTAGGTAGAAAGCCACTATAAACGGCATGGAAAAGTGGGTCCGGTACAGACTTTCTTGGGTGTTAGTGGCTCTGGTCTGTCTGCTTAAGCCTAACCTGCAGTCTTTTCAGCCTTTCTGCGGCCAAAGCGCCCATCGGCTTGCTGAGATCTCTGAAATTGGCGGAGTCCGCCAGGTCGATTTCCTCCCCGTGGTAGTTGCGCAGGACCCAGGGGAAGACTGGGTACTGGGAAAGGTCGAGGACTGTCCGGCCACTCAGGTTGTTTAGGCAGGTTAGGTATTGGAAGTTGGAGAGGTTCCCCTTTACCCATAGATCGGTCATGTTTGCTAGGTCGTCGGCGGGGTTGTGGAATTTGACGCGGTTTTGGAGGTAGGAGAAGAGGTTTTCGCGCTTGTCTTCGGAGTCGAAGAGTAGGATTAAAGGGTGGGGAGAGGCGTAGGTGTGGATTTGCACGCCGATTCGCTCTTGTAAGTAGGTAAATCGCATAGCGAAGTTGATGCCTCTGAACAAGACTTGCAGCTGCTCACTAGGCCTCGCATTGACCAAGGGATAGAAGTGCAAAGAGCTTTGTGTGAGTACAAACGCCCCTAACTGCACTCCCTCCCCCATCAACCGCTTGGCTTTATGGTGCAGCAGGAACTCCTCCGGGTCGAAATCCTCCGAATCCCCCAACATCGACACGAATTCCTTATACCGCACAGCGTAAATCAGAGCAGCGACCTGCTCCTCTTCTTCCCCACTAGTGATCATCTCCATTTCAGTGGCGATTCGAGCGAGTTCGGAGGGGGAGACTTCGAAGCCGAAGTTGTCGTGGGAGGGCTGGGTGAATCGAGGGCCGCTGGGGTCTCTGGTCAGCACTTCGAAGCGAGAGAGGCTGATTAGCAGGGCGGGGGGAGCTTCGCTGGGACGACTATCTCTCGGGGAAGTCATCGACCCCGCTTTTTGCCTAAAAAGTCCATTCGCGGGCGTGCAGTTATACCGAAAGTCTGCATTACTGAGCTTAAACCTGAGTAGCGGCAAGTTGGAGTTGCCAGGCTGGAAAAGGACTGATCTGCTGCAGAGGTGTAACTTCCCATGCTCCGATTCGTACTCAGGCGAGGTCAAACGGCAGGGAAAGGAAGAAATCAGGTACTCGCCTTGGTCCAGAAAGAGCAGGTTGAAGGCCTTGGCGGGCCTGGGCAGGCTGTGGAACTCTGTCAGATGGAGAGCCATTATGAGGCTTTTAGGCCGGGTTTTTGCGAAACTGGGGAAATACACATCAAAAGCACAAGAAATGCCCTATAGACTTTGAGCGAACACTGCGGAATGGCTTGGATTCGATACTGGAGTGGGAAAAGACATATTGCATAATGAAGAACAGTACCAAAGCAATAATCGTCTCTTCTGAAGCTCACCACTCTGCACTCCAGACCATATTCAATCGAAATCACTCGACAGGGAACATTTTCCAGGCCCGCACCCTCGCTGCTGACTATAAGCGCTTCCCTGAAACTCTCAGCAGAGTCGCGAAAATCATCCGTCCACTCCTATTACACCCTCATCTCGAAGCAGACCAAAGCCTTTCCCAAGTACACCCCCTCCCCGAACAATCCAGTCTACCAGACGTCTTCCTCAAGCCTTCCAAATCCCGCCACGAGACTCCGTCCAACTTCCCCTCCTTCGACAAGGGAAACCCACTCGAGAAATCGCTATATCCAGGTAGAATTAGGCCCGGTCCGGACTTGCACCGGTCCTTGGCTAGTCTGGACCAATCCAAGAAAGCGAAAATTCACTTTGCGACTCCTTTGATTGGACACATGCGGAGCAGTACCAGACTGGCGGAATACACTAATGAAAAAGAGCCTTTGAACCCTGTCTCTAAAGTGGCTTTCCGCACCCGAACTGGACTATTACAGGGCAGGCCGAAGCCTCACAACCAGGACAACTTTTTAGTTGTATCCGACTTCAACAGTACCAAGCACCAGAAACTACTAGGTGTGTTTGACGGACATGGTAAGGACTACCTAGGTCCATTTGGGCATGAAGTCGCTTCCTTCGTGAAGTCGAACTTCACTTGGTTTGTAGAGAGGATGATGATGAAACTTGTAGGGAAAAGAGAGAAATTGAGGAATGCAAGTGAGGATTTGGCGAATTTGCGGAGTGGCTTAAAGGCGGGAATTAGTGCACTTAACCAGGATTTAATGCGGAAAATGCAAATTGATACCAACTTTTCCGGCTGCACTGCGAATGTTACTATTGTGAGGGGAAATTGGTTACTCACAGCCAATATCGGCGATTCACGGGCTATAGTAGGACGGAAAACTGGCAACGACTGGATCTCTGTGGACTTATCAAGAGACCACAAGCCGGAATTACCACAAGAAAGACGGCGAATCGAGAACTGTGGAGGTCGCATCGAGCCTCTCCGAGGTACTTTCCACCCAGACTCAGTCACAGGTTCTTTCGTAGGTCCGTACCGGGTATGGAAAAAGCAACACGCAATTCCAGGCCTAGCGATGTCTCGGTCCTTTGGAGACTTCGTGGCTTCGGAAGTGGGAGTGATTTGTGAGGCGGAAATCTCGCTGCATGAGTGTTCTTCGATGGACAAGTTTCTGCTCATAGCGACAGATGGAATCTGGGAAGTGCTGACAAGTGGGGAAGTAACGTTCACACAGTGTGTCGGGCTCGTAGCTGGATATTGGGAAAGGAGAGATATAGAAGGGGCTTGTGAAGCGCTGGTGTGTGAGGCGGCGGGGAGGTGGAGGAAAGCAGCGGTCGTGCCTGGGGATGTGGTCGTGGATGACATCACTGTCATTCTGGCTTTTCTTTCGTATAGTGACTGTAAATAGAGAAGAATTGAAGACGAAAACGGGATTTTAAGCTGCTGATAGAATGGGACTTTTATCGACTTTTAGTCATATCAACTCACCTTTCATTGCCAATTTTCACCTCTTTCCCGGATTCCTATAGAGCGAAAAGCTGCAAGTCCAATCCCTACCTAAGCGCAGCCCGTCCTAGAACCGCCCTCCACTAGTCCTCTAGTAAAAATGAGCGGAGACCTGGTGGTCCTCCTAAAGAAACACCCTCGAGGCTACGAACTCGTCAACCCCTTGGCCGACCCCCACCAGCCCTACTTCAACCCCTTCACCAACCCTTATCAAGAACAGGTGTTCGAACAAGCGCCTCTGCCTGTGGCGCCGACAGCTCCGCAGCGCTTCCCGGAAGCCCGCCTACCCAGCTGCTCGACCTGGTTCCACCCCGACACTGTCCACACTATAGAGATGGAGGCGCTGCCGGAGTTCTTCACGCAGAGCCACCACCCGACTTCTGCGCAGCTCTATATGCATTACCGCAACTTCATCATACGCACATATCGGGAAAACCCCACTGAGTACTTGACGGCTACAGCCTGCAGGAGAGCGCTCGTAGGCGATGCATGCGCCATTATCCGCGTGCACGCTTTTCTCGAGAAATGGGGGTTTATCAACTTCGAGGTAGACCCGATGACCAGGCCTCAGTCTCTGTACCAAGTAGTGCTGCCCAGGGCTGTAGGCGAGGACACTCCGGCTCAGGCTTTGGAAATCAGCTGGTGTGGGTACTGCGGAAACCCGTGTATGCAGGTCTGGTACGAACACCCGCTTATCACGCTCTGCGCGAAGTGCTATGGGGAAGGCAACTTCCCGGTGGTCATTTCGAGCACGGAATTTACTCGCAAACACGCAGAAAAGCAAACTGAAGTGGAATACCCGAAACCGGTGGAGGCCCAAGCTTTGATGTCTGCAGTGGAAAAGTACGGAGACGACTGGAAGAAAGTGGGTGAAGTGCTGGGCCGGTCTCCCTCCGATTGCCTATATGAATTCATCAAATTGCCTATCAAAGAAACCTCCAACTTCGCCCTCGGTCTCAAGTCTCGACTACTGAACGAACAGTCTCCCTGCGCATTTGCAGACGCAGCGAATCCACTCCTGGCCAAGACGTTCCTTGCAGCTTCTCAGCAGGAAGTCCCTGGAGCCGACCTCCCGGACCTCCCTCCACTGACCATCAACACCGCTCACATCACTGCCAAAGTCCAAGAATACAGAGACCGTCTCCACAACATCACTGAAATCCGCAACTACATGACCTCCGCCCGCGAGCAATTGACACAACTGCAAGCCGAGTTCCTCATCCAACGGTCGGAATTAGCGCGCAAACAGCAATCCGCACAGCCGCTGACTCACCTCACTCTCAAAGCTCGCAAGGCTTAATAGTTACTTTCCCTTATGCACTCGGTCGTGATGGTTCTTGAGGTTCACCATAGTCGCCATGTGCAGAAGTTGGTGCAGATCGTGGTGCGCTTCTTGTGCATCTGCAGCCAACAAATCGTCGACAAGGCTGGAATCCCGGCTGTAGGAGGTGCGGAAGTGGCGGGGAGAGGACGGTTTGGAGGGCTTGACTCGGGGACTTGCAGGCTTAGATAAGGGCTTCGGCGGCCTTTGCATGTACTTTCGAGCGATTTCCTTGATTTCGAGACTCGGCTGAATTGCGTTCATTTTCAGCTCTGTGGCTTTTCTGCGTCTTTCAGCCGCTACTTGACTCAGCAGTCTGCGGTCTCCGTATCTCTCCAAAAAGCGCTCTAAAGAGCTTCTCGGTTCCTGTCTTTCCCTCAGTGGCAAGGGGACTTTTCGCTCAGTGGTCAAAGTTCTAGCAGCTGTGCGTCTTTGTTCCGTTTTCAGCAATTCCTCGCATTCCTTTCGCTTTCGGTTTCTCTCGAATTCCTCGATTTCGTCCTTTAAATATGTATCCATTTCGTCGATGTTTGTATGAGAATTGGATTTGGTCAGTATGTGCGGGGATAGTTGCTTGAGATTCCGAAATGTTCGAAATCCTTTTAGCATGTGAAGAGGGAGGAAAAGTGTCTTTTCGACATTTTTCGCCTTTTTCCCCTTCAGATTTTGCGTTTTCGTCAAGGTCAGTTTGACTCGCTTTCGGCCAACTGCATTTTCACTTGAGATTTTATGCAGAAGAGAAACCTGAGCACTTAATTGTCGGTCCTCTTTCTCGATTTCCCAAGTTTTCATCCTTTCCTTGGCCTGAATATATCGCTGACTGTCGCGCCATGTAGGCGGGGCGCTGGTATCCTGCAATTCTTGCTTGATATTTTGATATCCTGTCAAGCTGGAACTGATGCTCCCAGCGATTTCCTTCTGCCAGGCACTCACGTCCCTGCTGAGAGAGGCGCATTGGTCCATTACAGTCTTGACTCGAGAGGTGCTGCGGGAGGCTGGCAGGCTTCGGGGGGAGGAAAGGGGAGATGGCAGGTTTCCTTGCATATTTTTGCATTTTGATAGGACATTTAGACGAATTCTAGGGGAAATGCCAAAATTGCGACTTTTGACATTGTCTAAAGCGCATAAAAGACCTTTCAAACTGCCTTCCTTCATTCCTATTATCGTTAAATTACTCAATTTTTCGATAAAACTGCAGATTTTTCCTTCCTCTTTTCTTCGATTTTCCTATATTTGCCAAATTTCCCTGGTCAAAATCTTCACATTTAAATGACTTTCATACATTAAAAGAACATTCGAGCAAAACAGCCGATAAAAGGCAGGCAAGGTCCATTTTTCCATTTTCAACAGACTTTAAAATCGCCTTCTGTCAAATTTACACAGGTCATTGAGACTTTATGCACATAAAGGTGAATTCATGCACTATTTTCACAAAATTTCCCACTTTCACTCTATGTAGACCATCATAATCGCTAATAACGATAGAATAGTCATTCTAGACTTGCGACACCTATCATAGAGCTCAACATCGCATCATTCCAATGCCTATCGGCTGCTAGAAGCCAATGTCTAAGGCCTCATTGTGAATCGTGCGATGCCTGCTACAGTCATCTTTCCTACCATTGAATCTAATGGGGGCCGCAGACTGCCAGCCCAGGTCTAAACTCTCAAATTGGCTCAATTGACTGCAGTGCAGGGCAGCTGCCGCTTCCTCAGAGGAAGTAATGTTGAGGCGGAGACCCGACCTGCACCATATCTTAGAAGAAAGTGAAAGAAGCGTTGAAAGGTACTTTGAAGGGAAATGCGAGTTTTGACTGTGCATAGGCAACATGTTCGCTGTGTAATGATTAGTAATAACATATGGCTGGAGACTGCAGCCAAGTATCAAATCAGGCTAGGCAGGTAGTAGCAGCCCAATTCGCTTTTGAGACTGAGGAAACAGGCTCTATACCTCTCTCATGCACTCTTAGCAGCCTGGGGAAATTCACGACTGAGCGAATCTTCTTTCGAAGAATTATTGGCTATGGAAGTTCCGGCACTGTGAGACTGGCGCAAGACAAGGAGACTGGGAGGGCCTTGGCTGTCAAGGAAACTCTCAAAATCCGACTTCAGAGTGTAAAAAATGTCCAGAAGGTCTTCAGTGAAAGGACCCTTTTAGCGGGTGTCGGACATCCGCTGATAGTGAACTTCTATGGTACTTGTCAAGACCTGGAGAAACTCTACTTGGTGATGGAGTATGTACAAGGAGGGGAAATGCGTTCGCTGCTGAACAAGCGAGGGAAATTGACTACAGCTGAAATACGCTTCTATGCGGCGGAAGTGACCTCCGTCCTGTCCTACCTGCACAGTCAAGGTATAGTCTACCGCGACTTGAAGCCTGAAAACGTGCTAATCGCTCAATCAGGCCACATCAAACT
>Ga0247837_1001720_pt1 | contig 44105 bp, 25 predicted proteins | sample LaCtaG_2_FD_187115 | JGI IMG/M metagenome (GOLD analysis project Ga0247837, IMG submission 187115) | Freshwater microbial communities from meromictic Lake La Cruz, Castile-La Mancha, Spain - LaCruzMarch2015_14.5m | ecosystem: Environmental > Aquatic > Freshwater > Lake | place: Spain: Castile-La...
GAAGTGGAAACCTATCTTCAGGATTCCCAACCCGACAAAAAATCGCGATGGATTGAAGCGGTTTTGCAGCGGCCTGAGTACGCAGATTTCTGGGCGAACAAATGGGCTGACTTACTTCGCCCAAACCCATATCGAGTTGGAATCAAGACAACGTACAGTTTGGATGCGTGGCTTCGCGATGCGTTTCGCAAGAACCTTCCGCACGATGAGTTTACGAGAAGGTTGGTTACCGCTCAGGGTAGCACATGGCGAAACGGGGCCGTTACAATCTTTCGCGACCGGCGGGAGCCAGCCGAAATCACCACCATGGTCAGTCAATTGTTTTTGGGGCTTCGAATGGAATGTGCGAAATGCCATCAGCATCCTTTTGAAGTCTACGGACAAGCCGACTTTTATGGCATGGCTGCTCATTTTGCCAAAGTTGGCTACAAGGGCGTTGGGCTATCGCCGCCAATCTCTGGTAGTGAAGAGATTGTATTCGCCCGAGCGGATGGTGAAGTGCGGCATCCTTTAACGAACCAAGTGCTTCACCCAACCCCGTTGTTTGGCCAAGCTCGAGAAACGCAACCCAACGAGGATCCTCGTACGGTTCTCGCGGGCTGGATGACAAATCCATCCAATCCAACATTCGCTCAAGTTGCCGTCAATCGATTGTGGGCTGAGGTTTTTGGCCTTGGCATCGTTGACCCCGTCGATGACTTTCGAGCTACCAATCCCGCTAGCAATCAGCCTCTGCTGACCGCATTGGCGGATCATTTTCAATCGGTTGGGTATGATAATAAGAAGATGCTTGCCACGCTCTTTGCAAGCCATGTCTATCAACTTTCTTCAAGACCCAACGCGACGAATGAATCGGATCATCGCAATTTCTCAAGGCACTATCGAAAGCGTTTGCGAGCCGAGGTTCTTTCTGATGCATTAACGGATATCACTCTTCAAGGAGAGGATTTCGAGGGCATGCCGGCCGGGTTTCGGGCGATAGAACTTTGGACGTTTCGTGCTGATTCGGAGCTCTTGGATGCATTTGGTCGTCCCGATCCGAATCAAGATCCACCTTGTGAGCGGGCTTCGTCGGCTACCATGACTCAGGCTTTGCATCTCATGAATGCATCGAAGATACAGAAACGAATTTCTGCCGATGGCAGCCGAAGTCAAATTTTGGCTGATTCCGATCTTGCCCCTGGTGCGATCATTTCGCAACTTTACTTGACGGTGTTCAATCGCCATCCCGATGTATCGGAACGAGAAGCCTTGGAATCGGAATTTCATTCGCTTCCGAAAGAGAATTTAAAAGTAGAACGCCGAAAGCTTATCGAAGATTTACTGTGGTCGATGGTCAACTCGCCAGAGTTCTTGTATTTAGATTAAAAAGGTTCGCAGGATAATGATGCAGCGAAGAACATACTTGCAATTGGGGCTCGCAGGACTCGCGGGTGGCAGTTTCACCGACTTACTGGCTTTGCGGCAAGCGTCTGCGGCGAGCCATCCCGGGACCGACAAGCCTAAATCCAATTGCATTTTGATTTGGATGGATGGTGGTCCCACTCATTTGGAAACATTTGATTTGAAGCCGGCGGCGCCGATTGAGATACGCGGCGAATTCCGGCCGATCGATACCAATGTACCGGGGATGCAGATTTGCGAGTACATGCCCAAACTGGCTAAAATTGCGGACAAGTATTCGATTATCCGTTCGGTTTGTCACAATCAAGCAAATCATGGTGCGGGAAACCATTACATGATGACGGGGGCACCGCCGCGCATCCCCGTTGGCTGCGGAGCGTTCGTCAGCTTTCACCCTAGTCTTGGGTCTGTTGCTGCCTACGAACGGCAAGCCCCCCATGGGTTGCCAGGCTACTTTTCTATGCCAAGCATGTCCCGGTCGGGAGGTCCTAATTTTCTCGGTGCCAAGTACGCTCCGTTTGTTGTCGCGAATGACCCCAATCAAGAGAGCTTCCGAGTTCGCGACGTTGAGCTACCTCGCGATTTGACGCAGGACCGTTTTCAATCGCGACGTGACCTCCGAAAGCTGGTTGATCGGCTTCCAAGATATCAAGAAGCCCAAGTCAGTGACCCTGTCGCGGCTTATGACGAAAACGTCCAGCAGGGGCTCGATCTTGTACTAACACCCGCGGCGCAAAGGGCGTTCGACATTCATAGCGAGCCTGCAGAACTGCGAGAAGCGTATGGTCGAAATAGCTTTGGTCAACGGGCTCTGGTGGCACGTCGTTTGGTGGAGGCCGGAGTTCCATTTGTGACTCTTTACGATGGCGGTTGGGATCACCATTCGGATCTCTTTGGTGCACTTCGTACCCGTTTACCTTCCTGGGACCAAACAGTAGCCACGTTGATAAGTGATCTTGATCAGCGCGGTCTCTTGGAGACAACGATGGTCATTGCTTTAGGCGAATTCGGACGAACTCCGAAGATCAGTACCTTGCCTGGCCAGTCGAAACCGGGGCGCGATCATTGGGCCAGTGCCATGTCCATTCTGTTCGCGGGGGGCGGCAGCCGCGGTGGTCAAGTGATCGGTGCAACTGATCGTTATGGACATGCTGCGGTCCAACGCATTCTCTCCCCAGAAAACTATGTTTCAACGGTTTATCATAAATTAGGAATTGACCCCAGCAAGATCTATTACACCCCCGCAGGTAGACCAACGCACCTGGTTAGTGACCACACCACCATTAGCGAGTTGATGTAGTGAGTTTAATACGGCTGCCAATCGTGCAAACAGCAGTTCTAGGTTTGCTTCTACTGGGAAAGAACTGGGCGGCAGAGAAGCCGGTACTCTCCAACCTTTTCCCTCCCACCTGCCAGGTGAACAACTCCGTCGATGTTGTCGCGACCGGGAAATTCCCGAAATGGCCACTGAGTGTTTGGTCGAGTCATTCATCTATACGATGGGAATGCCAAAGTGAGTCAGGGAAGTTACGGGCGACCGTCGGTCCTGACGTTCCCGTCGGAGTGCATTGGGTTCGGCTTTACGATGCAGCGGGAGCAACCGACACGCGTCCTTTCCTGGTTGGAAAGCATCCTCAACAGAATGAGATCGAGCCGAACAATCTTCCGTCCCAAGCCAATGAGGTCGCAATGCTGCCTTGGACCATCAATGGCACATTATCGAAGCGCGGCGACGTGGACTTGTTTGCGGTGAATCTCCAAGCGGGGCAATCTCTTGCAGTCACGGTCGATTCAGCCAAGTGGCTTCTATCTCCTGCGGACGTTAGCATTCAGATATTGGATCCTAAGGGTTTTGTTTTAGCCGAGAATCTCGATCATGTTGGCTTAGACCCCTACCTGGAGTATCAAACCAATGAAACGATCAAAGTCATCGTCAAGGTCTTTGCATTTCCAGCAGCCCCCGACAGCACGATTGGTTTCAGCGGCGGTGCGGATTGGAATTATCGAATGGTGCTTTCACCAACCCCGGAACCCTTCGCTTCGACTTTGGATTATGATTCGCAAGTGTTATTGGATGCGCAGCGAATCGATCTTCCGCCTGCCTTGCATGGGACATTGGAGATTGCGCTGCCCGTCACTTTGCCAGCACGGCTCGGCGGCACGTTGATGGAGCCCGGGCAGAAGCAGTTCTTTTCGTTCGATGCGAAAACAGGAAATCATTATCGAGTCAAGGCTATGGCTCGCGAGTTTGGATCGGATCTGGATCCAACGCTCGCAATCTACGATTCCAAGTCGAAAGAACTGGTTAAGCTCGACGATGCTGGCGATGTTCGCGATCCGATCGTGAATTGGGTATGCCCGGCAGATGGAACGTACACGATTGGGGTCAGCGACTTTCACCGCATGGGTGGTTCGCGATACCGCCATCTGACGACCGTAGAGCAAGTGAAGCCCAGTTTCACTTTGAGCGTTGCGTCGGAGATGTTCGAGTCATCGGTGAATCGGGAGGGGGAGATTCCGATCCAGATCCTTCGCGAAGCCGGATTTGCCGGAGTTATTTCGGTCGCCCTGGATGGGAATTCAGGTTCCATCCAATGCTTGCAAGGAGAGTCCAAATCGGGAGACGAAACGGCTAGTAAAATCGTTTTGAAATGGACAGGATCGCAGCCGTTTCAAGGGCCCATCACGATTGTTGGCCGATCAGAAGGCTCGCCAGACGCGCTAGCCACAGCTCCTCGATCCAAGGCAATTTGGATCAGCGTCGCTGAATAGAAATCGAAAGTGCGATTGAGTAGGGCGAAACCTTGGAATCGTTTTCGGGTTTCAGTTGATATCGCAAGTAACTTGCGTTGTCGTCTCCTTGAATCACACAACAAAGTCGGGTGGAAATGAACAGCTTTGCCCTAATTCCCATCTTGATCAGCGCCCTAGGTGCAAGTGTTTTGCTTTGCGCTTGGGGGGTGCTGCGATTGGTATCTAAAAAGCGGTTTAGAAAATCGCACGAGGCTTTGTTCAGTTTTTTGTTTGTTGCGATGTCGGCTCTTCTGGTCGTCGATGCGACGCAAGTCTCTGATGTGTTTTCTGTACAAGCCAAAGTATGGATCAATCTTTGCTGTCTCGTGCTTTTCTCAATCGGAATTCTGTTTAGTTTTAAATCGATCGATTTGAGTTACGAATCGCACCCGTTTTGGCGAGCTCTGCGCACTTGGATTTTGATTACGTTGGGTGCTTCTTCGATCGCTTGGTCATACCACCGAGTGCAAGTGCGAATAGCAGCACTTAACTTTACGGGAACGGATTCTGAGTTGCCAGGCGAGGTTGCTCTCGACAATCAGTCGGAAGGCTTTACCGACAACGGGACGAAGATACCACTGTATCGACTCGAGTTGACGGAAGAGATGTTTGATGAATTCGTGGTCAATTCCGAAAGCAATATTCGGCCATTTGAGCATGCGGGCGTACTGCGAGCTGCACCTGACGAAACGGCCAATTGCCATGGTTGGGTTTTTACTGCCGGCCAGTTTCTTCTCAAAGGGAGTGACGTGGAGCGAATTCTTCAAGACCATCGCTATTCTGTCGTGACCGATCCTCGTTCGCAGGATTTAGTCATCTATCGGGATGTGACGGGGAACATTTTGCATACGGCTTTGGTTCAAGCGGTGCTACCCGACGGGACAGTGATTGCGGAAAGCAAGTGGGGCACGCTGCAACGATTTTTGCATTTACCCGAAGACCAACCTTACTCGACCCTCTTTCAATTTTATCGCACCGAACGACCTGATCATTTGATCCACGTTCAGCCTCAAAAAGCTCGCAAGTCCAAGGATTCCCAATCAGGAAAAGGGTTGCGTTCGGTCGCTGGTAAGCCGATCAATCTCGCGAGACCTCGTGCTCCGCGATCTTAAGTTTGGTTTCACCAATTCGAAATACTCATCCCGTCGAATGGATCCAACCGCAGCCTAGGGCTCGCGACCCTTGGAAGATTCCTGCAAGCTGTCCCGGCGATACTCCGAAGGAAGCTTCATGAAAGTCCACGCGGAATTCCTCTTGCGATAGACGAGTTACGTTAGCCGTTTGAGGACTTGAGTTGTAACGGATTTGGACCTCTGCTTCGACCGAAGTGTCCATTGGGAAATCAGCTAGGAAATTCGCTTCTTTGGCGACAAGCCATTTTCGGCCGAGTTCCGAATGAGTTCCAATGGTGACTTGTTTACTTTGGGGATCGATCGCAGTCACAAAGTAAGGAGATCCCATGGCCACTCGAATCCCTTTGCGCTGCCCAATTGTGAATCCTTCGATCCCTTCGTGCTGTCCGACGATTTTTCCGTCGCTGGTGATAATGTCCCCAGCGGTGGACACGGGCGACTTCTCTCGAATGAACTGAGCGTGCTTGCCGGAAGTCACGAAACAAATTTCTTGACTGTCCTTCTTGTCTGCAACACGAAGACCGATATCGGCCGCCATTTGACGAATTTCCGATTTGTGAAATCCACCCACAGGCAACATCATGCGGCTCAGCAGAGAACGCTGTATTCCTGTTAGAACGTAGGCTTGGTCCTTCGAGTCATCCAGGCCACGATGCAATTCAAATGGGTTCTCTGGATCGTCCGATTCGACCATCCTCGCATAATGGCCGGTTGCAACGTGTGTCGCGCCGACAGCATCCGCATAGTCGAACAAGCGACCGAACTTGAGCCAGTTGTTGCATTGAACGCATGGGTTGGGTGTTCTCCCTTGATGGTACTCGTCCACAAAGTAATCTACGATGCGACGAAAGTCTTCCTCCAGATCCAATGCATAGAAAGGGATACCTAGCTTGTCGGCGACACGACGAGCGTCCGCAGCATCGCTCGCGCTGCAGCAACCTTGTTTATGATCGAGTCGCCCTTGCAGAATAGGCAGCAATGGATTGGGTTTTCCGGAATCCAATTCACATGCGGCCGAGGACTTCTCGCCGTGCCGCATGAATACACCAACCACATCGTAATTCTGTTGTACCAATAAATGAGCCGCGACGCTGGAATCAACGCCGCCGCTCATAGCAAGTACGATACGCCCTCGCGACATGGTGACTGGAACCTAGGTGTTGGATGCAAGAAATAAATGCAAAAGTGCAGATGTGTCACTCCAAGGTTGCAAAAACAACCCCTTCAATACCAATATATCTGTGATTGCCTGAACGAGCGAGGCGTTTTCGGACCGCATGGGGGGCAAACTCAATCGAAAGTGCTAGCGTAAGCTTGTTGCGTGTGATCGCTTCACCAAAAGAGCCTGTTACGGTAATCTACAGTTTCGAGAGACAAGGAATTCAGAAGTCACCCACCAGCAGCAGGCCGGACCATGCCCACTATTCGACAGTTACCGATCGGTTTGGTCAACAAAATTGCTGCGGGTGAAGTGATCGAACGGCCCGCCAGCGTCGTGAAAGAGATGCTCGAAAACAGCATTGATGCCGGAGCAACTCGTGTGGAACTGGCGGTTGAAGGGGGTGGGATCGAGCTGATTCGGATCAGCGACAATGGTTGCGGGATTTCGTCGGAACAACTGGAACTTGCGGTTGCCCCGCATGCCACCAGTAAATTGCAATCGAGCGATGATTTGTTTGATGTGAGAACGCTCGGTTTTCGAGGTGAGGCGTTGGCTTCCATCGCTGAGATCAGTCACCTCACCATGCGAAGTCGAGTTGCCGAAATCGACAGCGGATTTGAGCTGTTGGTGAAAGGTGGCGAGAAAGAACCCATTCGACCTTGCTCTGGGCCGGTCGGTACCACGATCGAGGTACGGCATCTGTTCTTCAACACGCCGGTTCGCCGTAAGTTCATGAAGACATCGCAGACAGAAATGGGGCATGTTGTCGAAGCCTTCACTCGGATCGCATTAGCGTTTCCGCATGTGCATATGACTCTCTTGAACAACGATCGAACTCTGCACGATCTGCTGCCTACGGAACGATGGTCCGAGCGGATTCGAGCTTTCTTTGGTGACGAGGTAGCGGATTCGTTGATTGCCATCGACCAAAAAGACGAACGAGTTGCGATTCGTGGATATGTTTCGGACCCGTCCGTGTCTCGAGGCAACAATCGGATGCAGTATCTGTTCTTGAATGGGCGTTACATTCGCGATCGATCTTTGCAGCATGCGTTGGGCGAGGCCTACCGTGGATTGTTGATGGTTGGACGAATGCCTGTTTGCTTCCTGCATGTGGATGTGGATCCCAAAACGGTGGATGTGAATGTGCATCCAACCAAAGTCGAGGTGCGCTTCGAAGATAGCGGTGCTATTTATAGCCGACTGCTCCATAGTCTACGAACGAAGTTCTTGAGCAGCGACATGGTAGCTCGAGTGCGTACACCATCTGCACCGGAGCCTACTTTTGCAGACGCGATGACACCGACCATCACTTCGCATTCGGTGTCGAGTAGCGCTGGCCTGCTTGATTGGGCAAAATCGAATAACATGGTTTCCATGGCACCTGTATCATTGGGAGGCGCCCTACCTGATTTCCGTCCGTATCCAAACAATGGTCTGTCCGGTTTTGCGAACGCGTCGCCCGTCGGTGGATCGCCACGAACCAGTTCACGAGTCGACGATCCCTTTTACTCACCGCCAGACTTGCACCCCGTCTCCGGACGAATAGGCTCGTTTCATGCCTCGCCGGGCCAAGCCCTTTTGGAAAAAGAGCAATCTGCCGATGCGGACATCGAATTCAACGTGCCGAGCGATCTGGATTCTAGTGCAACTGGGATAGATCGCAGGAACCGTGAGTTCGAAGGAGCTGCGAAACTTGTGGGCTTTCAGATCCACAATCGTTACTTGGTCACTCAAGATCAGTCCGGGATGGTGTTGATTGACCAACATGCATTGCATGAACGAATACTCTACGAACAAATCAAAAACAAAGTGCTGTCGAAGACGATGGAGAAGCAGCCGTTGCTGGTTCCCGAAACGGTCACCCTATCGCCAAGCGAAGCCGCAGCAGCCATCGAGTCCAAAGAGATGCTCGCAGAGATCGGAATCGATGTAGAACCTTTTGGAGGCGACACTGTTCTTGTAAGCTCTTACCCGGCCATGCTGGGAAAGATGGGCTGTGCGGAAATTTTGCGAGAAGTGCTTGAGCCGCTCATGTCAGGTGGAAAAAAAGTAGACGCTCGTAACCTGCTCGATGAGTTGATGAACATGATGGCTTGCAAGGCAGCTGTTAAAGCAGGTGATAAGCTGTCGCCCGACGAGATCACTTCTCTGTTGCAACAGCGCGAGCACTATCAAGACACTCATCATTGTCCTCATGGCCGTCCCACCGCGTTGTTCTTTTCACGAGAACAACTGGATAAAATGTTCAAGCGAATTTAGGGTTTGGAAAGGAAGCACCTAAGACAAGCAAGTTTAATCGCAATACGGTTCAATCAATCGTTTAACAGTTAGCCGTAGGCGTACTTGCTGCCATTCACGTGCGCCTACGGCTAACGGTTCAACGAAATCACTGCAACTGAGTGGTTCATTGAACGGTATTAGGTTCAATCGGCCGTGCAAGTCGTAAGTTGCTCCGACCAGAAGCGTTTCGTTGGTTCCAGAAAAGGTTCCATGGATTCGTCTAGGCTCTTGTCCTTTTTAAAGGCGTCGATCGAGCGAGACAACCAAGTCTCAAAGAATTCGACAGCCGCTTTTGACTTTCTTGGTTGATTGTCGAACTCGAAGTAAAAAGGGGCTGTAGTTGCGAGGCGATACCCTTTGTCATGGCCGGTGACAACACGAATCACCATCCAACCCGATTCCTCAATTTCGATGGGCGGAAATTCTCCCTTCTTGTAGTGATCTTCAAGCTTCGCGCTGTAGATGGTCTTTCCGTTGAAGACGACATCCAGGTAGTCGACGGGTTCACGGACGGTAAGCGACACCGCGATATCGACCGAGATACTTTGGCCTCGGTAGCTTGCTAGGACGCTGCCTGGCGGTTGGCCATTAACCAGTGTTCTCAGGAGTGGACCGTTGGTAACGGTGGTACGGCCTTGCTGGATGTTTTGCATCCAGGTTATGGGTGTCGGCGGTGCATCTGTGAAAACATACACGCGATTGTAGCCAAGGATGGTTTCGTTGGCATCAAAGCAACTACCGGCGGTAGGTGCGATTCGGAAGCCTGCTTCCAGCATTTGCCAATGCAAGAATTCGGATAGGCTTCCTAGACCTCGCGCGTTGTTGAATCGGATTTCGTCATTGGCGGGGATGGGAGCGAATAAGCTCAGAAAAGAGAGTTCTTTGTCTCGAAGAATGGGTACTTTGCCCTCCAAAAATTTTCCTACATTGGATTTGGGAAAAGCGATCTGAACATCGGAGCCAGGTCGGTTTCCTTCCGACAGGATTTGTACCGCTCGAACTTGATCCGTTGCAAGCAGGAACGGAGTGTCCCGTTGCCATGGATTCAGCAGTTCGATCCAATGGCCATGTTCTTTGGTTTTGCTTAGGTGCTGAAGGATCTGGGCCGTTTCGGTTTTGGAAGGAGACAGTTCCGGTGTTGTAGGTCCTTGAGCATCAGGTTGCTCGTTGGAATCATCCTGATGAGGAGGGTTGGTAAGACGGGGTGGATCGGAATGAAGAAGCAATGCACCCTGTTGCCATTCGATTCGTTGGCTATTCAGGGTAAGTTGGAGCCCGATATCTTCGATGTTCGATGTTGCGGGTGCGATAGGTTTCTTGGGTTTGGTGACTTCCGAAGCTCGCTGATTTTGAGCCACGGAGATTGCCAGGTCCAGCGCGTCGGCAGCTTGCCATCGCTTGAGAACGGATGGTGGCAAGGTGGAAAGATGGTCGCCTGAATACCAACCTTCGGCGTGCATATCGACTGAACGAGGAACCGCTACGGTTACCACGTCCTTGGCCTTGGATTCCATGGTGAAGCCACCTCGAATCACTTTGAACTCGGGGCCACGCTCAGCAAGAAACTCGTATTCCCCGTTGGGAAGCGATAATGGAAATTTCTCTTCGGCTAGCCACTGTTCACCCGCTTGCAGTAGCTTTCGAGGTCGAATGACCTTTTTGGGTGATTTCGTAAAGGACATGCGGGCCGATACAGGAGCAGAACTATCGGAGTCCGAAAACTCCATTTCCACGCTTCCTTGACCAAACAAAGAAATGGGAAGGAAAAACATGGGTAAGGAACAGAGCAGCATTCGGAGCGGGTAGACTACGGTAGTCTTCATGGTTGGAATCGAGCCTGTTTGCACTGGGGAAATCGTCGCAAAGCCGCTAAAATGGGGCGGAAGTCGGAGACGATTGAAGTTGTTCCGCACTGGAACCGCAGTCGTCCATCGATAGAGTAATACGTACGGAAAGAACAATGGCAATCGATTTTTACAAGGTACTGAATGTAGAACGGACCGCTTCGCCCGAGGAAATCTCCAAGGCCTATCGTAAGCTCGCTCGAAAGTACCATCCTGATTTGAATCAGGAAGACAAAAACGCCAAAAAACGCTTTCAAGAGATTCAGCAAGCGTACGACTGCTTGAATGATCCTGAAAAACGGAAGAAGTTCGACCAGTTTGGATCGGACTATGAACAATACGCAGGTCGCGCTCCGTTTTCAGGAGCTCAGGGGGGCGGGCAACCGGGGGGCGGTGCTGGCTTCGATTTTGGAGACATCTTCGGAAACGGTGGTGCTGGCGGTGCCGACTTTAGCGATATTTTTAGCCAGTTCGCAGGCGGCGGTGCGGGCGGGAGAACGCGTCGCGGAGCTCCGGCCAAAGGCCGAGATATCTCCGCAGAGATAGCTGTTCCACTAAAAACTATCATTCATGGAGGTGAGACTCAGATCCAGCTCGATCGAGGCGGAAAACTAGAATCGCTATCGGTACGCGTTCCCGCCGGTATCGAACCGGGCAAAAAAATTCGACTTCGAGGCCAAGGTGAACCAGGGCCCAACGGTAAGCCTGGTGACTTATTGTTGAAGGTCAATGCAGAACCTAATCCGAACATCAAAATTGTTGGACAGAATCTGGAGCTTCGATTGCCTATCAGCATCACGGAAGCCATCGAAGGGGCTCGTGTGGACGTCCCAACTCCTTCGGGAACCGTCACCTTGACGATTCCTCGAATGAGCAACAGCGGCAAGAAGCTTCGGATCAAAGGGCAAGGCCTGAAGAGGGCCGATGGTACTGCTGGCGATATGACCGTCGAGTTGATGATCAAACTGCCCGATACTCTCCCGGATGAGCTCGCACGGCAAGCGAGCGAATGGTCGGCTGCCTACACCACTGCACTGCGAGATGGAATTCAATTCTGATTCGGTCGACAATAGAAACTAAGGAAACAGTAAGAATACTATGAGCGATTCGGTTGCAATTCGATATGGTAAGGGGGAGCTTCACATTCGATTACCCAAGGGGTGTGAACCGACCATCATCCGCAAGCCTGCCATGCCAGTCCTTGAGGACGCAAATCAAGCCGTTTTGGATGCACTGGCTCAACCAGTTGCCTCCCCGACGTTAGCCCAAATCGCACGCGACACGAAGAAGGCATGTCTTGTTATATGTGACGTGACGCGTCCCGTGCCCAATGGACCGATTCTGCGGGGCCTGATCGAGCAGTTGCGAGACCACGGAGTTTCGTTAGACAAGATCACCGTCTTGATCGCGACCGGTTTGCATCGCCCCAATTTGGGACGTGAAATGCGAGAAGTGATCGGAGATGACTGGGTGTTTGACAATGTCCGCATTGAGAATCATTTTGCACGCGACACCGCCTGGATGGTCAACCTGGGGCGAACCCCAACCGATGGCATTCCTGTCATTCTCAATAGGCACGTCGTAGACGCTGACTTGCGAATCGCGATCGGATTGGTGGAGCCACACTTTATGGCTGGCTATTCTGGTGGACGCAAAGTGATCGCGCCCGGTGTGGCTGGCGAAGAAACCATCCGGACCTTCCACAACTACCGCTTCATGGCAGATCCACTTGCTTGCAACGGCAATCTTCTGAACAACCCGTTGCACCGAGGTCAGCTAGAGATTCTAAAAATGTTGGGAAGAACCTATGCGATCAATACGGTCATTGATGAATCGCGAAGGATGAGCTTCTTGAACTTTGGCGACTGCGAGCAAAGCCATTTGCAGAGCGTCGCTTTTGTCAAGCAGTTTGCTGAGGTGCCGATGGAAGGCCAATTCAATACGCTGGTAACGAGTGCTGCGGGTTACCCCTTGGATAAAACGTACTACCAGACCGTCAAAGGGATGGTTGCCCCGGTTCAGATTCTTGCCGAAGGGGGCCGAATGATCATCGCGAGCGCTTGTGAAGAGGGGATTGGTTCCCACGAGTATCGTGAATCGCAAGCTCACTTGGTTTCGTTAGGGCGACAGGGCTTCTTGGATCGAATCCGTTCGATGCCGCTAGCAGACATCGATGGCTGGCAAACTCACATGTTGCTCCGTACGTTGGCCGTGGGGAACGTTTCGTTGTACAGCGAAGGCCTACGCGGTGCCGATAGAGAGTTGACTGGGGTTCAGATGATAGAGTCCATTGAAGATGCAATCGAAGCGGGTATTGCGCAGTCTGGCGATAAGCGCGTGGCTTTCATTCCCGAAGGGCCGTATGTGATTCCGACGTTCTCCAAGCTCAGCGCAAGATGATCATTCTTTTACAAGGAAACTTGGTTTGATTTCACCAGTCGCGGGACATGAAGACTTAACGTTGGACGCGGAAAGTCCGCTGGCGATTCAATCGCGACCGGAGTTTTCGGAAAACAGCAAGGATCGGTTCGGCATTGAATTGCTGGAAGGGGATAGCGGTGCGAGCCAGCAGTCGGATCTGTTGCTGCAAACTCGGCTTCGGGCTGCGGCGCTTGCGATTGGGTTCGGTTTTACGATTTTTTCACTTTGGACCCTTTTTCGCGAGCTCGCAAGTGAAGAGCTGCATCTTGGGTATGCGTTCATGCTGTTTGAGCTAGCGACGACCGTCACCTTGATGGGCATCGGTGTATGGCTTGGGAAGGTACAAGCTGCGACCACGCAATGCCTGTGGTGGTGCGAGCTTGTGATCTTTGGGTTGCCAACTTTATTTCTTGCAACGTTGCATTACCAAGAAGTCGTTTACATGGCACCCTCTTTTGATCTTATTCCACAAATGCCCATGCCCGGTTGGATCATTTTGATCTTTGCTTACGCTCTGTTTGTGCCTCGGTCTTGGTTTCGTGTTTTGATTGTCGTTGTGGGCATTTCGATCTTTCCGCTTTTGGCGACAGCCATGGCGATGGTGATGCATGTGAATGTGCGGGATCTGATTCTGCACGATCGGTCCAGCACGGTAGAGATGGTGTTGTCGCTGCTGGCGACTGGGTTCACGGCGGTATCCAGTGTTCACATGATCTCGCAATTGCGGGATCGTGCCGACATTGCAAAGGAGCTTGGACGATATCGACTTAAGCAGAAGATCGGTTCGGGCGGAATGGGTGACGTTTATTTGGCAGAGCATCGTTTGATGAAGCGTCCGTGCGCGATCAAAGTGATTCGTCAAGAAAAGGCGGGGGACCCTCGCGCGATTGCACGATTTGAACGCGAGGTGCGCGCAACCTCTAGACTCAATCATTGGAATAGCATTTCGATCTTTGACTATGGCAGGACCACCGATGGGACTTTCTTTTATGTCATGGAGTATGTGACGGGGATGAGCGTTCAAGAGCTTGTCAAGCACCGGGGAGCGATGTCTCCAGGCCGTGTGGTGTACTTGCTCAAGCAAGCATGCAACGCACTCAGTGAAGCTCATCAAATTCAGCTTGTGCACCGAGACATCAAACCGGCCAATCTTATGGTTACGGAACTTGGTGGGGCGTTCGATGTGATCAAACTGTTAGATTTCGGCTTAGCGAAGCCGATTATGGATTCGCTACAGAATACTGTCGATTCGGAACTGACCATCGCTGGTAGCTTGACGGGTTCTCCACTTTATATGTCCCCCGAACAGGCCATGGGGGAAACTCAAGCTGATCATCGATCGGATATTTATGCCTTAGGCGGAGTAGCTTTCTTCATGTTGACCGGGAGGCCTCCTTTTGAATCCACTTCAACCATGAAGGTTTTGCTGTCGCATTTGAATGAGCCTGCAGTAGCCCCGTCAGCCGTTCGAAATCAAGCGACTGGCCCCAAGATCTCGCCACATCTAGATGCTGTCGTTTTGAAATGTTTGGCGAAAGCACCTGAGGACCGATTCCAATCCACGCGCGAGCTTGCAGAGGTATTGAACCAAACCCCCGAAGCTTTGCAATGGACGGACCGCCTTGCCGAACATTGGTGGACCTGCAATTGCAGCCAGTACCAAAGCGAGAATGGATAGCCCATGGATGCAGAGCAGTCGAGGATTGAAGCGGACTTGCGCGGAGTGCTTGACGGAGAAGTGTACTGCCATTCGCTTCGAACTCAAATGTACGCCACCGATGCAAGCGTCTATGAGCTGATGCCATTGGCGGTTGTACGCCCACGGCACGCGAACGATGTGTCGCAGTGTGTGAAGTACGCATCCGAGAATGCGATTCCGATTTTGCCTCGCGGTGGCGGAACGGGCCTTGCTGGGCAATCGTTAGGTCCCGGCATTGTTGTCGACTTTTCGCGATTCATGCGTCGATTGATACACTTAGACCGCGACAACATGACAGCGCGCGTCCAGCCCGGATTGGCTCTTGCCGATCTCAATCGCATTCTCGCCAAAGAGCGACTTGTTTTTGGTGCCGATCCGCCCACACGGGCGGTGACAACGATCGGTAGCGTCTTGGCGATCGACACTCTAGGCAGCCACTTCCTAAAGTACGGTACTGCGGGCGAAGCGATTGTATCCGCTCAAGCCGTTTTGTCCGAAGGGGCTCAAGTGGAACTGAAGCGGACTCCATGGAGAACTCCAGACACGAATAACTCTCGGCTCAATCATATTGTTTCGGAGGTTGGGCAATTGCTGTGGGCCAACCGAGCCATCACCAAATCGCCTCCATGGCGAGGAGTGGCACGAGGATGTGGCTATAGACTTGAAGCTTCTTGCGATCATGATTTTTTAGATTTGGCTCGCCTGCAATCCGGTGCCGAAGGGACGTTGGCGGTCTTAACGGAAGCAACCGTCCAAGTGGAACCTATGCCCGGCGCGCGAGGGGTTGTTCTTCTATTTTTCGAGAAACTGGAGCTAGCAGCTAAGGCTGCGATCGATGCTAGGCGGGACCAAGTCGCCGCTTGCGATTTGATGGACCGGCGTCAGATCGAGATTGCGAGAGAACTGGACCCTCGCTACGAATCGATGCTGCCACGAGGGGCAGAGGCCTTGCTATTGATTGAGCAGCAAGGTAACGACGTGCAAGAAGTACGGACAAAACTGGGGGCACTCATTCAACGGCTCGTTCGACGCGCCCCTACCACTCAGGCCGGTCGGATCGTCGTAGACGATGAGGAGCGTGACTTTATCTGGAAGCTCAGTCGACGTGTTATCCCGAGACTGTATCGATTGAAAGGGTCTTCGAGACCTTTGCCCTTTGTGGAGGACATCTCGATTCCGCCCGACAAGTTGCCCGAGTTTCTGGTCGAGATGCAAAACGTCTTGAAAGCGGATCGTGTGACAGGCACCCTATTTGCGCACGCGGCTCATGGCCATTTGCATCTGCGTCCTTTTCTGGATCCCAATGAGCCAGCTGACGTAGAGAAAATGCAACGCATCTCGGAACGGATCTTTGAAAAGGTACTCGAATTCCGAGGGGTTGTTTCGGGGGAACATGCGGTCGGCTTGAGCCGAAGCGCGTTCATGCGCCAGCAGCTGGGCGAATTGTATCCCATTTGCCGTCGCATCAAGGAACTGTTCGATCCAAACGGAATCTTGAACCCAGGCAAAATCATCACCGATGCGGCTCAGAAAACGACGGACAACCTGAGACAGGTGCCAAGCAGTATCTCCATCGTTCAAAAGACCTTTCTTCCCATCCTGAATTGGTCTGAATCCGAATCGATCGCAAACACCTCCAACGCTTGCAACGGATGCGGACGTTGCAGAGCGAACACTCCGACGGAGCGCATGTGTCCTATGTTCCGATCAACACGTGGTGAAGAAGCCTCACCGCGTGCCAAGGCAAACGTTGTGCGTGGTTTGATGTCGGGGAAACTTCCGATCGGTTTGGTGGAAAGTGACGAGATGAAGGCAATCGCAGACCTGTGCTTTCATTGCCACCAATGCAAGATTGATTGCCCGGCTTCGGTCGATATCCCAAAGCTTATGTTGGAAGTGAAGGCACAATACACGGCAACCAACGGGTTGCGGATCAGCGATCGGTTGCTGTCGCGGTTAGACATGTTGACGTCGCTTGCGAGCCATGTTCCTTCTGCCGCCAATTGGGCTTTGGAGAATCGCTACTCGCGATGGCTTTTGGAAAAGACCACTGGAATTGCGCAGGGGCGGCGTCTGCCTAGGATTAGCAAGCAACCCTTCATGCGTTGGGCTGCAAAGAATCGGCTCACACGCCCGAATCGTGGTTCCGGACGCAAGGTTCTTTACCTGGTAGACCATTATGCCAACTGGAACAATCCGCTTGTCGGTATTGCGCTGGCAGAGGTTCTCAAACACCAGAATGTGGAAGTCTACGTCCCCTCTTGGCAATCGGTCACTTTCATGACCAAAATTGTGATGGGGGATATCGAAAAAGTTCGTGGGATGATAGCTCCGCAGATTCGACAATTGGCGGAAGCGGTTCGGCAAGGTTATCAAATCATAACCACGGAACCCACTGCCGCACTTTGCTTAAAGTACGAATACGACCAGATTCTTGATAGCGAAGACTCGCGATTGGTAGCTGCCAACACGTGGGACGCAGGTAGTTACATCTGGCAAATGCATGCGAACAACGAGCTGGAGTTGGACTTTAGGCCTCTCACGACATCGGTCATCTACCACACGCCATGCCATCTGCGCGCAATGGATCCAACGCATTCCGGCATGCGTTTGCTGGGTTTGATTCCCGGTTTGTCGGTACAACATGCCAATGCGGGTTGCAGCGGAATGGCAGGTACTTACGGAGTCAGAAAGCAGACGTACCGAACCAGTCTTCGAGTTGGTTGGGGGTTGATCAGCACCATGCAGGAGACGACCGCGCAAATTGGATCTACCGAATGTTCCACCTGCAAGTTGCAAATGGAGCAAGGGATCGACAAACCAACTCTGCATCCTCTTGCCTTGATGGCTTACGCCTATGGCAAACTACCCGAGGTCCGATCTTGGATCCAGTCTCGCAACGAAGGCCTGACCGTCCTGTAATCGTTCGGTTGGCCAACGTTCGACAACGGATTCAAATCAGATTATTTCGTTTTTCGCAACAGCAACACCGATGCTAACATGCCGCATACGGCCAGTCCAAGAGCAAGACTCGCATCCTGATTTTTTACGCCATAATGCAGTAGATCGAACATCCGCATCGAGACCGTGGTGACCCCTGGCGGAAGAACCAAAAGATAACTCGACAAGTCAGCAAAGGAAACGAAAAAACAAACCAGAGCCGACGTTAAAATCGGCAAGGTCATGGCTTGGGCTCGAACCCAAAATCGCGTTGAAAAAGGTAGCCCAAGATCGATTGCCATTTGATGTTGATGCCTGAGACTAAATCGCTGCTGAGCGACCCATAAAATACCGAAAGCGATAGGCCAACATCGGCTTTGCAACGCGAGAATGGGAATCGCAATCGTTCTGTCTGCTGAGTAAATCAGAAAATCCGTTTGTACTGAGTTTGAGAGCTTGATAAGAACCAAATTGATCAACGGGCCAGGTGTGGCCAATAGCATGGCCATGCATGCGATCCAAATGCTGCTGCTCCATCGGGACTTCGCTAGGCTTACGCTGAATATCCCAAGGGCCAACGCAAATCCCGTCGCATAGAGACTCAGCTGAAGCGACCAGACCAGCTCCGCTCGAAAGCTGCCAAGCTCCAAGATGGATTCCGCGAACCGAGACACACTCCAGCCGCGTTGGATGCCCTGAGGTTCCGCTCTTGCTACCCAGCCAGCTTTCGCAATCAGGTTGGCGACAGGCACCAAGACGACCAAGCAAACAACTAGCCATCCAACAAACGCCCCAAGCCATTTCCAGTACCCTTGGATTGCAAAGGTGTCTGAATTGGCAGGCTGATTGCCACCAGAGCGTTCTGGACCAAGAAAAGCAATGCTCTTGATCGCAGTTGACCAGACCACGATCCCTAGTAGAAAGACGAAAGAACACGATGCCAAAACCGACCAGATACGAATTTCATTGAATTGCACTTGCTGGTACAACGATTCCGTCAAAGTAGGGACCTGAAAAAGATTGGTGACAACCATATCATTTCCAATTAATGCAACCGAGATTAGAAAGCATGCTGCGATCCACGGTCCGAGCTTAGGAATAAGAACTTGAGTTACCGCGTAACGAGAACCGAAGTCCATGAGCGCCTGCCGGGTATCTGTGTCGATGGCTCGCGCGATCCCCATCGAACACAACAAGTAACAGATGGGCGAGATCGCGGTACCATGAATCCACACCACCGAAAACATGGCTTGGGCTGGTGAAATTGCAGCCGCAACCTGACTAAAACGGAGCCAACCTTGTAGACCAAATCCAGCGCTCCATGCAGTGGCTTGCACATAGATTGGAACAAAAACAAGACTCAGCAAAGCAGTACCCAGCATTGGGCTTGTGGGAACTCGGAGACAACGAGTCAATAGGGCAAGAATCAATCCAATCAGCAAGGCAAGGCCAGCGGCAGCTGAACAAACAACGAAACTGCTCAAAAAAGTATCAATTAGCTTTGCATTCCAACTCATGCAGTCCCCACTTTCCTTTCGGCCTACCGCAGAACAGAGTAAACTAGTCCGCAAATTAAAGCGAGTGGCGGATAGAATTCTACTTGCCAAGTCCTTTTGTCTACCGAGTTCGATGAGCCAATCCCTGGAGCTGTTTTCGTTCATGAAAGACGTGCCCCGGGAATGGAGATCGAACCAGTCCTAGCCCTTAAAGCCCACACTCAAAATCTATGCTTTCAGCACGCTCCCAATCGATGATTTACCCTTTCCACCTAACTTGTATCGCGGTCTTTTTGGCAGGGGCTGCCTGTTCGGCTTTACGCTCACAAGAAGTTTTAGAGAAAAAGACCGGAGCCAGTTCGAAGAATAGCAAATCGTTAGCCATTCAGACTGTTGCCGAAAAGTCGAATTACCTTGGGACTGCACGTGAAGCCGAGGTGTTAGACTTTCTAAATATTCTAGATGCGTCCAGTGACTTTGCATCCCAAGTTTCAATCGGTAAAACTACCGAAGGACGCCCCATTCAAGCACTGATTGTAGCGAAAGAGAAGAAGCCGGTTCTTCCTTTGCCAGCTTCGGATGAGAGACTTGTTATTGTGCTGCTAGGAGGCATTCACAGCGGCGAATGCGATAGTAAAGAAGCCATAATGGCGCTCGCGAGAGATTTGTTATCGGACTCTCAACCGAAGTATCTGGACAAGGCTGTTCTAATTTTTATCCCTAATTTTAACGCCGATGGCAACGAACGCGTGGGCGTATTGCACCGTCCCGGTCAAGAGGGGCCAGCCTTGGGAATGGGGACTCGCGAGAATGCTGTTGGCTTAGATCTCAATCGCGACTTTATCAAACTGGACACACCCGAAGTCAGGTCGTTGGTTCGCACCATCGACACATGGGATGTCGATGTGCTGATGGACGCGCACACCACCAACGGTTCATTGCATCAATACGATTTGACTTACGATGTACCGCACAACCCTGCGGCTAATCAGCAGATTGTGAAGTGGTTGAGAAATGTCATGATTCCTGGCATCACCATGGAGCTAGCCAATCAAGGGTTGCCCACCTTTTACTACGGGAACTTTAGCCAAGACCATAAAAGGTGGGAATCGTTCGGGCACGAGCCTCGCTACTCCACCGAGTACATGGGGCTTCGGGGCAAGATGGGCATTCTGGTCGAATCGTATTCGTACGCAAGCTATCAAAGGCGAATCGACGCATCGTACATGTTCATTCAAGCCTGCTTGGATAAGCTCACGGAAAAACCCGCCTACCTGAAGGAACTGATGAGACGCCCGGCAGGAACACTGCCAGAAGCCACCCCAATCCAAGCCAAAATTGTTGCCGAACCACAACCAACCATTGCGAAAGGTTATTCTTGGAACGCACAAACAAAGTCATCTTCCAAGACAGTCGGAGATACCAGTCTCGTCGACAACGACCATAAAGAAACCATTCCTGTCACCGGGCTGGAAAGTCCTTTCCCAACACCCAAAGATCGCAAAAGAAAGTCGGAAATGGTTCCTGCCGACTTCGAAGTGCAATTGCTGAACATTGGCGAGTCCACGCTTCACGTCGAGTCCCCAGAATTTTACTTTCTGCCGGTAGAGAATGCTTGGGCGGCGGGGCGTCTACGCATGCATGGTATTGAAATGAACTGGGTAGAACCAAAATTGCTAGAAGGGCTTGTACCGGACGGAAGTGCTATTCAATACCGAATCGACGCCATCAAAGATCTTCCTGAATTTCAGAACCATAAGCTTCGTAAGTTTGAAGTCTCCAAAGAGAACTCCAGCGTTCCGACCCAGGGCGGTTGGCTCGTATCGACCAGGCAACCGCTAGGTAGGTTGGCGACTTATTTGCTGGAGCCGCAAGCCGACGACGCGTTGGCTGTCTGGAACTTTTTTGATCCCAGTTTAAGTGTCGGTGCGATCTACCCGGTCATTCGATTGGAGAAACCTTTGCTTCGCGCGTTAGACAACCAAACGGTGAAGCCACTGGGCCTCTCGGGACAAGCATCCTCAGATGTACCTCTAGAGCCGTTGACGCTTGACAAGATATACCATCCTCAGAAGAAAATCGCATTGACAGGTCCACCGGCCATGATGCCAAAATGGATTCCTAATGACGACGCCTACTTGATTAGCCAGGATGGTCGATGGCAATCAGTGGATTGCAAAACCGGCGCAATGCAACCCTTCGATCGGCCCAAGCGACTCGCGGATGCCTTGGCAAAGCTGGAAGCATTCGATGGAGCGCAAGCGAATGCATATCTGAAGCGCATCAATGTGTTCGACGCAGCTTTTGAACGTGCGTTGATTGAGCACCAAGGTGATCTCTTTGTTTTCCAAACTGGTAACTCACCCGTCGGCAATTCCCCGGCTGGCAAGCAAGAGAGCGACCCGCCGCGGGACGTCGTGCGTCAGATAACTCATACGCCAAATCAGTCGAAAGAGTTAGCAGAGCTCAGCCCCAGCGGAAAGCATGTGGCTTATGTCCACGAGAACAACATTTGGATCGCTGACTGCGAAACGACGGAAGTCAAGAAACTGACTCAAGATGGCGCAGTAGAAATCCTGAACGGTAAGCTGGATTGGGTGTACCAAGAAGAAATCTACGGTCGGGGGCAGTTTAAAGGGTATTGGTGGAGCCCGGACGGGAACTCAATCGCCTACCTTCGTTTGGACGAGAGGCTGGTTCCCCGGTTTCAAATCGATAATTCATTGTCCTTTGCTCAAAAGCTGGAGGAAACTCGATATCCAAAAAGTGGACAGCCCAATCCAGGTGTTACACTGCACGTGGTTCAAATCGCCACGGGAGAGTCGACTGAAGTACCTTTGGATGTCTATCCTGCGGATGATCGGTTGATTGTGCGTGTTGGTTGGAACCCTCAGCCTGGAAAATCGGCGGTGGTCTTTCAAATGCAGAATCGTATTCAATCCATGCTGGACGTTTGTTCCTACGACTTAGTGACGACGAAGGTCTCAAAAATCGCTTTCGAAGTTTCACCGGCTTGGGTCGATGTGATCGACGAACCGCGATGGTTACCTGACGGTAGCTTTCTTTGGCTTAGCGATACAACGGGGGGGCGAAGGCATCTGTTTCGTGTTGCCCCCGACGGGACTCGGAGCACGATTACGGAAGGAGCTTGGGATGTCAAGTCGATTGAAGCGGTATCGCCCGATGGAAACCAGGTTTGGCTCCTCGCACACCGCTCCTCGCCGATCAACACGGATCTTCTACGAGTGGATCTGAGCACACTCAAGATCGAAACCGTGGGCGAACCGCACGGCGTCCATCGGGTCAGTATTCATCCGAAATGCGGCTTTTATTTCGATGCATGGAGCGATTCCAATACGCCCGGCCAACTTTGGCTACGCGACCAAAACGGAACAAATCTAAGGTATGTGGGTGGATACCGAAACGATCGGTTCGAGTACATGCAAGCGGGCAAGGTGGAGATGTTCGAGATCGAGGCCCGTGATGGGCTGGCTCTGCAATCATTGATTTACAAACCCACCGATTTTGCAGACCGAATCAAGTCCAAAAAATTGCCTGTCTTGATTCATGTGTATGGCGGACCTGCGGCAAGAACCGTTGAAAATAGTTGGACCCATCGAAACGATATGTGGCATCGATATCTTGCCGAGCAAGGGATCTGCGTGCTATTTTGCGACAACAGATCTGCTTTAGGGCGCGGCAATGCGGACACTTGGAAGATCTATAAGGATCTTGGTTCAACAGAACTTCGTGATCTCGAGGATGCGGTCCATTGGTTGGAAAAGCAGGGATGGGCGGACATGGACAGGATCGGACTCTGGGGATGGAGCTACGGCGGGTACTTTACCGCCTACTCCATGACTCATAGCAATCTATTCCGCGCAGGAATCGCGGGGGCACCCGTGACAGATTGGAGCAACTACGATTCAGTCTATACGGAACGCTACATGGATACGCCGCAATCCAACCCTGAAGGCTACAGGTCAAGCTCGGTGGTGGAATCGGCTAAACACCTAAGCGGTCGTCTGATGCTGATCCATGGCGAAATTGACGACAATGTCCACATGGCAAATACGCTGCAATTGGTGAACGCTTTGCAGAACGCCAACAAGCAATTCGATTTAATGATCTACCCCAACAATCGACACGGAATAAGCGATCCAGAACAAGTATATCACCAATACCAAATGATGACCGACTTCTTCCAACGCCACCTGCTTGAAGAGCGCTAGCAGCGAGTGCTAGCGAGCGATTGATCGAAATCTCTCCTAGGCATACTCAACGCAATCATTGCCAAACCAGGGCACAGCCCCAACTTCAACTTCAACTCGAACTTCATCTTCAACTAATCGTCTTCCGCACTTGAACTCAACTCAGATGGTTGAAGTTGAAGTTGAAGTTTAGGCTTAGGTTGGCCGATTCATCCTTCCCGGGCGAACTCGATTGTTTAACTGGAGGCCCAATGTTCTTGATAAGCTTTGCGGTAGACATCTTCGTCCTTCGGAAAAAGATTGCTAAATCGCGATGACGAAACAGCTCCGTGTTGAAAGCGTCGCTTCGGGAAGATTGGCATGTCGACTCCCATTACCGATTTCAACCCAGCGCTCACGATTTGTCCCTTCAGAGCATAAAGCTTTTCGTGATCCCATTGAGTCAAATCAATAAACGGAATGGACTCTGCCACGTTGATTACCTGAGGCAACGCGAACGGGCTGAAGCCGGCGAACCCGAAGGCTGCAGCCGGTGCAGACGTTCGAGCGTGACCGCGACTCTGGCCTCCACTGTGCACCAGCGAATGCTTGATCGCGTGAACTCCCCAGCCCTCTTGATACAGCATCAGATTGTTCAAGACACTGCGGATGGTTAGTTCTGGATTGTCTTCAATGGGGTAGTCCTTCAGGTTTTCGTCACCTCCATCCCCATCGACTAAGTACTTCCAATTTGGATAACGAGCCCGAATGCCTTTGCATAGGGCGATGGCCATTGTCGCGCTTTGGATATCTAATGGCTTATAATCTTCGACGATTCGGACCGCTTCACGCCAATTCAAATCCGCATCGGAGCATTCGATCGGTTCCCAGAGCATGTCCAGATTCAGCTTTTGCAAAAATGCATACGCTTGATTCGCGTCGCTGGCGTCATGATCGGCTTTCAAGGTGAACGCTTTGAGTCTCGCAGGCGATTCACCTCGACTCAATAGCCGGTGATAGAGCGTAACTAGAACGGCACCGCTATCGATTCCACCCGAAAACAAAACTCCGATCGGCTCTGTTTTGGGGATCTGGTCTAGCCATGAATCACAGGCTTTTGCAAGTTCAGAAATATACTGCTGGCCAATCCATTCGATGTCGCTTGGAAGAGAATTTCGATTGGGGGTAAAAAATCGTTCGTAGCGTGGATTTGGGTCGGGGCATCCAACCAATTCAATCTGGACGACATAATGCGCCGGAACCGTTCGAGTGTAGGACGGGTGAAATTGGTCAGCGAGACCTTCCTGAGCCAGAGCTTCGCGGAGAGTTTCCATACGCTCCGCAATGAACAAGCAAGGGCCATCCACTTTTTTTGCAAGAAAGTATCTCATGGAACGACCTATGGAGCGAGCCATTCGAACCATGCGTCCTGATGTTTCAGCGATCGCAAACTGGCCCTGAATCTTGCTCACAAGCGCCGGGTCGCCAGACTTTACGTACTCAGAGGCTTGTTGACTTGAAACATTGAGCAAAATGTTTCTTGATGGGTCCATCAGATTGATCACCCGATGAAGATACTGAGACTGAGTCATTGGACGTTCTCCAGAGAGGAATGGAATGAGGGTTTCTGTACTGACGGAGAAACAAACTTTCGGCGTCCCTCCACATAGGTGGCTAACACAACGCCGTAAAGCTCTGTTCCGTCTAGCGGCGTGTTGTAGGACCTGCTCTGAAGCAACGTTGCGTCTACCTTCCATTTGCGTTCTGCATCAACGACCACAAGATCAGCAAGTGCGTTCGTTTGAAGCGTTCCGCCCGATACACCAATCAAACGAGATGGATTCAGACTCATTTTGGCCATAGCGTCACACCAAGTAAGAATCCCAGGGCGAATCACATGAGTGATCACTTGGGATAATGCAGTTTCCAGAGCGATCATCCCGAACGGTGCCGCATCGATCTCGAGCATCTTCTTTTCGAGAGAACAAGGACGGTGCCCGCTACTTATGATATCGATTGTGCCATCCCGAAGTCCTTCCAGGCAAGCAAAGACATGATCTTGCGATCGGAGGGGTGGATTGACTTTGCAGTTCGCGTCAAAACTTCGGAGCATCGTATCGTTCATGTGAAGGTTAGCAACAAAGATCCCTGCGGTAAAAGCGATCCCCCTCGCTTTCGCTCGACGGCACAGATCAATGCTTCCCGAGGTGCTGACACTGGTTAGATGCAAACGCCCGCCTGTGGCTTCGACCAAGCGAATATCCCTAGAGGTTGATAGGTCCTCTGCCTCAGCCGGAATCGGTGATAGTCCCAGCATCAATTGTTCTAGCCCCTCATGCATGACCCCGCCCCGAGATAGCGACGCAATCTCCGGATGATCAAACACAACTCGGTCAAACATCGCGCAATATTCGAGCGCCCGACGCAGAAGCCCAGTGTTTTCGATCGGTTTTGGGCCATCGCTCAGAGCAACAGCGCCGGCTTCCACCAGAGATCCAATTTCTGCAAGCGATTCTCCTTGCTGATGCTTGCTGACACACCCAAGCGCGTACACTCGGCAGTGATCGGCTCGCGCCCCCTTTTGATGAATGAACTCGACGCTCGCCGCCGTGTCGATGGGTGGCTCCGTATTGGAGGAAAGGGCAATCGAGGAAAAGCCACCCGCCAAGGCAGCGCGGGTGCCCGTGACAATTGTTTCGTCTTCTTCACGACCCGGTTCACCAAACTCGGTCGACAAGTCGCAAAGTCCTGGCGCCACCACACATCCTTGCACATCCCATCGCTCGACGTCGTGCGGTAGATCAGCGTCACAAACATCCACGCCAGCGAATCGGCCATTCACGATCAACAAACGTCCATGCCGATCCATGCCAGTACTGGGATCGATCAGCCGTGCGTTTTCAATCAGCCAAGAAGAGGGGTTGTGCATGGTTGGTTATGCGTTTTACTACGAGAGAAAGGGAGTGCGATAGAAAGGCTATGAGTTGGAAAAGCTGGAGAGCTCTAACGGTTGATTCTTGGAATCGTTCGGGAAGTTGAAGTTGAAGTTAGCGAGCGTCCATTCTTCGTCCTAGAAGCAACCAAAGAGTTGCCATGCGAATGGCTATTCCATTTGTCACTTGCTCTAGAATGACCGAATGAGGACCATCAGCGACCTCGGGCGTCAATTCGACTCCTCGATTGATGGGCCCCGGCGCCATAATCAAAATGTCATCTTTGCTTTTCTTGATTCTTTCTTGATTCATGGCATACAACAAAGTGTATTCATGAACAGATGGAAAAGGTCGGATGGCTTGTCGCTCGAACTGGATCCTCAACAAGTTCAGCACATCGCAACGCGGAAGGATCTTGTCCAGACTGTAGGAGACTTCGACACCTAGCTTTTCCCAATTTTTCGAAACCAAGGTCGCTGGCCCACACACAATCACCTTTGCACCAAGCTTCAATAGCCCCCAAATATTGGATCTCGCAGTTCGCGAATGAGCGATGTCACCCACCATGGCGACCGTGAGCCCCGCTAAGGAACCTCGGTGTTGGCGAATCGTCAGAATATCCAACAAACCTTGTGTTGGATGCTCGTGAGGTCCATCACCAGCATTGATGACGCTACAGGCTAGGTGCTTCGAAAGCATCTGCGGCGTACCTGGCGAACTGTGCCGAACCACTACGGCATCTACCAACATCGCTTCGATCGTTTTAGCGGTGTCAATAAATGTTTCTCCTTTCGCCACACTCGATCCGCTCGAGGAGAATTCGACCGTGTCCGCTCCTAATCGTTTTGCTGCTAACGAAAAACTGTTTCGAGTTCGTGTGCTGTTTTCGAAAAACAGGTTCGCGATTGTTCGGCCCTTGAGAAGGTCTAGCTTCTTGCGGCCGTTTTCAGTGGCTCGGTGCAAGGCTTCTGCATAATCCAAAATAAGAGTGATTTCGGATGCCGTCAGATGTTCCAGCCCCAGCAGGTGATGATGTCGCCAATCCTCTGGAATTGGATGCGACTCAATCAACGCGAGGCTAGCGGGTACAGACAACGCCGAGGGTTGGGTCATAAACAATCTCACGGACCAAGGAAAAAACAAAGTCCGTAGATTCTAAGGTTCATTCCCCAACATGGGAAGCATGCTCTAGGGGCCTTGGTTCCCAAATGGATCGCTGGAAGCTTCCTCCACGACCTCTTCCGGCTTTTTCTCCCCAGAAATGTCGACACAAATCAGCCTAAGCTCTTTGGACGATTTTCCTACTTTCATGGTAAGCGTCGATAAATCGACGATCTTGTCGTCGTTCAAGTCGGATTGAAAAGCTTCGATCTTCTCCATCAAAGATTTGATCTTTTCTTTCTTTCCTTCGTCCGTCAAAAGGGAAAACAAACCCGAAGGCTCAGGAGTTTTCACACCAGGCTGTTCCTTTTTGGGTGCGCCGTAGGCTCCGTTCAATGCAAAATGAATCCGCTCGAAACGTTGATGTGCGATCCTTCGAGCGTTCACCACTTCTTTTGGCTTCTCTTGACGCGGCGGACGAGCTTGCCCGCCAGGCCCTCCTGACCCTCCTGACCCACTTCGGCCACCAAAACCACTGCTGCCCCCTTCACCCTTGTCGTCATCTCCGCCGCCGCCAGCGCCTGACCCAGGGCTTCCAGAACCTGGCCCCGCCCCGCCCGGACCACCAGGTCCACCCATCATGCCCATCCCGCCCGAGCCCATGCCGCCTCCAGTCGCTAACGCAGTGGACATCAGAATTCTCTTCTTCCAAGAGGTCATCGACGATCGAGCGAACTTGGCAATACCAACTTCAATTTTTGCGAGATCTTCCGGCGTTAAGTTCACAGGCTTGATGGCCCCAAAACTGAGGCAGAAAGATTCAAGCAACCACTCAGATGTTTCTTCGGACAGCAGCTTTACCAGCACAGGCGTTAGAAATTCAGTCGCTTGCTTAGAAGGCTCCTTTCCTGGTTCGATCTTGGCAATCAAGGTCAGGCAGTCGATTACTTGACCTTTGAGATAATCCTGAGCTTCCCCATTGCGGTTGGTAGGTGCTGGTGCGTCCATGAATGCCTTGAGCTTGCTTACCAACAAAATGCGATTCGCCTCGCTCATTGTATTTTCAGCAGGCACCATCAGATGCCTCCGTAGCGAACTCATGGCCGACGAGGAAAGTCCCTCCATCTCGTTGGGGTCCACTAGGTTGATCAGCAATCCTTGCACCGCCGCTTCAGGCACCGGCCCCGACTTTGGCACGACCGAATTCAATCGCCCCAGCAAAATGGCCGCGTTGATACGAGTCGCTGGCGAGTACTCTTTTCGATTCATCAAGCCAGACGCATAACGGATCAATAAAGTGTTGTAGGCTTTCAGTAGGTCCTTGTTCCCCTCCACCGCAGCAATATCGAACTGAATCTCAGATCGAGTCACGTTGATAACTTCAGGATTCAAGGAGGTGAGCCTTGGAATCAAATAGTCTTTGTAAAACGCTTCGATAGGTGCTACGTCGAACTTGTCGGTTTTGATCGCTCGAGCGACATCCTTTTCCTTGCGCTTTTCCTTGATCGCTGCTTCATCCTTCAACTTGACTTCCAACGACCTGGGCTTGGGTGGGTTCTCTTGTCCCCAGGCCTGCCGAAGCCCCTCTGGAGTTCCAATACAGGTCGCAAACGCTAACGAAACACCGCAGAAGGTGCTACGAAGGAGGTGAGAAAATCGTGCTCTTGGGCTCATAGGACACCTCAATCTCGTGATAGGAAAAGCTGCGAAATTTTTTTGCAGGATTGTCCGCCCGAATGGACAGGACATCATCACCCTCTAGAGTAAGGTATCGCGATACCCAATGTCAACTTTCCCCTCGAGTTTTCAGTGAACTTCGCGATATTTCCGTGCGGTTTGGGCGGTTGACCCTAAGTTGCTGCCCACCGATACTGATGGCTCGAGCGTCCTGGATCGGGAACTGCCTTCCCCCCTGAAAGGCGGGCTGGCGATTGAGCCGTCCAGGAAGAGCTCCGTGGAAGGTAGGGCTTATTCGATGGCAGCCCGCAGCGCATCTGAACCGCCAACGACCGGCAGAATCAGCTTGGTTTCGTCCAAATCGAAAGTCAATTCCGTACCCGGCTCAGGCCACAAGGTAAAGTCACGGTCGCTCGAGAAGATCATCAATCCGATTTGTTCCCCTTCTTGAATGACTTGATCGTCTGGCTGCAAATCAAACTCGACCGTTCGAAACTCCCCATCGACCAGCGGCTCTTGAGCTTCGATGGATCGAGCATTTTGAGGATCCGCCCAACCTCGCGTGATGACATCCTCCGTAATTTTCTCGCTGTCTGTCCAGGGTAGTGACACCAACCAAACACTCAAATTGGCCGCTGGACGATTGCTTGCCATTCTGAGCGAGATTCGTGGGGTGCCCGAAATGTGAAGTTCCTTTTTTAAAGGGCTTGTCGCGAATAGCAAACGATGGTTGGACCATTCCGCTTTGGCCAACAAAGGTGCCGTGAACGAATAATTATCGATGATTGTTTCTTGTCCTTGCTTGCCCAACTTTGTTTTTTCGTCCGCCGTCACTAGCCCTGACTTGGAAAGCCCCCCTCGAACAGGCAGTAAAGAAACGTTGGAAGTTTCCTCGTTGGGATACTGGCTGTACGCCGTTGGCTTTCCCCTGCTTTCGCCTTCACGAACGATCCATGACTGCGAATCGGCTTCGGTTTCCGAGTCAATTCCATAAAGATACTTCGTGAACCATCGGTTCATTTGCTTCAAAGGTGGCGGACCACCGTGCCCCCCTTGATGCATATACAACTGAGTTGGAATGCCTTGGGCTTTGGCGGCATTGTAAATTCGAATGCTGTGCTCAGGCATCACATTCCAGTCGTTGAAAGCATGCGCCATCAGCAATGCAGCCTTCATGGGACCCATATCCAGCAGATAATCTCGCTTTGCCCAAAACTCGTTGTAGTCACCATTGGCGCGATCAAAGCCTTCCATCATTTCCTTGTCACGAATGTTGCAATCGCACCCCTCTCGTATGTCTGGATTGCCACTATTTACAAAATCATACAAAACGTCGATGTCTTCACCCATGTAACCACCTGGATGCCTAACCAGCCCATTCGAACGATAGTAATGGTAGTACGATGTATTGGGCGCCACGGGTATGATTGCTTCAAGCCCTTCAACGCCCGTGGTGGCCGCAGCCAAAGCAAGTGTTCCATTGTAGGAAGTACCAGTCATCCCCACCTTTCCAGTGCACCAATAGGCACTGACTAATTCATCCCCTTCAGCTTCGGTGTAGCCTTTTGCTCTACCGTTCAACCAGTCGATGACGGCCTTGGGTGCCAAAGACTCGTTGTCCCCACCGATCGTGACACACCCCTGAGATAGCCCCGTTCCCGGCGAGCAAGAATGCACAACGGCGAATCCGCGAGGCACCCATTCTGCCGTAAGTTCTTTTGAAATCGCAGGACGAAGACTCTGTTGCTTGATGCTAGGAGATTCCTCATGCAATGGTGGTGCCCCCCCTAACGCTTGCTTAGGGCTCCACATGTACTTGACGTCTGTCGAGCCAATACCCGCATAATATGGGCTTGATTGGTAAATGACGGGTACCTTCAGATTCTCCGAATCGGTTTGCTTTTGTCGAGTTACCGAAACATGCATTCGATCCAGCTTGCCATCAAGGTCCGAATCAAATTCCGTTTCAACCCATAGATCATGTTGTATCCAATCTTTGCGGAAGGCATCGACCTCTTGAGCCTGGCCGTTTTCAAATCGAGGCCGGGCAGGCCCGGATTCGTCGGCATGACAACATGTTGAATCCACAAGCAAACTCAAAAGCAACGCAACCAAATGGAACCTTAATGCTAACCCCGACCTGAAGCTCATGCCGTTGTACCAGAAGGCTTCAAGCAACCTTGGCGACGCCCATGAGCTAGCCTTGGCGGACATAGGTGCTTCGGTTGGCAACGGCTTGGAGTTCCGCTTGGCCAGGGACAACATCAGGTTTTGCATTTCTTTTATCTTGCAATTCTAACGAGCAACAATTTTAACGAGCAACAAAGGATTTCAACGCGTCCAAAACGTCGAGCAGACAACTTTGGGATACGTCCGTCCAGTGATTGGACCGGTGACGAACGATACTCAGCTTAAACAGCTCAAGCGCATCCGCAATATCTGGAGGTAAATTTGGAAGTGACGCAAATGGATTTCCCATGTCTTTGCTGGCATCGAAGGATTCCGTTTCGAACCCTGAATCTTCACCATTCTGTCGGTTTTTATTAGACTCTTGTTCTTCCTCACCAAAATCAGGACCCTCGGATAAAGGCCCGCTGGCTTCGATGCGATCTCGTTCTTCGCGATCTTGCTCTTCCTCTTTTTGCTCGTTCAATGCGTCGAAATCATCATCGACTTCGGACGTGATCAGCTCTTCGTCGCGTGGGGCGTGCTGCGGGTCGCTGCCGCTCGCTTCCCACCGCATTTTTCGCATCTGCGAAATGCTCCATTTGCTTCGCATGGCTCCCTCCAGCCATAATTCTGCATCATCCCAGTCCAAGCTTGCCAAAAAATGGCTCCAATAAAGGCCTGGGAAACTTGCTTGCGCGTCGCTGAATCGTTCCGAAACGCGTCGCAGTCGCCCCACATGTTGGCTGGTGACTGCCCCAACTTGCTTGCTCCAAGTTTCGTCGCTGTAAGTGCTGGTATTCGCGCCCGATTCGATCAAGGCTCGGCGCCAGTCCGAAATGATTTTCCCTTTTTCCCAATTGGTCTGGCTGATCAATGCATTCCATTGTCCGACAAACGGTTCCGTCACCGTCAACGACTGAGCGTCAAGCTCAGTTCCTTCCGGCGAAAGAACAGGGGTGTCAACCGAATCCGATTGAGTTTCGGCGTGATCCAAAAATGCTGGCGGTGGTGTCATGTGCATTCGTTGCGAGAGAACAGAAATCATCAAAACGTTTTCCACTTGGGTGGAAACGCCTTCCTATGTCCCTTGAGAGTACAGCACAGATTGGCACCCACCAATGCATAAGCCCTCGGTTCCATCTTGAATGGTTTGCAAATCGATCAGAACGTTCTACTTAGGAAAAATCTAGGGGCGCATAGCCCCCGAATGCGGACCAGAAGTCCATGTGCAAAACTCGTCAGTGAATCGAAAAGGTCATGATCAGCAACGTACTTAGCTGCACAAGATAGCAATTTGATCCGAGAAAATCGCCTGTAACGCCCCCAACGCGACGCTCGATCAAATTCCCATAGGAAAAGGTCACTAAAAGCGCACCCAATAGCGACGCGAGCATCGTAACGCCACGGGGAACGAGCCCAGCCGCGGCCTGATCGTCGCTCATGACAAAGATTACAAACCATAACGCACTGTACGCAACCACTGGCGCTGCTAATCCGCCCAGAACAGTTCTCCAGTGTGGCTTTGTACCAATATCTCGCGCTAGAGTATGGCGATCCAATATCGGCTCCAAACGAACCATTAGAGCCAAGATCGACCAACGCCCTAAACCCGCTGAAAACGGAATAATCAACCAAGCGTCGATCCAGTCGCACTGACTGATCAATGCAACGCGGAGCGAAACACCCAACACCAAGGCCAGCACCCCATACGTGCCATGCCTAGAATCTTTAAGTATTTCTAGAACCTGCTCTCGAGTCCATCCTCCGCCAAGTGCATCCGTTGCGTCGGCAAATGCATCTTCGTGAAAGGCTCCTGTAACCCAAGCCTCTACGCCAACCGCAATCATCGCCGCAATCCAAGTTGACCATCCAACGCATGCAGCTAAATACACACTGGTGGTCACCAGCCCAATGAAGACCCCAACCAATGGAAAAAACAAAAGCGAAGCCTTCAATGCCTCTCGGAAATCTAGCTCAGGGGCGTTCATGGCTCTAGCCACAGGAACTCGAGTTAGAAACTGCACTGCAGCAAGAAATGCGATCCAGTTGGGGATCCGGTGCGACGAGCTCATAAATACTTCTCAAGCAATCGTCGATGCTGGCTGCGATAGTGCTGACAACGATCCAAAAGTTGGTCCTTGCTGTCCAGTCGAAGCACGTAGGCAAGTCGTTTGAGATCTCGTTCCGAATCGGGGAGGTCGTGTCGCGCTCGTGTGTTCATCAGCCGCAATCCGGATTCGACACTGCGAAGGAAGTTGTATCCGTCCTGCAGGACTTTGGCATCTTCGGCCTCAATGATCTTCGCGGAACAAAGACGTTCAATCGATTCCAAGGTCCCAGCAACAAACACCTTAGGCCGTTTCGAGACGTGCCTTAGCATTAAAACTTGGGACACGAGCTCCACATCCATAGTACCGCCTACTCCGCGTTTCAAGTTCCTGTCGCCTGCGGACTGTTCAAAGGTCTTTCGGGCATCGAACAAGATTTTGTCATCCGCTTTGGTCCACGCTAGATCTCGCACAATGTGGGACAACGATTCGTGCAGCTCATTTTGAAAGTCCTCCGGACCATAAATAACCCGAGCACTGCACAACTGCTGGCGGGCCAACGCGGAGTCTGGGCTTCCTGCCGTATCGAACATAAAATCGGTGAATGAAGCTAGCTGCCAAGCAACCGTTGTATTGTGATTGGACGAAGCAACCCAATTTCGAAGTTCGTAAAGCCGCCCTGTGCGCCCTAAGCGATTCACGGACTGCATGACTTTCTGTGCTAAATGATGATAGAAATGCTCGAGCGAAATCGATTCGTGATGACGAGAAACCGTTATGGACTTGGTTGCACCTTCTGAGTCGTAGACGTAAAACAAAGTGATGTCGCTATGATAATTAGGCTCTCGGGATCCTAACTTGCCCAGGGCGATGACCGCAAACCGAGACGGCAGACCGTCCGCGCGAACAGGCATTCCAAAACGCTTGACCAGCATCCCAAACTGTGACTCGATGATTTGCTGTAGACAAACGTCCGCAATATCCGAAAGGGCTTTGTGCGTATTTGCGATACTTTCTTTGCCTAGAATGTCACGGACTCCCACATTGAGATGCCGTTCATTTTTGAACGAGTGCACAATGGGTTCAATGTCTTCCGCCCCGCGACAGAGATCGTTCAAAATCGCGCTGAGCTCTTGTTCGGAAGGCAACCGATTGAGCATCAAGGAGTCTAGCAGCTCGTCAATTTTTCCTGGGTTGTTGGTTAATATCCCAAGCAAATAGGGACTTGCTCCGCACAACCGCACATACAAATCCAACGAAGGCTCATGGACGCTAAAGAGCTCCCACAAAACTCCTTTTCCGCCAAGAGAACGACTTCCAATTGCTAGGTTCCCCAATGTTAAATCTGGATCAGGGGTCTCGCCAACCTTCTTGAGCAATTGAGCCGCAATGATCGATAGGAAATGCCGACATCGCCGAGTGGACAGAATCGCGACCTCCTCCTTGGCAAGCTCCATCAGATTTTTGTAGGCCTCCAGCGGACGAACAAACCGGAATTTTGCAAGCCGTTGCTCGACCCATTGCGGGCTTGGGCTTGGGTCTAGAATCAAATCTGTTTCTTCAGAAGATTGCGTTTCATCGATGAAAACATCACTGCGCAAGTGATCGCGAATCTGACGAACTTTACGCCAAATGTCGGTCAGTTCATCGTAGGTCATGGCCAGTATGTTAACTGCGTCTCGCGACAGGTTTTGTACTGCAGAAAGCTGTTGAACGGATAGAGAATGCGCAACAGAATACATCAGCTGATGCATCAGAATCGAATGATTGAATCGCTCTTGGGCAGTTGCAAGGATGGACCGCTCCTGTTCGGTCAAACAACCGTGCCTTGCCAAGGCGTCGATAGCGTTCGCGGTATTGGGAACTCGAACGGCCTCTAGCTCCCCCCCATTGATCAACTGCAAGAATTGAATCAGGAAATCCACTTCCCTTCGCCAGCCCTGAAGCCATTGGATCGACATCTCCGATGGCGCTACATCGGGAGCATTCGAGGCTTGCCCCTCCCGGTCCATCTTTCGCTTTAATGCTCCGATTCCAATGATGTCGGCCCGACTTAGAAAGCGTCGGAACACAAGCGTTGGAATCTCTTCCAAGAATCGATTGGCCAGACCAGGATTGCCGGCAACGAAACGGGACTTGAGCAGAGTTAAACGAACCCAAGTTCGTCCTTCGTTTTCAATCGTTTGAATCCATCGCGTATACTCTTGCAATCGCAGTTGCGACCAGTCGGACCCAGGGCCAACATCCTGATTCCCTTGCAAATTCAGAGGAAGCTGAATCCGGTACCCCGGTCCATCCCGATGGGAGAGAATATCGATCGTACGGTGGATCAGCCTATGCATTTCCTCGTGTAAGAAGTCGTAATCGGTATCCCCCAGGAAGACTTCGGTGTCCAGAAGAAACACCAGCTCAATCGGACTCTCAAAATCTAGTTCTTGGCCGCCAATCCCTCCGATTCCAATCGCGCTAATAAAATCATGCAACGACGAAAAGCCGGACTGCCTGAGCACTCGAAATCGTCGGTCGTTTTTGCGTTCATTACTCGCCGCCACCAAAGAGGCATGAATGATTGCATCCGCAATCCACGATAGCTGTTGTTCTGCCGAGCTGACGGACATTTCGTGTAGGCACAGTGCGCAGATGATACGTAACGTCTCACGTTTCTTAAACCGACTCAGGGCAGATAGTACCTGGGAGGGTTCGTCTGAACAGGATATCTCCTGATGCAAGGTGTCTTTGAGGTGATCCGGCGCAACGGCTTGACCTGCACTCAGGCGAAGCCAATCGAAACTGTCTGGATCTTCAACCAACCATTCGATAGCCTCGGAATCAATGGACAGAATCTGAAGCAACGATGGCAATGCATCGCGATCTCGGTCCAGGTACACTAAAAAACTAGAGGGCATGCGTGTGTTGCGAACAAACCGCACCAACGGTTCAAGCCCACGGCTTAAGTGAGGAAAAACACTTAAGGATGCATTCACCTGAGCCAAAACACGATCGCGAAGATCTAGTTCGTTCGTGTGCGAAAGCACCAAGTCAATCCATCGATCCCTAGACGGTTCTTCAGACGGTTCCTCCTTCCGACTAGTGTCCTTGCTGGTCAAAATGATCTCGGCCTTTGCAAACTAGTGTGTAGGAATCGATCGCAAGACGAACCCGTTACTCGCTTCCCTGAGCCGAAACGGAAGAGCCAATATCCAACTTGGTCCAGCCCTTCTTGTCCGAAAGTCGCTTGAGCCCCGCTTCTGTCACAGCACCATTTTCCTTAAAAACAAGTGTTTGAAGCGTGGGTATTCGCAGCAGTTTTTCGATCGAACTATCCGTCACTGCAGTGGACCGAACGGTCAACTCCTTCAAGTTAGGCAGCTTGGCAATGACGTCGATACTTGCATCGGTCATCTTAGGTACGCTCCAAATGTCGAGCAATTCAAGGGACGGCGCTGCTTCCAAGTTTTTAAGCCCAGCATCGGTGATCCCACTCAGTTCATGGAGGAACAGCTTTTTCAATTTCGGCAGATCCTTCAATAGGTCCAGGGCTGAATCGTCGATCGTGGGTAGGTCTCTTAGGGTCAGCCGTTGAAGATTAAGGCCCTTCAAATCCAATACCCCCTGACTTCCAAAGCCCTGGCATCGAAAAATCTCCAACTGAGACAAAGCCTTCAGCTTAGCAAGATGTTTCCCCGAAGCGTCCGTAATGGCAAAATCTTGAATCAGCATATTCTCAATCGTAGCGCTTTGAGAAAGCTTTTCCATGCCATAATCAGAAACCACGGTGCTGCGGTGTTTCAAAGCCTTGAGCTTCGGAAGGCTTGCCAAGATCTCAAGAGTCATATCGCCCGCTTGGGTGTTGCCGCGAAGATCCAGCGATCGCAGGTCTTGCAATTTCGATAGTTTTCGAGTCCCAATCTCATTCAAGCGATTCTGGACCAATGTCAAGTTTTGCAAATTCTTGAGGGTCGAAATTGGTTTTAGAATTTGGCCCGACATGTTCGCATTGGACGACAGATCCAGCTCTAACAGATTAGGAAAGGACTTCACAATCATGTCAACGGCAGCATCGTCGATGACCGTATTGGTTAACGCGAGCGACTTTAGTTCCTTTAGGCCACTTATCTGTAATGCCATCTCCGTATTCAAAGATCGACAATTGTAGATCTGCAATTTCTTCAGATCACTCAAACGGCCAAAGAGAGCAAAATCGTCCGAAGTAAGAAAGGAACCATCTTTGATGTTGATTTCGGTCAGCTTGGAACCGTCCATCGTGACTTTGGCGCCCGCACCAAGTTCTTTCATCCGTTTCTTGGTTGCTTCCAAATCTGCTTCGGAGACACTTTCCGCCTCCGGTGTGGCTGATGACTCCGTAGCAAAGCTACTCAAACGTTCAGCTGGCATCGGACATTCCTTGGGAATTGGAAGTTCCGCCGGAATCTGCGTCGCTGATACCAAAACGAAGCTGAAGACTACGAATCCGCTTTGGATTAGACCAACCAAGGTATGGCGTTTGTACATTACTGGCCCTTCTTCTATTTTTTGTCGAGATGCTTATGGGGGATTGAATGCTCTTTTTGGATAGGATGCCCCAAGAGTATTACGTTCACCAACCAATTCGGGTAGACGTTGGCGCGACCAATTCTCAGCCAATTTTAATCCGAAGACAATCGCACCCATGAGCCCAATCTTTCAAGATCATCCCATTTTGCAGAGTGTTTAAACAAAAAATGCATTCCGTCCGGGTCTGCTGGACGGAATGCAATAAAATCTCTGTTTGAGTCAGTTTCTAGGTTCGGTGTGGTACCGTTGGCATGTAACCAACGGAAGCCCAGACTAATCTAGACGGTAGCCCTTGGCGTAAACTGGCTTGATCAGTCCTGCGACGCCTGGGGTCTTCAGGGAAGACAAGTTGGTAACCTTGAGATTCTTAGCATCCCATTCCACTTTCTCGCCCCATTCTCCCATGGCACCCTTTTCGCCACCCTTGGCCGCTGCCCAAACAGCTAGATTTCCAAGAAGAATGGTTTCTGTCAGCGGACCCGCACGTTCAATAAAGTTCGACTTGCAGATCATTGGGTCGCCTGCCATCTTTGCACGGAATAGCTCGTACATGTTGTTCAAATCATTATTGCCCTTGTCCTCGGCGCGTTCAAAGTCGACGTTGACTTTGCTGACACCCTTCAGTTCGTACTTGCCGCAGTAATCATCGGAGCTGTAGAAAGCTCCCTTCTCACCGATAATCAACACACCGCTATCGGCAACGTTTTCAATGCCCCATTTCTTGAAAACGTCCATCGGCGGCTTGTTTCCTTTACGATCGTACCACCAGAATGGAATTGCTGGTCGCTCCGAAGTTTCAGGAAACTCGAACTTAATCACCGAGCTTGCAGGAAAGCTATCGAAATCATGGCCACTGGTCTTGGCAACCACCGAAATCGGATCGCGCAGACCGCATGACGCGAACGGAACCGTGAGCTGATGGCAAGCCATATCACCGAGGGCGCCTGTACCGAAATCCCACCAGCCACGATGCTCGAAGCTGTGGTAAAGACCTGGCCAAAATTCACGTTCTGGGGCAACTCCTAGCCAGCTCTTCCAGTCGAGTTTCTCTAGGCCACGCGCAATTTCTTTTTGCTTATCAGCGATGATTGCTGCTGCTTCTTCCGCGTCTTCTTTTTTGGCCTGCTCCGCAAACTTCGCAAGATCCATGCGTCGGCCAGGCCCTTGAGCCCATACAGGTCGGTTCGACCATGCATAGACTTCTTTCAGGGTGCCTAGAACTCCCGATTTTAGCTGGGCAATGGCCTCACGCGAGGAATCAAGGGCTGTCCCTTGATTGCCCATCTGAGTGCAAACGCCTTTTTCTTTTGCGACCGTTGCCAGCAAGCGAGCTTCGTAAATGGTCCGGGTCAAAGGCTTTTGCGTGTAACAGCTGATCCCAAGACGCATAGCTTCCAGTGTCACAGGAGCATGCATATGGTCAGGAGTGCTGACCGTAACGATGTCGATGTTCTTTCCGTGCTTTGCGAACAATTCACGATAGTCAGTGAACTTCTCAGCAGACTTGAATGCATTCGACTCTGCTTTTCCATCCAGCGTACCACGGTCGACATCGCACATCGCAATCACGTTTCCAAACGTGGCGGCATTGCTTGAATCGCTGCCTCCTTTTCCGCCGACGCCAATGCACGCTACGTTCAGCTTCTCATTGGCGGAATTGCTCATGGCAGAACGACTGCCCGCGGCTACAAAATAACCAGCACCGATGACCGATGAGTTTTGGATAAACTTACGGCGATTTGTTCTCGACATGGATTCTTCTCGTTGATTTGGAAACAGGAACAAACAAAATAAGGTGCGACGGTGCACCGGACGATCAAGGCGAGCGAAGAGGACCTTCAAACCGTTCTATCGGCCGATCTTCGTGTGCCGCCCAGTATATCCCTGGGGAACTCTGGTGGCAACAATCATTCCCATTAACGACCGCCTAGTAAACGATTGTCTGCCCTTGATCTGGCCGACGATTATTCTGCGACTGATGCGCTAATCGCTTCCGATATCGAACGCTTGCCGATGCTTGTTCTACCCGGAAAGGGGCCGTCTACGCCTGTTTTCGGCCACGATTCCTGGTCAGCAAACTGGCCTTCGTCGCGAAACTGTTTCTGCAATCTGGCGATTTCGCCCTTGAGTTCGTCAAGCAACTTTGTAACCTCTGGGAGCTTTGCCTTGGACGGATCGAATAGCAGATTGTTTTGTTCTGTAGGATCATTTTCGAGATCGTACATTTCATAAACTTGCTTTTTCCAATAGTAAATCAGCTTATGCTTGGCGGTTCTCACGCCAAGATGGGCTGCTGTGTTATGGTGGCCGGGATCGTGGTAATACCTGTAGTAGATGCTCTTTCGCCAGTCCGTTGGATTCTTGCCCTGCATCAGTGGTAGAAGCGACTCTCCTTGCATGGACGCAGGAATGTCTAAACGTGCAAGGGCCAGAAAAGTGGGTGCGAGGTCGATGTTCGCCACCAGTTGCGTCGGGACACTTCCCTCAAGAATGCCTGGCCCACGCGCTAGTAGCGGAACACTCAGTCCAGGCTCGTACATGAAGCGTTTGTCGTACATTCCAAGATCACCTAGGTACCAACCATTGTCTGCGGTGTAAAGCACTATGGTGTTTTTGGTCAGATCTGATTTTTCTAGGTAATCAAGAACTCGGCCCACACCGTCATCCACCCCCTGCACACAAGCTAAGTAGTCCTGCATGTAGCGTTGGTATTTCCAACGGACGAGTTCCTTACCGGTCAGTAACTTTCCATCGACGGTCAATTCCATCGGTACCGTGTTGTACCATCGATTCAACGCAGGACCTGTCAGATCGCTCGGAGGAACCAGCTTCAAATCGCGGCGCGATAAATCACGAGCAATCGATTGCTGGTTCTCTGGCAAAGCTGCCGGCCGAGTTGCATAGTCGTCCCAAAGCGTCTCCGATTCGGGAATCACTTGGTTTTTGAATTTCGCTTGGTTCTTAAGATCGGGCTCCCAAGCACGGTGAGGAGCTTTGTAATGAAGCATCATAAAAAAAGGACGATCCACTGGCCGGGTCTCCATGAATTCGATCCCGAGTTCCGTGGTCACATCCGTGCAATGCCCTTCGAGAATTAGCTTTTTTCCCGGAACCAAGAATTCGGGATTCCAATAGGCTCCTTGACCAGGCAAAATCGCCCAGCGGTCAAAACCCGTAGGATCGGAGCCCAAATGCCATTTGCCAATCATCCCGGTGTGATACCCTCCAGCGCTTAACCGTTTGGCAACATGGTCCAAACTTCCGTCAAAGCGATTGAAGACTGGGACACCATTTAAATGAGAGTATTGCCCCGTCAGCAATGTCGCTCGACTGGGGGTACAGATCGAGTTGGTCACGAAAGCGTTTGCAAATCGAGCCCCACCAGAAGCGATCCGATCGATATTTGGAGTCTGGTTCACCTTCGATCCATAAGCCGAAATCGCATGGCGAGCGTGATCATCCGAGAAAATAAAAATGATGTTCGGACGATCTGTGGCGTAAACGGGCAACGGCAAGCTGGATCGAACGGCCTGAACCAACATCAAAGCCACGAAAAAATTGGTTGTTCGATTCATGCGATAAGTTGGTCTCATTAAAATCCTCGGCCTCGGTTGCGTTGCAGTTATCAGTTGCTTTTTGGGTGTTTGACAATGGAAATCATAACTGAGATGCCCGCAATGAGATGCCTCTGGCACCAAGGCTAGGCCCCCCAGTTGGTCACTTCACCCAAGTTGATTGGAACACTTTCTAATCAGTATTGTTGGAGCTCCCAAATGGAACGATAGCTATCGGTGCTTTCAGTATATGCGATTAAGTTCGCATAAAATTCATGGGTTGAAAGTGTCGCGCTGTCTCCGATCATACACAGTTTACGTTTGGCTCGTGTGATTGCAACGTTCATGCGTCGAGTGTCCGCTAGAAAACCGATTTCGCATGTCGGGTTAGAACGGACGAGAGTGATCAACACGACTTCTTTTTCCCGACCTTGAAATCCGTCCACTGTGTCAATTTCGAGCGACCGAAACGGACACATCTGCCTGAGTAATCTCACTTGAGCCGCATAGGGGGCAATGATGGCGATGTCGTCGGGGCGAATCCCAAGAGCACAGAACTCTTGAACCTGATGCATGATCCATTTTGCCTCCAATGGATTGCAACGGCTCTCACCATCCGGCTCAAGCTCCTCGTCATAATTGGCACCGGCGGTATCCACGAACAGGACTGGAGTCTGCAGGATGGGTTCATGAGGTGGCTCGACAAGATCGGCCAGCAGATGCGTTGCGACAGAGGGGGCAGCGACCAAGCTGCCATGGTAAAAGCTATCGGATGAGTACTGCATGATTTGGGAATGCATGCGGTACTGAACTTGAAGCTGTCGAGTGATCGAGTCCCCCAGATCGCGAACCAAACGTTCCATCATACTTACCGCGAAACCTTCGGCAGCCGCTTCTTTCGACAGGATTGTCGGCGGCAACTGGCAATGATCACCAGCGAAGACAAGCCTCTCCGATCGCAAAAGGATAGGCCAGCTTCCAGGTTCCGTGCACTGGCATGCTTCGTCGATGACTCCTAGATCGAATCGCCTCTCACCCAGGATGTCGGGATCGAAGTTCGTCGTGGCGCAGATCACATCGGCTCGATCAAGAACATTCGCAATGATTTGGCGCTCGTAGAGCTTCGCGTCTTCACGAAGTTGTCGTGATTCGCTTCGCAACTCATGACGAGCCCCCGGGGCGGGTTTGGCTCGAGTAAACTTACCTGCCTTGCGAGCAATCTTGTCGGCCTCGCGAAGCATTTCAGCTACCACTTTGGTTGCAGGCTCCGATTCTACAATTGCATCTAAGGTATGTTGCTGAAGCTCTTCTTGCACGCGGGCCGGATGACCAATACGAACCACTCGCACGCCGCTTTCAACCAATTTTTCCAGCAGATTATCCACCCCCGTGTTGCTCGGGGCACATGCAAGAACTTTCTGTCCCTTGATGACTGTCTGCCGAATCAACTCGACAACGGTGGTTGTCTTGCCAGTGCCTGGGGGGCCATGAATGATGGCAACGTCGCGACTCGCTAACGCAAATTCAATGGCGGATTTCTGAGATTCGTTGAACCTAGCATCCAGTTCCAGCGGCTTGGGTTCGTCAAAGCGAGACTCCCGTTCATACAGCAGAATGTCGCGTAACTGAGCCACTCGACCTCGAGCGTTACCGACCGCAGCCAACGCAGTAAGTTGTCTTGTTCGAGTAATCTCGTCGGCAGATAGATCCAAACGGAAGCGATCGCCATCGGGCCATTCATCGAATGCGACTTCAACGGAGCCATTGTTTCGGGAACAGACAATACCATAACCAACATCGTCTCCATCGGGCTCCAGCGACGCGACAACAGGCGACCCAACTCGAAAGCGATTCCAAGGCAAACTCTGCGTCCGATTTCGCTTTACAAAGGTGACAAGATATCTTCCGCCTAAGCCGGTTCGATGGTCTTCAATCACCAGATCAAGAAGAGTGTCACCGCGCGACTCCGCATTGGCTTTCGAGCGCACCTTGCGACGCTCCGTCATTCTCTGACGTTCGGCGTCCGATTCCATACTCAGCCATTTTCGAAGTTGGTCGAAATGCGAAGGATAAGGCAGTGCGTGCGCAGCGATGTGCTATGTCTCCGAAAGAGGAACCAAAAACGAATTCGGCAAGGCCAACCGCATGATATACCTTCCAACTACGGATTGAAACACCCAAGAATTGCTCGCTCGCTTTCACACGGACAACGCATGCTGAACCGCTGGGGCTAACTGCGCCGCGGATCCCTTACAAGCAGCTTCTATCGCGGCGAGGAGAAGAACCTGCATTTAGCGTATTTGCACAACCCTCACGGTCAAGCAGGGTTACGCACGGTCACGCATGGTCGAAATCATGCGGAATCCGCTCGTTAAGAAAAGAATTCTCCGTTGGCAGTTTGGGTAAATTTTTCGAAATGTGTCGGGATCCAAGGCGATATTTGACTTTGTTCGTTGCGTTTCAACGGAAGCGGGCTTGCATCAAGAACTTAAAACATAGAAAATCGCGAAGGATGGGACCGGACCAACCTAAAGAACTCGGAGATGGCCGGGTAGCAACGAAATGGCAATGGTCCAACACGTAGGTGAGGAGCATCGTATGAGAAACCAACCACTTGCGTTCGAAGAGCTCGGCATCGGTCAAAAATGGACCAGCCCTCGTCGAACGATCATTGCATCGGACTTGACTGACTTTTCGGAGCTAA
>Ga0247837_1001723_pt1 | contig 44014 bp, 12 predicted proteins | sample LaCtaG_2_FD_187115 | JGI IMG/M metagenome (GOLD analysis project Ga0247837, IMG submission 187115) | Freshwater microbial communities from meromictic Lake La Cruz, Castile-La Mancha, Spain - LaCruzMarch2015_14.5m | ecosystem: Environmental > Aquatic > Freshwater > Lake | place: Spain: Castile-La...
TTTACCAAGGAGAAACGGAGAAGGAGCACAAGCCCGTTATTATCAAGGTATACTATCGCTCGACCGTCAAAGACGCAGACCACTACTACTCTCGTACTGGCCTTCAGCTACACAATCAGGTTTTTTCTCAGGGTCATTGACGATGAGATGAAGACAGTGGAGGGGTTCGAGCAGGGCAAACTATACTCCGACGGCATGCACAATCGTCAAGTGACGGTGTTCCAAGGCAAGTCCAAACAAGGACACAACGTCCTCATCAAGCATTACTGGTACACCAACTTGAGTTGTCCAGTGAAAGAAGTGCTGCACCGAACCGCTCACCCTAATGTGTGTCGTCTTATCGACTTCAGCACCAAGTACGTAAATGTCAAGGAATATCGTATCGACATCGCGGTGTTGAACGAAGACAAAAGTAACTAGTCAGCCCCAACAAGTACTAATCAAGGAGATCGCATTCCAGAAGTGGAATTACTCGCTATGCTAGAGACACCTCTGCTGACCCTCGCCAAAACTCGGCGAGTCCCTGAGATTTTAATCCGGAATCTTTCGTGATCCTAATGGCGGATTTAAAATAGGAAATTTCAATCCACCAACGAGCATTACATCCCCTGAGTAACCTTGGAAAGCTTGGACATTATCTCTTACGTTTGTCTTGAACTTCGAGCACCTGATGAACAAGAAGCGAGAAAGATGCTCAGTCCATGGCGTGATATTTTGCAAGCAGCGTGTTTCGACTTCCCAGGCAGCGTAGTAATAACGGACATGGATAAACTGAAGGAAGTGCTGAGGGAAGAACTCTTTGCAACACTCTATCTACTTCCAAGCACTGCTAAGAGACATGACGGAACAGTGTCCGACGATTCAGCAGTGCATGTAAATGCGCTCTTTGAGTCCCAAGCCAGTTTTTCTCATGAAATGGATTCTTTCGCCGGCTTCATCACTCCAGCCAACTTCCCAATCCTGGCTGAGGAAGCGAAATCTCAAGTGAGGGAATTTGAAAGATCGACAACTCCGAGGGTCCAGAGCCGCGGTGTCGAGACATCAAGGGAAACTTGAAGAGGCGCTGGCCAAGGTTGCACGAGACTCCTGACCTTGAAGGATAAAAAGTTTATGCACTACGGTGAGAACAGAGCGATGCTGCAATTGCCGCTGCATACTCGATGAAACAGAAATGCTCAAGAGCAGCAGAGAGTCCATTCTGCACTATACGCATGCAAAGGGCTGTTCTGAAAGCCAAAGGAGCTGTTTCTGATGAGGCTGAAGTCTTAGAAAAGGAGTGGAAGTAACTCAGCGCACAGTGGAGCGGCAGCGGAAACTAGTTAGTTTACTCCAATTTCTCAGTGCAGTGACTCGACCTCTATCTGCTCTTCAGTGGCTCAGTCCTTCCTACCCCGCACTGCTTTCCTTGAGCATTTCACCTCACACTTTCCCAAAACGGTCAACTGTGTGCATCTGCTTCATCCTTTGTCCATATCCCTCCCACTTCTGCAGTTCACAGGACAGCTATATCCTTTGATATAATGAAGGCCGATGGCAAGACCTTCCTAACCGCAGGGAAGTTCGCAGATGTGCCTCGGAGAGCAGAACTGGAGCAGTGCGAAGCAGCGCGAGCCTTCCTAGTGACCTGTAGACAGCCTCGAGACTACTTCAGTCTGCGAGACCGAGATGAACTCAGCAAGCGTGTGGCCCAGTTGGAGAGTGTGGAACAAGTATCGGCTCTCAGTTTCTCCTCAGGCGCCTGCTACACTGGAGACTTGCATGAGGGCAAGCGCTGGGGCTACGGGGAGTGCGAGTGGAGTGACGGAGCGCACTTCCAGGGACTTTGGTGTTGCGACTTCCCACATGTTTACGGCTTCTTCACCTTCGTTAACGGGGATGTGTACGAAGGCCAATGGAAGTTTGGGTACTTTCATGGGAGCGGCTCGCTTCGAGCTCTCAGTGGAGCGCGCTACGAAGGCAGTTGGGAGTGGGGATTTCGACATGGACGGGGCACTGAGATGTATGCAGATGGAAACAGGTACACTGGCGAGTTCGCTGGAGGCAAGCGACATGGAGTCGGCACAATGCGATGGAAAAGCTTTGGGAACGTCTACGAAGGGGGCTGGGACAGTGATGAAGCTCATGGCCAGGGCAAGTTCACCTGGGGAGATGGTAAGGTGTACGAGGGCGAGTGGCAACACAATGTGATCCAAGGCAAGGGGCGACTACGCTGTGTAGATGGAGGAGTGTACGTTGGAGACTTCGTAGCAGGCAAGTTCCACGGACAGGGCAAGTACCAGTGGACTGACGGTCGAGTCTATGAGGGCAGTTGGGTGGAGGGGAGGATGCACGGACCTGGCTCGTTCTCCAAGCCTGGACAGCGTAGACGCAGGGGAGTCTGGCAGCAGGGCAAGCGTCAGCACTGGGATGAGGGTGTCTAATGCTAGACAGCTGGTAAATATGAGAATTGTCTTGGTCGCGCCCGATAGTTACTCTGTGAGTATCGATGGAGAGTGGACGACTGAAGGACTGAAGCAGGAGGTCGAGCAGCGACTGGGACTTCCTGCGGGAGTCTTCTGGCTACAATGGAAAGGCAGAGTACTGCGAAACCCTCTGCAACTATCAGACCTTAGCCAAGTGCAGGTGCAGTTGAGTCTACCTGGAGGTTACTACTCCAAAGAAGACATCGCATTGAGTGAACAAGAAATGCATCAATTGATATGTCGACGCTGCTACTGTCGAAATAGCTATGACCGCCGTTCTTGTCGCAAGTGTGGACATCCTGACCTGCGCAGTCGCAAAATCACCTACCGCCAGACCAAGGTTTCGAACCCGAATCGCCCTCACCATAAACCTTAGCCAGTTTTCTCAAATGGCTGCACGACCAAAAGCGGAAAAGAGTGTTGATTTTAGGGAAGCTTCGAAAACACCTAAACGACAATGCTTCTTGCGAAATGGTAGTAGAGCTAAGCGTAGCCTTAGAGTGGTTGGCCACGTTTGAATAGAAATGAAAGGCAGAGCGACCGCAGCAGTGGAGAACGTCGATACCACTGGGGATCTGCCAGTGGCTCGCTTCGGTAAGAGACACACAGGACACACCATCACTCTCATCTCCAAGAACAAGGCCGTCATGTTCGGCGGAGCCACCGGCGACACCAACAAGTACAGCATCACAGGGGACACGTACTGTTTGGACCTGGCGACTAAGGTCTGGACTAAGCTTGAACCCGCGGGCACGAGTCCTTCGCCCCGCGCAGCACACGCGGCCACTACAGTGGAGTCTCTCCAAGTGGTGGTGTACGGAGGGGCGACAGGCGGCGGCTCTTTGGCTAGCGACGACCTCTACCTTCTAGACCTGCGCAATGGAGAGGCAGAGGCTACTTGGATGATTGTCCCAGTCATTGGTACTACTCCGGGCAGGCGCTATGGCCACACGGTTGTCTTTTCAAAGCCTCATCTGCTTGTGTTTGGCGGCAACACAGGATCAGAGGCAGTCAATGACGTGTGGGTGTTGCATGTGGAGCGGGCGCCTTTCTCTTGGGCCAAGGTCGATGTGACCAGTGAGGCTCCGCCAGTGCGAGTTTACCACACAGCAGCTATGTGTCTCACAGGATCCGCGCAGGGAATGATGGTCATTTTCGGAGGCAGGACTTCTGATCAAACCGCCCTCAATGATACCTGGGGCTTGCGAAGACATCGCAACGGTACTTGGGACTGGGTGCAGGCTCCCTACAAGGCAGGTACCACTCCCCCTACTTCCCGCTATCAGCACGCTTCACTCTTCGTGGGAGCAGTTATGCTCATCATTGGAGGTCGGACTGGGCGAGTGGGAGAGTCAGTCAACTTGGATGCATATGACTCGGAAACTTCTGAGTGGTTCCAGTTCCCGCCTGTGCACCGCTTCCGCCATGCCTGTGCAGTTATGGACAACTACGTGTATGTGCACGGAGGCTTTGAGCACGAAACTCCAAACATCCCCGTCGCCTCTACAGTTCGCTTCGACACTGTGAGGCTGTTCGCAGGCAACGAACAGCTAATGCCCCATGGCAGCTCTACGATAGAGTCCCCTCCACCTTCTGCTGGCGCAAGTCTTCGGACCACTGAACCTGCCAAACAGACTCGTCCTTTGCCCATCACTCCTGCTGCAGAGACATTGGCACCCAGACGAGTTCCTGTGGTCAGTCAGCCTGCAGAAAAGGGAAACCCACTGCACAACCTCTTCATTAACCACCTCCTACGACCCAGTGAGTGGAACACTCCCGCCAACTCCAAGTTCACTTTCCGCAGAGAACACATCTGGGCTCTCACAGAGGAGTGCGAGAAAATAGTGAAGGCCCAGCCTATGATGCTGCGACTACGAGCTCCCATTAAGATATTTGGTGACGTGCACGGACAGTATGCTGATCTTATGCGCTTCTTTGATTTGTATGGGGCGCCTTCAGATAAGAAGAAGGAAGGCGGGGACTTGGAAGGCTTCGACTACCTATTCATGGGAGACTTCGTGGACCGCGGCTCTCATTCGCTTGAAACCATTTGCCTTCTCATGGCGCTCAAGTGCAAGCATCCTGAGCAAATTCACCTCATCCGAGGCAACCACGAGGATCGCTGGATCAACAACGCTTTCGGCTTCTTTGACGAGTGCCAGGTTCGTCTGGGCGAAGACCCCAACGACCAAAAGTCCATCTTCAACCGCATCAACAACATGTTTGAGTACCTTCCGCTCGCTGCACTTGTGGAGGAAAAGATCATCTGCTTGCATGGAGGCATAGGCTCGACTCTCCAGAATATCCAGCAAATCGAAGAACTGCCTCGTCCCTTGGAAGTGATTCACGAGGTATCGAACGACATGCAGCAGCTCGTGGTGGACATCCTGTGGAGCGACCCCACCGACAGTGACCAGGAACTGGGCATCCAACCCAACGTCATCCGCGACCCCAACGGCACTGGCAACATCGTCAAGTTCGGTCCTGACCGAGTGAAGGACTTCCTGGAAGCCAATGGACTGTCCCTTATTCTAAGAGCGCATGAGTGTGTAATGGACGGATTCGAACGATTTGCGGGTGGGGCGCTCATCACTGTCTTTAGTGCGACTGACTATTGTGGGAGGCATAAAAACGCAGGCGCGGTTTTGTTCGTTAAGAAAAACATGGAAATCAAGATGAAGCTTGTTTACCCGGTGGACAACCCCTACGGATCCAACTGGATTGAGAACGAGGAAAGTCTGAGGAAGCGGCCGCCCACTCCGCCTCGCTGGCGCAACAACGGCCCTAGACGTGTTTCCTACGACTAACTGCTCCTAGCTAGCTATCTGCCAACTTCCCTGACTCCCGCCCTCGCCACTCATGTTTGAAGGTCCGCACCACCTGTCCCTCCACCAGCTCTGCACCTTCATTCAGGACTGCCCTGCGGTTGTACCCTTGTTCCCACCTTATCCTTCCGTCCGTCACCACTGCGTACTTAAACTCAATGGTGTTCATCTGCACTCCCTGAATAGTCGCCTGTCCGGTCCACAGGTCTCCCGCAGTCCAGCGAAGTTCGAGTCCCTTCTCCGCACTCCAGTTGCCCAGAGCTCCAGAACCCCCCGCCACCTTCACTACCTGCCCCCAACTGGCTCGATACCTCACTTCGAACTTTACTAAGAAACTCGTAGCTGAGTTTATCACTTCTTCGTTTTCGAGTCGCAGCACTTCTGTGAGAGCCTTGGCGTAGAGGTAAGGGTTGGACTTTAGTGCAGTTAGGTCGAACTTGGAAGAAGGAGTGTGGGTCTCTCGACGATGGAAAGGCTGGCGAAGGGAGATGCTGGGAGAACTCTTGACTCGGACATGGTCTGTCATTTCGGCCATTACAGAGTGAGGGAAATAATGGCCGGAAGACTGCTGGTAAGCCCGCTGGTGCGCAGGTTTTACCTGCACGAGCATCAAAGCAAAGGGCTGATGGCGAAGTACGGACTTCGAGTGCAGCAGGGCGGGGCTGCGCCTACGCCTGCGAAGGCCAGAGAGATCGCTAGCGTCCTGCCTGCTGGGGAACTCATTGTCAAGGCTCAAGTGCTGGCTGGAGGCCGCGGTAAAGGGCGTCTGACCAGCGGACTACTCGGAGGAGTTCAGTTCTGCAAGAGTGCGAAGGAGGTGGAGTCCAAAGCCGCGCAAATGATCGGGTACAACCTCATCACGAAGCAAACTCCGCCCGAAGGAGTGCCAGTGAAGGGAGTGCTGGTCTATCACTCTATCGACATCCAGCGGCAACTCTACTTGGCCATGGTGCTGGACCGCAAGCACAATGGGCCGGTCATTGTCGCGAGTCCTCACGGCGGAGTGGACATTGAAGAAACAGCGGAGCGCAGTCCTTCCAGCATCTTCATTCGTCCGGTGGACGTGAGGGTTGGACTCACTCCTGTGGATGCAGCAGAAGTCGCCACCAAGTTGGAACTCAACCAGGCGGAAACGAGGCAATGTGCGGAGCAGCTGCAGAAGATGTACAAGATGATGATTGAGAAAGACGCGACGCAGATAGAAATCAACCCCTGGGCCATCACACCGAAAGGAGACCTAGTCTGTGTGGATGCGAAGGTCAACATCGACGACTCTGCCCTCTTCCGTCAGCCTGAAGTGCGTCTGTTCAAAGAAGAAGCAGAACTGAGTGCGGAAGCCAACGCACTGGAGAGCCGAGCAGAGCGCGCAGGCCTCAACTACGTGGCTCTGGACGGGAACATTGGGTGTCTAGTGAACGGAGCTGGCCTAGCCATGGCTACGATGGACTTGGTGAAGCAGTCAGGCGGCACTCCCGCCAACTTCTTGGATGTGGGCGGAGGGGCGTCTGTGGAGCAGGTGAAGGAGGCCTTTGCTATTCTGGGCGGCCACCCGCATGTCAAGGCTATCTTTGTCAACATCTTCGGAGGCATTTTGCTGTGTGACCGCATTGCCAACGGCTTGGTGCAGGCGGCCAAGGAAGTGGGTCTGAAGCAGCCCTTGGTGGTGCGGCTGGAAGGCACTAATGCAGACCTTGGCCGGCGGATACTCACTCAGTCAGGGAAGGGCTGGAACCTGAAGGTAGCTGAAGACATGGAAAGTGGAGCCAAGTTGGCTGTGCAGCTCGCCAATAGTACTAGTTAGAACCATTCTGCAGAGCAGTCTTAGTCTTGTAAGTAGAAAAACTCGCACATCTAGACATTCCACGAAACTCACTACTGAGTATGCTATTTCCTCCCACATCTGGTCTGTTCATTAACTTCACTGTATAGAATCAGTAGCTGCATATGCCTGCGCCTCTGAAGGCTAACCGCAGAGACAAGTAGTTTTCCGCACTGGCTTCACATGGCTGCTTCGCTGCCAATTCTCATAAATGTTCGGCCTTGTACCTGTGCTTCTCCTACTCATCAAGACCCAGGCAGGACTGCTCACCCCTTCTCCCGACGGTTCTGTCCGGCTGCAGAGTTCCAACGCCCAGCAGTCCACTTCCTACCAATTTCGTCTCCTGGTTTCTTCTCCAGTTTCCACAGACGCTAGTCTCTCCGTAGAGTTCCCAGTGCAGTACTCAGCCCCCAGCCTAGGCATTTCCACCTGCACCGGGTACTTCTACATGAACGCTGCCAAGACCTACGTTCCCTGCTCTGTCTCAGGCAGAACAATCACCTGGACTTTAGGGGGCATAGCTGCAGGACTGCTGGTGATAGGCGTGGACAGCGTAACGAACCCGCAGAGTGCAGGAGGCACTGGCAACTTCAGAGTGCGGACCTATCAGGCTGGCTTCGTTGTGGATGAAAATGAAATGTTCCCTGCTATCGCGATAGCTAGTCCGCCCGCCAGCTTTGAAAGCGCCGTAGTGACGGTCGATGGGGCAGTTGCGGCCGGCTACTCGCCCCTGTTCCGACTGAAAGCCAGTCCCAGTGCGGACCTGGCAGCGGGGACAGTGCTGCAACTCTCCTTCCCTCAAGGCTTTACCTTCAATGCTGCAGGTGTGAATTGCTTCCTAGAGGACTGGGATGTGTTTGTGACTTGTGGGGTCAGTGACCGGACTGTCTCTACTACAGGCCTTCCTCGCTCTCTTCAGGCCAAAGTGATATTCACTCTTAGAGTTATTGGCGTGGTTAATCCGCCTGTTTCTGGCTTGACTGGCGCTTTCTATGCCTCTGCAGTACGGCAAGACAGTTCCTACGTCCTCATGGTTTCATCAGCCCTCCCCGGCATCAACCTCAAGCCGGGGTCCATAACGGCCTTCAGTATTTCCGGAGGTCCTCTGAACCACAATATAGAGGTGCTCTACACCCTGACTTTCACCATTATGAACCCTGTGTCTGCAGGAGGCCTCGTAGTGGTGCAGTTCCCTCACGAGTTCAACGGATGCACGGGATGTGGCGCTGTGAACGGCCTGGCCAATGCAGTGTGCAGCATTACTGCAAACGAAGTGACTTACAGTGGCTTCAGCAGCTTCTCAGGAGGGCAAGTCACTGTGTGGGTGTCTGCCCGGAACCCCTCAGTCGTGGCTGTGAGTTCTTACTTCTACCTAAGCACCCACACTGCCCAGCGAGTCCAGATAGATGGCAACGATAAAGCAGGAACGCTGGCCTTTGGAGCTATCAACGCCCCTAGTGCGGTATCGCTGGATATGTTCACAGTGAAGGTGGACAACCCTATTGGGGCGTATGGTGCACTGCAGTTCTTTGTGCAAACTAGGAGTGCTGTGCCTGCTACAGGGACCGGCAGTTCAGGGCTGATTGAGGTGGACTTGCCTCCTAATGTGTCCTTGCCTGCAGGTATCAGCATCCCAACTGACGCTCAGCTGTCTTGTCTGTTCGGAAAAGACCGAATTCCGGCCAGTGCCTGCACTTGGACTGCAGCCTCGAAGACCATTTCTATATCCACCCCCTCCACTTCCAACTTCGAAACTTGTCCCTTGGCTATCACTGTATCCACAATAGGCAACTCCGCCGCCACTCGATTTGGCTTCATGCTCAATCCACTGCTTACCACCGGCCAGCAGATCTTCAACATGCGAGTCAAGGTCAACGGCGTGTTAATAGAGGAAGGACAGTACAAGTACATTCCGGCGGCCAAGGAACTTTTCAGTGCGGAGGGCGTGGCTAATGCGGGCAGTTTGGCACTAACCGTGACTCACTACACCATCAACCAGCCCAATGTGATCTGGCTGTCCTTCAAACCCAGCATCGAAATTCCCATTGGCGGCTCCATCGTCATAGAGTTCGTGACTGCCAATTTGGGCTTTCCAAGGGACTTAGGCTGGGGCATGGTCTCTTACACCTCTCAGCCTTTCCCTTGTGTGTACGATAACGACAATCTGTTTTCCTTCAGTAGCTGTTCACTTACTGCTGGAACCACGCAAACTCCGGCCTACGTGACACTGTCAGGACTGAAATTCGGCGCTTATACCACTGCAGTGGCCAGGACTATCTACCTGCCTCACATCTACAACGGACCTTACTCTGGCATTTCCCCGCAACTCACTCTGAGGACTCGCCTGGGCACAGGGGAGGAACTGGAAAACCACACTGTCACCTTTGCTTCTCCGCTGCAAGATGAGTTGAGACACTATACAGTTGCGATCACAGGAACTGTCACACCTACAGGAACCAACAAGGTGGACGACATAACCACTGCCTACTCTTTCAGTGTTAACACTCCAATGGCTGCAGGAGATGCGCTGTATATCGTCTTCCCGAAGGAATACAAGTGGCCGCCAGAGCCCAACAATGTAGCCGCAGTCGGCACTTTCACTAATTTGAATGCATACAGATTCGCACAAACAAACCTCAAATCTCTACTGGTAGTGGCCACTGCCAATCTGTCCTCCCCAGTGCTTCTCAGCTTCACTTTACCGAGAAATAAGATGTACGCGAGTTCAGCGGTGATTTCTGTATATGCTATAGTGGGCTTCGGCAACCCTGTGCCTGGAGTCACTACAGTAAACACTCAAAAGAATGTCAGTTACAAAGTGGGGAACTTCGTTGTTATTGCTCCAGGAACAAATCTCCATGCCTCTGCGTCTGTTTCTGATGTGATGGACGACACTAGCGTAAAGCTCAACTACCAGCGGTCCCTATACCTATTTGATATTACCACGTTCGACCGCATAACTCCCTCCGGCAGTGTGTCAATTCTGTTTCCCTCCGGGGCAGCTTTTTCTGCAATCGACTCCTCTTGCTACCACTTGCTCAATGTACCTGCAGGGACCATTTGCCAAGTGGATACAACCTGCACGTATAACACAGTGGCGTACTATAGGTACTACTTGACTAATTTCGGGAGTAGTGACCTGGCGGGAGGAACTAACTTCCGGGTTCGACTGTTTGCTACGACTGGGTCAGGAGCAGGGACGTATGCCATAGTGGTGCTGACTAATGATGAAGATACGACTGTTGCCAAGGTGATAGACGTCACCAGTCTCAGTATCACTTTGGCTACCAACGCTCCCTCCACCGCCTCAATGTCTCCAAACTCTCTTTCTTCCGTGCTTTCCTCCACCAGCGACTTCGTTCGTCCCCTTCTCGACCTGCGCTCCGGAGAATACGGACCCCTGCAGTTTCAAATGAAACTCGCCAGCACTACCTTAGAGCAATCCACAGTGCAGATATACAGCCAAGTGCAAATCTTTTTCCCCACAGTGGGCTTCACTAACCTGGGCAGCACTACTCCTGTTTCCAGCTATTTCGTGCAAGCGCCTGGCAGTTACTTGGAGTGCAGAGTTGGTCAGGTGCTTGCAGCGAAATGCACAATTGCAGGGCCTGCTGCTGCACTAGTTGTGTCACTCTGGCCTGCAGTGCGATTAGTCCCTGGAGTCACTTATACAGTGCTTATAACCTCGAGAGATGCAACTAACCCTGCTCAAATTGGCTTCCTGACGCCCACATCGGGATACTACCAGTTCCTTTTCCAAGCTCGGAACTTCGCCAATATGCTGGTTTTGGCTTCCTTCTCAACCCATCTCCCCAACGAAGTCGGGGAAACTTGGGTGTACATCCCTCCCAACCGCTTCACCAGTGTCAGCGTGATTTCTGCAAACAAGCAGGCTCTGGCCTACACCGCTCTCCTATTCCAGTTCAAAGCTACGACTGCTTTGAAAAGCTCTAGTGACATTGCAAGTCCTGGACTAGTCTTTTTGGAGTTTCCCTACTCGACTTCTGCTGCTTGGCTGCAGGACCTGGGGTCGGGACTTCAGAATGGGGACCAAATAGACTGCATTGATAACAGAGTGAATGGAGACTCTGTGCCTGTGGCGAAAACCTGCTTCTTGGACTATGGCTATAGCGAGTATTTCCCCTATAGTAACCAGGGCCTGGTTACTTCCAATGCTGTTGCCTATACACGGATCCGATTAGTGCTTACAGCGGATATCGCCTCTGGAGACTTATTCAAGTTCATCATCACTGGGATCAAAAACCCGCCCGCAGGACTGGATTTAGCCATTAACATAAAATCGTATACTCACGACATCGCAACACCCGCTACTCCCTTCTGGGTGTTACAGGACTCCTCCACAGCTGTTTACATCGACACGACTTTCACAGTGGCTATTCCAGGTCTAGCAGCCGTAGAAACTGCCAGTCCGACCTTCTCTCCCTCTTCAGTGTACACCACAGCCTCCGATCTCACCTTGAAAGTCAACATTGGTGCATTCAAAGGGACTGCTGAAAAGGACTATATTCTGCTTGCTATAAGCAAGGAATTCGGAGTGTCGGAGACGCTTGCTCAGTGCAGCTTTAATGGAGTGAATTTGGTGTCAAATCCTGCGTTAAATCGGTATATTTGTCGAGGGTTTCCTTTGGGCAATTGGATTTTGCTGAGGCTGGATACAGGTGCTTTGGCAGCAGGACTGTACGACCTTGTTGTAGGTCCTATCAAGCTGCCTGGGTACAAACACTCAACTACCTTCACTGGCTACTATATAATTGACCGCAAAATCGCCAAAATCGAGCCTCACACATCCAACCCTCTCACCCTAGGCAGCTGCACCTGGAATGACCTGCTTTCCACAGGTCTACTCTACACCAATATGTATGAAACCTACCGTCTTTCCTTCTCATGCGACCATGATGTGCCTGCAGGAGGGAAAATCGTGCTTTCTTTCCCCAGTGTGTATGCAGGACTGATTACGGTGAAAACGTGTCGAATTGGTCCTTTGACGGAAATCACAGACTTGAATGTGGCTTGTGGGAATCCGTTCACTGCAAATACGTATGAATTGCATCTGTATAACTTCGTGACAGGAGTGCCTGCTAGCGCTATCTTTGAAGTCTATGTGGACGCACTGAACCCCACAATTGCAGCGACTCTCACTTCTTTCACCCTTAACACCTACTTCAAGTCCGCAGACCAGACCTACCCTATAGACACCCAGCCCAACAATAGTCCGCTTCCTGTCACCATTAAAGCCAACCCAAAGACTAATTACATGCAGTCCTTCGATGTAGGCGTGCACGCTAACATGATAATGTACAATGACCAGCTGCCAGTACGCAGTGGACCTGCAGACGCCAAGTTAGGCGCACTAGTGCTCAGCTTCACTCCCGCCCAGTCTCTAATGTCAGAAGCGACAAACGGCAACTGTGGCCTATGCACCTGTTCAGGCCTGCCAGGAGTATGTGAACTGACAGTGGGCTATGACGGGTACTTGGAGGTCAGGTCGAAGTGGGTGATTTCAGTGCCTCCGAATGCAGAGTTGCGGTGCATTTGGAAGACTGGAGGGACTGAGTACTTGGCGGAGTACTGCTATCTGGACCCAGCTAGGACTATTCACATGAGTAAACCGTATGATTACACGATCAACGCAGGAACTGCTTATACTGTCACAATTACGACTATCAACGCCAACAAGGAACAAGGCATCTCCTGGGACTCCACACAGGGCCTCTACCCTCTCGACATCAACCTTATAAATTGCTGCACCAGTCACCAATGGCGTGTATATGTGGAACTTCTGCCTGAAGTCCTCCCCTACGTCCAAATTCTGCATGACCACAGAACTATCTCTCAGCGGAATCGATTCAGATTTACATTTACCAATAGTATGTACTCCATGGTGCCTGACTATACCCTGGGAGGTCGCATTGTAGTGGAGTTCCCGATTTCTCTATTCGCTGCTGACCTTGGCATGGGCTACGGGGACAATCACGCTGTTTCTTGCATGAATTTCGGCACGACTCTCATACCGAAGTGGCCAAATACCAAGATAAACTGCTACTTCCAGGCAGGATACACAGGCAGTCCGAAGACGGAAAACCCCAAAGTGGTGATTACTGGGTTCGACACTATCAACGCTGGAGCTACAGATGTCGAATTTCACCTAGACAAAATTCTGAACCCTTCTATTGTTGGAGACGACCGAATTGTCTACTTGACAGTCTACACTTTGGATATGAAGAGTGGCTGGCCCGGCAAGAAACTAGCAGAGCGAACCATCTACAATCTGTTCGCAATGAGAACTGCCAATCCGGTCATTACTCCAATGACTGGGCAAGCCGCGCCTTCACCCACTACAGCAGGCTCAGATGATCCTGTAAGCGCCACAGGCACATTCTATGACTTCCTGATACCGACTCCCTCTTTCGGCGACTATGCAAAGGGAGATTTCTGCTACATCTATTTGGACTCGCAAATAAAAATCGACTACACGGGGTATTTCCTGCTTAATAGCCCGCCAATTGACCCCAGCACTACTTGCACAGGAGCAATATGTTGGTATTATCCAGACTCTAATACACTCGTATTCCAAATGCAAGCAGCTACTGCAGGGTTTACATCGTCTGTCAAAGGCTGGGCCAACCCAAACTACGAGTTGGAAATCGCCCTTGTGACGACAGGTCTGATAGTCAAAGGCTTCCAAGTCTCTCACTCTGTCACTTACACCAACTCCGCAATTCCCTTCTTCGTGCGGCATCCCATTGCAGTCAAATCCGCTCCCGGCATCCAGCGAGCCGACCTGGGCACTATCTACAAATCCGACCAAGAGGACTGGATCATTAACTTCGAAACTACGCTGCCTATTCCCGCCACTGGAGGAATCAGACTGTTTATCCTCACAGGAGATGCGACTTTTGCTGAAGATGTGTGCTTGAATTACGACCTGGCGGGAAGCACCATGACTGGAGAGTTGATCTGCACTCGGACTGATGCTGATAAGAATATGAGAATATCATTCAGTGTGAGGCAGGTGGCAGTTACTGCTTACTACCTCGTGGTGAAGCTGAAAACCGGCACCAACACTCCAAGCATCACTGTGCGGACTTTTTATGACATCAGCTTGCCGCTGTACAAGACAGTCCAAGAAGAAGTGACTATTACCTTCTTGTACACCGGCACTGTCTATTCCAACCCTGTCACTTACCACGAAGCTCCCTTGCAACTGCAGTTTCCCAACAGCATTCGCAAGGGGGATGTAGGCATGCTTACTCTCGCGGTCAAACTTTCAGTCGCTTGGGCCGCTAACACTGTAGTTACTATCACTCTGCCTAGCGGAATATACCCAGCGACTGGTAGCTCCACCGCATTGATGTGCACCATCGGAAACTTGGCGTGCTCGCACTGCTATCAAAGCAGCACAGTCATCACCATCAGAACTCCTCCGAGCACAGGAGTTCCAGCAGGATCCCGCAAGCTTATACAAGTGACTACAATGAATGCAGATAGTCCGGATAGACAGGGACTGGTTTTCAACCCTACAAGTGTGGGGGACTACTATGTGACTCTGTACCATGCGGCCACGAACTACTATGCTAACGACATCCTCACTGTCCTGCCCACCACTAAGTTCCAAGCTTTGAGAGTGTTTCCTGGACATACTACAGCTGCACAGGTCAATTTCTTCCGTATTGATATGACAATGAGCCTTGCTATTACACCTTCAATGTATGAGGTCTGTTTTCCTACTATGGATGAAAACGGACAGACTCTGTTTGCTGATGATTTGGGACTGAATTTGGCAGACAAACAGCCAGCCTACTGCATGTACAACACTCCGACGACAACAGTAACTTGCACCCTGCAGTATGGCGATAACAGCCCTGCAAAGCCCGCTTGTATTCAAGCTACAGGCAGTGGACTAGCTGCATTGGCCGCAGGGGCAAGTGTTACTCTGTGGATCGAAAAGGTTAAGAACCCAGCCACTGCAGGGTCAGATGACAGACACGTCAATATTGAAGTCTACGTCTATAGTGGCGGGACCTACTCCAGTCACATGTCTGTAGCTCAGATCGTCTATGACGTGTTTACGGTTAAGCCGGGCACACCTACCCCTCTCTCCCCAGGATCTACAACCTTCGGAGCGCCCACTACAACATATTCCAACGCTGCAATTAGTGGAATTGTGCTGGATGGTACCTCTTGCACAACGACCCCTTCCATCAATATCGTGGAAATGTCGCCTGACTTCACTCTGACAGGGTCAGAAACCTCTACTTGCACCGGCTCTAAGTCTATCCATCCCCAATCCAACTGGATTATATTCATGAGCAATGGTTGTACCTGCGGCTCAAGTATATCTATCACTTTGGATCCTGCGGGTTCACTGCGAGTCACTCCTGTAGCTGCCAATCAAGTGCTGTATAGCTACCTTATCAATACGGATATATATGGAACCAGAACTTTGCAGTCGAAGTCGACTTATGGTGCTTTCGGACCAATCACTCCAGTCCTGGGAAATGCACTCACGCTGGTGCCGCAGTACCCGCAGTCTACAGATGTACCCAGGAACAAGCTGGACTACTGGCTAGTCTCTTACAACCTTTCTAAGGTGTTGCCAAAGAGAGGTGCCCTGCAGATCACATTCACAAATGCAGCGTCAATAGCGACTTACTGCTTCCCTAGCTACCTTGCTGGCTTCACTCCATCTACCTTGGACTATTCTTGCGCTGTGTCTGGCAGTGTGCTCACTTTGAGTGGCTTTACTGTTAATCAGCCGGTCAATACGAAGGTGCGCGTCATTGTTCTGCTGGCTGTGGGCACTGCTACTCCAGTCTCAGCTAGCATAACGACCTGGGCAGATGTCGCCTGCATCGACAACAGGGTGGAAACCAACAGTCCCTCCACTGGCTATACAGTTTCCTCCGCTCCAGGACCCACTGAATTCGCTGTCGGTCCAATTGAAAGCCCCCGCCAAGCCGTCCCCGCCAGCTCTCGAGGGGAAATCCTCTTCCGGCTCAAGCCCGTAACGGCCATTCCAGAAGGGGGAACAAACAACTATATTGAAGTAAACATGGCTTGGCCTGTGACTGTAGTGAATGGAGTACTGTTTTGCGAGTTCAGAACTACTGCCTATCCACCTGCCACTCGAGCCTCCAGATGCACGTATGCGAACACTACTCCACACTTTAAGATCTATCCGAGTGCTGCTCTTAGTAGCGGAGTTGAGGTTATTGTGCGCTTATATAGCAATGGGGCGAATCAGGGCCTCAATGGACTGACCATGAACAGCAACACAGGGCAGAACTCCCTCACAGTGTCTACCTACGTAGGCGGAACTCTGAAAGACCGCGGAGTGCTGTACTTCCGACACCCTGCTAAAGTCTTCACCGAGCTGACTATCACTCCTTGGCATGTAACTGCTGGGATGTTTAACATGTTCACTGTTTCCTTCAAGTTAGACACGACGGCCTTAGTAACTTCCGATACTCTGTATGTCGAATTCCCCACGAAGTCAGAAGACGGACTGAGGGACTACTTCGGGGAAAGCCTAGGCACAGGCACTTCCACAAATAACTACAAGATCCCTTGTTCCTTCTCCGGCTTCAGCACAACGGGCTCTTGTTTCCTACTGAAAGGAGTCTATGCAAGCAATGTAAACCCAAAAGTGCGTGTGACAGGGGCAGCTGTAGGTGCAAGCATTACAGCCACTTTGTACCTTGCAGGGATTTACAACCCCACCGCTTCCGCTTCTTTAAACGGCGGAGATGACTATATTATGCATTTCCGGGTGTATATTGAGAGCAGTTTAGGTGATGTTAAACATGAAAGGTACGTTTTCAACACATACGCACTGGACAAGACGAATCCAACTACTGGGAATGCCAGTTGGAGTGCACTCAGCGCCTATACTTGGGCCACAAACTCTCCCTACATACTAAACGTCTCAGTTCCAGGCAGCTTCGATCTAGCTTCTGTGTTCATTACCTGTCCTGACAGCACGCTGCTCCTGAACTCTTACGCACTTGGCGGCAGTGACATTTATTTCTCTAACACCAATTCACTACTCAAAGTGACAACGTCTGCAGCGACCACAATAGGATGGAAAGCGCCTTCTTATGACGTGAGCATATCTGGCGTTTGGGTCTATATTGTGGCTACTCCCGACCCTGCCAACTCGGAAAGGTACTATGTTGGAGAGACATCCACCACTATTCCGGCAGCTACAAAAAGAGGCACAGGCTTTACCACTACTGTAACTGGAGGAGCAACTGGAGCAAATGGCAATGCAATGACTTGGTATCGAGACACTTGGTCCTTTGCTCAGGTGTATGTGGCCAGCACTATCGATATCCCAGGTGGTTATCTATCAATAACCATCCCTAACAATTTTGACCAGGGGCAGATCTTTCCTTACGGCTTTGGCTCTGAAGTCTCCAAAGTGCGCTGGTCAGTAACCGGCAGTGTAGTCAAAATGTGGGGCTTTGGCCAAACAACAAGCACAAGTCTCGGCATAACTGTGTATATGCTAGGGCATTCTTCAGCAGTGAACTTCGTCAGTACACTGTGCCTGGATGACCCCTGCACCAAGACATTTGCAAGTGACTCCAGTGCTGAAGCAGCTTTGCCTAATACTGGATACACTCTCATTTCAGGATCTGTCTCCATCACAATGGATAAAATAAGAGTAAATCAAAGCACCATTTCCTGGACTATCAATATGAGTCATCCTCAGTTAAAGACTACTTACTTGTGCCAAACTATTTTCTCTACCGATTACTACTGCACTGATTATGTTTATATTACATTGCATGGATGGACTGCAGGCAGCGACACATCAAGTTCCTGTGGGTGCAACTTAGGAGGAGTTAGCTGTTCGAATTTCAATTGGAACTCAAGCGACCATAGATACTACGCCTATCCCGTAAGTACACTCTCTGCCAGCACTAGTGATTTCACAGTGTGTGTGAATGGTGGACCCACCAATCCCAGCACTCCGGGCTATTACTACGTTGAAGTTTTTGAGTGGAGGACTCATTCCAACATTGTGCGTCAGTGGAACATATTCAAAGTGTACATTTACCCTAGCAATAATTTTAGTAGTGCTGGAGCCTCGTTGCTTCCATGGACCACTACTCACAGTTCCCCCACTATCTTTGAACCCACGCTGACCATCAATTCTGCACTGATTGCAGGAAACTTCATTAAGTTTACCTTCTCAACCTGGGAAAACGGTGTTAGTGGCTATGCAAACGACTTGGGGTTGTCCATTGGCAGTGGCGCAAGTGTGCCATTTACATCAACAATGGGAATAACGGACTGCTTCCTAGGACAAGGAGGACAGGGTTCCTCTAATATTATGATTGAACGAGGTCCTGCTTCTATTATCTGCGTCCTCAGCGGGGCAGTAGCCTCTGGATCCTACACTTTCACTTTCCCACTGATTATGAACCCGACTAATGGCCGAACTGGTCTGCTTTACGAAGTCTATTCCATGTCTTACTCTTCCGGAATGCACATACTCAAAGAATACGACTTCGCAACGAGTGGCACCTTCAACGGAACTCCCTGCTCCACCGCGAGTTCCACCTTCCCCGCACTTACAGGGCAGACAGTGTATGCAAATGTGGATGTCGACTACACCTGGGCCAACTACCTCCCTGTCAACATCGACTCCACCAATGGTTTCTATCTGTTCAAATTCGGCTCTAAATTCAGTCTCGCAACGTTTATAGCTCATGGCCCATCTACATTTGTATACAGGACAATTACGAATGTAGCGCCTTGTCCCTGTGCTGTGATCAAAACCATGCTAAGCTACACCACTTCTCAATATGCGTACCTTCGCTTCACCCAGCTCTTGATGCCCACTTCTATAACCACAGCCACTGTGACTGTGTATCCCATTCTCAAAGGCACGTCAGGAGCTTGTCACCGCACATGGTCGAAGTCATTCACAACGTCGACAGCTGCAGACATGACTACCTTCTCAGTCACTACTCCTTCAGGCACAGAGTACAAAAACCAGGACGATTTCCTCAGCTTTAGCTTCTCTGCACCATACGAGTTGCCGGAAAATACTTGCATTCGACTGACCTTTTCAGCTGCTGGAAGCATAAGCGGTAATACAGGCTTTTTCACTGGCTTATCTGACTACTCAAGTAGCAATCTGGTGACTATCGCCGGAGCCACTCCAACATTTTCAATTACCAATTTCGACCAAGTACCCGGGGGCACAACTGTGAATATAAAAAACCTATTCGTTACCTTGCCCGCTGCATCCTTTACAGTGACAGTAAACGCATACGCTGATAGCGCTTGTTCAGTCCTAATATTCACCAGTACTTCCTCTCCCAACAGTCTCGATACTTCTGCTACTTACCTGAGTCGCCTCAATTTGCGCCTAGCGCAGCCTAGTCTCCTCACAGGCTTTGTCACGCCTAATGCTTTGTCTGCGCGTGGACATTTGATTTTCTATGTGAAGCCGAGTGCGACTTTGGCTAAGTCCTACGCAGCAGGGACAACTGATGGGAAAATCACACTAGCATTTTCAGCAGCTGCATTTGCTGCAGGGTCGGGAGGCTACTATGCGCTCTACACCAGCAACGCAGGCCTCACGCTGCTGGGCTTAAAAACCAGTCTAAGCAGTAATACAATCACCATTTTCACTCCGTCGCGAACTGATCTGAGCACTGCCAGCACGTGGAAAGTGGAAATCGGCAGCTACAATGGGAATAGTGACGGACTAGTGATGACAACAGGAGTTTCTGCTGATATTGTTTGCTACCCCACAAGTGGCCTAACTGCACCCTTTTCCCAAAACATCAATGATGTCAAGTTCCCGGTCGGGTCTACCTTCTCTCAACTCTTAGTCCGCAATATCGGATACAACCAAGCAGTGGCAAGGATGAATTCCTTCCTTTTCCGACTAGTACCGGCTAACACTGTCACAGAAACAGCCTCAGTGTTCACGGAAATAGTGCTAGAGTTCCCTACAGCAGATAACGGAAACTCAGGAGCGGCTGTGTTCGCACCTGACCTGGGCTCGGGAAAAGTGAATGGCGCTGAGTTTCCTTGCGGAGTGTATGTTGCGTCTGCCGCTGGAGGAACAGGAACTCTCCGCACTACTGTGATATGCAGGATTTTCTACTATTCAGCAACGACTATGGCAACTTCTTGGGGGCAGCCGACTCGTGTAGTGGTCAGTAAACTCGGGACCTTGACCTCAGGTCAGGAAATATCCATTGCCTTAGGAGGGATAAGCAACCCAGCTACTGATAAAGTCGCTGATTTAGCCATATATACTCAGTCAAAAACCACTAATTTAGGTACACCTCCAGTCAATTCTGATGTGGCAAATATAGTGGATTACCAATACTACGAAGCTGCGATTCTTACGAATCCCAGACCCACTGCAAGCCAAACCTTTGCCTCGCAGACCTACAGCAACACTCGCACAGGCTTTATCAACAACTGGACCTTCTACCTAGATGTCAGCAACGGCCCATCCAACCCTTCTACAATCAACACTATGGTGTTTATCTTCAACCCACTGTACTATGACACTTCCTTCATGTACACGTCCTATTCCACTAATAAGCCTGCTGGAGTGCTCACTACGGACTGGTACACTGCAGGCTCATGGCAGAATGGGAATGACGTTTCCGAAGTAGCAGTGATTCCCGACATTGGCTGGGTCATTGAGTTCTACACACAAAGCTTCCCTGCAGGAGACTGGCTTCGCTTCCACATCAATAATGCGAAGAACGCCAAATTCATAGGAACCGGTGCAAACGAGTGGCTGATAACTGGGTTTTCCTGTTACCCCAAAGACAACTCTATTCTGAACGTAGTGGATACTTGGACTTTCTCGAATAGCCCTACGGCTCTCACACCCAATACAATTAATATATCTACTCCTACTCCTGTGGGCGCCCCTGTGGCCGCCACAAATGTCTTTGGAAGCCCGAGCGGCTCCTCTTATCAAGATGAACACACCTTCTTCACACTGACTTTCGCTATCACTAACCCGGTGCCCTCCACGGGCATGATCACAGTGGACTTTTCAAGCTTTACCTCAGTGGATACGCCCTGTTATGTAGCCTCTACGGCCTTCGCAACGCTACCCACTTGCACAGGAAGCAGCACTCGCTGGACTGTAAACTCAGGCCTAACAGCTGGTGCAAGCATTACTCTGTGGGGCTGGGTCACCAATCCTTCGAGTTCAGGGTCTTATGCAATATATGCAAGGACCTGGACGACAACTACTTACAACACCAAGCATATTGACGAAGGAAGCTGGAACGTCGCTGTTTCCGCAGGTAACGGACTGTCGGTGCCAGACAAGTTCAGCATTTCCAAACAGAGACACTACCAGAACAAGCTGATGAGGTCGCAGGGCTATGGCCCGCTCACGTTCATTTGGACTCCTGCTTTGTCACTTTCCGGAACTTCCGGCTATGTCCAGTTCGTAGCGGCAGACTTCGCATACACCTCAGGAGTGAATCAATACCTTGTATGCAAGTTCACTCCCTTCGCTACACCCACAATCAGTTATAAATCGAAGAGTTGCACCTATACAGGAACTGGCATTTACCAGCTTCTGTTGCCCTACACAGCCACTATTGCTGCAGGCACGAAGTACGTAGTGCAGGTATACACCACCAGCTTCGACACTTCAGGGTCTTCCAATGGAATTCAGTACCCCAATTACACGAGTACGAAGGCAGTGAGATGGACTGGAACTGCAGACTACTCGGGGACAGGAGGAGTCGATGCTCAGTGGGAAGATGTGGTGCAAATCTATCCCACAATTAGTCCCACTGCTCTCCAGATTAAATCGACTTGCTCGACTGCCAGTTTCAGTCTTAATATCATCAAAGTAGTGGCCAACATTTCCTACGGCGCCTACTCAACAGACCGAATTGCCGTCATTTTCCCCACAGTCGACTCTTCCAACAGTCCTCTCTTCACCTTCGGCCTCGGTCCCTGGGTCCACAACGCCGTCATCGGCTGCAGCGTGACTTCCGGCCTGCCCGCCTCCACTCCCTGTGTGCTGAAGCACAGTTTCCCTGTGGGCTTCGGCAGTCGTGCAGCGGCGGTGGAACTGACAGGGCAAAGTGCAGGCTCGGGCAGCTTCACTTTCTATATTCCTAAAGTTACGAATCCTGCGAGTACGCAACTTAATGTGTGGATGGGCGTTGTTACTTATCACTATAATGGAGGAGTGATTGAGGTGGTGAGTGGGACTTATTTCTGGAATGTGTTTGGGACGAGCAATACCAATTCTCCCAGCACCAACACCAAGTACTCCTACATAACCCGCATGGACGACCGATCCACAGGCTGCACCACCTCCTCTACCGATATATACACAGACACAACAGATGGCGGCACCTGGGTGGATGTATATAACGATGAAGCGCTCATACTGGTCTTTTCTGTGCCAATTACCACTGCTTTTACAGCCTCTTACCTGGTTACTGTCTTCCCACAGCATAATATGGCGCTGCTTTTACAAAATTCAGGGGTGCTGAAGACGTATTTTAGTATGGGGAATATGCTCAGACCCAGCTACTTCACCCCTGGTGTGACGCCTGTTTTAAAGGTGTACCACATTGGAGCCAGTCCTGTTGGCCAATTGCCAGTTTCTTGGTATATTAACTACCTGGAGTATAAGAGTTCTTCGCCAAATCAGTATACTTATGCACAAAATCCACTTCCCGTCACTTTGAGCTTTTCCATTGTTAATTCAAGCTTAAGACGAGTTAAATCGGTGCGTGAAGACTTCCTACTTTCCTTCACCACTATTTGCGATCTGCACGCAGGCGGCAGTGCGACAATCGACTTCCCAGCGGGTTTTACGCTAGATAACAGGTGCTACTATACGACTACGACAATGGCAGGGGGAGATAGTGTGACAGCCGCGGCTGTAGGAGGATTAAGTCCCTGCATAGTAAGCGGCACAAGAGTGATTTTGACCAATATGGGGACAATGACCACACTTCACAAAGTGAATATCCAGGTTTGGGGAGTGACTTCCAATGTCGGACTAGTAACTCTGACTTTGACTACTTACTGGGATGCAGCGTTGACACAGCATGTGGAGCAGCAAACTACGACTACATATACAGTTGAAAACGTCAGTTCTGCATCGGCCTGGACAGCTGTAAGTCCAGTCATGCGGTCTGATGCGAATGTGGTCCGTCGCAACACTGTGGCTCCTTTCCTATGCACCTTTCAACTAAACGCAGGTAGTAGTATAGCGGCTTCTTCTGGACAACTGACGCTTAAATTCGAAGTGGCAGTGGCTAGTTTCACCCCTACTCCACTAAGTGCTGTAACTCTCGTTCCCAATAGCCTACGCCTGCCTCCTTATTTGGTGTGTCTGTGGACGGCTGGGGGAACTACATATCTAGGGACGGACTGCACACTAGTGGGCACTACACTAACAGCCACAGCTCCCTTTTACACGTCCTTGACCTCCGCAAGTTCCTATACCCTGGAAGTCACCACTACCATGCGAGACTTAGGCACTGGAAATACACCTGCCGAAGGAGTGACCTACGCTATGCAAAGTCCCGCCTATTTCTACGTAACTGCCGAATCCGCCACCGACTTCCGTGGGAATTTGATGTTTTTAGCCCCTGAAATGCCTCACATCCAAATCGCATCTCCGATAAGCAAAACAGCAGGCCGGCCCACTGCTATCCGCATCACCTACCAAGCCAGCCAGTCCACTCGTATAGCCCTGCCTACTGTGTATTCTGCGAATGGAGGAGCGGAGGTGGTTGTGCAGTTTGAGGGGAGTGTGGCTCCGGCTAACTTGGGAGATCCGTTGGTGAGCACAGCGGACATCACTGACCACTTCGGACAGACAGATTGCTACAGTGAGGCTGCACTGACAGGGATGAAGTGCTACATACGCCGGGGAGACAGTCTCAATAAGCCCTACCCCGAGGTATACATCCGGTCTTTCCCTATGGTCCTCGCTGGTACTTGGGTGAAATTCCTACTAGCGCACTTTGTCAATAGTGCAACTAATGGGAAAATTTACCATTTGAAGGTATTTGTGCGGCAGTACAATACAATCTTGAAAGTATACGACTATACTCAGTACAATGAGATAAAGTACCTGTACATGACTGTGTCGGACAACTCGGTGGTCTATACTCCTGCTATTACACGCTCCCCTAGTCCAATGCCAGTGCAAAGCACAGTCTCTTACACCTTCCCCTACAGCTACATCTCAGTGGCGCTGCCCTCAGAAGTATCCTACCAAGACGCACTGGTAATGCTGAGGTTCACCCAAACCACTCCCGCGGACCTATCCGGCGTGACTTACTCAGGTATGTATACTCAGTACGTAGCGAATATACACCGTGGCTGGCTGTTTACCTTCAATTCCGCCTTTCCTATACCTGCTAGTCCTACTATTCTCCTAACCAACTACCCCACTGGTCAGTCCCCTCCGCCCCTACAGCAGTGGAATGGCTACGTCCTTAGCAAGAGGTACTACACCGGCACTGACAATTTCCTGGATATTCTATATAGTCCTACAGTTACTTATCGAGTGGAGACTATTACTTGCACGGTGAAACGACTTTTTGACCCGACGCTGTTTCCTGTCCATTTGAATGGGAGAGTGGCGAATTACGTGCTGACTTTTACGACGAATAAGAAGACTTTCGGGGAAATCAGGGTTGGAATTCCGAATATATTTGCGGGGATATTCGCAGGGTGCACGATTAGGGACGGGATCCTTTGGGGCACTTGCACACCCTATGCAAGTGGCGGTTTCGTAGGGTACCAAATCAACCATTTCGCTCTCTACACGCCTTCTACTCCCTACATAGTACTGGAGTTCTCACTGGCTGCTTCTGCCACAGGCGCAATAGGCGCCTTTCAGATTGAGACTTATGGTGTACTTGGGGATAATAGCACTCGGATGGAGAGTGGAAGCTGCTTACTGATCCCCGCCACCGCCACAGCTGCATCTGCTGTATCGCCCACTATCACTCTCGCCACATCGAAGTGGTACCAGACTCAGTTACCTGCGTGTCTGAGCCAGGTTTGTCCACTGATATTCTCAATTCAGCCGAGGACTAGTTATGTGTATGGGTATAGCATTGAGGTACAGATACCGGCTACTGTGAATGGACCAGGAGCTGCTACTGCGGCTTTGGAGTGCACACTATACAATGGAGTCAACAATGTGCCAAGTGAGGGATGCACTCTGATTGCTTCAGTAGTGACAGTGGTCCTTCCCGAGCAAACTCCCATGCTATCCAGCACTGCATACATTCTGACCCTCCGCTACCGTGATTCCGGCCTATCTGCGGCTTCCCTGTCCAGCGACGGCTTCACCCTGCCAACCGCAACTGACGTAATCAACGCCTACAACGGAAGTGTGCCTTTTTATATAAAAGTGCTCAATGGATTGACGCTAATGGAAGCTGCGAAAGTCAGAGGCACTGCCTGCGGAGCTGCTTTCCTCTCAATGACAGTTTTCGCCGGACACACATTAGTCGGTGGGTACAACTTCTTCGACTTTTCCTTTCAGACGCCTGAGGCTATCCCGGCCTCTGCAGTCGTTTCCCTAAGTTTCCCCACTCATAATGAGTTATTTACTGTGTTTGGAGTGGATTTAGGGCAAAATCTGCTATTGAACCAAGCCTATCAGACTCTAGACTGCGCTCCTCTTACTGGCTACTCCCTTTCCTCGATCGGCAGTACCATCTGCACTATGTATAAAGCCGCAGTTCAGACCTACGCAACTCCCGTAGTCGTGAATATAACGGGACACGGAGGGTTCGCTGCAGGGTCTACGAACAAACTTCGCATTGCCAGGGTCCGAAACCCTGACAATCAGACTGAACCTGTGTTTGTGCAGAGGCTTATGGCGCATTTTTACGCTGCTGTTCTGCACACTCCCTTCCCTGGGACTATGTTGGAAGCGTGGGATTACCGAGTGTTCACAGGGGCGGATTTACTAATAACCCCGCCGAGTAACAGACTGGGAACAGTGGGAGTGGCAGGACTCAGTCCAGCCACTACCCTAACACCTTTAAACGGAGGTAGTTCCCTGCAGTATACATTCTCAGACCCTGGGACTACGAGTCTCAGCACCAGTGGAGGGTTTCTTATATTCCAACTAGACCCTGCGTTTACACTGTCTATTAGTGGCACTACCCCTGGAATTACATGTACAGTTGCAGGATCTCTGTGCGTTTTTACCCATTTCAGTGTGGTGAACTGGGTGATCATGGAAATTACCGGTGTGTCCAGAACTGTAGGCAGCGGACTGATAATTAAATTTACCGATATAAAGACTCCGGACTACGCCAAGTCCTCAGGCTATTCCATATCTGTCTATGTGGTTAGTGGGTTGGCGGGAGGGAAGGCCTGGACTGATACGTTTTCAGCTACTTTGGCGACTATGACGGCGAGGACCCTGACTTCGCTACTAGTGACTAGGACCAGTCCTGCCCTGCCCTTGGACCGGTATACCTACGACATATACACTCTGACACTCGTCCCAGCCACCAGCTCCACCAAAGTCCAGCGCATCGACCTAGTATTCCCCTCTCAGTTCCAGTGGGTCAAGTCCTCCTGCCAAGCTTACACCAATGTGCAGGCTGTTAGTCCGATTTCCCCGATTGTGTGCACTAGTGACTGTGTGGCGCAGGTCTGCACGAATCGGGTGACTCTTTCCAACTTTGCTATTGTGAATCCAACTGCGAGTTATAGTGTTACGGTTGGGGCGATGAGTCCGAAAACTGCGGGAGTCACTGACAACTTCCAAGCCTATTTATACGCCTCTCAGACTGACACTTCTCTGCTAATCGAGCAGATTTCCGCCAACTCCCTGACCATTCTGTCCCCTGCCTACCCCTGGAACATGTGGGTGGAGTGGGTCAAAGAGCCGCAGCCTACACGTCAGACCAGAGCCGGAATGTATGGAGACCTTATAGTGAGGATGGAAAGCAGAGTGGCAATTCCGCCTGCAACAGGCCTAATTCAGGTCAATTTGCCTGTAGGGTTCGACATAGCGCCCGGCCAGTCTCCTACATGCTGGCTCAATTACGGGACTAATCCCTTCAGTACGTTTCCACTGCTATGGGGTAGTCCAAGTCCGGCCATAGCAGCTAAAGCCTGCACCTTCCTTAACCGAGTTGTGAGCATTTACTTCCCTGCGACAGTACTCAGACAGTGGTACGGCTCAGAGCAGAAGTGCGCCTACATCACTCTTTCCTCCACTTCCAGCAGTGCAGGCCTGCAAGGGTTCTTAGCCCCTGCGAGCCCGGGGTGGTTTACAGTGCCTGTGTACGCTGTGGACACGAGTTACAAGACTTTGGAGACTTCCTTCCCGCGCATATACATACCTCCGGCAGATGCAATCAACCTGTCAATTACATCGAACATTAGAGACGCAGGCTTGGAGGCGGTTTTCACCGTTTCCTTCACAACTCAATTAACCATCCCCAACGGCTACTCCTACATCGCAAACAACCAGCCCGGACCAGTGGGCACCATTATAGTGCAATTCGAAGTCTACGAGTCCTTCAATACAGACCTCGGCGCAGGCTACACCACTGGCAGTCCAGTCCACTGTCTCCCTCTTTCCGGCCTAATTGTCCAGAGCAAAGCCACTATTTCCTGCCTATTCACACAGGGAAATGCCCTGCTGTCCACTCCCAGTCCCGCTCAAGTGGCTATTGCCAACTTCAACTCCATTCCGCCCAATACACAGGTCGAAATTCACTTCCCGAAGGTTAGGAATCCGGGGACTGCGGGGTATGTGAGGAAGGTTTCGGTGGGGGCGTTTGCGACTGCGTATGATGGGTCGGTCACTTGGCTCATTTACCCCACTGCTGTGGCCTTACCCCCTGCAGCTGCGAGCAGTCCTACCAGTGTAGCAGGCCAAGCGACTTCTCTCAACCCCAACATGGTCTATTACCCTGGCACACTGAAAGCCGCCTTTCAGGTAAGCACCGCGCTCAGCGCCGGAGACCTATTCACCCTCCAACTCCCCTCCGAGTTCTCCCAATCCCCCGACAACTCGCCTGCTTCCGCCTCTCTCAAAGCCTCCACTACCAATACTCCCGTCCAAAGCAACCTGCTAATGCGGTATTACGCCTCTGCTAGGCTGATTACTGTCGCTTTAGCTGCCAATTTCGCTGTGTTCACTTCTCACTATGTGGAAATCACCAATGTGCAGGGGACGGACTATATTGCGGGTGTGGTGCTGACTTGGGGCGTTAGTCATAATGCGTTGCTGGCGTATGAGTTTTCTGGCCCTGCAATAGCAATAACTCCCGCAGGCATTGTATACACCGACCTATGGCAAAGCTCCTACATCGCCAATGCCGTCAATGTAAGGCTCAAAGCCCGCTTTATCCCTCAAGCCCGACTGAGTCCCGCCACTATTTTGACCTTCAAACTGCCCAGTGACTACCCAACTCTGGGCAATTCCAGTCCTTTGCCCACTTGCCAGTGCTCCTACCCCCTCGCAATCTGCTCAATATACCAAAATACAGCCGTGGTAACGGGCTTTACGGTGCCGTTTGCATTGATTGAGGCTACAATTGATATAGCAGGCCTGAAAACCCCGCAAAATGTAGGAAATGTGAGTGGATTTAGCCTAATTGCCACCAAATCTGGAGGGGCGGTGATTGTGCAGGCCACTTTCACTCAGGTTTTTACCTTCACAGCTGCCGGTTTGCCAGGGAAATTCGGCCTAAACGTCATTCCCGCGGTAACTTCAGCAGGAGTAGTGACGAAATACGCAGTTTCCTTCACTCCAAACGTATTTTTGCCTAAATTCTCAATCATAACGCTGACTTTTCCTAGTCAATTCAACCTTCCAATGGCTTTAGAATGTGGGAAAATACTCAATTTGGCGGGTTATCAGTCCTGTGGCCGGCTTTCTCCCATGGATTTCCAGCTAGTCCTGAGCTCGGACCTGCCTCTAGCGAGCTCTTTTACCCTGGATTTGGACTATATTCAGACTCCGCTGGTCCAGCAGCCGCTCCTTGGTCCGTTTCTAGTGAGTGGAGCGTACGATTCCGTGGTTTTGAGCAAATCAGAGGATTACATGCTACCCCTGCAGCCAGCTCCCAGAGCCACTATCTCCCTACTCACCAACACCCTGACCCCCAGCAATGAAGCCGAATACGCCACTTACCACTTCGAGTTCCGGGCCAATGTGGCCATGAAGGCTAGCGCGGGAGTCACTCTGCAGCTGCTATTTCCGCAGCAGTACGCGAAAAAGTTAGTTTCAGACGAAACGCAGCTGTATTGCTCCATCACTCCCGCTGCAAGCAATTGCCGTATCGCCGGGAATCGAAGGGTGCTAATTAGCGGATTCACCTACGACATAGCCCCACTGGACCTAATATCCCTGACTCTTTTCGGCATAATGAACCCTACTCCCGGCCTAACGCCTCATGTGAAAGTGTACCTCCTGGACCCTAACACCCTGAGCGCTTTGGCCTATACAGACACAGGAGGCTGCTTTACCATCACTCAGCCTCCGCAAGTCCTGGACTTTAACAGGGTCAATGCCTCGGATTTGAGGGTGGGGGCGGTGGCGGACTACTTGGTGGAGCTGAACATTGGAGGTTGGCAGCTGCAGCAGGGCGTGCTGTGGCTGGACTGGCCGGAGGTGTATAAGAGCCTGTTTGTGGGGTTGGACTATGACTGTGAGGCCACTCATGGCAGTCCGAAGTGCAGGTTAGTCCAGGAAACGGGACTGAAACGTATGGAAATAGTTAACACTTTCCCTGCAATCCACTACTCCCAGCTGCAATACACCCTCAAACGAGTCCCGAACCCCAGAGTTGCCCTCACCACCTCCCCTTTCGAACTGCGCTTCGCCGACTTAACAGCCAGCCAAGTCCTCGCGAAGAGCTACAACAACCTGATTCGCAACACCACGCTCACTTTCATAGGCAATTACACCAATTTCGCCCTGGATTACACTAAAAACGAGGTAATTCGAGGCACTTTTTCACTGCCTTTTCGCTTGAGTATGGGATTGCCGTCCTATGATCGGGTACATATTACGCCTTTTGTCAATGCTACTGGGTTTGTGTTCAGTCCGCAGCAGTTGACTTTCCAGTTCGCGTGGAATTGCACGGAAACGTTCACAGTTGGAGCATATTTCTCAGTGCCTGCAGGGAAGTACACGCTCAGTTTCTCCAAGTCCGAAGAAGCAGCGACCCGCTACAGCTTCCTAAGCGACCTTTTCCTCACAGTAAAGGACCAAAACGCCTCTATCCGCGCAGTAATCGACCCCATTCCCTACTTAATCCCCGGAATTCCCAGTCTGCCGGTCTACTTGACGCTCGATAGACCTGTGACTGACGGACTGCATGCCTTTGTGAAGTCCGACCAGCCCGATTCCTTGCTGATTTCCCCGGAAATCCTCAATTTCACCCACGGCTCCGACAGGCAAAGCTTCACTGTGACTGCTTTGAGCTCTGCAGTGCCGGGGAGCGTGACAGTGGAGCTGTTCGGCACCAGTGCAGGGGCTTACTCTCTCAGTAAGCAGGTGTTGGGAGTCACAATTATTAGTGAAAAGGCCAAAACACCGACAATAATGCACATTCGAGTACAGAAAAGCGACAGAACGCAGACTATTTTGAGAGTCACTTTGTCCTCCGCAGGGAAAATCAGCTATTTGATCTGCCTAAAAGGCTCGAAAACGCCTTCTGTTGCTGCTTTGCTGGGTGCCACTGCACTGCCTAACAGTTCCCCGCAGTTCTTCGGCAGTGTGTTTACCTCTTCCAGGCTGAACACTGCGGAAATCAGTACTAATCAGCTGCGGGATAGTACCTTCTATGTGGCTTTTGCGGTGGCTTCGAACTCTCTAGGCAATTTCACGGCTTCCGTAGCGAGTATTGAGTTCAAGACAGCGGCAAGCTACGTCCCTGTGACCTTTCGAGTGCTGACTGTGAGGATTGTGGATGTGTCTGAGGTCATAGTGGCCGTTGCCAAGACGCTTGGAGTCCCTGAAACGCTGCTCAGGCACAGGGGAATGGATCCAGCAGTAGTCCTAGGCGTGCAAACTCAGGGCAGAGGACTGCAGAGCGAAAACTACGGTCCCTTCCTCTATGAACTGACCCTGTCCATGGACAGATACCAACCCGCCAAGTCCCCAGCCGACTACGTGTCCTTACTAGACGCACGTAGAGACATCCTCGAGTCCTTCCTCCCCGCCCTTTCCCCCAACTTCACCATAGCTGCCACTCTGCAAGAACTCGCGTACAGCCCTCCAGACTGGTCCCAAACTGTGACTTATCGTAATGTTACGCAGGACACTGTGACTGTGACGGCTGCTGTCAACTCTGCGGGGCAGATTTATGGAGTGGCGCTGCCTGTGGCATCTCCGCAGCCGCTTGCTCAGCAAATTGCATTGGGGTATGATAGCTTCAATGTTAAAGTGGAGTCTGGGGCTTATGTTGTCCAGCCCTGTCTTTACAAGACGCCTACGGACCTGCTTTTCTTCGGCCTGACCCCAGGCTCCGAGTACCACATTTGGCTAATCGCAGAGAACGACCTTCCAGTAACTCCCACCCTGATGGAGGACGGCAGAGTCGACAAAGTGCGCTTTCGAGCAGGGGAAATCAACCTTGCAAGAGACGTCCTTGTGATGATGGAGGACGACTGGGCGCTTCTAGTCATTGCCCCAGTCTGGCTAATAGGCTTTTAGGCCATAAATCGACCAAATTCCTATGGACTGTAGGGTCTATTGGACGAATATAGGGCGATTCTCCCCATATCCGCCAGTTCAGTCGAGTAATAATGCAATTTCGCAATATGCCTTCAGTTCGGACTTTTACGACCCTTCTCCCCTCCCTTCACTTGCGGCCAGCAGCCCTGTCCACTCTCCTGCCTTTGCTTTCCTGCCTCCTCCAGTCCTACCTGCAAGCAGTGCTTTGGGTAGTGGTGATTTTTAGCAGGAGAGGGTTGTGGCTGTTGCCTGTCGCTTGGGTGGAAACAAGCTCCAAAGGCTGGCGAGAGAGAGTCTGGAAAGCGGTAATTGCAGGAGTTTGCTGCTATTTGGCGCTAGGAGAGAGCTGGGAAAGCCTATGGGCCATAGTGGCTGTCGGAGTTGCCGCTGTAGCGGACTATACGAGAGAACAGACAGAGAAAATCAAGGGAAAAACGCGATTTATCGACCTGGACACAATCCCTAGTCCCGTGGTCTGCTATCAAGACGCAGTGTGGACTTGCAACCCAGCTGCTTCCGCCCTATTGCAGGCAGCAAGCGAGCAAGCCGCTACAGCCCTATTCCCCACAATCACCTTATTCGATTCGCCAATAGGCTTCGAACGTCTCACCGACGCGCTTAAAGCGGGGAAAAGTGCTGCTTATATGAGGCAAAATATAGGGAAATCCGAGCAAAATGGGCTAAAATTGTCTTGGGAAATGAGCTCAAATGGGGCTAATTGGGCCTGTTTCTGCCCTCTGGACATTACCCAGGCAGAACTGTACCGCAGCCAGGCCCAGGTCGAGGCTTCGTCTCAGTCTGCACTCGCCAGGTCATTTTCTCATGAAGTGTACACGCCTTTGAATACTATTTTGTACATAGCGGAGGAGCTGCAGAGTCAGGACTCTCCCGACTACCAAGTCCAGCTCCGACTTCTGAGTGCCAACTGCACCCTGCTCCACATGGTCCTGAACGACATCATAGAGTACGCCAACATAATGGCCGGGCACTGCGAAGTCGTCAAGGCGGAGTTCTACCTGAGGCCGTGTTTGAGGAAAATAATTGAGTTATTTGCGTATCAAATTGAGCAAAAAGGACTGGCTTTGAGCATCTCCATTGATCCCTATGTACCTGCGAGGGTGTATAGTGATGAGAGGAAGTTGGAACAGGTGTTTATGAATTTGCTCAGTAATGCGGTTAAATACACGCTCAAAGGCTCCATCTCCATCCTCATCTCCCTTCTCGACAACGGCCAAATGCGCATCTGCATTTCCGACACAGGAGTCGGACTGACCGTCTGCGAGCTAGAAACGCTGTGTCGTCTGCACCTCCACGACGCAGCCAAGGGTGCAGGCATGGGTCTCTTTGTGTCTACTGTAGTAGCCAGAAAGCTGGGCAGTGAGCGCGTTTTCGTGCAGTCGGAAGCAGGCCGAGGGGCGACTTTCTGGGTGGATGTGGATGTTGGAGAGAAGGGGATGGGCGAGTACAGTCCTACGAGTTACGGAGGACTAGGGGAACACTTAGGCATTCCACTTCCCCTTGTAACCGCTTCCCGGCCTATGTACCTACTGGGACTCGCCCAAAGGAAGTGTGCGGATGTGCTGATTGTGGATGATAATGAGTTCAATAGGACTATTTTGAGGATGATGCTGGGGAAGCTGGGAATTACGTGTGAGGAAGCGAGCACGGGCCTGCAGGCGGTCAATGCAGTGACGAAGTATCGGAGGAGTACGTTTAAATTGGTCATTATGGACGTGGAAATGCCGGAAATGGATGGAATTGAGGCCACAAAGCAAATAATATGCAAGCATTTACAAGGCGAAATCAGCATAATCCCTCAAATAATCGCCCTCACGGCCTACCCCGCCTCCCAACTCCGCGAAAAGTGCCTCACAGCGGGCATGAAAGACTTCCTTTCCAAGCCTATAGCGATGGAAAAGCTGCAGCAAGTGGTAGGGCGCTACTGCGGCTCACGCAGAGGACGTCTAGCCACCATATAACTAGCTTTTCTGTCTGGAAAGTGGCTTTATGAGGGAGTTTGAGTCTGAAGGCTGAAAATGGAGCTGTAATGCAATTCTTTCTCCTGGTGGGAATTGGTCTTTTGGCCCTTTGCCGGGCTAATGATGCGACTGCTACCTTCCAGCAGCTTTGCCAAGAGAACGGCTTCAAGTCCGAACAGCACAGCGTCACTACGCAGGACGGGTACATCCTCACGCTTTTCCGCATCCCAGGCTTCCTCAACGACACCTCCTCCGCACCCAAACAGCCTCTCCTTATGCACCACGGCCTTATCGACAGTTCCGACACCTGGGTCGTCAACTCTCCCAGCCTCGCCCCCGGCTTCGTGATGGCGGCCAAGGGGTACGACGTCTGGCTCGGCAACTCCCGCGGAAACAAGTACTCCTTAGGCCACTTGACCCTGTCTACCAGCAGCAAGGCCTATTGGGCCTTTACCTGGCAGCACTTTGCCCAATACGACATTCCGGCAGACATCAACTTCATCCTCAGTATGACAGGGTTCCCGAAACTGACCTATATGGGCCACTCCCAAGGCACTTTGGTCATGTTTGCTCTGCTAAGTTGGTTCCCGGAATGGGCGGATAAGCTCACTACCTTTGTGGCTGTGGGGCCTGTGGCCACAGTGCGCAACTTAACCTCCAGCATTGTCCAATACGTGGCTGATTCATCTGTGTTTGGACTGTTGGAGGATGCGGGAGTGTATGATTTCCTGCCAAACCCCGACACTCCGACCCTGTACTACCTCTTTTGCAAGGTGTTAAAGGACGTGTGCAATGTAGGAGTGGAGATTGTGGCTGATTTGGAGGTAAAGAATGTGGACAATTTGCCGAGGTTTCCCACTATTTTGGCCCATGAGCCGGGCGGCACTTCTATCCTGAACATGCAGCATTGGACCCAAATGGCGCAGTACCCTGCCTACTTTATGCAGAGATTCGACTACGGAACCACTGAAAATCTGCAAGTGTACGGCCAGGCCACGCCTCCCAAGTTCGATTTGAGCCAAATCAGAGCACCGATTGCCGCTTATTTCGGGATTTACGATGAATTGGCGGACCCGATTGATGGCCAGTGGCTGAGAGGACAGTTGACTGCGAATGCGAATTTGCCGGGACTGCATATAGTGGATGATTTGTTGTTCGGCCATTTGACGTTCATGTGGGGACTGGATGTGAGCTACTTGGACGATGTGCAGAACTGGGTAGAGAAGTGGACAGTGGGTAATGCGCCCCAGTCCCTTCTTAGAACTAGTTAGGCCTAATAGGTCCTTTAAGCAGCTGCAAAGACCAGCATTGTTCGACTTCAGTCTATAGGAATTAGCACTAATGGCTAGCTGGCGATGAAGGACCAGTCTTCAAAGTGCTTCAACTCCTTCGTCCCGTATATCTTCTCCAGACTGATTATCTGCGATTTGGGTCTGTGGAACCGGGCGGCGGGCATACGGATCCTTTTCTCATACACATCTGTCCAGTTCACTCCCGCAAAGAAGGCATGCGCCTTAATAGCCTCCGCAGTACACAAGCGCTCCGCAGGGTTCCTTTCCAGCAACTTCGCCATCAAGTCCTTCGCCACCTCCGAAACCTGCTTCGGGAAGGTCAGCTTCGCCCGCCTAATGTGCTCAAACATCGTTTCCCGAGTCTGCATAAAGTACGGCGGAGCCCCAGTCAGCATTTCATACATCAGCACTCCCAACTGGTACCAGTCCGCCCGCACTGTGTGCCCCGTCTTATTGAGGACTTCAGGGGGCAAATAGGCCGGAGAGCCACAGAAAGACCTAGTCACCACGTCGGAGTCCATGCCTTCCTTCGAAAGTCCGAAGTCGATGAGGACGGTGTGGCCGTCACTGTCGAGCAGGATGTTGCCCGGCTTTAAGTCTCGATATGCGACTTTGTGGGTATGCAACGCCTCTATGGCGAGGGTGATTTCACATATATAGAGACGAGCTTTTTCCTCACTGAATCGCTTTTCCCGGTTCAGATAAGCGCTTAATTCGCCTCCAGGCACGTATTCCATCAGAATCAGTAAATGCTCTGAAGTCTGGAAAGCCGCTTTTAGCGATGCGATGAATGGGTGCTTCACATAGCTAAGGACTCGCTTCTCCGTCCTTATGTACCTTTCCAGCTTTTTCCCATACACCTCCGCCTTCTTTATCACCTTCAGGGCGTAGTCCTTGCTGGTGTGCGCCTGTCTGACCAAGTAAACCTCGCCGAAGCTGCCCTTTCCCAGTAGACAGAGAGGGAGCAGGTCCTTGTAAGTGAGTTGGTCTGCCTGGCTTTCCTCGTCGTCACTATGCGGGTTTTGCCCCTTTGTGCGAATTGGGCTGTTTGCGCGGGTTTTCGCGACTTTCTCCCTGCGAATTCGCTTATAAAAGTCATTCAAAGCCTTGGCGGTCACTTGAGATCTCGCCTTGGAAAGGAGACTATTGACTGAGTCCACTCGAGAGTTGTGCCTGAGTACTCCTTCGAAGGGAGTGCGGCCGTAGGATCTGCGCTTGCAGGCTTGGTTTAGGACTGAGAGGTAGTCTTCGAGGGCGCGCTGCATTTCCAGTGAGCCTGCGAGGTCGATGGGTCGTTTGGAAAGCTTGTTGAGGACGGTGGGGTCTGCTCGCTGGGTGAATAGCCAGTGGGCGAGGGTGAGGGAGTCCTTGGCAGCAGCTAGGTGCAGACAAGTATTCCCCTCTGCATCCGCCTCGTTCAAATCCGCTCCCCGCAGCAACAGCGCCTCACACACCTGCAAATTCCCCGCCAGACATGCAAGCTGCAGCGCAGTCCGGCCCAAACTGGTCTTCGCCCTGACATCCACCCCATACCCCGGCTCCAACAGTACATTAACCGCCTCCAAAGCACCCTGATTCGCTGCTATATGCAGGGCTGTCCAGCTGCTTAGTCCCTTTGCGTTGGGTTGGGCTGTTAGGTCTCTGTGCTTTTCGTAGTCTAGCAGGTCGCGGCAGAGGTCTGGGTTGTTGGCCTGTGCGGCTTCCCATAGCTTTATGTTCATTTCCCGCTTTTGCTCACTGGGTAGGGATTACAAGTAGAGATCGGGGTCTTTGGAGAGGGTCAGTACTTGGGCGTATTTCTGCGGGAATCCCGGGTCATTCTCATCCCGCAGGTCAATAAACTCCCCAGTGGTCAAGTTCCGCACTAGAAACGCAGTTTCCCCCTCCTCCCCTCCAAGCGAAGGAGTCTGTGTGGGGGCAGTGGGCCAAGGCTCAGTTTCCGGGGTTTGTTGGGGTTTGTAGGCCAGGGGGGGAGTTTCTGGTACTGTCTGGAAGGGATTAGGGTCGTGACTGAGGATTGAGACGCAGGAGTACATTTCCTCCTCTTCCTGGGCTGAAACAGGGCCTTCTGCAGGTCTTTCCACCTGCAAATTCGGCCGAGGACTGATGATTTCGTCGAGTTTTCCCTTTAGTGCAGTCCAAAACTCCATTTACAACTACTCCTCTCCTTCGCTGTCTCTGCCCAGCAGGCGCTTGCGCTCTCTGAGCACTTTGACCATTTCAGCGTCGGTTTGGCTGCGCTTGAGTTCCTTCGTCTTGCTGGTTATTTCGCTCAAACTGCTGCGCAGGGAACTGCTGCCTTGGGGTAACGTCCCTAATGTCTGAACCGAGTCATCCGGAGACTTCAATTCAGTCTCATCAGCTTCTTTCGGGTAAATAGCGATGGACTGGGCGTAGTTAAGGGCTTCTAGCAGCTCTGGAGCACTGGAGTCCAGGTCAGAATAGCGTTTCCCGCTGGAGTGAGGGGCGGAACTGCTTTCCGCCTCCTCAATAGTCTCTAAGTTGTAAGTTTTAGGAGGCTTTTTGGCTTCTTCGCGAGGTTTGGAGCGTTTGGACCAGTCCATGGACCGGAGAATGTCTGTTTTTAAGGAGTCGTTTTCTTGAAGACTGGAAAGCAGCCTGGTTTCTGCTTCCTGCCTCCTGTCTTGACTAGCAGCCAGTTCCTGTCTGAGCTGCTCATTTTCCCTCTCCGCAGACTTCAAGTTTTCCTGCAAAACAGTGATTTCGGTATGCTTTTGAAGCGTGTGCTCCAGTCGGTCTTCCAGTCTACCAAGTTCCGACTTGAGCCTTTCCTTGTATCCTGTTTCTTCCTTGTAGTTCTTCATCAAATGCACGTTTTGCAGCTTCAACTTGGAGTGCGCGTCCTTCAGCTTCCTGTACTTCCCCTGCAAAGTGTCACTGGCCTTCTCTCTGACTTCCAGCTCTCGAGCCAAGTCCAGCATTTCCCGCTCTATTGCCTCGTGCGAAACCTTCAAGTGGGCGTAAGAACGCGTCAACTCGTCATTTAGTACAAATTGCTCCTCCAAAGCCTGCCTCAAGTCGGACAATTCGGAGGTAGTGTCCAGGTTAGAGGGGAAATAGTGGGAAGAGGAGGGCAAAGTGAGGGGTTCTTTACGCTTTTGGAGGGAAAAGTCGCGATAACTGGTCATTAGCTCCTTTTCAAGCGACTCCACTGTGCGCTTTAAGCGACTTAGCTCCTTGTCAGTCCTGGTACTGCCCTGCGTGAGCATTTCAGTGGGGAACTGAGGCGGAATTGCCTCTTTTGGAGGGAAAACAGCGGGAATTGAGGCAATAGAGCCCGGCTTTGACTCTGAAAGGAGCGTTTCCAGGGCTTTTTCATGGTAGTCCTCAGCACTAACTGCCACTACAGACGCTCCTCCTATGCTAATCAGCCTCAGTTGTCTCATTTCAATAGGAGTTTTGGTCAGCTTTGCGCGGTTTTGGTAGTCTCCCAGGCCCAACTGTCCACTGGTATTGGAGCCCCAGGTCCAAAGGCGGTCATTTTGATCCTTCGCCAGGCCGAAATGCGACTTTAGCTCTATTTCCCTGAAAACAGTGCCTGCAGGGTTGAGTTGGCTGGGACTGAGGAAGGTTCCGAAGGGACCAGTTCCCCAGATGAACAGGTCTCCGCTGTCCAACAGGGCAGCAGAGTGGCTGCCTGCGGCGGCTTTGAGCACTCGGGTGAGACTAGGCACGGGCGTGGGGGTGGAAATGGCCTGGGTGTGGCCCAGGCCGAGCTGTCCCAGGGAGTTGCCGCCAGTGGCGTAGAGAGCGGAGGCCTTGGATATGATGAGAGTATGTGTGAAGCCGCAAGCCACCTGCAGCACTTCCCCCATGGCTCTGACTTCAGTGAAGAGCGGCTGAGACAGCGAGTGTCCGAGTCCTAGCTGTCCCAGGGAGTTGAGACCACAGGTGAAGAGAGCAGTCCTCCGCTGCCTTTCACAGACCAGTGCACTGTGGCGGGCTCCAGTGGCCACCGCTACAGCTTTCACGCCTGTCGGGAGACGGACTTGCTCAGGCTCGTAGTGGTCTGCAGAGTCTCCCAAGCCCAGGACTCCGCTTTCCCCCAGTCCCCAGGCATACACTTCCCCTCCCTGCACTACACACAAGCAGTGGTCCGGACCACACGCAGCCCCCACCGCCTTCACAACCCCCTCCACTCTCACAGGCTGCCTAGTGAAGTAGTTCCCTGCAGCTCTCACTCCCAAAGCACCATGGGAGTTGAGTCCCTGGGTGTACACCTCTCCGGTTGCAGTTATATACACACAGTGGTCGTCTCCGCAGGCCACTGCCTTTACAAGGAAAGGCACAGTGAAGGCGAGGGGCCTGGTGAGGAGACTGGCAGGACGCAGGTAGCTGCGACCCCAAGCCAGCAGACTGCAGGAGTCAGTAGCGCGGTTTTCCATTATTAGCAGGGGTTTAGCTACAGTGAAATAGTCTATGAGAGTTTGGGCAGTAAGGAAATAGCTGCGCCTGTTCCAATATATACTCCAAATCGCCTCTCAAATCCGTCTTTTCTCACAAATTCCGATAATTACTTCGTAATTCGCCACGAAGCGACCATTAAAGCCACATATTGGCAGCCAAATCCCCGTTTCAAGCATACAATATCAGTACGAATCGGCCTAATTCCGTTAATTACCTACTTGCGCCCTCCTCACTGACTGTATTCGCCTGCCTTTCCCCCTGCGGATGAACTCCACTGCAGCCTTGACTCGGGCGGGTGCGGATAAGTACAAGGCTTTGTAGCTTTCCATGCGCTTGAAGTCGTCTGCTAGTTGCTTGATGCTGAGAACTGCTTTTTCCCCCACGAGTCTGCTCATCATTGCCTTATTTTCCTCCGCAATTTTCAGTTTTTCCCGTCTTCTCATAGACTGATTGAGGCTTAACGGCATCGAAATCTCTAAATTTCCCTTGTGCGACTGGCTCTTCCCAGCGGAAATAGTGACTATTTTGCCCAGCAAGATCTGGTTCTCCTTGCAAATTGCTAGCTGTCGGTCCGAAGGCAGTTTGGGCGCGGACATGGTCTTGGAAAGCACCGCAAAGGTCTGCTTGGGCCGGTGCTTAATGGTGTCAATGCGTCTACGGTGCAAGTCGAAGCAGTACTGGTGGTACCATAAGTCGCTGGGGTTGCTGGTCTGAGATAGCATTATTAGTGGGAGTTACGCAGGTTGAGGGAGTTTGCAATGCAAGGAAAGGCTATGTGAGGATTTGGAGCTGTAGGAAAGCTTGGCAGCAATGAATGCACAAGTAAACGGAACTGTTCCTCTCCAATGAGAGGGGAAATGATGGACTAAGTCTGCAACTATAAGCCAGTGACCTCAATAGCTTGATAAGCATACCTCTACACCCACATGTTTGTAGCTAAGGAAGCAAACTGCACCCACTGGAACTATCTACTCGTTAGAAGCACGCTAGAACGAGAGCTAAAGCCGACAGCAGCAGCCCGCTGCCCACCTCATCTCCCAGCATTATCAGCTTCCCCTTAGTCACCACCGTAGTCGTTCCCGCTGTGAAGTTGACCCCAGTCACCAGTCCGTCAATCATCAAAGTAGGAGTCCCCGGCAGGTCGTTTTCACCCACAACCCAGGCCACATACAGTTCTCCCTGCGTCAAGTTCTCAAACCTCATCTCAATTGGAGTCTTGTATTGGCAGGACTGGGACACTGCGAAGGCTGAGGGGAGGTGGACGTTGTAGCTGTCGAAGCCGAGAGCGATTTGTTGGGCGAGTGGCCGGGGCTCGGAGGCTGGAAGCAGCACAGCGTAGATCGTCCCTGCGGAGTTGATAGCTGCTGATATGGACGCAGAGGTGAAGTTGGCGGAAGTGAGGTTGGCCGCTTGGGACCAGTCGGGTGCGCTGTATTGGAACTCTTTAGCTGTGGCGGAAATACTCTTCGAGGAGTCCAGTTCCGGCAAGTTGTTCTGCAGCAGGTCTATGCGACTATCCAGCAGCAACACATATCGAATCGGCGGATTCGCGTCTTGGCTCCTATCCATACTCATCGCCAACTCATATATAATCGCCTCACTCTGCAAGCGTCTTCCCTGGCCGTAGTAAATCGCAGGATCCGCACCTATGAGACTAATAAGGAACTCAGGAATACCGAGTGTTTGCGCTACTGCCAGAATCACACGACTGACCTGGACAAGTATTTTGGTGGTGATGCGGAAGGAAACTGGCTTGTAGCTGGCTGCGGTCTTGAATTCCACGGAAGCCACTTTGGTTGATAGGGCGCCTGTTGTGCTTTGCGCCACTGCGTAAGCCACGTACCAGGTCTCGTCCCTCAGCATAGTCGTGCTAATATCCGCTGTATACAGGCTTGCACTCGTATACACACTACCAAAGAACTGAGGAGCACTGTTCGGGATCTGAGTCGCGGAGACGATTTGAGAGGGAGTGGGCTGGACTGTGCCCTTGAAAGAGATCAAGTAGCTGACTTTGCCCGGAGAATTGAGAGTGGCGCGAAGGGAGGAACTAGTCCGGTCAGTGGCCTGGACCCGGAAGTGCAGGATTGAGGGAGTTTTCTTAGGCAAGGGGAAAATAGACAGCGGCACTCTCGTTTTAGTGAGTTGATAGGCGCCTGCACTCTCCCCGAAGATTTCATACGTAATGAACCCTGGCACAGCCTTGCTCGACACTGTTATCGTAAAGTTCCTCACCATTTCACTATGGTTAAAAGCCACGATTTCCGGGCTAATCTGCACTTCTGTCTTCTGAACAGGGTCCACAGTGGCTATGTTCACATACATCCCATCCACCACTGCCCGGTCCAGTGTGATGAAAATCGGCAAACTGGGCACTTCCGGGGTCAAGTCCGGCAAATTCCCCACTACAGCTCGAAGCGCCTTGGCTGGGTCAGTGACTATTAGTTGCATATCACTCAGTGAACTGTATCGATTGGTGCCTACTTCCGACTTGGTGAAGCTCATAACATAGGTCCCTGCTGGGACGCTTAGAGCCGCTCCGACATTGAATTGAGCAGTGCTGTTCCAAGCGAATTGGAACTTTAGTTCTGCAGGACTGAAGGTGAAGCCCAGACCTTGCATGCTGGGGGAAATGGTGAGTGGGTTGTAGGAAGGCAGGCCGAGCTTCACAGTGAAGGAGGAGGAGAAGGTGCCGCGGGTCACTGCTGCCTGGTCTAAAGCCTGGATGTCCAGATTGGTCGAGTCGCCTATGATAGTAACAGTGGTGTTTTTGTTCAAGTTGTTGTAGCTCTTCGCGAGGACGGAGTTGGTGGACAGGTCCGCGAGTCGCAGGATGAAGGGGTCAGTGACTCCTGCCACTTTGGGGTTAGGGATGGCTTTGAGGGTTAGAAGGATATTGGCGGTATTCGGGGTGAACAGACCAGCATTCGTCACCTGAGTCCTCTTCAGGCCTGTCTCTCGCAGCCACCTGCAAGTGGCCTCCTCACCCGGCCTCAGCGAAGAAGAACACACATATTGTATGGCAGTGAATCTTTCCCTGTATATATCCGGCCAGTCCACCCACAAAGTCCCATTCCCCGGCAACTCGAACTGCCCACTGTTGAACTTGAATTGGTAATTCGAAGTCGCTCCCGCCCTGGGGTCAGTGGCATTCACCATAGTAAAGTCCAAGGACTGCGGAGGGGCCAGGATGGTAAAGAACCCTCCAAGCTCCAAATACGACATAGCCAATTTCTGGCTTATCACGTAGAAAACCATATGGTCTGTTTTGCCGCTCGCAGGGTTCATGATGCCGAATATCGATAGAGAAACGGTGTCTATGGCGGAAACGTCCTTGACGAAGGAGGAAAAGACGACTCTGCGGTTCTCTTGCACTGCGCAGGTCGAGGCAGGGTCGCTGCTGCAGTAGAGCGTGAGTTCAAAGGGCAGCAGCAGTTTGGAGTACTGAGGCGGGAAAAGCGCGACAATGGAGCTCCCACTGCCCATAGCTAGTGCAGTGTTTGGCTTGAGGACGAAGCTGTAAGTCGCATACTCAGCTTCATTCACAGGGCTGAAAGAGGAGGAAATCAGGTTAATGCCCACTGCAGGCGCAGGAGTCAGCGGCAGTTGGAAGTTCCCGGAAATGCACAAATCCACAGAGTCGTAGGCAGCGGAAAGGACTATTGGTCCGACAGTGGCTGCGGAAGAGCTGGGAAGGCTGGGGTTTTTGATGCCTTCGAAGTCCACTTTGAAGGTGGAACTGCGGGACAGAGGTGCACTGAGGACGATTTGGATGGAGGTGGGGGAGGCCTGGCCGCAGCTTTGGAAGCCAGAGAGACCTGTCAGCTTGGCACACTCCAGTGAGGCTGGAAGTGTGAAATCCACAGGGAAAGTCAGTGTGATTTTCGTTTCTTTCGGTAGGTCTGCTAGCGGGGTAATCAGCAAACTGTACCGAGTCTTGACTCCGGCAGTGGTCACCTCAGGAGTCATGGTGAAGGTCAGTCCTGTGGGAGGAACTGCAGCTGTCATTGTGAGGACATTGGGCAGTACAGCTGAAACTAGTGTGCTTCCGCTTGGATTCACCGCAGTCACTGCAAATCCAGTGACCGCTCCCACACTTGCCGGGTTTTTGATCCCTGAAACCGTGATAGTGAGGGAAGTAACTGGCTCCTGGGCAGGTATCGCCGAAACGACCACCGTCCCAAGCGCAACCGCACACTGATAAGTAGCATAGGAGCACGTGCACACAGGTAGGGGACGGGAAAGCGAAAGCTGGGGGTAGGCCGCGGGCAGAGACAAGGTAATGGTGGAGCCGACTGCTAGTCTGGCTTGTTGAGTGAAGGTCACTGTCAAGCTGGCATTCACAGCGCTGGCTACATAGGACGTCTGAGTGACCTGGGAGCCACTTACCCCCGCAGCCACTATGGAAAACACCGCTCCTGAGAAGGTAAACGCGAGCTGTCCACTATGATTTACAGCCCACGTCAGTGAGCACGA
>Ga0247837_1001725_pt1 | contig 43944 bp, 67 predicted proteins | sample LaCtaG_2_FD_187115 | JGI IMG/M metagenome (GOLD analysis project Ga0247837, IMG submission 187115) | Freshwater microbial communities from meromictic Lake La Cruz, Castile-La Mancha, Spain - LaCruzMarch2015_14.5m | ecosystem: Environmental > Aquatic > Freshwater > Lake | place: Spain: Castile-La...
GGGCGAAGGAGAGGGCGAAGGAGAGGGCGAAGGAGAGGGCGAAGGAGAGGAAAATGAAGGAGAGGGTGAAGGAGAGGGTGAAGGAGAGGGTGAAGGAGAGGGTGAGTTGGGCATTGAAATTGTTACTTTGAGGCGAGTAGGAAGTATAAGCGGTGCAATAAAAGGAACATTAGTCGAAAAAAGTTATCATAAAACACTTGAATCTGATATTATTATTAATGTAAATGCACAAAACGTATCATATTCAAGGGGAAGTGCAATAGAAGTATTTATAGCGAGATTTGGTGATGTAACTATTGAAATAGACGATATTGATTTTTGTATTGTTGGCGATAGTGTTAATTATGTTCACAATCAAAGAGGATATAATAATCTTGAAATATCGAAGTTTGTGCCGATTGGTCTAAACGACCTTTTTAATTTTGAAACATATATGGGCAATATTGCCCCACCTTCTTGTTTCATTACACTTGAACAAATTGCGGAACGCAGTTACAATAATCCTAATAATGAAGGGGATAGTAATGATGATGATGATGATGATGATACTCAACCCGAAAACCAAGAGGATGTTTTTGTGCCTTCGCTATTTTGGAGTTACTTTCTTTCAAAAAATTTTGCTGATGGCACAATAATACTAAATGATTTTAATGATAAATTGTCTGATGTATATAATGATTTTAACTTTGTTGATGGATTTGTTGATGTTTTAAATGATTTTCAAGTTTACTTTAATAAACAAACAAAACAATACGGATTCATAATTTCGGAAAATTTCGATGTTCAAAAAATACAATCAAACGATTATTTTGCGTTACAAAATATTTTGTTGTTTGAATCAGTTGTTTACAATGGCATATCAGAAAAAACAAACTTTGTCTATGCAACAACAAAATACATTTTGAAAAATTTAGGTCAAAGAATGTTTTTTTGTGATTACGAAAGAGTTGCAGAAGATTTCAAAATGATGGTTTATTTGAATGATGATGGGCAAATTGTTTTTGCTAAAACATTTGAAAATAGAGTTATTAACGAATTTGAGGAATTATATTCCGAGCAATTAACTATGTTAGCAAGATTGCGTAGATTTTTTGATTTTGAAAAGGAAAAACCTTATCTTTTTCTTAATTTCAAACAAAATACATTAGGGAAAATAAAGCCAAACATTTATTACGCAAAAAAATTTGAAGATTATTGCAAAGGTCTTTCAATCTAAAAAAAATCTTAACTTTGAAATATGTACCAATCAAAAAAATACATTGAAGAAGGGTTAAACTTTGACGAGGTTTTTCCCGAAAAACAAACGGCATTAAGAAACCAAAATTTTGATTTTGATTTTCAGCAAGTTGCCGATTTTGTAAAAATACAATCGCAGGACTTTGCGGTTTCAGAACCCGAATTACAAGCCATTGATAAGCAAATTGAAATGGTTGTTAATATGTGGCGTAGAGAAACCGAGCCAACACCCGTTCCTGCACCCGCACCTGCCTCTGCACCTACTCCTGCACCTACTCCTGCACCTACTCCTGCCCCCGAAGAAGATGAAGGAATTTCTGCCGAGAAAATTCAAGAGGAAATTAATGCAATGGAAAGCCTACTTGAATTTATTGATGATGCCGCACAACGGGCTTTAGTCGAAGAAGATATAGAAAGTTTGCGAATAGCACTTCAATTTGCGGAATAAATGAAAGCGTCTTTTGAAAATATAAAAACCTTTATCAAACAAATAAAACACCACATCGAATTATCCAAATCTCTAAATAAACTTTAAGTTATGACCAAGTTAGAATTACAAAACAAAATTGCCACTATTGAAAAAGGTTTGTCAAAAGTTTCAAGTCCAACAAGTAGGAAAATTTTTGAAGAAACTCTGCAAAAAGCAAGAGAGGAACTTGCGGCACTTGAAGGGGCAGCACCTTCTCCTGCACCAAGCGGAGGCGGCTCTGAATTGGAAAAACTTTATGAGCAGAGAGAGAAAATGAGAAAAGGATTGCAAAGTTCTAATGCAGTTGTTCAAAAAGGTTCAAAAATGGCACTTCCAAAAATTGAAGCCCGAATTGCTGAATTAGAGGGGGCATCACCCGCACCCGCCCCTGCAAGGCGTATGCCAAAACCAACGGCAGAAATACCCGAAGTTCCTGCAACAAAACCAATGCCAACCCCCGCAAAGCGTGGCCGTAAGCCAAGCCCCCCTGCACCAATGCCTATCCCAACCCCTGCAAAGCGTGGCCGTAAGCCAAAAGCAGAAGCACCAATGCCAATGCCAACCCCCGCAAAGCGTGGCCGTAAGCCAAAAGCAGAAGCACCCGTAGAAATAAAAGGCAAAATTAAGCGTGGTCGTAAGCCAAAGGTTCAAGCCCCCGCAGAAATACCTGCCAAAGCCCCTGCAAGGCGTGGTCGCCCTTCCCTTCCAAAAGGTGCAAAAAGCCAAGAGGTTTCATTAAATTCTCTAACCAAATTCGCAAATTCAATAGTTGCTTTTTGCGTAGAAAATGGCATTGCAGACCCTAACCTTGATGATGTAAGAGCAATCTTAAACATTCTTGACAAAGGCAAAGCGTTGAAATTTGAAAAAGGCGGTAAAATTTCCCGAAGTGGAAAATACATATCCAAATGGCAAATCAAACAAATTCTTACCGATGGCGGTATGAAAATTGGTTCTGATGAACTGCTTTCGGGTGTTTGGTTAAAAAAAAAAGTTGATGGCATAGCCGAAATGCGAAGGGGCGGTGGAATAGGATATTTTGTAATTGACGACAATATTCTTGAAAGCGGCAAGTCCGTAATGCTCGGCACTCGCAGAATTTCGGCAAAAAACCGAAAATTTCAAGGGGTTTTTGAAGGAAAAATGGTCGGTGGCTTGATGAAAGTTTACGACTACGATGATGAAATGTGGAAAGTAGTTAATCCCGATGAATGGCAACAAGCGTATGCCGAAGGTGGCGGGGTTGGTGGAAAGCAATATTTTTTAACGGGGTATCGTGCCGATGCTTCCGTAGATTCGTATGACGAAGGGCAAGGAGATTATGTTTCATATTTTGATGAAAAAATTTCAAAAACCTTTTCAAGTAAAGACGATTTGATTAAATATATTTCTAAAAATATAACCTACACCGACCATACTGAAAGTGATTTTAATTGGGAAGATGGTGAAGGCGAGTACATTACAACGAGTGTCTTATGTTCGTATGATGCTCAAATTGGTTATTTTCCTGCTTCTAAATTAGAAATTGACTTATGGAAAAAGGGTGAAAAGGAACTTTACAATGTTGATTATTATATTGATGTTGTTGCCGCAATTCCAACAAAATATGCCGATGGTGGCGGGGTTGCTTCTATTTTTAGGAAAGCAAAAAATTTTGGGAACAAAACATTAAAAAAAGGAGTTGAATTAGGAAAATCAGCAAAACAAAAAACCGAAGATGCAATTCGTAAAAAAAAGAAAGAAATTGCGTTGGATATTTTGTATGAAGTAAAGGAAAATTTAGCCGAAGGTAGGGATGAAAAAAACGCCTTAGAAAAATCATTTGCAGTAGTAAGCGATAGGTATGAAAAAGGTGGTGGGGTTGGTGAATTTCCCACAAAAGGAGAATTAACCAATAAAGATAATTTTCTGCTCAAATATGAAAAAAAGGGTGGCGACTATGAATTTTTTGTCTATAAGCCCGAAAAAAAAGATGTTAGTTCATATGAGCAAATAAAATATGTTTGCGTAAATAAAGATTGTCCTACAAGAATGTCATATAACCAATTTTTAAATTATTTGTATGCAGAAACTTATTTAGACGATAGGAAATACGCCAATGGCGGTGGGGTTGGTAAAGATATTTTAGACAAAAAATTTTGGAAAGATATTGCTCATTTGTGGAGAACAAGGCATATTGATATTGACAAAAATGGTGATTGGTATAATACGGAAGAGTATAAGGGTGTAAACAACACAAGTGGTCTTTATTTCACCAACGAAAGTGCTAATTTAATTGTTGGACTTGCAAACTCTTACAATGTAACGCTTTTAGACGTTAAAAATAATAATCCTAACTTTACTGCATTTGATTACTATAAAAAAAGGTTAGAGGAATTTAGAAATAAAGAGTATGCCGATGGTGGCGGGGTTGGTGGAAAAGATTTTGTAGTTAAAATTTATAGCACAAATTTTGAAAACACGCTTATATCGGAAAGGACTTTTAAAACCGAAAAAGCCGCTATTAGGTATGCCTATTCGGTGGAGGACTTAAATGACGATGGTTTTTATTTCAACATTTTCGGTTTAGATAAAAATGGCAAAAATTTAATAAAGGTATTTGGCCTTATAGAAGCCGAAGAAGATTTAATAAGGCAAAATCCCAAGTACAAAAATTGCATTTCTTGGAAATTAGATATGGGGGTTCATTCCTATCCAAACAATAAAACGATTTTTTCAAAAACTTTCAGCAGGTTAGATAAAGCGTTGGAATTAGCAATTTCTTTGGAAAATGAATCTTTGTCTGCCACAATTAACAATCTCGACTACACTACATTTATTTACGCCAATGGCGGTGGGGTTGAAATTCCAAAAAACAAATCGTTGCGGCATTTTATTCTAAACGAAATGTCTGATGGAAGTATTGCAAATAGAACGCCATTTAGTGATTATGCTACGATTGATAAAATTAGAATACAAGCAGTTCAAATTCTTAATAGAGATGGCGATAGGGAATATTCTATGCAGTCGGTTTCCGATTTAATTCAAGAAGCGTTATTGGAATACGAAGAAAACAAGAACTATGCCGAAGGTGGCGGGGTTGGTAATTTTGCAGTAGGTCAAAGTGTAACTATTGCCGAAAATAACGACAATGAGAATTATGATGATTTTCGTGGTAAAGAACTTGTAATATACCACAAGGCAACCAACGAAAAAGAGCATCGGGGATTTGACAATTCAATGGAAGGACAAGCCCTTTATTCATTTTTTCTTCGTGAAACGGGAGAGCAAGTGCCATTTTCTTGTTACGACTATGAATTAGAGCAGTATTAAAGCGTTTTTATGGAACACAATTCGGAATCATTTATTGTCGTAAAGGAATTTACTGACAAAGGCAAAACAACAAGAGAGGTTATTGCAAAAGGCGTAACCAAGCAAGGTTTTATTGATGCCTATACTGAAAAAGGTTGTGTAATGCGTGGCGGTGAAAACCCGCATTTTGAGGACATTTATTCGGGAGTTGTTTACAAATTGGAAAATCATTTTGAGCAAGGTGGAAGATTGAATACCTACGAAGATTTGTCAAAAGAAATGCCATCAGTAATCAATGAAAATTCAACTTGTATTCCGATTGTTGATTTGGCACTTGAAAATTCACCCGCAATCGGGTCTAATTTTGAGGGAAAAATCACTTCATCAGATGATGTTGTTGATGCGGTAAATTATATTTTGGAACGGACATCGGGTTTAGAAAATAAAGATTTAGTCGTTACACTTCTTTTGTCGCAAAACAACAAAGTAAAAGGGCATTTATTTTCTTATCGTTCAAATCCGATTGAAAAAATATTGGAACAACAAGATTTCTTTAGGGAAATTGTTAGCACCCTTCCTGCGGGAATCATAATCGTAGTTGTAGGAAATACCGAAAAGTCAAATTCAAATGAATGGAATGATTTTTCAAATTCTATTGCCAAACAACTAATACCTTTTGATATAAGATTTTTGGACACTTTGTTCTACGATTTTTTTGGTTCAACAAATAGAGTTTCTTTTGCTAATAGCGGAAAAATGAGAAGCGGTGGTTTGGTTGCAAACTCATACCCCGACCTTTCTAAAGAAATGCCTTCATTTGTTTCGGAGATAGACAAGGATTTATCGCAAAACAATAAAATATCATTGGTTAAGAAAGACAAATTTTGTGGCGAAATACCAAATAAAATAGAAAGAAGTTTTCAAGCAGCAAAGTTGTTTTACTCGGCTTGGAATAAGCAAAAGATAGGGGCGGTAGAAGAAATGTTTGTTTTATTGCTTACGGCAACGGGCAGGATAATTTCTCTTTACAAACACTCATTGGGTGCAAGGGCGGGAACAATTCTTGACAACACAATAATTTCAGCAGTCGCAGTACAATCAAAAGCAAAAGGCGTAATTGTTTGCCACAATCATCCATCGGGTAATTTGCAACCAAGCCAAGCAGACATTAAAGTAACACGAAATCTAAAAGAAGCATTATTTCTTTGCGGTATAAATTTGGTGGATTCCATTATCATAACGCCAAACGAAAACTCATATACATCAATCTTTGAAGAAGGACTAATTATGAAAAATGGTGGGGAAATAATTTACGAAGATGGTGGGCAGGTAAATAGGGAAAGGGATATTGAAATAGCCAAAACGATTCTGATGCAGTTGGGCGGTTCAAACCGATTGCAAATGTTTACGGGTGCTTACAATTTTGTGGCAGTACCCTATGGGGTTTCATTTCGGATTAAAAACCGAAGCGTAAACTATGTGAAAATTGTGCTGAACGCAATGGACACATACGATATTGAATTTGGGCGAATTAGTGGGGTAAATTACAAGATTGTAAAAGAATTAAGCGGAATCTACAACGACCAATTAGTTGAAATTTTTACCCGTTATACGGGAATGGTTTTGCGTTTAAGAAAAGGCGGTGCAATTCAAGGTGAAGAAAATGCCGAAATGGTAATGAATCAAAACCTTCAAATTCGCCACCACACCGAAGAATTAGAAGAAATCCTAAAATCGGGAAAGGAAGTTCCTGCTTGGGTTGTTTCAAAAATTAGTAGGGCGGCAGATAGTATGTCAGATGCCACACACTACCTTGAAGGAACACCCGATAAAATGGAAAGGGGTGGTAATACAAGAATTGTAGATATTTCAAAACTGAAAACTTATGTTTTGACTTATATTCCCGTTTTTGACATTAAAAGGGCAATGCAAATAAAGCAAAAAGCGGTTTACGCAGAAAGCGAGGAAGATGCCATTGCCCAACTTCCAAGAACGGCAAAAGTAATTTCAATAAAAGTTACTTCGGGCGGTGGTCGTGGCATACCTCAACAACGAAGGGGGCGTGGAGAACCACAATCTCAAAAAATTCGGAACGAAATAAAAGCGTTAGAGAAAATGTTGCCCTTTTTGGAGGGTAAAGACAAAAAACAAATTGAAGATGAAATCAAAGAACTTAATGGTTATTTGGATGAATTGGATATTATGGAATCGGAAGGAAATTATAATAATTATGCCGATGGTGGCGGGGTTTATGATAGTGCTGATGGAATTTCCCCTGCAATACAAAAAGCCTTTAATTCACTACAAAACGAAGGATATTTTGAGAAAGAGGCTATTGAGTATGTTGGCGGCATTAAAGAATGGAATAAACTTTCAGCAAGAGAAAAAGAGGTAATCATAAGCGATATTGAAAAAGATTGGAGTAAGTCAACATTTTTTGCCGAAGGCGGAGGGGTTAATAAAATGGCAATGGGTGGGTCAGTTTCCAAGCAATATGAAAGCATACCCAATACAACTACCGAACTAAAAATTCAAGTTTATTACGACAAGGGCGGTATGAACTATTTTTCGGGTGGGGTAAATAAAAGGGGTTATTATCTTTCAGTTACCCCCGTTCAAATCGAAAGGCAAGGAAACAATGTGATGATTGAATCATACACCGCATTTTCGGGCATTAAAAAGTTGATTTTAGAAGTTGAAAGACAAAGCCCAAAATCGGCTGAAAAAGCAAAAGAACTTGCCGAATCTTCAATACCCGAATTAAAGCAGTATGTTTTAAACCAAATGTTTGAAAGGGGCGGAATACCACAAAATATGCCCAATCCCGAACCCGATTTCAACATTGAACAAATAAAAGAGGAAATTGAAGCATTGAAAGAGTTGTTACCATTTTTAGAAGGCGATGATAAAAAAGAGGTAGAAGAACAAATTGACATTTTGAACATTGCATTGATGCAGAATGAAAATTTTGGTGGCGGGGCTGAAAAAGAAGAAATTAAACAATGGTATCGTATCAATTACCCCGATGATGATTTGGGAAATGAATTAAACGATGCCATTACTTTTGAGGACTTGTGGAATGGTTTGCACAACGGCTCTGATGTTTATGAAATAATGGGAGTTGGGGATAGCGTTTTAAGGGAAAGATTTTTTTGGCGTTTAACCGAAATTTATGGCGTTGACTATGATTATGTGTATAAAAAGTGGCTTGATTCAGATGAACCCGATGCCCCAAACGCTGACGAAAATCTTTCGCAAAAGTTTTACATTGACTTTTTAAACAAAAAAAAGGGCTTCAAGCAAGATAGAATTTATTTTAATTCTTATGAAGAAGCGAAAGATTGGGCAATTAAAAATTTTGATAGATTCGACCCCGATGTAATAAGAATACAAATGGCCAAAGGCGGTGAAATTTTTGTATGCCCCGTTGGAACGCAAATCCAAACCCTAATTTTTGATAAGTCAATGTTTAACCTTCGACAAGCGAAAGCGTGGGCAAAGAAAAACAACTTTGAAAATGATTTCGTTGATGGCAAATTAAACACTTTGCGAATACGACAAAAAGACCCTGCTATGTTTACCGAAGATGGATTTAGGACAATTCAATTAAGGCAAGGCGTTCAAGCGGTAATTGGTTGCCCGAAAAAACGAACAATTAGAAGGAAAAAATGAAAAAGGAAAAGGTCGGTGCGATTGTACTTGCCGTTTCCGCAGGGCTTTTTCTTTTAGCCACATCGGTTGCGTTGGTACTGCCAAGATTAAGGCGAAGGGTACAAAAGTCCGAACTGAAAAACATTCTTTTCATTGGAGATAGCCAAACAACCCCAACTTGGTCGTATGCCAACAAACTTGCTTCAAAACTTGGTGTTTCTTTTCAAAAGATTGCCGTAGGCGGAAAACAAACCGAGTGGATGCGTGAGCAAATTTTAAAAACCGATTTATCCCCCTACGATGCTATTTTTATTTTTGGTGGCGGTAACGATATTTCAGCAAGCAAGGGGGAAAGGGCAAAACAAAACCTTGATGCCATTTACAATTATGTCAAAAGCAAGGGAAAGATTTTGGTTGCAATTTCACCGCCTTCAAAAGCACTTTCAACAAAGCACAATGAGGTGCAAAAAGCCCAAAATTTAAGTTTGAGGGATTTTGTTTTAAATCATCCATTACCCGACCTAAAAATAGATGCCACAAGCATTGAAAATAAAACCTTTTTTAGTAGCGATAACATTCACTTTAATAACGCAGGGCAAACCCACCTTTCAAACATTGTTTATTCACGATTAAAAGGTTAATTATGTCAGCGATTACCAATTTTTTTGATGTTATTTTAAGGGGCGAAAGCAGAACCTATGACGACCATAATTGGTATGTTTCGGGCAGTAGATTGAAGGGGTATATTAAGGGCAGAAACACAAGTCGTTATCCCTTGCTCAACAAAGATTTAAGCAAATACTCATTTGGTGAAATAAAATCATTTCAGTCAAGGGGTAGGGATTCCGATGGACAACTTTGGGCTACGGGCAGGTATCAAATCATTCCTTCTACCTTGCGGGGCGTTCAAAAGAAAGTAGGTTTAGCCGATTTCGCAATTTACAATGCAGAAAACCAAGACAAATTGGGGTATGCCTTATTGGTTGAACGCAGAAACATTCGCAACTACCTTAATGGTAGCGTTCCCGATACTAAAGAAAACCGAGAATTGGCATCGCTTGATGTTGCAAAGGTTTGGTCAAGTGTTGGAGTTCCTTACCGAGTGTTTGGGGGGAAAGGTAGGTATGTTGAAAAAGACCAATCCTATTATCAAGGTGGCGGGGATAAAGCAAGTGTTCCGAGTATTGATGCCCAAAATGCACTACAAAAACTACGAAATTCGCTTCTAAACAACGAAGTACCCGAAGCACCAAAAATAAAGAAAGATACAACTTGGGCTTTTTATGTTGCAGGGGGATTGTTTTTAAGTTCAGCAGTAGCCCTTTATTTTCTTGCTAAACGAAAAAAGAAATGATTTTTAATTCCTTTTTTATTTATATTTGCAATACAAATAAATTTTAGTGTTATGGCAAAACTACCGCACATTTACTTTCTTGGGCAACTTGAATTATCCGAAGATGAAATTATTTCGGAGTTCAAAAACTATCGTTTGGAAAACGCAAAAGCAAATAAATTCGTTGAAAAAAACGACTTACCCAATGCTTTAAGCGTTTCAAATCGGATTATTGAGAAAATTATCCCAATGCTTGACGAAGAAGATTTTTCAGAGGAAGAAATCGAAAAAGCAAAACAAGATGCCCTTTCTCAATTTTCAAGCGTTCAAAAGCCAAAAGGCACATCAAACGATGCTTCTGACAATTCTAATTCAAAAAACGAGTTGGGAATTATAGGTTGGGTTTTAGGCGGTGCTGCTTTACTTGGCGGTGCAATGTTTTTGTTTAAGCGTAAAAAATAATGCTCGTTTGTAATTATAGGAGTTTTGAGGGATTGCCCCTGCCGAATGTGAGAACAATATCGGGTGGGGCAGGTCGCTATGGACTTGACATAATTACAATGGTGGCACGAAACGAAACGGAAACGGCTCAACAAGTGGATTTTTTTTCCCGAAGCAACCCCGCAGGTGTTCGTGTTAGCAACGATGCAATTACTATGAGTGGGCTTATTACCCGAACCCAAGCAAGTCCGCTTGTCATTACAAAAGCGAAATTTTTTGCAAGTGGTGAAAATTCTATTGAGCAACAATACCAACCCCTGCTGATTTTTACAAAAACGGCATCGGGGGCTTACGACCAAATTCAAATGAATCCAAGTGCGTACCAATCTTCTTTTCGGACAAGTCAGTACCCTATTGACATTCCGCTAAAGGCAGTAATTGATAGCCAAAGTAGTTTCTCAACAACCATTTTACCGCATACTACAATTCGTGTAGTATTAAAAAGTTTCCAACCGATTGACAAGTCAAATGACTTACGGGCATTTCGTGAATTTATGGGAATAAAATGGCAGAAACAAAGGAAAATTGGGTTTTAGAAAGGGTTAAAATTCACGAAGAAAAACTTGCGGCACAAATTCGCAAAAAAAACACTTCGTTAAAAAGCAATTATCCAAAAATGCTTATTAAAGCAAGGATTGAATTTGTTTTTTTTGTCGTTTCCCTTTATTTCGGTGTTGATAAAAACTGCTTTTATGAAAAGAAAAGGCAAAGCGGACTTCCATCAAATTTTTCAGAAATTCGTGGATTTGCGTTTGCGTTATTAAAGCAACGATACAACTATTCCAACGAAATGATTTCGATACATACTAAATTTTCAAAAAATTGGATTGCAAGGTGCATATACAAGTTTTCTATTTCGGAGAACTCTGAATTTGAAAAATGCGAACTAATTTCAAAACAAATAGCCAATTCTAACTTATGAGAGGTCGAACAAAAAAAATTGTTGAACAAGCGGTAGATGCCAACATTCTTTCCGAACCCGAATTGATGAAGCCAATGGGGGCAACGCAATCCCCTTTGCTTGACCCAATTTCTACCGAAGCATCGGGAGAGGGAACGGGCAAGGCAAAAATACTTCAAAATTTAGGTGGTAATTCTTCTGACGACACCTTTGATGAAAGCGATGTTCAATCCGAGCAACCGCAACCAAAATTAAATACTCAAAAAAAGCAATCAGCGAGTTTTAATTCAGATAGCGTAATTGACGACAACGATTTCCCCGAACCGCCCGAATCGGATTTTGACGAACCCGATGAATTTGATGAAGAATTTGAGGAAGGCTCAACGGACTTGCCCGATGGGTATATGGACAAAGAAGTTCCGAAACAAGCGAAATTCATCACCGACCTTGTTACGAATCTTGTTGAAACATTGATTTTGCAGAAATACGCCATTGATGTTGATAGCGTAAGGGCTTCGTTGATTGAAATACCCGATATGCAACAACAAGTGCCAAGCGTGTTGAAGGGGTTGAACGACTACAATATGGGCTTTAAAAACGCCATAGAGTTTACCAAAGATGAAAAGAAATTAATCGTTACGGGATTAGTAAACATTCTCAAAAAATACCCTGCAATTTCAGAAAAACTAACGGGAGAGGCACAATTAGGTTTGGCTATTTTGACCATTGGATTGACAAAGATTGGGGTATTAAAGCAGTTCAGAGATAAAGGAACGGAAATTTTGACAAATATAAATGCTACATTGAATCAGTATCGTGAATTTTACAAAGTCAAAACCGAGCAAATGAGAAGCCAACAAGCCCAAGCAGAGCAAAGCGGTAGCGAAACGGCAGGACAATACGGATAAACTTTTAGTAATGGCAATAAAAAAAACCAAACCCACAAATGAACCGAGCAAAAGAAAATCGGATAGCCGAAGCAACGGCATATCGGTTATTACGGGTATGCAGGGGGTTGGAAAATCATACAATCTTAATAACCGAATAAGGCAGTACGCTGATTTCCATAAACGCCCCGTTATTGTTTACGATGTAAACGATGAATATGCCGACTATGAAATTGTGCGTTGGGCTGACATTAAAACTCTAAAGGGCGGGGTTGTTCGCAGAGTTTTACCCTACAAGCAAAAGCGTAGCGGAAATAAGGTTCGTGAAATTAAAGCGTTTGATATGGAAGATTTGCGGAACGGATTTTTTTATCTGCTTGAAAACTTTAAAAATGGGTGTTTAGTTCTTGATGATTTTAACTCGTACACTATTACAACCCGAAAAACAAACATTCTTTCAACCCTAACAAGGGCAAGGCATCACGGATTGGACATTATTATTGTTTTGCAAGAACTTGGAAAAGTTACCAAAGACCTATTTGCCAATTCCTCTTATTTTGTAATGCACAAACAAACAACTTCGCTTGATATTGAAAGAAAGAAAATCACAAACTTCCCTTTGTTTAAAATAGCCGAAAACATCGTAAATGCTCAATTTTACTTGGTTGAGAAAATGAACGAAAGCGGCAAGTTTAGTGCCGAAAGCGAATATAAAATGTATCGCAGTTTCTATGTTGAGATTGATGTGAAACGCAACAAAATTTATGGGTGTAGCAACAAAGAAATGTTTAGGGATGCAGTTAGGAAATACCTTAAAACTTCGGACAAATACCGAGAGGTGTTTGAATTTATTGCCGAAAATGACCTTCAAAAAACCAATAGGGAACACTTAAATAGGGCTATCAATGAGGTTTCGGGCAGATATATGGGCTTTTTTGCAGAGTAATTGTTGTTTTTTTAAGTTATTTATTGTGTACTCGTATTTAATTGAAAATCAAATAATTGCGAATTAAAATCTAAATTAAATTGCTTTTTTAATTCTTTAAAAGATGATTTAAAAATAGTTGTAATGTTTATTGTAGGGAATTGGGTGTAAATTTGGCTTACAAATCATTTAAACACTCACTTGCGAGGTAAAACAAATCAATTATGAAAAATCCTATCGTTTCTCTTGAAAATGCTATGGAACGGAATTTCCGTAACTATGGCGGCTATAATGACTTCTCTATGGGTCAGTATGGCGATGGAACATTCCTTAACGCCAATGGCGGTGGGGCAGTTCCCGTTTCCCGTTTGAATCCAAACGCACGGCTTTACACTTTGGTAGTAACCAATAGTACGGCAACCACGCAGGATGTTATCATTCTTAACGCAGGGGATGGTGTGCCACCTACTGCTTCTTCCGTTCCCGCAGGAACATCGGTTACTTTGCAACAAAGTTCTTACAATCGGTTATTGACCGAAGCCCAAAACTCTCCAATGATGGTAGCGGGTTGTAAGGTGTCGGTAAAAGATGCAAGTCAATTCAGCAATGTTTGGACTTTGGCATACCTAAATGCCGCAGGTTTGTTGCAACAAGCAACCCTTTCGCCTTTGGCGTTCCGTTCTTCTCTTCAAAACTTGGCAACGCAGATTGACCTTTCCGAAGATGATTTCCAATATGTTATCAACCAAGATAGCCGTTGGACAATCCCCGTAAATGGTACAAGTGCCGTATCGGGTGGAGAGAGCATCACGCTAAACTTGTTTGTTAAATCGCAAGTTCAACCTACCCGTGTTTTACAAGGGCAGAGTAATGTTGCAATTAGCAATCAAGGCGTTCCTTCGGGTTTGCCTACCCAAAAACTTGAAGTGGTGAATCGCACCATTGCGGGGGGTATGAATGGCGGAATGTCCGTAATGTAAATTGCTCAATGGAGTAATGTCCATAACTAAAGGGGGCGGGGTACTATTGCCCCGCCCTTTTTTTTTAAAAAAAAATTTATGCAACCAACATTAGTCGGCACTATTATTCAGCAAAATTTTTCGGGTGTTCAACAACTTGCTCAAAATTTGGGCTATGCTGTTCCACAAAATCCCGAAGAAGGATATGGTTTTTTTGTTGCTTTAAGAGATAAGACAACGCAACAAGATTTTGCCCGTTATGTTATGTCGGTTCACCCAAATTGGCAACTATTTGGAAAAAACATCTGCAACACAATGTTGCAAAATAATTCTCAACCTATGCAATATCGAAATGCTTGTTGTGGCTTTGTCAATGCCGATGGAAGTCAAAATGGAAATGGTCAAAATTCAAATGGCCAAAATGGAAATGGCAACTCAATTATGAATCAAGGCGGTGCTAATGGGAGTATGGAAATACCCCAAGAAGTAAGGCAAGGTTTTGATTTTCTATCGCAACGGATTTCAGAAATTGCCAACACCCGAAGCCAAAACCAAATTTTGCAGTACGGAATTGTCTTTGTAGTTGGATTGGTGGCAGGAAAAGTATTGTTCAAATAAAAAAATCGTATGCTTGAATATCAAAACAACAATGGTAAAGTAGGGGCTAAAATACTTGCCGAACAAGTTATGTTTAATCGTTCAAAAATGAACGACTTAATGGCTCGGTTTGGTTTTAATACCGAAAATTTAAGCGACTATGAACTCGTTACCCTTATGGGCGATTTAGCGTGGAAAAACAAGCAATTTGTACCTACTCTTGCAACCTACATAAATTCTAATTTTAGAGGATTTGTGGGCGAACTTGTTTCGGGAATTGGCAGTTTGGTTACGGCACTTGATGATGCGTTTAAAACATCAGATGATGAAACTCGCCAAACACAAGCAGAAGCAGAATTAGAACGAGCAAAAGCCGATGCCGCAGCCGCAGCCGCAGCCGCAGAAAGCGGTGCTGCAAAGGCTAAAATGTGGGCTTGGATTGGTGTTTCAGCAATCGTTGTAATTGGTGTTGTTGCAGGGGTTGTTCTTTATCGTAGAAGGGCTAAAAAACAAGCACTATGATTGATAAAAAATACCCATTTTCACTTAAACTTACCGAAATTCTCGGTATGGAATCCGATTTTACAAACCCTTGCCAAATTGATTTAACGGCTGACATTGGTTTAGCCAAAAAAATATTAGAGCAGCCATCGTTAGGAATTGATTGGGGCAAATCTTATTTTTTGTATAAATTCGGAAGTAACGCACAAGGGGTTGATAAAGTAACGGGCATCCAAACAATAAAAATGCCGCCAAAGCCAACGGACAAAACGCCCGACCAAATTAGTGCGGTTTTAAACGCAATAAAAGTAAATGCAGACAATGTTGCAAAAGTTTTTGGAACTCCGCAACAACTTGAACTTTTTACTAAAATTTTTGACGATGAAATAACAAACGAGTGCCGTGAGCATCAAAGAAATCACGAAATATGGACACCCATTTTAGGTGCGGATTATGTAATTCAATTTACCGACCCGCTTTTAAAACAAAGAGGGGCAACCATTGAAAGCGTTTCCCCTGCAATTCGTGAGCAAATTCGCCCCGTTTTCCTAAACTTTGAAAATTCCTTACGGCACTTAACTGCTTTAGAAAAAAAAGCAGATTATTTGCAACAAGATATTGAAACATACAATACTTGGATTAGCGAAATTGAAGAATTAACAAGGCAGGATTCAAGCGATAAACTTTCTTTGGCTTTGCGTAAATATGGTTCAAGTTGTACGCCTATTTTGGCAAGAAGAAATGGCCTTTTAGAGCAGGGCAGTATGGAAGCCTACCCAAGATGGGGGGGCAATAGGAATTGGGGGCAAGGTTGGCATTGTATTTTAGAGAAAGGTATGCCTAAATATATGGCTACCCATCCCGAAGCAGTTGCAGATTCTTTAGGACAAGCACAATTTAGGGGCGACCAAATAAACGCTTTAAATCTTCGTTTAGCCGCTTTTAAGAGTGAAAGAACAAGGTTTCAAGTATTGCTCAAAAATGTAATTGATAATGAAATCCCGAACCAAAAAAAGGTTGTTGAGGAAAAGACAAAATTGTGGAATGACCAACAAAAAGTAATTGTAACTTTTTTAAATGGAATTGCCGATGCCGCAAGAATAGTGGCAGAAGCCGAAAATCTCCCCTTAATAATTGAAGCCCAAAGACAAGCAAAATTATTAGAAGAAGAAACGAAGCGGCAACTTGCTTTAATTGCTGCAAGGGAAGCAAGGGAAAAAAGAACACAATCTTTATTAATTGGTGGCGGTGTAGCCGCAGTTGGCGTGGCATATTTTAGTACAAGGGGTGCAGGTGGTGGAAGCCGAGTTGGAAACATTGCCATTGGTGCATTAATGTTAGGCGGTTTAGGGTATGGAATTTATACCTATATGAAAGCCCCCGAAGAAGTTGATGAATTTCCTACTGACGACCAACAAGCAACAATAAGTGCTAATGCTTTAGCAAGTTTGAGAAGAAAAAATGCAATATGGTTTCGTAAAATATATGTAAAGGACAAAACGCAATGTAGCGGCAGAATGACTTTGGAACAGCAAAAAGAATGTGAAGCCCAATTTACGGCTTTTACGGGATTTAGTGGATTGCCATTGGGTTCAACGGGAAATGCTTAAATTTGAATAAAATATGCTACCGAATTACGAAATACAAATAGTGCCAAGTGGAATGACAATCTACAATCCACCTATGTCGGATGATGCTTTTAACCCTGCGATTGGGCAAGGTATTTTTATTGATGATGCAACAAAAATTTGTTTAGGTGCAGGAGAATTAGCAGCAAACAAGAGAAAATTTGTCGGTTTGGCAACAGCGTTGTCAAATTCACGGAACAATTCAAGCGGTTTTGATTTTTATATTGATGGATTAGAGGGTGCAAAAACAACTGCCGAATGTAAATGGGGTGCAAAGCGTGGAAGGGTTGCAGAGGTGATTCGTGTATTAAAGCGAGAACGAAATGAGTGGGTAAAAGCGAAAGAGGGAATCGGAACGCCCGTTGTTGACAGAGTTGATGGCGGAACAAAATTAACCGCCCCAAATTGGAATCCCGCAAATGCAGATTGGGCTTTAATAGCAAAAGATTTAGGCGACAAGTTATTGACAAAGCAAGAACTTGTTTCAATCCTAAAATCAAAAATTTCAATTCAATTAGACAAAGACAATAACGCAGGAATAATTGAAGCACAAAAAATTTATGATGGCTCAATAAATGGGCTTGAACAAAACAAAAAGTCAGTTGCTTGGGGTGCAAAAAGGTCAAGAGTAAATGCCGCTATTCGCTTGATTAAAAGTACAATTCGCAGACCCGAAACGTATGTAGATATTGTTTCGGGTGAACCCGTAAAAATTGATACGCCTTCATCAAGCGATTTGGCAAAAGACCCATTAAAAGATGGCGAAAAAGGTTTGTTTGATAAAATAAGTGAATTTTTCGGCATTAGCCCCGAAGATGGTGGTGGGGATGAAAATGGCGGGGAAATTCAAGAGAGTAAGCCCGATTACACTCCGCTTTTAGCAGGTGGGGGTATAGTCGTTGCAGTAATTTTAATTGGCGTTTTAGTTAGTGCCGCTTCAAAAGGAAAACAAGGAACATTACCAAAATGAGAATAACCAATTATTCAGTTCCAAGCGAGGAACAAATGCGAGAAATTGAAGGGCGATATTTTATCCCCCAAGAAATTGTTGACCAAATTAAATATGCCGCAGACAAGGGTAAAGAAATCTTTGACAACATTACTACCCCAAACGAAGTCGGTGGCGGTAGTGGTAGTGGAAATGGCGGAAACGGACAAGACAAAAATGGCGGCACAAACATTGGCAAACCCCTACTCTATACGGGCGGTGCTATTGTTTTAGGACTTGCCGTTTATTTTGGTTACAAATATTACACAAAAACCCGTAAAAAATGAGGACACTTTCTGACATTGAGCAACAAGGAGAAAACCAAACATTAACTGAAAAAGTGAAAAATCTACCAACAAATGCGAAAATTGGAATTGCCATAGTCGTTTTAGGCGGTATGTTTTTTGCATACAAAAGGTTTTTTGTGAAAAAAGCAGAGCCAAACATTATTGTTGACTAATGGAAAATAAACTGCGGTATAGTTTGAATGTAAATTCGCCCTTTAAGGTGTTTCTTAACTTGGAAATTAAGAAAGCACCCGTAAGAGTATTTATCCGCATTTTTAATCCGAATTTGCCGAACACATTTGCTTATTCCCGAAAGCAAGATTTTGAAGTTCCAACATCGTTTAATTACAAAATCGGAGTTCCCGATTTTATGCCCCCACTTGTTTTAGAGGTTTATACTGACAAACTCGAATCCGCATCAAACTATGTAACTGCAAAGTTTACAATAGAGGAAACGGGAAGCACGATTGACCGAATACCAATGAAGCAAAGGGAAGCGATTAAATTCTTGCGTGAATTTTCTTTAAAAGCAGGATTTTTAGAGCCGAATAAAACGTATTCAAACGGAAAAATTAAAATTAATTATCTGCCCTATATCACTTATGAAAATGGGCAGATGCACACTACCCCTGCAAGGATTCATAAAACGGAAAACTATATTGAAGTAAGTAAGTTTCATTTCGATAGGATGCCTACGCCCCGCAGAAATGCAATTCTTTTCCACGAATTAGCACACAATTTTATTTCCCGAAATCCAAATTCAGAGGAAGAAGCAGACGACCATAGTGCCGACCTTTATTCTTTATCGGGTTTCCCCCCAAGCGAGTTCATTTACGGCTTTTCAACCATTTTTAGGCAGTATAATCCAAAGGAATTTGCCAATATGATGAAAGACCCTAACTATCAAAAATTACATTCAATGCAAGTGAACCGATTGCGTAGGATGATTAACAAAATGTCAAAAAAATAATTATGGGATATTTGCCATCTTTTAGACCAACTGAAATTTTTGTAACTCCAACACAAGAAGGCGTTTTTGGGGTTTGCCAAGATTCGTATTTGCCATTTGCACAATCAACGCAAGTTGGTGGAAGCGGTGGCGTTCAAACACCAAGTCAGCCGAGTAGTGGTGGCGGTGGCGGTGGCGGTGGCGGCATACAAACGGGCGACCAAGTTGGCGTAAATCCCAATGATAATAGCGGTAGTGTAAATCCCCCACCCCCAAGTACCCCACCAACAAACTTTTGCCCTACGGCATATTTTCCCGTTTGTGCCAATGGGCAAACTTTCGCAAATTCTTGTGAAGCACAAAACGCAGGTTTTACGCAAGCCACACAAGGAGAGTGTGCCACAAATGGCGGTGGCGGTGGCGGTGGCGACAACGGGAATGGTGGCGGTGGCGGTGGCGACAACGGAAATGGTGGTGGAAATCAGCCCGTTTATGACCCCGAAACGGGTTGTATTATTCAAGGGTTTGATAATTTAGGTAATCCTATCTACATTGACCAAGATGGAAACCCCTCTTTAATGCCCGAAGGTTGTCAAATAAGCCCCGATTTTAATAGCGGTGGCGGTGGCGACAACGGGAATGGTGGCGGTGGTGACAACGGCAATGGTGGCGATGGCGGTGGCGGTGGAACAATCCCCGATGATGAAAAAGTTATCGCCTTTGTAAAGAAAAATTGGGTGTATTTACTTGCCGTAACTGCGGGTATTTATTTGCTAACAAACAAATCCAATTAAAATTCAATTAAAATTCAATAATAATTCAAAAAAAAACCTTTACTTTTAATCTCTAACAACAAAAACAAAACGCTATGTTTGAAAATTTGAAAACTGAAAACTACATTGGCGGTGTCGCAGGTGGTTTAGCAACCTATTACGGAATCCGTAGATTTCGACCAAACACGAACCCTTACCTTCATTGGGGGGCTACAATTTTGGCGGTATGGGTTGGCTCAAAATATGTCGCCCCACAAGTGGCCAAACTTTTTCAAGGTGAAGAAGAAGCCCCCTCTGCCGAGTAATGGCGAGAAAGGTTGAAAACACCGAGTATGCGGCAGGTTTGCCGTATGCCCCTAAATATGCAGTTTCGGGAAGGATAGTGGTTGCCAACAGCAATTACACTTCCTTCCGAAACTTTGCAGAAAGCGGTGAAACGGGTAAAAAAATTTCCATTATTGGGAAAATAGCCGTTGCGGGGTTATTTACATTTTTAATCTATAAATTATCAAAAAAACAATAAAATGTTAAAATCCAAAAAATCACAAGGTCTTGGTGCTTCACTTGCCGCAGGGCTTAAAAATGTTTTAGGCGGTGGTAAAAAAACAAAAACCACTTCAATTACAAAAGCAACGCCAAAAGCGAAAGCAACGCCAAAAGCGAAAGCAACGCCAAAAGCGAAAGCAATGCCAAAAGCGAAAGCAATGCCAAAACCGAAAGCAATGCCAAAAGCGAAAGCAATGCCAAAAGCGAAAGCAATGCCAAAAGCAAAACGTAAAGAAATGCCGATTCAACTTGGCAGAAAAACCAATTTAAAGCCCAAACGATTATCTCGTGCCGCACTTCCCGAAATGTCGCAAACGGGTACTCGTAGAAGTTTGATTTCCGATGAACGATTTATTGCTTTACCCGCAGGTTTTCGTAGGGCATCAAAAGTTTCAATCATCACAAAAGCCGATGGTAGCAGTTTCAAGCGTAAAAATCCAAGAGCAAGTGAGGGAAACATCTATAAAGAAACCCGCAGAAATAGAACCGATAAAATGGGTCGGGCGGCTCGTAGGGGCGGAAAAATGTAATTATTAATAATCTAATTCAAATAGAAATGAGATTTTCAACACTTTATAGCAGTCCACAAGGTTGTACTTGCTATGACAATCAGAATAGACAATGTGCCCCTCAATATTGGTGCAATGAATGTCGCAACAATCCAAGTAACCCTAATTGCAATATGCGGGTTGGAAACCGAATAGTATCCCGTTATCAAACACAAAATGTCGGCAACATTTATGCCACACCAACAAATCGCTTCCGCAATGCGGTTCAGTTAATGCCTTTGGGTTCTCCATCGGGTGGTTTTGGTATGCCAATGGGCAATAGCGGTAGGGATTCCTACCAAAATGCGAATGGTTCTGCCGAAGAAATTGGTGGTGGCAGACAAGGTAACCCAACAAGGGGATTGTATGCCGTTGAGATAAATTCTCCAACACCAATCGGGGCAGATAAATTACTTTACAATACATTGGTCAATGCAATGAGCAATCAAGGTTTGACAATTCCACCTTTTTTCTCTCCAAAACTTATTAATAAGGGATATAGAAGGGGTAATTATTCTTACCTTTTTGAAATTAGGGATGGTTTTCGAGCATCAAATTTTGTTCAAGACAAAATGCTTCCTACATTGCCATTTAAGTTAAAGGGTAAAATTCCGATAAATTACACGGCAACATTCATAAGTGGCTATTTGCACTCGCCTAAAGGGGGCGGTGGCAAACCTATCGGTGGCGGGGGATTTAATTCAGCCGTTGGAATGGGCAATCCGACAATGGTTGCACCCGCTTTCGGTGGAACAAAAACGCCAAGTAGCGGTATTAACAACTATTGTATAAAATGCTTAAAAAAGGGGTGCGGATGTATCAAAGATGAGAGAGGCCGCCCACGATGCGACTGCGGAGAATTAACGCCAAGCGGAACACGGCTTAATAATTTTTGCAAAAGGCATCCCGAACTTTGTAGTGGTATAATCTAAAAACAATTAAATAATGAAAAACAAAGTTTATGCTTTCGCTAATTTCCGCAATGCGGAAGGCGAATTATCGGGGCGGCTAAAATTACCTGCCGCTTCTCTTGTTGGTACTGCCGTTGGTGCGGTTGCAGGACACTTTATTGGCAGAAATGCACAATCGGGTATTGCTTCAAAACTAAACGCCTACAATGGTGCGGCTTATGGTCTTTTAATCGGTGCTTTAATCGAAGGGTATCGTTCAGTTTAATCAAAAAAAGAAAAAGAAATGGGAACTATTATAGGTCTATCTTCTCGGATGCAAAGCATTGACCCAAGTGTGCCGACATTTGATGAAAGGGTTAATGCAACACTCGCACAAGGAGTTCAAAACAATGTTGCGTTTTTTCCCGCAGGGTCAAGACAAGCATTTGCAGAACAAAGCGAAACAAAAATTGGTGCTTTAACAAGCGACATTTTGCCCGTTGGCGAGTATATGATTCCAAACGCTTATTTATTGGCGGAAGGCGATGATGTAGATAACAACGATGTAGATAACAACGATGTAGATAACAACGATGTAGATAACAATGCCGATGCAGGTGTTCAAGTTGATTCTACTTATGTTGTGCCTTCAACTGCTATGCTATTGGGCAACGTAATTGGCGGTGTTTTGGCATATCAAATGACTGCCAACAAAAAAGGTCGTGTTTGGTGGACTATTGGTGGGGTAATTGCAGGTGGCATTGCTACCTCTCTTGCTTACAATCTTGGTCGTGGCTTTAGGCGATGAAAAAAGGCGTAGTTGTAGGCGTTGGTTCGGTTTTGCTTCTCGGTGTTGCGATAGGCGGGTATTTTCTTTGGAGAAGCACCCAAAAATCCGATGTTGATTTGGGCGAAAGCGGTGGAGTAATTGACTTAACACCGCCAACCCAACCCCCTGCCGAACAACCTTCTACGGGTTTACCTTCGCCAACGCAAGGATGCCCAAACAAGCCATATTCTAAACTTCGTGGCGATTCATTTCCGCTATCTTGGGGTTCAGAGGGGGCAAATGTCGGCAAATTGCAAAGGGCTTTAAATTCAGCACTTGACTACAATTTAAGTGTTGACAATAAGTTTGGTTGTATTACCGAATCCGCTTTGCGTGAAGCATTGGAGAAAAATCAAGCGACTGCATCTGACTTAAATACACTTGAAAACCGATGAAAACTTCCACAATTTACTTAATTGCAGGTGGTCTTGCTCTTGGTGGAGTTGCCGTACTTATTTTGGCTTTGCGTAAAAGCCCCGAAGAATCGGAATCCCCTATTGATGTAGTACCCCCAACGCAAGGCGGTGGCGGTGTTCGTGAATTTTCGTGCAATAAAGGGAATGGATTTCCTTTGCAATTTGGCTCTTGTGGAAGCAATGTTGAAAAATGGCAAGAATATCTTAATCAAAGGCGGGGAGAAAACTTGTCCGTTGATGGAAAATTTGGTGCAGCCACCGAAGCCGCCACAAAAAGGCATCCTGCATTTGGAAATATGTCCACATTTAATCAAGGGCTTGTAAACGAATTTGATTTTAATATGGCCACATACCAAGCAAATGTTGGTAATTGTCCAAGTGGTCAAGTATTTTCATATCCACAAAACAAGTGCGTACCAAGTTAGTCATAACGAAATGCCCAAAGCGTCTTATCTGCCAAAGAAAAACGATTTACCCGATGTTTGGGTAAATTGGTTTGACAACCTTCAATCAGAGGTGGGGATAAAAAACGCCCGATTCTTATGGTTAAAATGGTGGAATGAAATTAAACCAACGGCAAGTAATACAATTAACCTTCGCAATGAAATGGAAGCGAGAGGAATTGAAATTGAAGCCGAAAGTGCTTTAGGAAGCATTGGCGATTTTGGTTCTGATGTTTTGTCGGGCATTGGCGGTGCTTTTCGTGGTGCGGGAACGCTTATTTCAATAGCGGTTGTAGGCGGTATTGCTATTTTAGGGCTTGTCGTTTACAATTTCACAAAAGATGAAAGTGGCCGTGCCGAATTAAAAGATTTGGCTACTCAAATTGCAACCAAAGGAAAAGCATAATGAAAAACCAACAACGACAACTTGTAGTTTTGGGTGCTACTGCAACTGCGGTGGCTTTTTTCTTTATTGGCCGAGAAATATACCGAAAAATTCGCCTTGAAGAAATACTAAAGCAAATGGGTTCGGCATCAACGGGGGATATTTCAGCCGATTTGGGATTGGTTTTTAGCGGTCAGCCATACTTAAACCAACTTGCAGGAAAAAGATTGATTTTGTTGCAGGAATCGGTGGCTAAAAAATACGCAACCGACCTACAAAAGTATATTTGTCAAACATATCTTTGCAACACAAATGAAGGTGGTATTTATGGGGTTTTCAATAGAGTAAACAACAAAGCCCAAGTCGCCCAAATTTCAAAATGGTACAAAGCGTTATTTGGAAGGGATTTACTTGCCGACCTTAACGCTGACCTTAACGATGTTGAATTGGAAAAAGTGAGAACTATTGTGGCTTCAAAACCCGATTATGAAATTGCCCAATGAATAGGAAAAACGCAATAAGATTAGCCGTTGGTGGTGGTGCTATTTTAGTGGTAGGACTTGCTACCTATTTTGGGATTAAACTTGCTACCCAACCCGAAAAACAAAATGGCGGTGGCGATGATAATGGCGGTGGTGTACGCCCCCCAAGTGAAGATGAATCCGTGCCGCAAATGGGAACTCAACAAGGAAAGATTGGATTTCCGCTTGTGATTTCGGATAGAGGTCTTGGCGTTGCATATTTGCAAAAAGCCCTTCAATGTTTGGGTAAATACAACGGCATTATTGATGGAAAATTTGGCGTTGAAACCTACAAGGCAGTTGGCAATTATTTTCCGATTAAATGGGTTGGTTGTCGTTTGGACATAAGTATTGGTAGGTATAAATGCAAAGTATCAGAATCAGATTGGAAGGAAATTGTAAAAGAAGCGAAAGCAAAATGCGGATTGGCGGTTTTCTCGGTTGCAGATGAAATTTGGGAAGAATATACTCCCGAACATATCAATTATTGGAACGCCAAAAGGCAAGAACGATGAAACGGGGGTGGATTATAGGCGGTGTTGTTTTGGGTGTTTTGGCAGTACCAATAACCTTTTTTGCTATTCAGTACAAACGGCTTATGGATTATGAAATAAATCCCGATACCATAACGAGAATATCAAAAGATGGCAGAAATTACAAATACCGAGTTATTTTTGATTTTCAAAACAAATCTTCGCTTGGCTACAAAATTGAAAGGCAGAGTTACGAAGTGTTTTTGGGTACTTTAAAAATAGGTCAAGGTAGTTACAAAGAAATTGTTGAAATAAAGCCAAATTCGGTAAGCAAATTGCCTATGGTTATGGAATTTACTATGCCTACAAATGCCCAAGCAATAGGATATTTGCTTGAACTTTTATCAAGTGGTAGAATAACTCTTGATGTAAAATGGGAGGTGTCTTTAATGGGCTTAAAAACAAACATTGAGAAGAAAATGGAAATCAAAATTTAACCTTATGGCAAACAATTCAAAAATCATTATTGCGGTAATTATTTCGGGAATTATTGGTTTTTTCGTAGGAAAAAAATCAAAGGATTCTAATTTTTCAAATTTCAGCGATGGCGGTGGGGTTTTTCCTTGCCCCGAACCCACAAAAAATTTAGAGTTGAACACCCGAAATCGGGACAAGGCAATTAAGGCAGATTGGATTCAATACGGGCCTTTAAATCTTACTGATAAAGCATATTATATTCGACTTGCAAAACATTGGAATACAAGTGTAGCGGTTGCAAAAAAATCTAATTGCGGAAATTGTGCTGCTTTCGATGTTTCTCCACGAATGAAAAAATGTATGTCCGTAGGCGAATTGCAAGATAAAGATGGGGCTTTTGGATATTGTTGGATGCATAAATTTAAGTGCCATTCAGCACGGACTTGTTACACTTGGGCGAAAGGCGGTGCAATTACAACCGATAAAGTATCTTATGGTTGGCAAGAAAGAAATCAATAAAAATCAATAAAAATCAATTTTAAAATCAATTACAATGGAAAACAAGGAACTTATCAATTATGGCGGTGCAGTTGTCGGTGGAATAATCGGCAATGTAGTAAATCAAAAAGTCGCAAAATATGGAATGGTAGGTCGTTTAGGACTTATTGCCGTTGGTGTTTTTGGCGGTTACTTTTTAACCAAAACTTTGCAAGAAAAAGGTGGCTTTAGAAATGCCGATGGCGGTTGTGGTTGCGGTGGAAAATGCGGTGGCGGTTGTGGTGGCGGTTGCGGTTGTGATGATTAACACTATATTTGTGGTGGACTTAAAACATTGAGCAATGTTCGGATTAGATAAAATCATTGATTCTCGGATTCAAGATTTGATTCACAAACTTTCAGAGGAAACGGGCGAACCGATTTCTGAAATTAAAGTGCTGTTAAAACTTGATGAGCAAACGGGAAAAACAATCGCCTACTCGGTTGTAAATGGAAAAGCGGGTAGGAGAATTTCATTAAAAGAGGTTTAAAATGGCACAATCAAGCGGTATAAATCTTCGGTCTTGGTCAAACAATGTGGTACAAGTGCAAAACTTTACCTACTTGTCAATTTACAACATAGGGGCATCTGACTTGGTGCTTAAATTTGGTTTGGGCGATAGTGCCACTAATTCCAATGTTGTACCTGCAAATGGGGGCGTTTGGACTTCCCCGCAAATTGTGGCAAAGATTGAAAGCATTTACATTATTAATGCTTCAAGTTCAAACTACAACCTAATGACCGATGGACAAGTCGTTACCTAATTTGGAAATTATTATTTCGAGCAATACTGCTGAAATTATTATCAATGGTACGCCTTTGAAATTAGAAAGGTGTTATGCGAGGGTTGAATTTTTAGTTCGGCATACGGGCGATGAAATGGATATAGCCCTTTTTACTTTTTACGACAAATCAGAGTATTTGAAAGACACAAAAACCCCCCTTAATACAAACTTAAATAAGTTTATGATTCGGGCGGAGTTGACAAATGAGCCACTTAATGAAGAAACGGCACTCTTTTTTATGAAAAAAAAGTTGGTAGAAGATGGCTTCAATGTTGATTAAAAATGGGCAATTTATCAAAAGGTGGTGAGTTATATTGGAAAGCAGATTCAGTCCTTGTATCTTTGAATTATACGATTGGGGTTGGTGTGCCTAATGCACCTTCCGTAAGCGTCAACATAAATAGAGTTGCTTAATATGGGCAAAGTTTCAGCATTTGGATATGGTTTTCTACCCCCCGCAGGTGGTGGTGGCACTACAACGCTACAAATAGGCGATACAATCGTAAATAATTCGGTTGCAGGGGGCGTTTTATTTGTGGCTTTTGCGGCAGGTCAAAATCGCCTTTCAATGAATCCCAATAATTTCTTTTGGGATGAATCTAATTTAAGATTGGGTTTAGGAACAAACGCCCCTTCGCAAAAACTACACGCATTTGGCGGTGCTTCTGATGTAGGTGTTTTGACCGATGCTAATTCGGGATTACAAAACAAGGATTACATTTTTGGTACGGGTGGCAACAAGCGGTGGGATTTTAATGTTTTTGGAAACAATACGGGGGCTAATGTTGGGGATGATTTATCTATCCGCAGATACAACGATGCGGGGGCATTAATTGATACGCCAATTTCCATTGTTCGTTCAACGGGGGTTGTTACGATAAACGGCAAAACAATGGCTGACAAACTTGATGTTACAACGGCTACAACTGCCGCTAACATTTCTTTTGTTGTTCCGCAAATTTACAATAGCCCCGCTTCGCCAAAAACGGGAAATGTTACAAACGATTTAACGGGTGCAAACATTGGTATTGTTCAAAAAATTTATCACCAACAAGTCGGTGTGCCATCTTTTCCCGTTGGTTGGGTTTTGATTGGAACGGGTGGATATGTAGGCGGAACGCTAAATATCATTTATGCGGAATGGGTTTCGGGAACAAGGGTTGAGTATTGGATTGTTCAATAATTTGTTGATATGTCGAATAGATATTCTACAATTTTGGCTTTAGGCAGTTCGATTGACCCCGATGCACAAGCGTACATTGATTCTTTGATTTCTTTAGGTTATTCACCAAGCAGTTTACAAAATAGTGCAATTAATGACTTATTTCTTAATCTGAAGGGCGAAGGTTTGGTTAATTCTACCGATAATATGTATGCCGACCTAAAAATTGTACGACCTTATTTTGGAGGTTCGGCATCTACTAATGGATTAAACGCAATAGCCCCAACAACAAGTCCTGCAAACTTTTATGGCACTTTTAGTGGCGGGTGGGTACACTCAAACGCAGGTAGCGACCCAAATGGAATAAATGGCTATATGAGCAACAACTTTATTCCTTCAGTAAATATGAGTTCAAACACAAATGGCGGTATTTTTTGCAATGTTATAGAAAACACCGATGCAGGAATGGATATTGGTTGCCAAACTTTTACAAACTTTACGGGGTTATTGATTGCTTCAAATTTTTTCGGAACAAGATATTCAAGGGCTTTAACAACCAATCAATTTAGTGTAGCACCATCATCACCAACAAACGCTGCCGCATTTTGGGGTTCTTTACAAATTTTAGGTCAGCCTTATTTTCAACAAAATACTACATTAACCCCATTTTCTGCGGGTACTTCGGGCAGACCCGATAGAGATTTGTTGTCGGGTGCGATTAATTCAAATGGAAGCCCTGCAAACTATACAAATAGGGCGAGAAATTTTGAGGTTGTTTTAAACGATGTCAGAGATACAAACCGCCCCCTTATTTTAAAGCAAATTGTTGATGCCTTTAATACCGCTATTGGAAGATGATAGTTTACATTTTAAGCGAAGCAGAAAAAGATTCTTTGGTTGGCCAATTTTTCACACCAAATGACAAATTCAATCCCGTTTTAGATGGCGACACCCCGCCCGTTTGGATTATTTCAGAGCAAGAAGTTGAGCAAAACCAATATGCAGAATTTAATTGGATAGAAAATTTGCCAACAAAAAATTGGATTCCACCAACACCGCCTAACCCTTAAAAAAATCAAAATGTTAAAAAAAGGTAGCGAAGGACAAGCAGTAAAATCCCTGCAATCATTTTTAGGAATATATGCTGATGGCGTGTTCGGAAATGAAACTGAAAACGCAGTAAAAGAATTTCAAAAGCAATTTAATTTACGCCCCGATGGGGTTGTTGGTAAGGAAACCTATGAAGCAATGGGAATACTAACAACCGATATTTCGGAAAATTGCGACAACGATGATGATACAATAATTCAAAATTATTTTTTGCCCGAAAACGAGTATTTTAAAAGCGTTCAAAAAAAGAATTGGGCATTTCTTCATTACACCGCAGGGGGTTCAAATCCGTTCAAAGTGGTAGATGGTTGGGCAAAGGATAATCGTGGAAGGGTGGGTACTGAATTTGTTATAGGTGGGCAATCGGTAAGCGGAGATGATACTAAATATGATGGTGTAATTGTAAGGGCTTTTCCCGAAGGTGGATATGGTTGGCACTTGGGTATTGGAAACAATGAATTGCATCGAAATAGCATTGGCATTGAAATTTGCTCAATGGGATATTTAACCAAAGGTGGATATTGGACAAAATTAACGAGAAACGGAGAAACAAAAAGGGTTTTTATTAAAAAGAATCCCGAATCATTTTACACCTATACGGGGGTAGAAGCACACAAAAGTCAAATACTCATTTTGGAAGAACCATTTTTAGGGCATATTGCTTGGCATAAATTTAGCGACAAACAACTTTCATCGGTACACAATGTTCTTGAATTAATCGAAAGGCGTGATGGAATTGATATTACTAAAGGTTTGCCCGAAAAGATTAAAAAGGAAGGTTGGAAAGCATTTGCAAATAGAAATTTGCCCTATGTAACAAGAAACTATGGCCTTTATTCACACACCAACGTAAGTGTTCAAAAACTTGATGTTTTTCCTCAACCCGAACTAATTGAATTGCTGACTACATTATGAATTGGCTAAATATACTTTCAAACCGATTTTTGCATTACGGAGTTTTGATTGCACTTTTGTTTATGGCATATCAAGGCTGCAACGAGTGGAAAAAAGAAGCAGAAATTCAAGAAAAAAACACAAATGAATTGCTGCGAGAAACTTCAATAAAAACGAAAATTTTGGAGTTGGACAATAAAAAATTAAAGGATTTGTTTCCGAGTTTTTTGGATAGCATTGAAAAGCAATATCAAATTAAAGTCAAAAACATTCAAAAAATTCATTTTGTTAAATGGAGAACGAAATGGGATACGCTTGAAATTCCGATAGAAATAATTAAAAACGATACTATTCCTTGCTTTGGTGAGAAATGGGAATTAGATACTTTTTGCATTAAACAAAAGTACCGCAGAGAAGCGGGGGATAGCATTGGAAAACTTGAAATTAAAAGGGATTTCGATATAAACATTATTGCTTATAGAACCCGACCTAAACCTAAATTTTGGAGTTGGCTTGGGGGCAAGTGGGAACAAAGTGTAATTGTTACTTCGCCTTGTTTTCCCGATAGCAGTATTTTTGAAAACATTTCAATCCAAAAAAAATAATTAAATTAGCGTTATGGAAGCAAATTTTTTTCAGCAATTCTTGGGAGATATAGAGCCAACAACCTTTTTATTGTTTCTGATTTGGGGAATGATTGGGATTTTTGTCAATATCTTAATTCACGCTTCGGGCAGGGATGTCCGAACCGATTATTCGCCTATGCAATTCTCTTGGAGTTATTTGATTAAGGATAATTGGAAACGGGCATTGTTGGGAGTTTTGCTTTTGATTGTTGCTATTCGATTTTCAAATGAAATTGTAGGCGTAGAAACAACGGCATTTGCTTCCTTTTGGATAGGGCTTACTTCCCACAAATTGATAAACATTTTCCGAAGATTAAGTAAACAAAAAAGCATTTAAAATGCCCCCACCAACACAAGCACAACTACTTGCTCAAATACTTTCAAAACTTGAAGGACTTGAAAAGGCTATAAAAGGCGATGAACTTGGCAACGAAGGACTTGCAAAACGAGTTACACGATTGGAAACCAAACTTGACGACCAACAAAAGTTTTTGGAAAAGATAAAAACAACTATGTCAATGTCTTGGAAATTCGCAGGTTTTGTTGGCGGTGCGGTTGGTTCACTTGTTTCAATTTTAGGATTCCTTTGGGGAAAAAATTAAGTTTATGGCTAAAGGAATTACAACAAAGGTTTATGATAGTTTAAAAAGCAAACCGATTGAGATTTTAGCGGTTGTTTTGGGATTGGCTTCTACGGCACTCATTACCTACAATACGATTGTTGCGATGCAAGAGAGGAAAAAGAGGGCAGAGTTAGAGGATATTCAGAAAGAAATGACAATTCTTCAATACCAAAAATTAAAGCGAGAGTTGGGAAACAATCAATAATCTTCCAAGCCGAGTTGGAATTTGGCAAGTCGGGTATCATCTTCCAAACTTTCCAAATCAAGCGAAATGCTTTCCCCGAAACATTGGCAAGTCATATCACCATTGGAATTAATACCAAACGAAATAAACCCTGCGGAAATGGGTTGTAAAGCCCTAAATGAAGAATGAACACGAAAGGCAGGAAAAATGATTATTTCATCATCTTTTGTGCGAATATATTTCGCTTTTTGTCCAAATGCCATTATGAAATGTTTAAGTCGGTTTCGATTATATCCAATGCACCATCTTTTCCTACGATTTTAGCGATGTAGGAACGACTTATAGAGTTTACGGAATCCGCAAGTGCTTTTGGGGTGGGATAGTTGCCTAAACGGGCTTTTTTACCCGTATCACCATAAGCCCCCGCATTGTAAACTGCAATAACTCGGTCAAGGCGTAATTTGTTGCCTTCTTTTGCCCAATCGTTGTCAATCAGTTGTCCTAATACAATACTGCCTATAAGAATGTTTAATTCGGGTTTTAATTGGTCAGCGTTGGTAATTTCACGGGTTTTCCCATTGGCATCAAAAGAAATCCCAAATTCGGCCAATTTGCTTTTTTCTGCGGGTGTCATTCTATTTTGAGAAAGTTCCCGTTCAAGTTGGGTTTTGGCGTATGAACGATTCCATTGCATCAAACCTTGTGTTATATGCCCTGCACTACCCGCATCGGCTTTCCCGCCACTTTCAACCGCAATAAAGGCAACAAGAACTTTAGGTGGGATTTTAGAATTTAAGGATGCAAATTTTATGTACGAACCATAGTTTTTCCAAATGCGTTCAAGCATAGATTTAATTTGCGTTCTGCTGCCCCAATTAGAAGGGGATTGCAAACCCGAAGCGGGAACATCAACCAAGAGAGTTGCCATTATACTTTTTGCACTTTAATTCTACGATTGTTTTTTTGTGGGTCGCCCGAAATAAAATTCCTTGCCCAATACCAATAGGTAGTTCCTGCAACTGCTAAAGCGGTAAGCGATATAGTTACCCACAAAATTATTTGTTGCCGTTTATTCATAATATCGTTGTAAACGAAATTAAGAATTTTTCTTCGGTCTATAAATGGCTTGTTCTCTTTTTTCAAGAAAATCATCACAAAAATCACCCATTATTAACTCAATAAAACTCGTTGCCGACTGCCTTCTAATTTTAGCAACACTTTGAATTTTCTCGTAAATCGTTTTGTCGAACCGAAATGTTGTCGTTTTTTTCTCTGCTATATCCGTCATAATTAAATTGCTAAATTGTGTTTGTTTACAAAAGTAATATGATTGGCGTGTCCTTTGAACATTATCAGATAGCCCACCCTATACTTTACCTTATAGCCATAAGGATTTTCATTAAGCCATTCCTCTATTTGTTTTTTTGACTTAAATCCAATATCAAAATTAGGCAGGGATAATTTTCTTTCCCCTGCATAATTCAAAAAATACCTATTGCCCTTTTGCTTGTAGCCACAATCAAAAATGTTTCCAAAACCGATTGGGTCGTTAAAAGCATCAGTCATAAGATTCCTTTTTGAGTTCAATGAAAAAAGTATATGCCCGTTCAATGATTTCAGCCCCCAACTTTGGGTCTAAACCTTTATTGAAAACCTTTTCAAGCCATTTGTTTTCAAGGTTTGAATTTGGAAAACCAACACCAATTAAAAGATTGGTTTCATAAACCCTTTCATAAAACGAATCGGAAAAGGCATCCATTACCGCATCTGCATAGGGCGTAAATGAATCTTCGGGTTCGGTAGTCAAATACCTATCAAGCGATTTTTGGAAATCCGTGAGCATAACCTATTTTATAGCAAAGTTAAATACAATGCAAACAAATTGCAACTTATTTTTTAGTACGGGATTCATTAATGAGATAGTGCGTAACAACGTAGTGAATACCTGCGTGTAAGGGCGTAAAACTTGGCTTTTTTATCAACGAATAAAGCCGAGAGCAGTCAAGCACCTTTCTTTCAACTCCGTTTCCAACTTCTCCGTTGAACACAATTTCGCCTTCAAATTCCAAAGATTCGGCAATTATAGCCGCCACCAAAGAAATAGAGGCTTCTTCTCCCGAACCAATGTTCAATGGTTTAATTGCGGTTGTCCAATCTACAAGTTCTGAATTTGCAAGTTCAATCAAAATGTTTGCAAGGTTGACCGAAAAAACAAACTCTCTTTTTGGCGTTCCCGTACCCCACAATTCAACCGACTTTGTTCCTTCGCTTTTGGCCTTTTGAATTTTTCGGATGATAGCAGGAACAACGTGAGAATGTTCCCATTGAAAAGCATCTTTAAAACCATAAATGTTGCAAGGAATTATTGGCAAAAAAGTTCTTTGCTGTTGCCTTGAAATTGACATACACGCTTGAACGCCCGTAAGTTTAGCAAGTGCATAAGGTCTATTGCTTTCGTGAATGTTGGTGTTGAAAAGCAGATTTTCGGACATAGGTTGTTCGGCATCTTGCGGATAAATGCAAGACGAACCCATAAAGAAAAATCTTTTAACTGATTGCGTTTGTTCACAAGCCCTAATTATGTTGTTTTGCATAACCAAGTTGTTCATCAAAAACTCATACTGATACAAGGAATTTGCACCAATCCCACCAACCATAGCGGCACAATGGAAAACAACATCGGGTTTTATTCTTTTGATATACCTAAAGGTTTCCCGTTCATTTAAAAGGTTGAAGGTTTTTGAATTTGCTGAAATCACAAATTTATATCCTTGACCTCTTAATTGGCGTACCAATTCATCACCGAGAAGCCCCGTGCCGCCCGTAACTAAAATGGAAGTAAATTCGTTCATTTTTTGGGATTGCTAACAATTATAGGCGTTGAAAAAATATCGTGGGTTGAACCAAAAGTTTTTTTCAGTTTGTCAAAAAACCCTAAATCCCAAGTGCCATCTTCACGCTTTTTGCGTTCATTGTCAATGCCAATAAGGGTTAGTTCGGGATAGTATTTTTTAAATCGGTTTACCCGTGTAATTGACTTGGCATCCCAATCCCCTTTGACTTCAATATATTGGGTTTTAATTTCTTCGCCAACCTTAATTTTAATTGTAAAATCAAGTTTGGTATTTGTTACACCCCTTTTTATTCCTTCAAAATAAAAAACGGGGCTTTCATATTCCCAATCTTCAATCTTTTGATTCTCTTTCAGCATTTGCAAATATCTTGCATACCAAACTTCGTAAAGCGACTTGAAATAGCAAGTTTTTTCGCCTACAATAACCCAACCTCTAAAATTACTTTGCCTTCCCATTTGAAATTACATCAATGAAATTTTGAGAGAAAAAATGAAAACCATAAAACAAAACAACGCCATCAAAATCAACATAAAATGTTGTTTCAAAAAAGCCATCATAAATGACTTCAACCTCGTACCATAGTTGCGACTTATGGATTGAAAAATCAATGGCAGGGTTGTTTAACCTTCTGCGTAATGATAGTTCAGCATAAAACTCACTTATGTATTTGTGAGAGTAATTCTTCATCTTCTTTTTTAGTTTCTGCCCAATCGGAATTTTCGTGTTTACAAACAATGCTTGTGTCAACAATGGGGTCTATTCCCCGAAAGTAAAGGTCTTGATAAAAAAAGGTGTCCGAATGGTGTTCCATACCTTTTTCAAAGCGAAAAGAAACCAAATTAAAAATGCCCATATCAATTAAAGCACAACCGATACCTTGACCAAAATTATACTTTGGTTTGCCATCCATAAATAACAAACCTTCTGCATATTCCCTATTTCTATGACGAATATGCCCCGTAATATCTTCCTCAATAGTAATCAATAGCGGCTTTCTATTAACGCCATCCATAAAAGGGTAAACACCACAAGCAATAGGGCTTTTGTGGGCAAGTAAAAGTTCAATTACATTATTTGGCGGGAAAACATCGCACTCTATACTCATAAAGTATTTAGCCCCGAATAGTTTTGCTTCTGAAACCAAAATGTTTTGAGAATGGGTAATATACATCACCGAAGTAAGGTTTTTAGGCGAAAAATGCCTAATACTGCTTATTTCGGGGTACTGACTTTTTAATCTTGAAAAAAGTTCTTTGGTTTGCGAATTATCCACCAAAATAATCACAAAATTTGGGTAGGTAAGTTGAAAAATATGCTTTAACCATTTATCAATTACATACTCCTTTTTGTCGGAAATCGGTGCTACTACTGCTACAAGTGGGCTATCTACCATATAAATCGCATATCGTGAACGCTATAAAGATTTTTGCCTACAACCCAAGAAATACCTTGTATCAAACTCGCCTTTTCTCTCGCTTCCCATTTGGTGCGAAATTCCTTTGAGTTTGTCCAAAAAGGGGGAAATTCACCTTCAATAATTTGCGGTGGCAGAGATAGGTAGTATTCCTTTTCCTCTTTGGTGGGGTATCTATTTGGCTTTTTGGGCATACGCAAAATTATTTATTTTTTATTCACAATGCAAATAAAAGCACTAAATATCTTTTTCTTCGGCAAAGGGCAATAAATTTAGTTCATCATAGCACCTTGTAATAATCAAAGCATCCCACAAAGCATTATGCCTTTTGGGAAAACTAACATTAGTGCCAAAAACAAATTTTTCTCGGCTAATATCGGGGTCAATACCCTTTAATTGAAAAAGAACGCAAATGTCAAACGGAATGTAAAAAACATTTTTTGGAATGTCAAAAGCACCGCCAAAAAGGTCGCAAAAAAGAACCCAATCGTAGGCAAGACAATCAGACCAAATTTCAACTGCTTCAAATTGTTCAAGCCACTTTTTTAGTAGAATTGCAATGTGTTTTGACTTTCCCTTAAAAAGCCAAGAATCGCCCTTACAAGTATCTGCATTTAATCCATACTCATTTTCAGTTAGTTCTAATTTGTCAATTACATTTTCTTTCAGCCAAGAACCAACTTGCGTTTCATCGTAGTCAGTAAATTCGGCATAAAATGTTTTTTCTCCCGAAACCAAGCCAATAGATATAAGCGTGGTTTTTTTGTGCAGACCCGTAAACTCCGTGTCGAGAAATACTTTAGTTCGTTTCATCTTCTAAACTTTCAAAATTTTCTTCAAAATAATCTTTTGCAATTAACCATTGGTCAAGGTGGTTTTTTGGGTTACGAGCAATCATATCCCCTATTTTTGGGCTTCCATTTCGCAAGTCCTCAATCGAAACGGAGTAGATGCTATTTGCAAACCTATCAATGTCCCATTGTGTAACGGGTCGCAATTCTGCTATGGATGTCCTGCGGTATTTTTTAAAATCTTCCATATTTTACTTAATGCAGTTTGCCAAACTTCTTAACGCTATTCCATCAACCTCAAAAACTTCATTCGTTCTTGAAAATTCCAATTTTATTTTTTTTGCTACCTTGCTACAAAGTAGGTTTAAGTCGTCTTGGCTATTAATGAGAAACCCGCCTTGAATTTTGTATAAATAGTCCTCCTTCTTATCTGCAAATTTACTTGAAATGGCATCGCAGGTAACACTTGTTCCATCTTCAAACAAAATAATCATACTCGCACCTTCTTGAATGTACCCGTATATTTCCGAAAACTTACTCGTTTTAATCAGCATTGTAAAATAAATTGCCAATGTGGTATTTACCCTTCTCATTTGGATAAAACCGCTTTCGTAATTTTCGGAAATTAGCCTATTGTCAACAACTAAATCTTTGCTGAAAAAGGGCTTGGTGTCGGTAAATTGATACAAATACCCATTAAATTCATCTTTTTCGTTTTTTTCGTAGGTGCAATCCCCATTTGCTATTGGCGTTTCGGGTTCGGCATACTCCCAAGTTCCATTGTTTTTGATAACAATTTTTCGGCCATTGTGTGTTTGGGCAATCATAGTACCCGCAAAAAGAAAAAAGAAAAGAATGTGTTTCATAAAAATTGATTTTAGTTTTGACAAATGTATGTATGAATTAAATACAAACCAAATATAAAATGTTAAGAAAAGTTAAGCAACGAGATTGCCAATAATGGTTCGTTTGATTACGTTCCCTGCTGCATCGGTTTCTTCTTTAATTCTACAATTTGGTGCAAAGGTTACTGCTTCGGCAACATTGCTTCCTTCTTGAGTTGTTACTTGAATTACGCAACCAACCCCCTTTATTTCCATTGCTTTTGTGCTTTTCATCCAACCCTCTTTTTTAGACCACGCTTTTGAAATAAGTTTGAAGGTGTCGCCATCGCCCCAAAATTGAATATCGCTTACATTTTTTTTAGCACCATCGCTATCGGTATTTTGAAATGTTTTTTCGGTAACTCGTTCCGCAACTAAATCACCAACACTTGACAAAAGGGATTCCACCTTGTTGTCCAACATATCCATCTTTAAATTCAAAGGGTGTTCGATTGTACCCGAATTGGACACAACGACACCACGAACATCGGCATCAAACTCATCATCATTAAATAAGGAAATTAAAGCCCTAATAACAGAACCCATATCTGCATCGTATTTAACCGACAAGGCAGAGAGTTTTTGGCGGTGCTTTTGCGACATTCTAAACGACATAGAATCATTAAAGGTTTCGCCACGAGAACGATTACTCAACTGAACCTTTAAGTCATTTACGCCATTAACCATACACAAATTTAATGAACTGCTTTTTTCACTAATTCGTTTTTCCCACTCGGCTTCAAGGTCGGTTCGGTTTCCGAAATAAGCATTAACCCCAATCGTTTGCAAGTTGCCTAAATCTTGGACTTTGCTATTCCTAAAAAAAGCATCACCCTGAATCGTTTGCAGATTGCCTAAATTTTGGACTTGGCTATTTTGAAAATTAGCACTACCCCCAATCTTTTGCAAGTTGCCTAAACTTTGGATTTGGCTATTTTGAAAATAAGCAGTACCGCCAATCGTTTGCAGGTTGCCTAAACTTTGGACTTGGCTTTCACAAAAATAAGCATCACGCCCAATCGTTTGCAAAATGCCTAAACTTTGAACTTGGCTATTTTCAAAATCAGCATAACCTTTTATTTCTTGAAGATTCCCCAAATCAGTTATTTCGGGATAATCTTTAAAATCGGCACACCCATCAATAACAATGGTTGTTTTTGGGCAGAAATCTTTTAGGTTGGTAATTGTTTTCATTTCAATTCAATAATGGGTGTCAAAAAAAGCCCACAACGGGGGCATACTTTGTTGTTTACCGCTTCGGCATACCTTTTCATTGCCAAAAACATTCCCGCTTTTAATTTTAATGATTCTTCATCATCTTTATTCCTAAATGCCCCCTCAATTTCAGCCCTTGAAATATTTGGGCTTGTTTCCGCAAAAGCATCAAGCAAAATTTGAATTGCTAATTCCTCATTCATTTGGAAACCTTTACAAACCGCCCCGTTTTCTTATCCCGTATTAAAATTCCTTGCCCTTCAAGGGTTCTTTTGATTTCCAATGATTTCTTAATCTCAATCTCCAATAAATCAATTTGTTCTGCCACACAATCCATTTGTCTTTCCAAAGCAAGTTTTTCATTTGCCAATCTATCCTTTTCAAATTTCACATTACGAAGTTCTACTTGGAGATTTTGCAAGGCATCGTAATATCTTTCCGAAACCTGCTTTTCTTTGTCTAAACGAAGGAAAAACCACAAAACCAATGCGAGTGTTATCACCGCAAAAATTGAAACTACTAAAAGGTTGCTCATAACTAAAGATTTTAGTTTATAGGTCAAATATATTTACAATGTAATTAAAATGCAAATACTTTTCAAAATTTAACATTTAGAGATTATAGTTCAAAGGGAAAATCATCGTCAATCCAAATAGGTTGCCTTTTTGGGTATTTTGTTTTGGAAATTACATCGTGAAAATGTTTACAAGCATCTAACCTGCTCATTGTTTTCTGCAAAATTTCAAGTGTTGAACGTACGGAATAAACCAATCGCATTTCTTCATAGTCCAAACCAACAACGGCATCATCAAAACCCTCAATTCGTGTAAAGGTTTCTTTTGGATAAAGTGCTTGAATCGAATCAAATTTGTTCATATCAAAAATTGAATTTTAATTGTTCGGTTTTTTGCTTTTCATCGTTTTGATTGTCCTCAATTTTAAGGTTTTCGGGCAACTCGCTTTCTTCAATAAAGTTTTCAATTCTTGCTACTGCTATTTCGTGATATTCGGGGTTCATTTCAATACCCACAAAAGAAACACCCTCTAATTTACAAGCCACTCCCGTTGTTCCGCTACCCATAAATGGGTCAAGAACAATGCCATTTGGCGGGGTAATCAGCCGAACAAGATATTGCATCAAATTTATGGGTTTGATTGTTGGATGAAAGTTTTTGCTTGGTGCTTTTTCAGAACCAAATTTTCCCGATGCGGAATCTACATCATCAATATAATCGCCAACGCCACCGCCACCGCCCGTAGTTTGCTTTTTGTCAAATTTATTAAGCCCAACATTTTTCTCCTTTTTACTTGCTTTTGCACAATAAAAGAAACGGGAAGCACCGCCTTTGTCATTATATCCTTTATGAAATCCAAATCTATTAGTTTCACTTGAATTAAAACTATTTCCACCATACGGAGAAAAGTTATTGTGGTTTTGACTTGCCCAACCTTTTCTATCTCCACTTTGTTCATCCATTATTTTTATTGGACAATCTTCGTGGCAAGTCCAATTTTCAATCGTTTCTTTGCCGTTTGCATCGGCAAATTTATTCCCCATATCCTCACCATCTTTCCAACCGCCTTCATACAAAGTTATATTGCCATTGTATTTGGTAGTATGGTGCGAATCTGAAATTACCTTTTTCAGCCCATTACAAACACAATCGGGATGATGCGTTAAAATAAGGTTGGCAGGGAAGCGGCCTTGTGATGTTTCTTCTCTATGGTGCTGAACATTTGGATTAAGATTAAATTGCGTTTCATCGCTTTTTTTATCATTTGAAAAAATTGGCATCGTTCTAATTTCACTCCCTACCCTACACCCATCAATGTTAATGCCCCCCGTTCTCCACTTCAATACATTTTCCGCAATACTCAATCCTTTCTCTAATGGTTTTCGTGCAAGTACAATAGGCTCATTTGCGGGTTTTAAGGCACTTCCCCAACCATCCCATTCTTTAGCCTTTTCGGTAGCGGGGGCGGTTATATTGACTTCTTTGGTTGAGTTTGTCAAATTCGGTCTATGTCCTTGTTCCAAACGAGTTTTACTTATGCTTACTTGATAGCCACACTCCTTCTTGCCTACAACTTCCCTTTCAGCACCTTGCATTTTATCTATTGCCTTGCTGATGTTATGCGACTTCGGAAATCCACTACCATAAACCCATTGAATACAATCCCTTACTTCAAATCCCGCCAATCTCATAGCCATTACGCCCCAATCGTATGTTCTTGTTCCAAAAAATGAAACAATATGCCCCCCGTGTTTTAAAACCCTAAATGCTTCTTTCCAAAACAAAGGTTGAGGAACAAATGAATCCCATTCTTTTCCCATAAATCCAACGCCTTTGACTTCCATATATCCGCTTTCAATCCAAGCCTTTAACATTTCTTCTGCGTTTGGCTCATTACCCAATCCATAAGGCGGGTCAGTAACAATGGCATCAAAATAATTGTCGGGAAACTCTTTAAGTTTGTCCAAATTGTTTCCGCACAATATTTGAAATTCATTCATAAAAACTGAATTGAAATATACATTCCCAAAACGCTTCCTAAAGTTGCCCCAAGTGCATAACTTACTCTATCGTACAATGTTCCAAACACCGCCTTTTTGACATTCAAAGTCCAAATCATTGAAATTATGAAAGAACTAATTATTACCCCGATTAAGTTTGTGTTGGCAATAAAAATCGTGTTCATAGCCACAAACATTATTTGAAAAAAAGCAGTAATAAAAAGAGATAGGTTGAATCCGTATCTTAAAAGTTTAATCTTGTAATACTTATATGCGGCATATAAAACCTTTCCAAAAACCCGTATTAAACTCATAAAATATCATCAATGTTTAGTTCGTTGAAGGGCTTTTCTAATGGGATTGTTGGCAATGGTGCAGGGGTTGGCTCGGTTTCTTGAATTTCGGGCGGTTCAGCCAAAGCCCTTTCCTCTAATGGTTTAGCAATATCGGTAAATTCAAAAGGCACTTCTTCCCCTTGTTGCTCTAATTCAATAAGATTTGAAGCAACAAGCGTAACAACGGGATATTTACGGGTTCTTCCCGAAATTTCTTTTTTGGTTCTAAAACTTACTATCAAGTCAAAAGGGACTTCCTGCCAACTTTTTCCATACTGATTAACCATATCTAATGTTCCAAGTATATTTTCAATGGAAGATTTACTCCCTTTGGTTTCAAACTGCCAAACGCCCAAGCAATCTTGAAGCCCCCGTATTCCAAAACGCAATTTAAGAGTGTGCCTAAACGCTTCTATGCTTGGTACTGATTCTAAACCCTTTTGCTCAAATTGATAGGTTGTTGGGTTCATAACTTGGAAGGTTTCGCCATCACCATAGGCAATCAAAACACCCTTATCCCACAATTCATATTGCTCTTGAACGAGAAAGTTTGAATTAACTATTGGGAAAAAAATTGGGATTCTGCTTGTGTTTTGACCGAATTTTGAGTAAAAGGCACTTTTGTAAGCCCCCGATGCTACAAAATAATCGGTGCTTTTAGGCAATCCCGCTTCGGTTTTTTCGCCAATTTTGATTTTCCCAATTATGGGCGGTTCAATGCTTTTTTCTTTGCGTACAATACGCTTAAATTGATTATCCATTTTCTCTGACATAAGTTATTCGGGTTGCAAGGTATTCACATTCGGCATACAACAATTCAAAAATTGTGTCAACATCGTCTTGTTGGCCTTGATATTCATTTGTAGCGGTATGATAAGCAAAAGAAACATCAAGCCCCAAATCCGAAATCAAATTTTTAAGTTTATCAACGTAAGGAATCAAATCGCCATAACTTGTTTTATTGATAATTTCAACAATGCTAACCGAATTAAAAACCACTTCGATTTTTTTAGTGTCGGGGCTTTTTTCCCCAATGTTTTGTAGTTCATCAAAACAAACTTGCAAAAAGAGTTTTGGTCGGGTAGTGTTTTTGACTACCCAAATTCGTGAATCAGCCCCACCTTTGTAATGCCTACGCACGGCAATCACATTGGCAAAGGTTTCTGCATCAATGGTAGCGGTAGCAATGTAAATGTTCATAACTTGTATTTTACTGCCAAAGTAAGCAACAAAAAATGGAAACAACAAGACATATCGCACAAAAAAATATCCCAAAGTTTTCAACAAATTGCAAACATCATCACGAATAAGCCCTAAACACAAGCGTATAACACGCATTTTAAACTCCAAAAAAACTTTTTAACACAAGTTTTTAATATGTTGTTGAAAACTTTGTTTGCCTAAATTGGCAGAAGTCCTTAACATTGTCCAACAAAACCAAAACCAATGAAAGTAGTTATTTTTGACCTTGAAACTACGGGTGTAAGTGTAACCCAAGACCGAATAATCGAAATCGCACTTAATAAAGGCGAGTTAGTCCAAACTGAAAACGGCAGGTGGGATTTTGTTTCTGAACGGCAGTTGAAGCAAGTTTGCAATCCCTTTGCCGAAGATTATGTTGATGATGCGGGAAATAGAATTACCGAGTTAAACCCGTTTGTTCTTGAATTAACGGGTTTGCAAGAAGATTTAATACGATTTTTCAGCCCATATTTTAAAGAAGTGGCAAGAACCGCAGAAGCGTTCATTGGCGACCTGCCTTTAGTTGGTTACAACATTGACAATTTCGATTTTCCTTTGCTTGTAAGAGAGATGGAAAGGGCGGGTATTAAAAAGGATTGGAAAAACCCAACCATTGATGCCCTTACATTGTATAGAAAAATGTTTCCTTCCACCCTTTCAGCAGTTTATGAACGATTAACGGGAAAAACATTCAGACACGCACACCGAGCAATGTTTGATGTGAACGCAACAGCAGAAATAATTTGCCATTTGTTTGATAGCCATTTGCCTATTGATGATAAAGCCCCCGATTTTGTAATGGAATCAATAAGTGGCAAAAGGTCAGATATTGATAGAAAATTCAAGTACGATGAAAATATCGGTGATTGGGTATTTATGTTTGGAAAGCATAGAGGTAAAGCGGTAAAGCAAAATTTGGACTATCTCAAATGGATGATGATGCCCGACACCGATTTTCACGAATCAACAAAGCAGTTTGCAAGAGAAATATTTTTTGATGAAATCGTTAAACAAGGCGGAATACCCTTCGCAGAAAACAATGAAAATGAATAAAATAACCTTAAACTTTGTACCAAGACAAGTCGCAAAGTACAAAAACAAAACCTTGATTTTAGGGGTTTTTGAATCAAAGGAAAATTGGGTTAAAAAAACGCCATTCAAAACTATTGTTATTCCCGTTCAAAAAAAAATTCTTATAGAGTTGACCTCTCGCACCTTTGAGGACACAATCATTGCCTATTTTATTTCTGATATTGGTTCGGAAAGGGAAATAAAACGAAATTTTTTGGGTATTCCAACTCAACCATTTGGGTTTGTAAATATGCCCGTTTTAGCGTTTCCGATTTATGACAAATTGCGTTTAACAA